>Ga0209345_10000059_pt1 | contig 168591 bp, 160 predicted proteins | sample Cruoilmetagenom7_FD_187294 | JGI IMG/M metagenome (GOLD analysis project Ga0209345, IMG submission 187294) | Oil polluted marine microbial communities from Coal Oil Point, Santa Barbara, California, USA - Sample 7 (SPAdes) (version 2) | ecosystem: Environmental > Aquatic > Marine > Oil seeps ... | reverse complement strand
ACGTGGAACCACCTGATCCCATCCCGAACTCAGTAGTGAAACGCGTCATCGCCGATGGTAGTGTGGGGTCTCCCCATGTGAGAGTAGGTCATCGCCAGGCACTTAATACTAAAGAAAGGGTCATCCGCAGGATGGCCCTTTTTTTATATTTATTTGTTGAGCTGCTCGCACATGGTCCAGGTGTACCCAAGGGCCATGCTAATAACAGAGCGCAGTGCGTTCAGCCCTGACCGATATCAACCTGCTCGGCAAGAAAGTCTAGGAAGGCTCGCACACGCAACGGTAAATAACCGCCTTGACCTACATACACAGCGTGGACCTCCTCGATGTCACCCGGATTGTACTCTTCAAGCACTGGTAGTAGACGACCCGCTTCAATATCCTCGCGCACCTGAAAAGCTGCCAGGCGCGCCAGTCCCAAGCCGGCCAGCGTCAGTCGGCGTAGCGCCTCGCCATCGCTGGTTTGTGCATTGCCGGTTATGGGTTTAACGATGCTTTCATTAGCGCACCTGAATGGCCAGCCGGACTGGGTCCGTACATAGTTTGCGCCCAGGCAATTGTGTGTAAGCAGTTGATTGGGCGTGGCTGGCATGCCGTTACGAGCCAGATAGCTTGGCGCGCCAACGATCACCATGCGCGTCCCGCCCAGTTTGCGTGCGACCAAGTTTGAACTTTTCAACGGGCCTGCACGCACGGCGACATCGGTACGCTGCTCCAGGATATCGATAACTTCATCGGTCAGCATGATGTCTAGTGTTATGTCAGGGTAGCGCTCCAGGAATTTGGGCATTAGCGGCAATAGGAAATGATGACCAAAGGGAATATTGGCATTCACCCGCAACCGGCCGCGTGGTGTGGTGTGTTCACTAGCACAGCGCTCTGCTTCGTCCAGATCGGCTAGGATGCGTACACCACGCTCGTAGTAGGCACACCCCTCGGGTGTAAGCTGAAATTGGCGGGTAGAGCGGTTCACTAATCGTGTGCCTAAACGCTGTTCCAAACGTGTGACCAGCTTGCTGACAGCCGAGGGTGTTTTGCCACAGGCCCGGGCGGCAGCAGAAAAGCCGCCCAGTTCGATGACTCGTACGAATACTTCCAATTCGCCTGACCGGTTGGCTTCTAGACGGGCCATACGTATCTCCCTGATGATTTAAATTCACAAATGATGTTCCACTAGTCAGTCTATTCTATAAAGATCTATGAATTCATAATACATGGCAAATAAGCCATTGAGTTCACTAATATGAATATATTCTCCAAATCGCTTGATAAAACATCCGCTACCTTCATGCTCGTTATGATACTTGCAGTGGGTATTGGCATAACGGCTGTTCCTGGCGTTTCCGCCACACCGTATTGGGTGGCGACTTGGGGGGCTAGTCCACAGCCGGTTTGGGGTCCGGATTTTATGTTTCCAACTCATATCCCGGACAAGCTCCATGACCAGACCGTACGCCAGGTGGCGCGTGTTAGTCTAGGCGGGCCGCGTTTGCGTATCCTATTATCGAATGCTTATGGCAGTCAGCCGATCATAGTCGGTGCTACAACCGTTGCCATACCAAACAAGGATGGTGCCGTAGTTGCTGACAGTTTGCGCACAGTGACATACGGCGGCCATCACACGGCAGTGATCCTTCCTGGTGCATCACTGATCAGCGATCCTGTGGCCTTGCCTATTCCTGCACTAGCGCAGGTGGCTGTGAGTTTCTATCTGCCGAATGCAACACCCATGAACACCTTTCACTGGGATGGACGTCAGACCGGTTGGGTGGTTCCCGGCGATCAGACCGCATCCACGATACTCAAAATGACAGATGATTCCGCTCAGAGCACTACGGCAAGACCACTGTTGGCCGGGATTCAGGTTGAAGTCGAGCAGTCTGCACCAGCGGTCGTGGTTATCGGAGACTCCATTACTGATGGTGCTGCTGCAAGTTTGGACCAGGATAGCCGTTGGCCAGACTTCCTGGCCGCTCGCTTAGTACCGCATGGGGTGGCCGTAGTTAATGCAGGTATATCTGGCGCCCGGCTTCTGTCTGATGGGATGGGTGACAGTGCCTTAGCACGGCTGGATCGTGATGTGCTGACGCAACCAGGAGCGCAAAGCATCATCGTGGCGCTGGGTATAAATGATATCGCCTGGCCGGGAACGGCTTTCGTATCGGATAGTACCAGACCCACACTTGATGAGTTGATTGCAGGCTACCGCCAATTGGTAGAGCAAGTTCACGCTCGCGGTCTAAGGATTATCGGCACAACACTGACTCCATTTGAGGGAGCGCTACCTGGCACTCCACTGGATAATTATTACCACCCAGATAAGAATGTTTTGCGCCAGCAACTAAACGATTGGATACGCCACAGTAATACTTTTGATGCTGTCATCGATTTCGATGCAGTACTCCGTGACCCTGAGCATCCGAGCCGCATTGCGCCACAGTTTGATTCCGGTGACAGGCTACATCCTAGCGACGCGGGCAACCGTGCGATGGCCGAGAGCGTCGATCTTAATATCTTGCTGGACCAGATAATATTAAAGGAATTCTGAATTATGCTGTTTACATCCTATCGACTGGGCCAGCTGGATCTTCCCAATCGCATTATTATGCCGCCGATGACCCGCTCACGTGCAGGCGTCGGAAATGTGCCCACGGCGTTGATGGCTGAATATTACGCCCAGCGCGCATCAGCAGGGCTAATCATTACTGAAGGTACGCAAATCAGCCAGCAGGGACAGGGGTACGCCTGGACGCCAGGGATTCACAGTGATGAACAAATAGCTGGCTGGCGTGGTGTTAATAAGGCAGTGCATGCTGCTGGTGGTCGTATATTTGCCCAGTTGTGGCATGTCGGGCGGATCTCCCATGTCGCACTACAGCCTCACCGCGCAGCGCCGGTGTCGTCTTCGCCGCTGGTGGCCAACGGCGTCAAGGTTTTCATTGATCCCGAGGGAAAGGGGCCGCAGGCCGGTGTCGGTGAGATGGTGCAACATTCAACTCCACGTGCGTTATCTGAAACTGAAATTGCGCAAGTAGTCCAGGAGTTTGCTACTGCTGCGTGCAAAGCCTTAGACGCAGATTTCGATGGCGTAGAGATCCATGGCGCCAATGGCTACCTCATTAACCAGTTTATCGACTCGCAAGCCAATTCACGAATCGACGACTATGGCGGTTCATTACACAATCGCCTGCGTTTTCTGCGCGAAGTTACTGAGGCAGTGGTAGCAGTAACAGGACACGAACGCGTTGGCGTGCGACTGGCTCCTCTGACCACATTGCAAGGCGCGGTAGACGATACGCCGCAGGCAACCTATTTGGCAGCGGCTAAGGTTCTCGATGAGGTTGGCGTTGCCTACATTCATATCGCTGAAGCGGATTGGGATGACGCGCCTGAAATGCCCGCCGCTTTCAAAGAGGCGCTGCGTATGATCTATCGTGGTGCGCTGATCTATGCGGGTAAGTATACGGCCGAGCGCGCTGAAATCGCGCTGTGCAGTGGCTGGGCTGATCTAATTGGTTTTGGCCGGCCATTCGTTGCCAATCCGGATCTGCCTGAGCGCCTGCGCAACGGTTGGCCGCTCAACGTTCCCGATACAGGCCGCCTTTTTGGTGGTGGGGCTGCTGGTTACACTGACTATCCGTTTGTGGTGCAGAACTAGAATAAGAGGGAGTCTCGATGATCTTGAACCACAATGCTCATCCGGGCATTGTGGAAGGTATTTCCGTCATGTTTCTTCGTTTCTAAAATAGAATGTATCAAAATACGTAGGTATGCTTGGGTTTCAGTAACTGTAAATGTCTGTTCTATGATTTGTATTGCTTGTCGATTTTCACAAGGTTAGGCAGAAGCTTTTTCAATTGGATTTAAAAGCCAATATCAACTTTGCTTTTACGCATTCGAAGGTGTTAAATACTGGCCTTACTCAACCTTGATGGAAGCGCTCAATAATGTATACAGAAGTTGACATCAGAAAGTTGGCTTGGCAGTGTCGTCGTGGCATGCTGGAGTTGGATATTCTACTGGAGCCTTTCGCTAAAGAAGCTTTCAGTGAGCTTTCTGAAGATGATCAGGATCGTTTTGTTAAGCTACTTGCTTGTGAAGATCAGGATTTGTTTGTTTGGTTTATGGAACGGGACGTGCCTGAAGACCCGGATCTACAAAGGATTGTGAGGATAATACTTGAGCGGGTTCAGCCAGCTTAGCATAGAAGTCAACTCTTCCAGATCACTTACATTTGGACTGATCTTTGTCCACTTGTGCGCCATCCTTGCTGTTCTGGTTGCGGCTATACCTGTGTTTATCACCGTTGTCGGTGTTATGTTGTGCGTGCTGGTGTTGCTCCGTTGTTTACATGAATTGCTTTTCGCCGATCACACTATTACAGCATTGGCCTGTTGTCCGGATGCGGGCTGGCTACACATCTATAATCGCAAAGGTGACAGGTTAGCTGTCACGCAGCTGAATCACTCTGCCTCACTGCCTTTCTTGCTGGTTATGTCGCTGACAGTAGCCGGCGGACATAGACACTGGTTCCTGGTACCACGAGATGCGGTTACCTTGAATGAATTTCGTCGTTTGAAAGTGATTTTGATACACCATCGCACCTTACCGAATCTGGCCAGCTGAAATTCAGTGGTGTGATAATCGTATCAGAGGCTTCCACTGTCTGTCCGGGAAAATCCTTGGTGAAATGAAGCCCGCGGCTTTCTCTACGTTGCATGGCGCAAAGAATAATCAGCTCAGCTACGGTTGCCAGGTTGCGCAGTTCAATCAGGTCTCTACCAATTTTGTAGTTTGAATAATATTCTGCAATCTCCTGTTTTAGAAGATTTATACGATGTTTGGCTCGCTCAAGACGTTTTGTGGTGCGTACGATGCCGACATAATCCCACATGAATCGGCGTAACTCATCCCAGTTATGAGAAATAATAACATCTTCATCTGAGTCAGTTACTTGTGACTCATCCCAGTCCGGTATTGTGAGTGCAGAGATACTCAGCTCGGAAGCCGGGAGGGCTAATATATGCAGTGCAGCCGAACGGCCATAAACGACACATTCAAGCAGTGAGTTGGATGCCAGTCTGTTGGCACCATGCAGGCCGGTAAAGGCTGTTTCACCTATAGCATAAAGTCCGGGTATGTCGGTGCAGCCATGCTCATTACTGATCACGCCCCCACAGGTATAATGTGCTGCTGGAACAACGGGAATGGGCTCTCGGGTAATGTCTATGCCATATTCCAGGCAGCGCTCATAGATGGTCGGGAAATGCTCTTGGATAAATGCCACGGGTTTGTGCGAAATATCCAGATAGACACAGTCACACCCAAGGCGTTTCATCTCATGGTCAATAGCGCGTGCCACTATGTCTCGGGGAGCAAGCTCTTCTCGAGAATCAAACTTGTGCATGAATCGGCTTCCGTCTGGTAGTTTCAATACACCACCCTCACCCCGAACGGCTTCGGTAATCAGAAAAGACTTTGCCCTGGGATGGTATAGGCAAGTGGGATGAAACTGATTGAACTCCATGTTCGCAATGCGACAGCCCGCACGCCAGGCCATGGCGATACCATCGCCGGTAGTGCCATCATTATTGCTGGTATAAAGGTAGGCTTTGGATGCCCCCCCCGTTGCCAGAATGACAATAGGTGCCTTAAAAGCACTTACTCTGCCAGTGGTCTGATTGAGAACATAGGCGCCGATACAACGATTTCCGGCAAGTCCCAGCTTGCGACGTGTAATCAGGTCAATAGCGATATGATGTTCGTAAATATCGATGCTATCGTGGGTCAGTGTGTTGCGGATCAAAACTTCATGTACTGCACGGCCTGTGGCATCAGCTGCATGTATGATTCGGCGGTGTGAGTGCCCACCTTCACGGGTAAGGTGGTAGCCATCCTGGTCGCGTGTAAACGGAACACCTTGCTGTATAAGCCATTCAATGGCTTGTGGACCATTACGAATGGTATGTTCAATAGCCGGTATCCGGCTGAGGTGGGCGCCAGCGTCCCAAGTATCTTGAATATGACTGTCGCAGTTATCTTCAGGGTCCAGTACAGCGGCAATGCCCCCTTGTGCCAACCAGGTAGAGCCCGCTTGTAAAGTGCTTTTGCTCAGGACAGCTATGCGAGCACTGTCTGCCAGTTGCAATGCCAATGTCAGGCCAGCTGCACCGCTACCTATTACCAGTACATCATAGTTTTTTGCTTCAGTCATAGCTTAAGCCAGCTCCTGTTGTGAACGCTCTGAACATTATGCCGTTACCAGCATTGATACGTTAGTCTTGTTTGTAAAAAATTTAACTGCTATTGGAACTAAGCTGTCTGTGTTGAATCGAACTAGAAGAGTTAAAAACTGAGATGCTGGGGTTGAATGAAGGCTGGCTTAACCACATACTGATTTTTGAAATGAATAGGTTATATCAACCGGCTCGTAAGGATTCTAAGTGTCTAAAGATAGCCAGGTAAGTGCTGATCAGCTGTTGGTGGAGCGGGTTCAGGCAGGTGACAAAACAGCGTTTGATTTGCTGGTTAAAAAATACCAGCACAAAATTATTGGACTCATCTCGCGTTATATATACGACCACCATGAAGCGATGGATGTGGCACAGGAAGCCTTTATTAAGGCGTATCGCGCCTTGCCCAATTTTCGTGGCGATAGCGCGTTTTATACTTGGTTGTATCGAATTGCCATTAATACGGCAAAGAATTATCTGGTTGCAAGAGGGCGACGTCCGCCAGATACGGATATTGATGCTGATGACGCGCAGTACTTTGAAGCTGACTCAGATTTAAGACAGATCGAAAATCCTGAAAACGCCTTGTATAGAGATGAATTACAGCGTGTGATCAACCAGGTTTTGGATCGATTACCCGAAGACCTTAGAGTGGCATTAACACTACGAGAGTTCGAAGGGTTGAGTTATGAAGAAATAGCTAAGGTGATGGACTGCCCTGTCGGTACGGTGAGATCTCGTATCTTCAGAGCCAGAGAGGCCATAGACAACGAGATAGCACCGCTGCTCAGTACAGACTGAGACTAGCGACCTGCAATAGCTGAGGTGACACATGAGTGAGCATAATGAATCCCTGTCCGCGCTCATGGATGGTGAAGTAAATGAGCTGGAATTGAGGCGGTTGCTCAAACACGTCGAGCGAGATCCCGCACTGGCGCAGCAATGGCAGCGCTATCAGTTCAGCGCACTGTTGCTGAAAAAAGAGTCTGCTGAGTGGTCTGGTCAGGACTTGAGTAATCGAGTGATGGCTGCTATTTCAGAAAATGTTGCAGAGACATCCGTACAGGAAAAGCAGGAAGCCAGCGGAGCTTTTTCGGGTATGTACCGTTCCCTTGCCAGTATGGCTATCGCTGCTTCTGTTACCACGGTTGTTATTCTGGGGCCAGGTTGGATTGCGAGTGATGTGCAAACGCCGCAGGCTCAGCCGGTCGCAACTACAGTGACTAACCATGTTCCACGTAACAGTTTAGTTCAGCCGGTAACCTTTGGTGCACGTCCGTCGGCACCTTCTTATCAAGGTTCAATGTTGGCCAATGATGACGATATGATTCGCGCACCAGAAGGAATGCAGCGTTATATAGATCAACATTTATCTTTGATGGAAGACCGTCCACTGCAATGGGGTTTGTCCTGGTTGCCGGAAGGCTATCAGAATATTCGTCATCAAGTGACCCAGGCTGGTGAGGTAATGGTGTTCTCTAACGGGCATAAAGCCTTTTCTGTCAGCGTGGAACAACTCGGGAAACAGACTGTACCTGAGGGTGTAACTGATGCTGGTGATTATATTGCATTGGGATTGCGAAATGATGATCGTTTCGTAACGGTTGTCGGAGATATGCCTATTATGGTGGCTGAGCGTATAGCTACCTCTGTTGTTTCCGGACGGTAAATCGGTGTGTTAGAAGAAGTCGCTCAGGTCAGTGAGGTGCATCCGGATCATTTGGTGATAGAAACGCGTCGGTTGAGTGCATGCCATTCGTGTCAATCTCACGACAATTGTGGCCAACGAAAGTTGGCGGGTTTATTTGGTAACGGGTCTGCTTTTCTGACAATAGGTAATCCTAAAGGTCTGCTCATTAAGCCTGGGCAGTCTGTCGTAATTGGATTGCATGAAGGGGCCATACTCAAGTCTTCTTTATTATTGTATCTAATGCCTATATTGACGCTGATAGGCGCATCATTGTTGGCTTCATGGTTATTTGACACAGAGTTATCTGTGATTTTGGCCGGTGTTACCGGGTTGGCTGGTGGTTTTTGGCTGGCAAAAATCATATCTGCCAAGCTGTTGTCCAACCCGAGCTATTACCCAGTTTTATTGAGAGTGAACAACTAAACGCTGATAAGGGTCTCGCTATGAAAAAAGCACAGTCAATTTTCATATTTCTATTGGTTTTGTGGTTGTTGCCAGTACAAGCCTGGTCGCAGCAGCTGCCTGATTTCAAATCGCTGGTTAGAGAGGCGGCCCCTGCCGTTGTAAATATCAGTACTGTCCAGAAGGTTCCGGAAGAAAGTCAGGATCCTTTCAGTCAGTTTCGTGGCCCGGGTGGCGAGGAAGTCCCCGATATTTTTCGGCATTTTTTCCGTGGTTTTCCTGAAATGGAACCCTCACCTCGTCGCGGTACACCAGCACCACGCTCACTCGGATCAGGTTTCATCATTTCATCCGATGGTTATATCCTGACCAATAATCATGTCATCAGTGATGCTGAGAAGGTGATTGTTCGATTAAGTGATCGTCGCGAGATAGAAGCGGAAGTGGTTGGCTCTGATGCACGCTCTGATGTGGCCTTGCTCAAAGTGGAAGCCAATGATCTGCCTTATGTCCAAGTGGGACAATCTTCGGCAGTTGAGGTCGGAGAGTGGGTGTTGGCTATAGGTTCACCGTTTGGTTTTGATCATAGCGTAACCGCTGGAATTGTTAGTGCAACTGAACGTTCATTGGCTAACGATACCTATGTGCCTTTTATTCAGACAGATGTGGCGATTAATCCAGGTAACTCAGGAGGTCCTCTATTTAACCTGGATGGTGAGGTTATAGGTATAAATTCCCAAATTTATACCCGCTCCGGTGGTTTTATGGGGCTTTCCTTTGCTATTCCAATGGATGTGGCTATGGAGGTGGCAGATCAGCTACGAGAAACGGGTAGTGTAATTCGTGGCTGGCTTGGTGTCGTGATTCAAGAAGTTAATCGGGATTTAGCTGAATCTTTTGGGTTGGATAAACCGGGAGGCGCGCTGGTTGTCAATGTAATGTCGGACAGTCCGGCTCAGGCAGCGGGTTTAAAAGAAGGGGATGTGATCGTGCAGTTTAATGGCAATGATATTGCCTTGTCTTCTGATCTGCCTCATCAGGTTGGACGCATAAACCCCGGAGAAAAAGCACGAATTACTATTATTCGTGATGGCCATCGCGAGACAATTACAGCCACCATTGGCACTTTGCCCGATGAAAACCAACTGGCTCAAAACGGCCGGGGGTCGGCCGCTCCCTCAACTGATACCTCTCTTGGGCTGGTGGTTTCATCGCTGACGCAAGAGCAACGCTCACACTGGAATATTAATGCTGGCGTAGTCATTACACAGGTAAATGAAGGGCCAGGTGCCGCTGCTGGTTTGATCAACGGTGATGTGATCACTATGCTGAACGGTGAGCAAATCGAAATGCCAGATCAGTTCTATCGAGTCGTATCTGAACTACCGCAAGATAAGGCTGTGCCCATGCGTATTGTCCGCCGGGGGAGCGCCATGTTTATACCGCTGCGTCTCACACCTTAGTGACTTGTTGTGTTTGTTTAATTAACTAGCTGCCCGCTGCCGGGCGGTTAGTTAATTGTATTAGTGTAGATGGCTGAAATCGCTGGAATAGGGTAGACTACGGCCCCTGTCCGGGCACTTCTGCCCCTTCCGGAAACTGATTTGAGACACTGACACGTGAGTAATCTGGACCATATCCGCAACTTCTCCATTATCGCCCATATTGACCATGGTAAATCTACCTTGGCTGACCGTTTCATTCAGGTCTGCGGTGGTCTGACTCAGCGTGAAATGGCCGAGCAAGTGCTGGATTCTATGGATATTGAGCGTGAGCGTGGTATTACCATCAAGGCGCAAAGTGTCACGCTTAATTACACCGCGAAGGATGGTAAAGTCTACCAACTGAATTTTATTGACACCCCTGGACATGTTGACTTTTCTTATGAGGTTTCACGCTCACTGGCCGCCTGCGAAGGGGCTTTGTTGGTAGTCGATGCGGCTCAGGGTGTAGAGGCACAGTCAGTAGCCAATTGTTATACCGCAATTGAGCAGGGCCTGGAAGTGGTGCCCGTACTCAATAAAATGGATCTTCCTCAAGCTGAGCCGGAAAGGGTTAAGCTGGAAATCGAAGAAGTGATCGGCATAGATGCAACGCATGCTGTAGCCTGTTCTGCAAAGAGTGGTATGGGGGTGGATGAGGTATTGGAAGAGTTGGTGCGACTGGTTCCTCCGCCCGTAGGCGATCTGGATGCACCGCTGCAAGCATTGATTATCGACTCGTGGTTTGACAATTATCTGGGTGTGGTGTCGCTGGTCCGTGTTAAGCATGGTCAGTTGCGTAAAAAAGACAAAATTCTGGTGAAGTCCACCGGTCAGGTTCATGTTGTCGACAGTGTCGGGGTGTTTACACCCAAGCGCCTGGTAACCGACTCACTCAAAGCGGGTGAGGTAGGTTTCATCGTTGCGGGTATCAAAGATATTCACGGTGCGCCGGTTGGCGATACGTTGACACTGTCAAAGACCCCTGATGTGGATAGCCTGCCAGGTTTTAAGAAAGTACAGCCGCAAGTCTATGCCGGTCTCTTTCCAACCAGTGCTGATGATTATGAAGATTTCCGTGACGCCTTGGATAAGCTGACATTGAACGATGCGTCTCTGTTCTTTGAGCCTGAAAGTTCGGATGCGTTGGGTTTTGGTTTCCGCTGTGGCTTTCTTGGCATGCTGCATATGGAAATCATTCAAGAGCGCCTAGAGCGAGAGTACGATCTTGATCTGGTTACAACCGCACCGACCGTTGTGTACGAAGTTGAGTTAAACAACGGTGAAATCATTTACATTGATAGTCCCTCTAAGATGCCTGACCCGGCAGCCATGAAAGAAATGCGTGAGCCTATTGTACAGGCTAGTATCTTGGTGCCGCAGGACTACCTGGGACAGGTAATTGGGTTATGTGTTGAAAAACGTGGCGTGCAAAAAAACATGTTGTTTGTTGGTAATCAGGTACAGTTGCATTATGAATTGCCCATGGCTGAAGTGGTGCTGGACTTCTTTGATCGCCTGAAATCAGCTAGCCGCGGCTATGCATCGTTGGAATATAACTTTATTCGTTTCGATTCCGCTAAACTATGCCGTCTGGATATTCTGATCAACGGTGAAAAAGTTGATGCATTGGCTGTCATACTGCATAAGGATAATGCGTTGTATAAAGGCCGGGTTCTGTGTGAAAAGATGAAAGAGCTTATTCCCCGGCAGATGTTTGATGTCGCCATTCAGGCGGCGATTGGGGGAAAGGTTATTTCGCGTACCACAGTCAAAGCCTTGCGTAAGAACGTCCTTGCCAAGTGTTATGGCGGCGATGTCAGTCGTAAAAAGAAACTGCTGTCCAAGCAGAAAGAAGGTAAAAAGCGCATGAAGCAGGTTGGGCGGGTCGAAATTCCCCAGGATGCATTCCTTGCCGTATTAAAAGTTGATAGCTGAGGTTTACATGGATTTTGATTTTTCGCTGATATTGGTAAGCCTGACAGCGCTTTCCGGTGTTTTATGGTTACTGGATGCTGTGTTCTTAGCTCCCGCGCGCAAAAGGAAGCTTTCGGCTGCTGAAGCAGAGCAAGGGCAGTTGCCCGAGGTCGCCCGGACAAAAATACTGCAGCAACCAGGCTGGGCCGATCTGGGTAAATCCATGTTTCCAGTATTGGCTGTGGTATTGGTGTTGCGCTCTTTCCTGTTTGAACCTTTCCAGATCCCATCTGGCTCTATGCTGCCTACGCTACAGATTGGTGATTTTATTCTGGTTAATAAATTCCATTACGGACTGCGTTTGCCGGTTACCCATACAAAATTGGTTGATATTAATGAGCCTCAGCGTGGCGAAGTTGTTGTGTTCCGCTACCCGAATAATCCATCCATCAACTATATTAAGAGGGTGATAGGGCTCCCGGGTGATGTGATTAGCTATCAGAATAAAACCTTCTATATTAACGGGGAAGAAGTGCAGGCTGATCTACTTGCCAGATTGCCCCCGGTTAATCCTGAAACACTGTTATTAAATGAAACGTTGGGTGAACATAGCTATACAACCTATCAGGATGTGGGGCGACCCTCGATGACAGGGCAGTGGGTGGTACCGGAAGGGCATTACTTTACCAGCGGTGATAATCGTGATAACAGTAATGATAGTCGGTACTGGGGATTTGTATCGGAAAAACTGTTGGTGGGTAAAGCAGTTGTTGTCTGGATGCATTGGGACAACTTCTTTAGCCTGCCTGATCTCAGTGTGATGCGTAAAATCAGATAGGAACAGGATAATGGAACTTCATGCGAGCAATAGACAACATGGTGCGTCTTTTTTTGGTGTTCTGAGTGTACTGATCGTCCTCGGAATTTTCCTTGCTGTGGCATTTAAACTATTTACACCCTACTGGGAGTATCGAACAATTACGTCTGTAGTAAAGGCCATCAGTGAAGACCGAGAAGAACTGGGTAAGCCTGTTGCACAGATACGCTCCAGCCTTAACCGCCGTTTTCTTATCAATCAGGTTTCTTTGCCAAGCCCGGATGCGCTTAGCATCACTGAGGATGCTGGCGTGATTTTTTTCGATCTAGAGTATGAAGTCAGAGTGCCGATGTTCGGTAATGTAGATGCGGTTGTCATGTTTCAAGATAACTACGAAGCCAGAAAGCCTTGAAAAAACCTGTAGAAGAGCTGGCCCGGCGCTTAGGGCATAAGTTTGCTGACGAGTCTTTGTTTGAGTTAGCGCTGACTCATCGCAGTTGTGGAAAGCGTAATAACGAGCGCTTGGAGTTTTTGGGAGACTCAGTGTTGAACTTTGTCGTCGCTGCGGATCTCTATCGGCGCTTTCCTTCGGCTCGCGAAGGACAGTTAAGTCGTCTTCGCGCAATGATGGTGAAAGGAGAAACTCTGGCTGAAATTGCCCGTGAACTTGGGTTAGGTGATTATTTGCGTTTGGGTTCCGGAGAGCTTAAAAGCGGCGGCTTCCGACGTGACTCCATCCTGGCTGATGCTGTGGAGGCTATTATCGGTGCTATTTACCGTGATGCGGGTCTGGCTACTGCAGAATCTTATGTACTCCAGTGGTATGAAAAGCGCTTAGATGAGTTGGATCTGGATGGCTCAATCAAGGACTCGAAAACACGCTTGCAGGAGTTTTTGCAGTCCCGTCGTCTGGATTTGCCGGACTATGAATTGGTGAGTGTTGAAGGTGAAGCACATGCACAAACTTTCAATATACATTGCCATATTGCCTTGTTAAGCAATCCAACTGAAGGGCAAGGCAATAGCCGCCGTCAAGCCGAACAGAATGCTGCCAAAGCGGCTCTGGCGCAGTTGAAACAGGAGAATCGTCGTGACTGAAGTAACCCGTTGCGGCTTTGTCGCCATCGTTGGCCGTCCCAATGTGGGTAAGTCAACCTTGTTGAATAAAATCCTTGGTCAGAAACTGAGTATTACGTCACGCAAGCCACAGACCACCCGCCACCAGATTCTTGGCATCAAAACGGAGGGTACAGATCAGATCGTCTATGTAGATACGCCAGGGCTGCATAATGATGAGCAGGGCAAGGCGTTGAACCGCTTTATGAATAAGACAGCCTCTGATGCCCTTCGTTACGTCGATCTGGTGGTGTTTCTGGTCGACAGGACCCGTTGGACAGAAGAAGATGATATTGTTTTGGAAAAGCTGCGTTACGTGACTTGCCCGGTGATACTGGCGGTAAATAAAATCGATCAGTTGAAAGAGAAGCATGCGCTGCTGCCGCAGATTGATGTGCTGGCCAATAAGCGTGAGTTTACCGCGATCATGCCTCTGTCTGCCAAGCAGGGGCACAATGTGGCTGAACTGGAGCAGTTAGTGGGTCGTTATCTACCCGAAGGCCCTCACCATTATCCGGAAGATCAGATAACAGATCGCAGTTCGCGATTTGTTGTGGCTGAGATTGTGCGTGAAAAGCTGATGCGCAATCTAGGTGAAGAAGTTCCTTATGGCATCACCGTTGAGATAGAAGCGTTTGAGCACGATGGTTCGCTACTAACGATCAGTGCACTGATTCTGGTTGAGCGCGAAGGGCAAAAGCGTATTGTGATTGGTGATAAGGGTGCGGTATTAAAAAGTATCGGACGTGATGCGCGTCTTGACATAGAGAAAATGTTCGAGAGTAAAGTCATGCTGAATCTATGGGTTAAAGTTCGCCGAGGCTGGTCAGATGATGAGCGTGCGCTACATAGTCTGGGATACAGGCACGAGTAATGTCTCAGCATGCTGAACAGGCTGCAGCCTTTGTTCTGCATTCTCGCCCTTACCGGGAAACCAGTCTGTTAGTTGATTTCTTTACCCTCGAATATGGCCGCATCAGTGCGGTCGCTCGTGGAGCACGTCGCTCTGGATCAGCACGACGTTTTACCCTGCAGCCTTTTCAGTCACTACATGTCAGTTGGTCAGGACGACATGAATTAAAAAATCTGAGCCAGGCGGAAGTACCTCAGGTCATGCCACAGCCAGTGGGCAAAGCGCTGCTTTGTGGTCTTTATGCAAATGAACTGTTGCAGCGCTTATTGCAGCCAGCAGATCCCCATCCGCACCTGTACCTTTACTACACCTACTTGATTCAAGAACTACAGCAATCGACAGATCTGGAAGGGGCGCTACGAACCTTCGAACGGCAGTTGCTGGAAAATATGGGTTATGGTATCGCTTTGAGTCATTGTCTTCCTGATCATTATTATCAATATGATGTTCAGCAAGGAATGATTGAAGTCGCAGCCGATAGCGCCAGTTATACTGGTGAGTGTTTGCTAGCTATCGCCGAAGATCGCTATGAACGGGTAGAGGTCAAACGTGCGGCCAAGCGCCTGATGCGTGAAGCACTGGCATCTTTGCTAGGTGCAAAACCGTTAAAAAGTCGTGAATTGTTTATGAAAACCAGGAGAACTGCATGAACTACCCAAAGCAGCTATTGCTGGGAGTTAATATTGATCATATTGCTACCTTGCGCCAGGCGCGTGGTACTCGCTATCCCGATCCAGTCTATGCTGCCATGCTTGCTGAAGCGGCTGGTGCTGATGGCATCACTGTGCATTTGCGCGAAGATCGACGCCATATTCAGGAACGTGATATACGTTTGTTGATAGAGGTGTTACAAACCCGAATGAACCTGGAGATGGCCCTGACTCCGGAAATGCTTGAATTTGCTATGGAAATTCAACCAGCACATATCTGTCTTGTCCCCGAAAAGCGTGAAGAGTTGACGACAGAAGGGGGCCTGGATGTGATCACGCATGAAGCACAAGTTGAGCATTTTTGTCAGATGCTGGGTGCAACAGGCGCCGAAGTATCCTTGTTTATCGACCCGGATTACGCACAGATCGATGCGGCAATTCGCTGCGGGGCTCCCGCTATTGAATTGCATACAGGTGCCTATGCCGATGCCATCACGCCTTTGCAACAGCAGGAAGAGTTAGCCCGCATCCGTGAAACAGCCCACTATGCTTTCAGTAAGGGGCTAGTGGTCAATGCCGGGCATGGATTGCACTACCATAATGTAGAAGCCATCGCTGAGATACGTGAGCTTAATGAACTTAATATAGGTCATGCATTGATTGCTCATGCATTATTTGTGGGGGTATCTGATGCGGTTAAAGAGATGAAAACACTGATTCTGTCTGCTCGGCAGCGTGCTGAACAGGCTGTACAGTCTGGCTCAAAATGATTTACGGGCTGGGTGTTGATATTATTCAGATCTCGCGGATGGCGGAGGCGCTGACGCGTACTCCAGGTTTGGCTAAACGCGTGCTGACTGAAACTGAATACCAACTATTTTTACAATCCAGAGATCCTGAGCGTTATATGGCTAAGCGTTTTGCCGCTAAAGAAGCCGTGGTGAAAGCGCTGGGAACTGGGATTGGCCAAGGCGTTGGATGGCAGCAGTTACAGATAGATAAAACGGCATTGGGTAAACCCCTGGTGACACTTAGTGGTTATGCCAAGAGTATGTCAGACGAGTTGAACATCCGTCATTGGCATTTGTCCTATACAGATGAAAAAGCCTATGTTGTGGCAATGGCTATTGCAGAAAGTTGAGCGAAACCCTGCAAGCCGTTACCATCAGTAATTTGCAAAACACCTAACGACTACTCCATTTATATTTGCACAGGATTGTAATGATGACACTATCCCACTATCCCACTATCGCAGACTGCATCGGCAACACACCGCTGGTCCGTTTGCAACGCATTACGGTCCCTAATAATAATACCTTGTTATGCAAGCTGGAAGGCAATAACCCGGCAGGATCTGTTAAAGACCGCCCGGCTCTGAGTATGATTCAGTTGGCAGAACAGCGTGGTGAGATTCAGCCGGGTGATGTCTTAATCGAGGCGACGTCTGGTAATACGGGTATTGCACTGGCTATGGCCGCCGCTATAAAAGGCTATAAACTCAAGCTGATCATGCCCGCTAACATGAGTAGTGAGCGCAAAGCGGCTATGAGTGCCTATGGTGCCGAGCTAATTGAAGTGAGTAAGGACGACGGTATGGAAGGCGCTCGCGATCTTGCCTTGAGCATGCAGGCCGAAGGGCTCGGGAAAGTATTGGATCAATTTTCCAATATGGATAACCCGGAAGCTCACTTTCAAACTACTGGCCCAGAAATTTGGCAGCAGACCTGTGGTGAGATCACTCACTTTGTTTGTTCCATGGGTACAACGGGTACCATTATGGGGGTCTCGCGCTTTTTGAAAGAGAAAAACCCCGCTATCCGTATTGCCGGACTGCAACCGGCTGAGGGTTCCGCTATTCCGGGTATTCGCCGCTGGCCGGAAGCTTATCTGCCGAAAATATTTGAGCGTGCGCGTGTGGATCAGGTGTTTGATATCACCCAGGAAGAGGCCGAAACTATGATGCGTCGTCTGGCTCGTGAAGAGGGTATTTTTGCGGGTGTATCCTCCGGTGGTTCCGTTGCCGGAGCATTGAAGCTTGCCGAGCAGGTGGAGAACGCCACGATTGTCTGTATCATTTGTGACCGTGGAGATCGTTATCTGTCCACCGGTGTATTTGACCCTCGTTAAACTGTCAGGGAAGGAGTAACCACCCTAATGGTTAAGGTACGCGACGAACATCCTGTCAGAGATGATGGCTCTGTCGATCTGGAGTTGTGGCTGCAACGCCTGCAGATGCAAACTGATATTGCCGACGCTGAGCAGTTGTGTCGAGCTTGTGAAGCTGTCAGAAGTGCGCATGAAGCCTCTCTTGCAGGAAATGTTGATTGGACCGAGTCACACAAAAATTGTTACAGCATCGGCCTCGAAATGGCGCAGATACTGGCAGAGCTTCAGCAGGATCAGGAAACGCTTGTTGCTGCTGTACTCTATCGTGCTGTGCGAGAAGAAAAGCTCAGTCTGGTAACAGTGAAACGAGACTTTGGCGCTAGCATAGAAACCCTGATTCAGGGTGTGTTGCAGATGGCGGCCATCGGCAGTCGCAAGAACCCTCGCCATGACTCAACGGTATTGGGCGATAGCGAAGGGCAGGTAGATAACCTGCGTAAAATGCTGGTCGCCATGATTGATGATGTCCGAGTGGCGTTGATCAAGATCGCCGAACGTACCTGCGCCATTCGCCGGGTCAAGGACGATACCCGCAAAAAACGTTACCTGGTGGCGCGTGAAGTCTTTGATATCTACGCACCATTGGCACATCGTTTGGGTATCGGCCATATCAAGTGGGAGCTGGAAGATCTGTCTTTTCGCTACCTCAAGCCGAATGACTATAAAAACATAGCCCGTTTGTTGGATGAAAAGCGCCTGGATCGCCAGCTGTTTATCAATGAGGTGGTCGATCAGCTACGCAGTCGTTTGGAGGATGCGGCGATTGCCGGGGATGTTCATGGCCGTGCCAAACATATCTACAGTATCTGGCGCAAAATGCAGCGCAAAAACATTGAGTTCAACCAGGTGTTTGATGTGCGCGCTGTGCGTATTCTGGTGCCGGAAGTCCGTGACTGCTATACCGTATTAGGGATAGTGCATGGTCTGTGGCGTAATATTCCCAATGAGTTTGACGACTATATCGCCTCGCCAAAATCCAATGGCTATCGCTCTCTGCATACGGCTGTATTCGGGCCGGAAGGGAAGGTGCTGGAAATACAGATCCGTACCTTTGAGATGCATGAAGAGGCGGAACTGGGTGTTTGTGCTCATCACCTATATAAAGGTACCGATGTTCGCGCACGTCGAGACGGTTATGAAGAGAAAATATCCTGGTTGCGCCAGGTGCTGGAATGGCATGACGATCTGGGTGAAAGTGAAGGCTTGCGTGAAATCCTGCGTGGTGACGTAACTCAGGATCGTGTGTATGTATTTACACCAGATGGCCATGTTATCGATATGCCATCTGCTTCAACGCCAGTGGATTTTGCCTACCGGGTGCATACCGAAGTGGGCCACCGTTGTCGGGGTGCCAAGGTCAACGGACGTATTGTACCCTTGAACCATGCACTGAAAACCGGCGATCAGATAGAGATTCTTACCAGCAGTGAACAGCGCCCACGGCGTGACTGGCTGAATATCAACCTGGGATTTGTGACCACGTCCAGAGCCCGAGCCAAAGTGGCTCATTGGTTTAAGCAACAAGCCAAAGAGCAAAATGCTGAAGCTGGCCGAGACATGGTCGAGCGTGAAATGCGCCGCCTGGCACTGGATATTCATCAACTGAATCTGAAGTTGATAGCCCAGGGGTTGAGTTTTAAGTTAGTCGATGACATGTTTGCGGCGATTGGTGCGGGCGATTTACGTCTGTCACAACTGCTGAACGAAGCACAGAAACAGACTGAACCCAACCATGAAGAGCAGATGGACCTGCAGCTACTGCCGAGTCAGCATCGTCATACAAGTCATACCCAGGGCAGCGGTGACGCCGTCAGTATTCAGGGGGTCGGTAACTTGTTGACCGTGATGGCCAGTTGTTGCAAGCCGGTACCGGGAGACCCGATTGTTGGGTTTATTACCCAAGGTCGAGGTGTCTCGATTCATCATGAAAACTGCAGTAATTTACAGTCATTACGGGAAACCGAACCCCGTCGGATAGTCTCAGTCGACTGGGATGAAGCGGGTGAACATACCTATCCGGTGGATGTGATGGTTGAAGCGTATGACCGCTCTGGACTCCTACGGGATGTAATGATGATCCTGGCCAATGAAAAGCTAAATATTCTGTCGGCCAACACCAAAACAGATAAGCACAGCAATATTGCCCGTCTGTCGATGACCGTAGAGATTTCTCGCCTGGAAATGTTGGGGCGGCTGATGGATAAGCTCAATCAGTTGCCTAACGTTATCGATGTACACAGAGAAAGGGACGGGAAGCACTGATGTATACGCTGGATGACCTGCTGTTCCTGATGGCGCGACTGCGTAGTCCGCAAGGCTGCCCCTGGGACCAGCTACAGACTTTCAGTTCAATCGTGCCCCATACCCTGGAAGAAGTGTATGAGGTCATCGACGCCTTGGAGCGGGAAGACTGGCCGCATCTGAAAGATGAGCTGGGTGATCTGTTGTTTCAGGTAGTTTTCTATGCCCAATTGGCAGACGAAGCCGAACTGTTCAGATTTACTGATATCATTGATCAGTTGGTGGCTAAGCTGATCAGGCGTCACCCGCATGTATTTCCGGATGGGCAGCTTTACACCGATCAGCAACAGCCATCAATTGATCCCGCTCAGGTTAACCAACGTTGGGAAATGATCAAACAGCAGGAACGTGGAGAGCGACAACAGCACTCTGTACTGGACGAAGTTCCTCAGGCGCTACCAGCATTGAATCGTGCAGCCAAATTGCAGAAACGTGCCGCTAATGTCGGATTTGACTGGGCTGATACAGAGGGTGTGCTGGATAAGATTGAAGAAGAGATTGCCGAACTGCGACAGGCTATCCGTGGGGGACGTCACAGTGAAGTGCTCGATGAAGCCGGTGACCTTCTATTTGCCCAGGTCAATCTATGCAGGCACCTGAAACTTGATCCTGAGCAGGCTCTGCGTAGCACCAATCGTAAATTTGAACGGCGCTTCCGCTATGTTGAAACCCAGGTTAACCAGCAGCGAGGGGATTTTTCCACTTACTCACTGGAAGAGCTGGATGCGTTCTGGAATCAAGCCAAACAGAGAGAAACAGCCGATGAGCATTAACCTGCATGAAGCCTTACGTGATGATGTACGTATGCTGGGCGATAGCCTGGGGAGAACCATTGAGCAGGATATGGGTGAAGGTTTTTTAGAACGGGTCGAGCAGATACGCCATTTGGCTAAAGAAGGGCGCAGTGCTGAAAAACCCGTGCATGATGAGCTCTTAGCGGCTATAGAAAGCCTGCATAAAGATGAAGTGCTACCCTTGGCGCGTGCGTTTACCCAGTTTCTCAACCTGGCCAATATAGCCGAAGAACATCATCGCGTCCGGCGCCAACTCGATGCAGATGAGCAGAACGAGCCTGATGATCTGGCTGAACTGATTCAACAGTTGCATAGCAATTGTGGTCAATCCGCACAGCAGATTGCCGAGACACTGTCGCAACTGCAAATAGATCTGGTGCTTACGGCTCATCCCACTGAGGTCAATCGGCGTACTCTAATTCAGAAGTACGATGCGATTACTGACTGCCTCAAACGACTGGATCGAAATGAGCCAGTGAACGAACGGCTCGATCAATTGATCGCACAGATCTGGCATACTGATGAAATTCGTCGTCAGCGTCCGACACCGGTTGATGAGGCCAAGTGGGGCTTTGCTGTTATTGAAAATTCCTTGTGGAAAGCCATCCCACGTTTTTGTAAACGCCTTGATCAGACATTGCAGGATACCCTAGGTTATCGACTTCCGTTAGACAGTTCACCGGTACGCTTTTCCTCCTGGATGGGTGGTGATCGTGACGGTAATCCGAATGTCACTGCCAAGGTAACGGCGGAGGTTTTGCAGTTGTCGCGCTGGATGGCTGCCGATCTGTTTGCTCAGGATATTGATGAGCTTAGAAAAGAGTTGTCGATGCATCAAGCCACACCAGAGTTACGTGAGCAGGTGGGTGAACAAGCCGCCGAGCCATATCGGGCACTGCTGGGTGGGTTGCGAAGTCGGCTGGAAGCCACTCGCAGAGGTATTGCTGATCAGTTGAGTGGTTTGCCAGCCGATACCAGCCAGTGGATCACCAGTGACCAGGAGTTGCTGCAACCCCTGCTGCTGTGTCATCGCTCTCTGACCGAGTGCGGTATGGCGAATATTGCTGCCGGGCTGTTGGAAGATATTATCCGCCGGGTATCCTGTTTTGGTTTGGCTTTGGTAAAAATTGATATACGCCAGAATGCCGATCGTCATACTGAGGTGTTTGATGAACTGACCCGCTTCTATCAGCTAGGCAGCTATGCCAGTTGGTCTGAAAATAATAAACAGGCGTTCCTGCTGCGCGAACTCCAGTCCCGCCGCCCGCTGATACCCCATCAGTGGCAGCCATCAGATGCCGTTAAAGAGGTGTTGGACACTTGCCAGGTGGTGGCTGCAACGGCGCCGGACTCGCTGGGATCCTATGTCATCTCCATGGCCAGCAAACCCTCGGATGTATTGGCCGTGATCCTGTTGCTGAAAGAGATGGGCATTGGTTGGAATATCCGTGTAGTCCCCCTATTTGAGACCCTGGATGATTTGGAAGGCGGACCGGACTGTATTGCTGCGTTACTGAATATCGATTGGTATAAAGCCTATACTGAGAACCGTCAGGAAGTGATGATTGGTTACTCAGATTCCGCCAAGGATGCGGGGCAGTTAGCTGCTGCCTGGGGGCAGTATCGCGCCCAGCAAGCCCTGACCCGAGTATGTCAGCAGGAGGGTGTACACCTGACGCTGTTCCATGGTCGGGGGGGTACCGTGGGTCGAGGAGGTGGTCCCAGTCATACCGCTATTCTGTCACAGCCGCCGGGCTCAGTCGCTGGCGCTTTACGAGTCACTGAACAGGGTGAGATGATCCGGTTTAAATTCGGTGTCCCAGAAATTGCTATTCGTAATATGGAGCTCTACACAGGGGCGGTACTTCAGGCAACGCTCTGCCCAGGTGCACCAGCCGATGATTCCTGGTGTCAGTATATGGATGGGTTAGCTGGCGCCGGTTTGCGTGGTTACCGTTCTGTTATCCGAGAAGATCCACAGTTTGTGCCTTATTTCCGTTCCACGACACCGGAACAGGAACTGGCAAAGTTACCATTGGGTTCAAGGCCAGCAAAGCGGCGTGTGGACGGCGGAGTGGAAAGCCTTCGAGCGATTCCCTGGATTTTTGCCTGGACACAGATTCGGCTGATGCTGCCAGCCTGGTTGGGGTCTGATACAGCACTGGGAGAGGCGATTGAACGTGGTGAGCTGTCTCGATTACAGCAACTTTACCGCGATTGGGCCTTCTTCCGCACCAATATTGATATGTTGGAGATGGTGCTGGCTAAAAGTGATGCCAGCATTGCCGCTTATTATGAAAAACGTCTCACTTCGGATGAACTCGGAGTACTGGGTGCCAGTTTGCGAGACCGGCTCAAGCACTGCGTTGGACTGGTTAAGCAGATTAAACAGGAAACGCAACTCTTGTCAGAAAATCCGATCATTCGTCAGTCTATTGAGGTGCGAAACCCTTATCTGGATCCATTGCATTTTTTGCAGGTCGAGCTTTTGTATCGAGACCGTAACCAGCCGGACCAGCGTCTGGAGCAAGCATTAATGGTTACCATGGCTGGCATTTCGGCAGGTATGCGCAACACCGGCTAGTGCTAATGTCGAATTGTGGCAGGATAACTCATGACGTTACCCTCGGATACTATTTTACTTGCGTCCGGCTTGGGTGAAAAAGCCGGAATAGTGACTTATTACAAATAAATCAGGAGAAAACCCTCAATGCGAATTATTCTGCTCGGCGCACCTGGTGCCGGTAAAGGTACTCAAGCACAGTTTATTACTGAAAAGTTCGGCATTCCGCAGATCTCTACAGGTGATATGCTGCGCGCGGCGGTCAAAGCGGGTACCCCACTGGGTATACAAGCGAAGAAGGTCATGGATGAGGGTGGATTGGTGTCTGATGACATCATTATTGGGTTGGTTAAAGAACGCATCACCGAAGCAGATTGTGCCAATGGCTTCTTGTTCGATGGCTTCCCCAGAACGATTCCGCAGGCGGATGCACTAAAAGAAGCCGGTGTTAAAATTGATGCTGTGGTTGAAATCGATGTGGATGATGAGGAAATTATCAAGCGCATGAGTGGCCGTCGTGTTCACCCTGGTTCTGGTCGGACCTACCATGTAACATTTAATCCACCGAAAACCGAAGGTAAGGATGATGTCACTGGTGATGATCTGGTGCAGCGTGAAGATGATCAGGAAGACACCGTGCGTCAGCGCCTGAATGTCTACCATGATCAAACCAAGCCTTTGATTAACTATTATAAAAGCTGGGCCGAACAGGATGCAGCTACCGCACCGACTTATGTATATGTAGCTGGTGTTGGCAGTGTTGAAGATATCCGCGATAAAGTATTTTCCAGCTTACAAGGTTGATAACAACCAAGCCCTGCACAGTCAGGGCTTGGCCTCTTTTTTAACAGATACCGCTAATGATTTTCGATGACTGATACCGTAATAATAGATGAGCCTTTACCACCCGCACCCAGTGAATGCTGTGGCGGCGGATCCTGCGACCCTTGTGTCTGGGATGTGTATTACCAACAACGACGTTTATGGATGGCACAGAAACAGACTGTTGAAGCTCAGGAGTCCCAAAAATCCCAGTCATAACCTGAGCTTTCAACCCAGTGAAGCACTATGTCGATGATAAAAGCGTTTAAGCTGGTTTGCTGAAGCAGATTGGCCGGTAAATACCCGTACATAATGTTCAATACGTGTCATACGCACGGTCAGGCTTTCATGGGTGCGCATGGAAACATAACCTATCTGAGTCAGATAAATAGTACGCGCGCGAATATCGGCTTCCTGGCTAGCAAAGCCGAACTGTTCAAACATCTCACGGATCGCTTGCAGTCGTCGTTGGTCTGCCTGTTCGATTTCGGCTTCCACATCGGCTGATTGTAACGCCCAGTTACGCATCGCAAACTCAAAGGCATCATCAAACAGTGCTTGATCAAGCCAGCAGTCAAACAGATTCAGTACGGCCTCGGTGATGTTTTCGGCATAGGCTTGAGTCTGCTGAATCAGGTTGCCGGTATTCTTATCTCGCCAGCGTTGTATCAGTGCCTCTAGTAGCGCCTCCCGGTCCTTGAAAAACCAGTAAAAACTGGTACGCGATAGCCCCAGTTGCTTGGCTAAGGGTTGTATACGCACAGCTTCCACACCACGCGTTATCAGCGTGTCATAGGCAATATCTATCCATATTTCTGGCGAGCCGCGCCAGCCGGTTTCAGGCATATTCATGTCGCGAAGAATACGGTCTTTGGTCGTTCATGGCAATCTAATGTTCACTTATGTACTTATAATTGACACATGTGTACATTTTAACTAATCTCAATGCATACGGGTTTAAAAACCTATATGTAACCATCGCCGGAGGCCGTTCACATGTCCAAAGATCCTTTGCTGCAACCCTATCAGCTGAAGCACTTGACGCTGAAAAACCGCATCATGACCACCGCGCATGAACCGGCTTACCCGGAAGATGGCATGCCTAAAGCCAAATACCGTGCCTATCATGCGGAACGGGCAAAAGCGGGTATTGCCCTGACCATGACCGCAGGCTCGGCGACGGTGTCTAAAGACAGCCCGCCAGTGTTCAACAATATTTTGGCCTACAAGGATGAAGTGGTGCCCTATATGCGCGACCTGGCGGATGCCTGTCACGAGCATGGTACGGCGATCATGCTGCAGTTGACTCATTTGGGACGCCGGACCCATTGGGCCAAGGGTGACTGGTTAAATGTGGTTTCACCTTCACATCATCGCGAAGCCAGTCACCGTGCCTTTCCGAAAAAAATGGAAGACTGGGATATCGAACGGATTATCAAGGATTATGCCGATGCGGCTGAGCGCATGTATGCGGCGGGTCTGGATGGTATCGAGTTGCAGGCATACGGGCATCTGATGGATCAGTTCTGGTCACCGCTGACCAATACGCTGGAGGGGCCTTATGGTGGCTCTCTGGATAACCGACTCAAGTTTACGTTTGACGTCTTACGCGAAATCCGTAAACGCGTCGGTGAGCAGTTTATTGTCGGTGTGCGTTATACCGCCGATGAGCAGCTGCAAGGTGGCCTGACTATGGAGGAGGGTCTGCTGATTTCAGATCGCTTTAAAGACAGTGGTATGGTCGACTTTCTGAATGTCATACGGGGGCATATCGATACCGATGCCGGTTTAACCGATGTGATCCCGGTACAAGGGATGCGCAATGCCCCACACCTGGATTTTGCCGGTGAGGTGCGTAAACGTACCGGTATGCCGACCTTTCATGCGGCCAAAATTCCGGATATCGCTACCGCACGTTACGCTATCGATTCCGGCAAACTGGATATGGTGGGCCTTACCCGTGCGCATATGGCCGATCCGCATATTGTGCGCAAAATTCTGGCTGGACAGGAGGAGCGCATCCGTCCCTGTGTTGGCGCTAACTTCTGTCTTGACCGTATTTATCAGGGTGGGGATGCCTACTGCATTCATAATCCAGCCACAGGTCGTGAGCTGACCATGCCACATGATATTCCGCCAGCGATGGAACATAAAAAGGTTCTGGTGGTGGGAGCTGGACCCGCTGGACTGGAAGCCGCACGCGTGGCGGCTGAACGCGGCCATGCGGTGACAGTGATGGAAGCGGCGGCCTTGCCGGGTGGTCAGGTGCGTTTAACGGCGCAGAATGAACGGCGGCGCGAGATGATCAGTATTATTGATTGGCGTATGGCGGAATGTGAAACGCTGGGGGTGAATTTTCGCTTCAATACCTGGGCTGAAGTCGATGATGTAATGAGCGAAGCGCCCGATGTGGTAATTATTGCAACCGGTGGCTTGCCGCATACCGAGGTATTGGCACAGGGTAATGAGCTGGTGGTATCGACCTGGGATATTATCGCCGGTGATGTGAGGCCAGGTAAGAATGTATTGATTTATGACGATGCCGGGGATCATGCGGCGCTTCAGGCCGCTGAAGTTATAGCCGCCAGTGGTGCCAAGGTCGAGATTATGACCCCTGACAGAACCTTCGCCCCAGAAGTCATGGCGATGAATCTGGTACCCTATATGCGCAGTCTGCAAAAGCATGATGTCACCTTTACAGTGACCTACCGATTAGAGTCGGTAGAGCGTCATGAAGGGGGATTGCTGGCTCGGCTGGGCAGCGACTATGGCGGTGTGTTGAATACTCGTCATGTCGATCAGGTGGTCGTCAATCACGGCACCCTGCCACTGGATGATCTGTATTTTGAACTCAAGCCCCAGTCAGTCAACCTGGGGGCGGTGGATTATGAAACCTTGATTGCGGGAGCGCCGCAAACACTGATTTCTAACCCTGAAGGACAGTTCCGCTTATACCGTATCGGCGATGCCGTATCAGCGCGTAATACCCACGCCGCAATTTATGATGCGCTGCGACTGGTTAAAGATATTTAATCAACACGGCCCGGCACTGCCGGGCTTTCTTTGGCAAAGAACAGTCAGGCTTTTTTCAGTTTTTTCTTCAGCTTCTGCACTTTCTTTTCTTGCTTGGCTACTTTGGCCTTGGTGGCTTTAATTGCACTTTTGAGTTTCTTTTTGCTTGCTGACATAGGTAGCTCCAATTATCTTGTTAGTAAATACAACAGTTTAAGGTTAGACAACATAGCCGGATTCGTCAAAGCCGGTGTTGGAATCAATGGTTTTCCACCCATTCACCGGCTTTCAGAAACTGCAGTTGTCTTCATTCTGTTAGCTTAGTGTGCAGTTTGCTAACTCAGATGATGCACCGGTTCCATGCCATACACCGGCGTCTCGATCCCCTCCATGCGCGCTTTTATTTGTAAGGACAGGTATTGAGAGTAGTGCCGGGACTGATGCAAGTTGCCGCCATGGAACCACAGCGCTTGCTGCTGTGTCGGTTTCCACATATTGCGCAGCTCTCCCTCCCATGGACCGGGATCTTTGGCGGTGTTCGAACCCATACCCCAACATTTGCCAACTTTGTCAGCAACTTCTTGAGAGATGATTTGAGCAGCCCAGCCATTCATCGACCCAAAACCGGTAGCATATACAATCAAGTCTGCGTCCAGTTCAGTACCGTCGGTCAGCACCACTGAGTTAGTTTTGATGCGCTCAATCGATACGCCTGATTTTAGTTTGATCTCTCCGTTAGCCACTAAATCCGATGCCCCGACATCAATATAATAGCCTGAACCTCGGCGCAGGTATTTCATGAACAGGCCTGAACCATCCTCACCGAAATCAAGCAGGAAGCCTGCATCGGTTAAGCGTTGGTAAAACTCAGCATCCTTTTCCGCTACGGCTTGGTAAGCAGGAATGTGGAACTGTGGCATGATTTCAAAAGGTATGGATGCAAATGTGAGATCGGCCTTGTAAGTCGTCATACCATTTTCAACAGCTTCTTCAGAATAGAGCCCACCTAACACCAGCTCCATCAGTGAATCGGATTTGATGATATGTGTAGAGGAGCGCTGAATCATAGTAACGTCAGCTTCATTTTCCCAAAGGGCACAACAGATATCATGAGCTGAGTTATTCGCACCAAGAACGACGCATTTTTTGCCTTTGTAAGCTTCACCTCCAGGGTGTTTACTAGAGTGATGCTGTTCACCTTCAAACACATCCATACCCGGTATATCCGGAATGTTAGGGATACCCGACATGCCCGTTGCCAGAACCAACTGCTTGGGGTGAAGTGTCAGTTTTTCGCCATTGCGATCGACTTCAACTGTCCACTCCTGTTTATCTTCGTCATATTTTGCCTGGGTGCAACGGGTGGAGCCCCAGTAGTTCAACTCCATGACGTTGGTGTACATTTCTAACCAATCACCGATCTTATCCTTGGGGGTGAATACCGGCCAGTTTTCGGGAAATGGGATATAGGGCATGTGGTCATACCAGATGGGATCGTGCAATGAGAGTGATTTGTAACGATTACGCCAGGTATCTCCGGGCTTAGGCAGTGCATCAATAATAATGGTCGGTACTTCAAGCTGTCGAAGCCGAGCGCCTAAGCCAATACCGCCCTGGCCACCACCAATGATCAAACAGTAAGGTTGTTCGCTATAACCCAGGGTGGCTTGCTCATGCTGGCGCTTTTCTAACCATGTCTGGCGGTTCTTATTGGCACCATGTTCTGCTCCCTTAGGGCGGAGCTTATTGCGTTTTTCGGGGTAATTCTTTAACTCAGTCATGGTGGTTAAGAAGGTCCATGCCAGCCCATCGCGAAGTCGCAGATAGCCTCGGCCTGTGGCTTCCTTGGTGTCGAAGGTAATCCAGGCTTCGACTACCCCGTCTGTTTCGGTAGCATCTTGTTCCACGCGCCAGTTGCTAGGGGCCACCGTTGCCATAGTCGCTGCGATCATTTCACTGATAGCTGATCGGCCAGCCAGGGTTTTTATGTTCCAGGTAAAGGCGACCAGGTCGCGCCAGTAGCCCTCCTTCTCAAATAATTGAGCCGCTTGCGTCGGTGTGTCGGAACTCAATGCAGCCGCTAATTTTTCCACCCAGGCGACGGCGTCAAGTGTCGGCTTATGATTTGGGGTGAGTGTGGTACGAGTCATAGATCTCTCCAATGCAGACTATTGTTTTTGTTACTGCGTTAACACCAGCATTGCTCATGGGGGCAGGAGCATCACAGGGCAATGTTGATAACAGAGATAGAGCAGTAAGCGTGCCAAAGCGCAGTGTTTCAATGGTTTTAGTTTTTATATCATTGAATTAAAATGATATTTTATATTTATTGCGCAGAGTGTGGCGGCGATGGGCTGAAGAATTGCTACAGGTTTTTTTACAGCTGTAACCTGTTCTAGTCACAACTGTAACGTGAAACCAAGCTCAGCTTTACAGGTGTAACGCGATCACATCAGCCCTATATAGAAAGATAGAAAGCCAGTCTTTTACAGAGTAAACTCGGGAGTGCCGTGCAATAAAAATAACAGTCGCGGACCAAGGAAAAACATGCATAACTTAAGCCAGCGTCGTCATATAGACACAATACTTAGCTATGGTGGGCATCAATCCGCACCTAGGCGCTATGCGCCCATACATGAACTCATTGGCCGTTCGTGGAAGCGCTGTTTGAGTGAATATGGTTTAGATCCTTGCCAACCGAGACCTGCACGCATTGTCACGCAGCAAACCTTGCGCGAGCATCAAGATTCAGTCGATGAGTTCTTGAACGTGGCGCGAGCAGGCGTAGAACAGTTATATGCTCAGGTCGCCAGCTTGGGTTATGTCCTGTTATTAAGTGATTATCGTGGTATCACTGTTCAGTTCCTGGGGGATAAGCGTGATGAGCGCTTGCATAAGGCGGGACTTTACTTGGGCGCCGACTGGAATGAGCAATACGCAGGCACCTCGGCAGTGGGTACGTGCATCCAGGAACAGCAAGCGCTTACCTGCCATCGGCTTGATCATTTTGATAGTTCACACATTAGCTTAACTTGCACCGCTGCTCCGATAAAAGACCCGTCGGGTCAGTTGCTTGCGGTTCTGGATATCTCTGCCCTAAATTCATCCCGCACACCTGAGAGCCAGAATTTTGCCTTGCACCTGACCCAGCTCTATGCGCGCTTAATTGAAGACGTCTATTTTTTAAGGCGTTATCGTCATCATTTAGTGTTTAAGTGTGATCAATCCCGAGAACTTGTACAAGTAAGCGGACAATTGTTGTTTGCTCTGGATGAACAAGGTGAGGTGCTGGCAGCTAACACCGCCGCACGGGACTTGCTCATGCAACTCAACAAAATTGATCTGCAAAAGCTTTCATTACCTGAGCTGCTTGAGTGCCAATGGCAAGACATTTTATCCATTAATGCTTGTCATGATGGCACGCGCGCTTTCCGGGTAGAGGGGACTCAGCAAACCTTGTACGGCACACTTATTGAGCCGAAGTCGCCTACAGCGAGTCGGTTCTTCATGGCCCCCAGCGTTACGCAGCAAGCTGAGCCAGTTCCTGCATTAGACCGTTTATGTGCCGATGATCCCGCCATGCGCCAAACCCTAAGTTTGGCAAAACGCTTACGTAATAAAAATGTGAGCTTGCTTATTCTCGGCGAAACAGGCACGGGTAAGGAGGTGTTGGCACAGGCGATTCATGCCACGAGCCATCGAGCCGACAGTGCGTTTATGGCTGTCAATTGTGCTGCTATTCCTGACTCTTTGATCGAAAGTGAGTTATTTGGATATGTACCGGGTGCCTTTACTGGGGGGCGTGCAAAAGGTGCAAAAGGGATCATCCAGCAAGCAAACGGTGGCACACTCTTTTTAGATGAAATCGGCGATATGCCCTTACATCTGCAAACTCGTTTGCTGCGCGTCTTGGCAGAAGGGCAGGTGTTACCCTTGGGCGCAGTAACACCTATTGACCTGGACATTAGAGTGTTGGCGGCGACCCACTGTAATATTCAGAAACTTGTTGCAGAGGGCCGCTTTCGCGAAGATTTATTCTATCGTTTAAACGGAGCAACACTAACACTGCCTACACTCAGAGCACGTGCCGACAAGCAGTACCTTATCCAAGCCTTGCTACAGCAGATTAACCCCAATATCCGGCTAAGAGCCGATGCGGTGAGCGCCTTACTCGCTTATGCATGGCCTGGCAATATCAGGCAGCTTGCTAATGTGTTGACCTTTGCAGAAGCCATCAGTGAAGCTGGTGAAATCACCGTACACCACTTGCCTAAAGAAATTACAACACATCAACCTGAGCGGCCGGTTTTTTCTTTCCCAATGCAAACGCCTTACGAGCTTTCCCAATCAGACATTACCGACAGCTACTCACAAACTTCTGAACAACAAATCCTGCTGAACCTACTGCGGCAGCAGCGTTGGAACATATCTGCGGTTGCTAAACAATTGAGCGTATCGCGTCCCACCGTATACCGGCGGATTAAAAAGCTGAACATTGTTATGCCAAAGGATGTGTAAAGCCCATTTGCAACGCTATCGGTTAAAAAACGGGCTTAAAAGTGATGCGAAAGCGTATTTCACTTGTTATTTGATCGGGAGGACGGTTTGCCTATTCCAAATAGGCGGATTATGCTCCAAAGACGCCAAAAATTAATAATCAGGAGATAGAACGCTGACTACGGTTGCTAGAGATTTGCGCCGTAAACGCATGCCCCGGTTAACGCGCATCAATTACACGCCCCGAGTTCTCGGGTTCGGTGCGATTTTTGTTGCCATTTCCTGGCTGACTTATGTTCGCGACTGGTCCGCCGGACTCTATGTCCTTGCGGCTGTCTACTTTCTGCTGTACCCCCATTGTGTGTATTGGTTCGATCGTTTACGCGAGTCACCCAAGGGCATCGAAATTTCTGCCATGCTGTTCGATGCATTTATGCTGGCGCTATGGACGGTTGCAATCGAGTTTTCTGGCTGGGTCAGCTTTACTTTGCTGGCTACGGTCATTCTCAATAACACCATGACTGGGGGCGTCCCCCAATTTATACGAGCCGCCGCCTGTTATGGGTTGGGCCTGTTAGTCGGTGCCTTGTTGTTTGGAGTACATTGGTCACCCGAGGCCCCGCTGGGCATCGAAATCATTACTATGGTCGCGCTGCAGGTCTATATTTTTGTAGTTGCCAGGGTGCTTTCCATACAGAACCAGCGGCTGTTTCGTACTAAAAACGATGCCGAAAAGAAGAATGTTATTTTTTTAACCATGCTCAAACTGACTGATCTGGGTGATCAGTCTGAAACCCTTGAACTCTTGGTCGACGAGGCCTTGAAAGTGTTGCAAGGACTCTATCCGAATCAATCTTTTGGTTTTGTACTCAAGGATCCTGACGAGTCTGATACCCTGAACTTTGCCGCCTATACCTCAGATCTGGACGAGGAACAACGCGCCCTATTGCGTTGCCAGTTGTCGCGCGTGTGCGAGTATTTACCTAAAGGGCAGTTCGTCAGCATCGCTGATCAGGATGATAATAGTTTTGTGTTTCCGTTGAAGCAGCGTGTGGATCGTTTTCAAGGGTTGTTACTGATTCATGGACGGAAGCTACCGGAGGAAGAGCGGCAATCGATGAGATTGTTACTAAAGCAACTCAGTACCACTATTGCCAATAAGTTGCTCTCACTGGAATTGAAATCAGCAGCTGAACGGGATGCACTGACCGGCATCTATAATCGGGGTCGATTGGAACAAGAAATTGCCGATGCTGAAGCGAGGCTTCGTGACAATATGGATGCTCACTTTAGTGTTATTTTGATTGATCTGATTGGCCTCAAACCGATCAACGATCAGTACGGGCACATAGCGGGTGATCAGTTGATTTGTAGCGTTGCCAATGCCCTACGCGCTACCTGTAGAGAGCATGATCGTCTGTTTCGATTTGGAGGGGATGAGTTTGTTATCCTCTGTAGAGATGAAACGGGTCAAGGCGCCAGAGCATTGGTGAAGCGTATTGACCACCACGTCAAGGGACAGAAGGTGTCGTTGTCAACCGATCAGGGCGCTGCTATGGATGTGCGTATTGAACTCAGCGTTGGTCTGGCGCACTCTGATCAGGTTCCGCCGGAAGACGTACTAAAGCGTGCCGATGAGCGCATGTATGAGGATAAGAAACGCTGGTATGCCGAGCGTGACCGGTATCGTTAGATGTTTCGAGTTGACTGTTCAAGTTCAAAGGTTCGGGGCGTACTATTTGGGTGCCTGTGGTTTTAGCCGCATCAGCTTCAGATCTGTTTTCGGGAAGGCGATGCAGGGCAGTATCCAGCCATCGGCCTGTTCGCCGTCATTGAGCCCATAGGGGTGACGCCCCCGATAATCGATAGTGCCAGATATCAATCGACAGCGGCAGACACCACAGGCGCCGTTTATACAGGCTTTGCGCAGCAAAATATCCGCATCGGTCAGCGTGTCAAAGAGACTCTTTTCCGTATGGGCGGATAAGGTGACTATAGGTGTATCGTCCAGCTGTAATGTTATTTCAGTCATACCGATATGGCCTGGCCAAAACCCTGGTTGCTATCTTGGCGTATAGTCTCTCCTGCCAAAGCCTGCCAGTAAACTGATTATTCGTAGATAATCTCGCCCAGTTGCAGCTGTATCGGTTGAACACCCGCCCAAACTGGAAGTTGCATATCCTCTGGATCATCCACTGGCCCGCCGGTTCTGACTTTAGCTGCAATGTTGCTTAGCGTAAACGCCAATACACTGGTGGCTTTCAGTTCAGTGGCATTGGCAGGACGTGCTTCTTTTGAGCGGCCTGTATGGAACTTCTCCATCAGCGCATCCAATGCCGCACATTTCTCCTGCTCATCGGTCACCAATCTGGCTTTACCATACAGAATAACACTACGGTAGTTCACCGAATGGTGAAAGGCTGAGCGCGCAAACACTATCCCATCCAACAAGGTAATGGCAATGCTGCCTTCGGCCCCGTTCATCAGCCGTTGGAACAGCCCGTTTTTAGCAGAGCCGTGTACATACAGAGTTTCGCCTATACGCCAGTGCAGGGTGGGTTGAAGATAAGATGTCTGCTCATCGCCACAGGCAAGATGACACACCAGGGCTTCATCAATAATGGCATGAATAACGGCCTGATCATAATTGGCCCGCTTGGGACCACGGATAACACGGTTTCGCTCATTGATCGGGTATTCGCTCATAGTCATTTCCTTCACTGTGGATAAAAGCCAGTGTAGAGAGCTAAAATGGATTGGAAAAGATCCAATTTATAGTAAATTTATAGGTCCAATTTTGATGCGTCTACCGCGAACACCTTTCAATCCTATGGCTGATCCAAGCCTGCCACGTTATCGCCAGGTGTTTGCCTGGCTGCAGCAAGCGATACTCAATGCCGAGCTGAAGAGTGGTGAACAGTTGCCTGCTACACGGGATCTTGCCCGGCAACTAGGTTTGTCCCGCAATACCGTGAAGGAGGCCTATGAGTTACTACAAGCCGAAGGCTATATTGAAGCGCGTCAGGGCGCAGGCAGTTTCGTTGTTGAGTTGCCTGCCCATCTGTTGCGTCATGCCCCCGTGGCTGATCCTGATGTCTATCCGCAACAGGCTCTACCTGACTTGAATCATCGTCTGGATGCGCTGCAAGCCTTCCGCATACCTGAAACACGGGTTTCTCAGCGTTTGCAGCCTGCGCTACCGGCTTTAGATGCTTTTCCCTTGCCGCAGTGGAAGCGCTGTTTGAATCAGTCTACTTCCCGGCCTCTGCTGCAGCACAGCCCGCTGGCAGGTGAGCCGTTGTTGCGGGACGAACTGGTTAAGCATCTGGCTATGCGCCGTGGTATTCAGGTGGACGCATCACAATTGCTGATTACCTCAGGTTCACAGCAAGCCCTGCATTTTGTAGCTGAGTTGCTGCTGGGTTCAGGTGATAAAGCGTTAGTGGAATCTCCTGGCTACCCTGGTACGGCAGCGGTGATGCGTGCCGCCGGAGCCAAGGTAGAGTCCATTAGCTGGCAGTCTTTGCAGCAAGGGCTGCCTAGTGGGCTGGTGGCAAAATGTTTGTGCGTGACGCCATCACGTAACTTTCCGTTGGGGCATACCTTGACCTTAACGGCCCGTTTAGCGCTGCTTAACTGGGCTGAACAGCAACGTTGCTGGATTATTGAAGATGATTTTGACTGCGAATTTGCGACTGGACAGCCAATCACGGCCTTGTACGCTTTAAGTAGGAAACAGCGTGTTATTTATACCGGTACCTTCAGTCGCACCATGTTTCCGTCCTTGCGCTTGGGGTATTTGGTACTTCCACCGGCTTTGGTTCCTGGTATGCTTAAGCTACGTGGATACCAGGATGGGGGGCTGACACGCCTACCTCAGCATGCGCTGGGGCAATTCATGGCTGAAGGGCATTACAGTCGGCATTTGAAAAAGATGCGCCAGTTGTATCAGCAGCGCCGAGAAGCATTAATGGCGTTGATATCAGCTTCTCCCTTATCAGAATTGCCGATGATCGACGCGGGTGGAGGGATGCACCTGGTACAGGCATTGCCGCCTGACCACCTGGATCAACCTTTGTGCCAGCGGCTCAATAATGCCGGTATAGGTGCTCGCCCTTTATCGGCCTATGATCCACTGACCGATCAACAGGGGCTGATACTGGGGTTTAGTGCAGACCCTGTTGATCGGATGGCGCAGGCTGTTTCGCATTTGGTTCGAGCGTATAGTTTATGATTTAACGTACACTTATGTTCGCCATAGTTGAAACCTGGGTGGATTAAGTCGTGCTGGCTAGTGAATGATAAAGTGGCAAGGGATATCAGTTAGAGAGGATGCCAGTCCTATCACACAAGATATGAGCCGATACCTGTCTCTTGTTATTCAGGGGTAATTAAAGGAGTAATATTTCAGGTGTTATTAGTTGAAAAAGTCAAACATGTCGTTTTTTCTGTTTTTTTTAAAGCGAACGCGAGTTCAACGTTAGCAGTAACCCTGCTGTATGTTCTGATTAGTTACCTACTGCTCAACCTGGCCGGTGAACAAGACATTATAATCTTGGAGAACTTTGGCTACTGGCTTGCCGTCACCGCATCAACCGTCGGTTATGGTGACCTGTCACCGACTACTTTCTGGGGTAAGGTTGTTGTTAGTTTATGGGTTATTCCCGTCGGGTTAAGCATATTTGCATTTTTGATTGCTCGCGTGAGTTTTGCCTTGTCTGAACGAGCATTTAAAGGAAGAAGAGGGCTACGTCATTTGAATACACAAAACCACACTGTCATTATCGGCTGGAACGAGCAACGTACAATACGACTCATTGAATTGCTGTTAGATAAACATAATGCACACCACCGTCGAGTTGTCCTGTGCGTAGCCAAGGACATTGAAAACCCGATGCCGAATAAAATTGGGTTTGTGAAAGTAGAGTCGTTTTCTCACCAAGAAACAATGGCTAAAGCCTGTCTGGATACCGCCGATCGTATCATTATTGATACGCCATTGGACGATGTTACGTTAACTACAGCCTTATATTGCCAAAAAGTCAGCCCCAGCAGCCATAAAACAGCCTATTTTCAAGATGAATCTATTGGCGATTTGTTACTGTCACACTGTCCTGGTATTGAGATCATACCGTCGGTATCTGTTGAGCTCCTAGCCAAGTCGACTATCGATCCAGGTTCAAGTCAGTTGCATAAACAACTGCTGGATAGTAGTGATGGAATGACACAGTTCAGTAGCAAATATAATGGTGACAAGGTCGAGTATGAGCCTCTGTTTAATAAGCTAAAACACGAATATGATGCCACCCTGATAGGAGTTAGGAAGGATGGAGGTCAGTCGATCGAACTCAATCCCCCACTAACACTCAGGGTAGTGCCCGGCGACATTTTGTTTTACATCGCTGCTAAACGACTCCCCGCTCTGTTAGCCTAGTTGTCCAGCAGCCAAGTCTGACTGAAATCAGGTTAGTATCCTTGTCCTTACAGGGCTTGAAGTGGTGTTTTAGTCTCGCTGATAAGTACCCACTAACCGGTTGACACCGAGCAAATACGGCTCGGTTTTTTCCAGCAGCTCAGCCATGCTCAGTCCTGCCGGTAGTTGCAACGGACGTTCCAGTGCCAGGATCCAGAAATAGTAGTGGTGCAGACCATGCCCTTCGGGAGGCATAGGGCCTGCATAACCGTTTTTTCCATAATCGTTAACACCAGACGTCCCTTCGGTACTGCCTTCAACCAGACTACGTAAATCGGCAGGCAGGTTATACAGCACCCAATGTACAAAACCATAGCTGCCCTGCTTAATCAAGGGTGCATCTGGATCATGGCAGATCAGGGCAAAGGCTTGGGTGCCTTCTGGAACAGAATCCCAGGCCAGAGCGGGGGAAATGTTATCTCCTTCACCGGTATGTTTGCTGGGAATCTGGCCGCCGGCTGGGAAAGCGTTGCTGGTTAATTGGATGCTTGAGAGTGCGAAAGCCATGCGCTGCTCCTTTAATCAAGTGATAAGGTGTTGGGCTTTCAGTATTGACGTTGGCAGCAGGCTTTTCAAGCTTGTGTTGCGGCAATATTCCTGGTTCCTTGCGACAACTGCAACCTAGGCACTAATTTCTGCTAAAATCGGTATTTATTTTCAAGGGTTGGGTTTTCATGTCCTCAGAGCGAGTGTTTGGGCTTCATGCCGTCAGTTCCGTGTTGCAGCGTGATCCGGTGCGGATCAAAGTTTTGTTTGTCCAAGAAGGCCGTGACGATGATCGCCTGAACCGTTTGTTGGAACAGGCCGAAGCTGCTGGTATTACCGTGCAGCGCAGTGCCCGGAAACGACTGGATGGAATGGTAGATGGGGTTCATCAGGGTGTAGTGGCGGACTGTAAAGCGATCAGCGCTGGTGATGAGTCTGATCTACAGAAGCTGCTTGCTCAACAGCTGGAAAATCCACTGTTTCTGATTCTGGATGGCGTCACTGATCCACACAACCTGGGTGCTTGTCTGCGTACGGCTGAGGCAGCGGGTGTGCTGGCGGTGATTGCACCGAAAGACAAATCAGCGCCGCTGAATGCTACCGTCAGTAAGGTGGCTTGTGGTGCTGCTGAGATTGTGCCTTACATACAGGTGACTAACCTGTCTCGCACCCTGCAGGCATTGCAGCAGGCTGGTGTATGGATCACGGGTACAGCTGGGGAAGCGCAGCAGACGCTATTTGAAGCCAATTTGAAAGGACCTGCTGCCCTGGTGATGGGTGCCGAGGGTAAAGGTCTGCGTCGTCTGACTCGGGAGCGTTGCGATCAACTGATCAAGATTCCCATGCTGGGTAGTATCAGCAGTCTGAATGTTTCGGTGGCGACAGGGGTGTGCTTGTTCGAGATAGTGCGTCAACGCAGTCTCTGAGCAATCTAAGAATTGGTCCGGCGTACGCCGGACCTGGCTAAGGTATGAGCGGAAACTTAGTTGATCTTACTGAGCGTATGCATGGCGATCATCATCTCTTCATCGGTAGGGATGACACGCAATGCCAGCGTTGAACTGTCGGTATTGATGATGAGGGCATTCTTTTGGTTGGCCTCGCTGTCAAGTTCTGCTCCGAGCCAGTTGCAGCGTTCAACAACTCGGCTACGTACATCAGCATCATTTTCACCAACACCACCGGTAAAGACGATCTGCTCTATGCCACCCATTGCCGCGGCAAGGCGTCCAGCTTCTTCAGCAATCCTCAGGCAAAACAGGTCGATAGCTTCCTCTGCATCTGGATGACCTGCCTTGTGTAGTTCCAGCATATCTGAGCTGATGCCACCGGATACACCAAACCAGCCGCTTTCTTTGTAAAGTAGCTTTTCAATGGCATCAACATCCATAGCATATTCGCGCATCAAATACAGAATGACACCTGGATCTATATTGCCGCATCGGCTGCCCATGGGTAAGCCTTCTACAGCAGTAAAGCCCATACTGGATGCCACAGATTTTTGATTACTGATAGCGCACATGCTGGCACCGGCACCCAGGTGACATACAACGGTTTTTAGCTGACTACTATCTGTTTGACGCAGTTGATGCAGAATAAACTCATAAGACAGCCCATGAAAGCCGTATTTGATCACGCCTTCGTTGGTTAAATGCTTAGGAATGGCATAGAGTCGTTCTAAGTGTGATTGGCTGGTATGAAACATGGTGTCAAAGCAGCCCACAGCGGGTAGCTCCGGCAGCAGATTCTTGATCGCTTCTATCAGCTTCAGGTTGTAAGGCTGATGCAGCGGAGCGAGTGGAATAAACTGCAACAGTTGACTGCTGACTTCATCGGTCATCAATACCGGTTTGCTGAAATCATTGCCACCGTGCACGATTCGGTGCCCCGTTGCGATCAACTCATGGCCTGGATACTGTTTCTGCAGCCAGTTTAGCACTTCATTGAGTGCCGCCTGATGACGCTGCTCCCGTCCACAGTCGCCCATATCCAGAGTACGAGTTTCCAGTGGTGCGCCCTGAGCATCAGTAGCACCAAAGCGCACGCCTTCACCTAGCAAGTTGCCGAGCTTAACTACACACAGATTTTCTAGGCCCTCCAGGCTAACCTTATAAAGGCCACATTTCAGACTGGACGATCCACCGTTAACGGTCAGCAGCGTTTTCATATCAGCTATCCTTTTCTGGATGGTGGACCATATGAGAAGCCATGGCACAGGAGGCCAGGCGTCCCAACGTGCCTTCTGCGCGGCTGGTCAGTATGATTGGCACTTTGGCACCCACGGCAAGCCCGGCAGATTTAGCGCCAGCCAGATAGATCAGCTGTTTGGCAATCATATTGGCGGATTCCAGATCAGGTGCCAGCAGAATATCAGCTTCGCCTGATACAGGGGACTCTATGTGTTTATCGATTGCTGCCTGCAGGGATATGGCGTTATCAAACGCCAGGGGGCCATCCAGAATTGCTCCGGTAATCTGGCCTCGATCAGCCATTTTGCACAACGCGGCGGCATCAATGGTGCTCTGCATGGCAGGTTTCACTTTTTCGACGGCGGCGAGAATAGCTACTTTGGGTTTGTGAATACCCAGTGAATGGCAGAAATTAATCGCGTTCTGAACGATATCGCGTTTTGTCAGCAGGTCAGGTGCTACGTTAATGGCGGCATCGGTGATAACCAGTGGCTTATGATAGTTCGGAATGTCGAACACCCAAACATGACTGAGACGACGTTCAGTGCGAATGCCTTTGGTTTTGTGGATAATAGCGGCAAGCAGTTCGGATGTGCCCAGACTGCCTTTCATCAGGGCAACGGCTTCTGCGCTACGAACCAGTCCACAAGCACGTTCAGCCGCTTCATGACTATGCTCGGTACTGACGATTTCGTAAGGGGAAAGATCAATGCCTTCAGCCTCGGCCGCCGCACGGATCTTGTGCTCTGGGCCGACCAGTAATGGCTCAATCAGGCCCTGCTCAGCCGCTTCTATAGCACCCATTAGACTGTTGTGATCAACCGGGTGGACAACGGCCGTGCGGATAGGGGTTGCCTGGCGTGCTTGCTCGATAAAAAATTCTAGCTGGTCATGGACTGGTGGGCGTTCTTTGCGCAAGTTGGCGGATGGGTTGTTCTCAGTCATTGTCTGACTCCTTGGTTAGTCACTGTGCGTCATAATAACAGACTTAAAGCTATTATGACGCACTGCAGCATAAGAGTCACTTCAGTTGTTAAGGTTAACTTTCAGCGTGTCCTGATAGGGTGGCCATCCCAGTGGTTTGCCGCCGAGAAGATGCAGATGAATATGATAGACTGTCTGCCCTGCATGGCTGTTGCAGTTAAACACGGTACGGTAGCCGTCTTCGGCAAAGCCCTGTTCGGCGGCCAGCTTTGCAGCGACCCATTGCAGGTGTCCAACCGTTTCACAGTCGGCTACTGTGATGTCATTGAGCGTGGCAATGTGCTTGCGCGGTATGATCAGGGCATGGAAGGGTGCCTGTGGATTGATATCCATAAAGGCTACGACCTTGTCATCCTGATAGACAATGTCTGCCGGAATTTCGTTGTTGACGATTTTACAAAATAAACAGTCCATCATCTTCTCCTGCAAGGTTAGTCCTGTTGCTCACGGGCTATGGCACGATAGCCGATGTCATGACGGTAGAAGGCATCTTGCCAGCGGACTTGATGTACCGTCTGATAGGCTCGTTGTTGCGCTTCACCAACAGTGTCTCCAAGGGCAGTAACGCAGAGCACTCGACCACCTGCCGTCACCACCTGATCACCTTTCAATGCGGTGCCAGCATGGAAAATTTTACAGTCACTGGCAGCATTTGCCGGCAGCTCAATTTCGTCACCTTTGCGATAGTCGCCCGGGTAGCCGCCAGCCGCCATCACAATACCCACGGCTGGGCGGTCATCCCACTCAGCGGTGACCTGATCAAGTCGCTGATCCAGCGCCGCCAGGCAGAGTTCGGCCAGGCTTGTTTTCAGGCGCATCATGATCGGTTGGGTTTCCGGATCACCAAAGCGACAATTGTATTCGATGACCTTGGGCTCGCCAGCTGGGCTGATCATCAAGCCTGCATAAAGAAAGCCCGTGTAAGGGTTGCCTTCAGCGGCCATGCCTTTAACAGTGGGCATAATCACCTCTCGCATAATGCGCTGGTGAATCTCTGCAGAAACCACCGGTGCCGGTGAATAAGCACCCATGCCGCCGGTATTGGGGCCGGTGTCAGCATCACCGACACGTTTGTGATCCTGGCTGGTGGCCATAGGCAAGACATGCTCACCATCGACCATAACGATAAAGGAGGCTTCTTCACCTTCCAGGAACTCTTCGATCACCACCCGGTGGCCAGCATCACCAAAAGCATTGCCTGCCAGCATGTCTTTGACGGCGGCTTCCGCTTCATCCTGAGTCATGGCGACGATGACTCCTTTGCCTGCCGCCAGTCCATCGGCTTTGATGACAATAGGTGCGCCCTGCTGGCGCAGGTAAGCCAGCGCAGGTTCCACTTCAGTAAAGTTGCCGTAGGTGCCTGTCGGAATATGCTGTCGCGCCAGGAAGTCTTTGGTGAAGGCCTTGGAGCCTTCCAGTTGAGCCGCGGCGGCACTGGGGCCGAAAATTTTCAACCCCTCGGCCAGGAACTGATCAACAACTCCAGCGACCAGCGGTGCTTCTGGTCCGACGATGGTCAGGTCCACCTGGTTGGCATGAGCAAAATCGATCAGACCTTGGGTATCCATGGCTTGCAGATCTACATTGCTAACTTTTGCTTCTGTGGCACTGCCTGCATTGCCAGGCGCTACAAAAACCTGCTGTACATTAGTGTCTTGGGCAACCGCCCAGGCCAGCGCATGTTCGCGCCCGCCTGAACCTATAATTAATACCTTCATTTTGTCTCCTGACCCGGATTAATGACGGAAATGACGCATGCCGGTGAAGACCATCGCCATGCCATGTTCATTGGCAGCATCGATCACTTCCTGATCACGCATAGAGCCACCCGGTTGTATCACGGCGGTAATGCCTGCATCTGCGGCAGAGTCTATACCATCGCGGAAAGGGAAAAAGGCATCTGACGCCATGACTGAGCCTTTGACTTCGAGTCCTTCATCGGCTGCTTTGATGGCGGCGATGCGGGCTGAATAAACACGGCTCATCTGGCCAGCACCTATACCGATGGTTTGTCCGTCCCGAGCATAGACGATGGCATTGGATTTGACGAATTTAGCCACTTCCCAGCAGAACAGCAGATCACGGATTTCCTGCTCGGAGGGTTGACGTTCAGTGACAATTTTCAGTTGCGATACATCAATCATGCCGATATCACGATCCTGAATCAGCAGGCCACCGTTGACACGCTTGTAGTCTAAGGCCGCACTGCGTTGCTCACTCCATTCACCACACTCAAGCAAGCGAACATTCGGCTTGGCGGCGACTATGTCTGAGGCTTCTGCACTGACTTTCGGGGCAATGATAACTTCGACAAACTGGCGATCCACAATGGCCTGCGCCGTTTTACCATCCAGTTCGCGGTTAAAGGCGATGATGCCGCCAAAAGCTGACGTCGGGTCGGTCTGGAAGGCACGGTTATAGGCTTCCAGCAGATTGTCACCGATCGCCACACCACAGGGGTTGGCATGTTTGACAATGACGCACGCTGGCTCGCGGAAGGGTTTGACGCACTCCAGTGCGGCATCTGTGTCGGCCACATTATTGTAAGATAGAGCTTTACCCTGTACCTGACGCGCTGTAGCAACCGAAGGTTCAGCCGGGTTGGCCTCGACATAGAAGGCCGCTTTCTGATGCGGGTTTTCACCGTAACGCATCTCTTGTGCCTTGATGAACTGGGTGTTGAAGGTGCGCGGAAAACTGGCGGGTTCCAGCTCGTCACCTTCAATGACGGTGCCCAGGTAGTTGGCGATCATGCCATCGTAAGCGGCGGTGTGCTCGAAGGCTTTGATGGCGAGATCGAAGCGAGTGGCGTGGGTCAGGCCTTGAGAGGCATCCAGTTCGTGAATGATACTGTCATAGTCATCTGCATTAACAACTATGGCGACGTCCTTGTGGTTTTTAGCTGCCGAACGCACCATGGTTGGACCACCAATGTCGATATTCTCTATCGCCATGGCCAGATCGCAATCCGGGCGGGCTATGGTTTCGGCAAAGGGGTAGAGGTTCACGACAACCATATCGATCGGTGCGATGGCATGCTCGGCCATGATGGCATCGTCCTGACCACGACGTCCCAAAATGCCACCGTGAATTTTTGGATGCAGGGTTTTGACACGCCCATCCATCATTTCCGGAAAGCCGGTGTGATCAGACACTTCAATGGCTGGGATTTGATGTTCACGCAGCAGTTTGAAGGTGCCGCCAGTGGACAGAATTTCTACGCCTCTATCGCTGAGCGCTTTGGCGAATTCGGTAATACCAGTTTTATCGGATACGCTGATCAGCGCACGGCGAACTTGGGTGACAGGGAGCTGTGACATAAGTTATTCAGACCAGATTGTGAGTTCGGAAATTACAGGAGACCGTACTGTTTCAGTTTCTTTCGCAGGGTGCCGCGGTTCAGACCGAGCAACTCAGAGGCTTTGGTCTGATTGTCTTTAGTATAGTTCATCACACTTTCAAATAGTGGTGCTTCAATTTCTGACAGCACCATTTGATACACATCAGTAACCGGCTGTCCGTCAAGCTGCTTGAAGTAGCTGGTCATGGACTGGTGCACATTGTCACGAAGTGTCTGAGGCGGTGTTGTCTGCTGTGTGAGAGCGGCGTTTTTCACAACTTTGTTATCCATTGCGTTCATAAGCTTATCCTGATGTCAGGCAGCAGTGCGACACTGGGTCGCTAAAAACTCGGCCAAGGCACTGCTCTGGAGTTCTGCTGATTCGATTGTATTAAAATGCTTCCGAAAAGCCTGTCCCTGCTCGAAGTGTTGCATGTACCAGCCAATATGCTTGCGGGAAATTTTCACACCCAGTAGCTCACCATAAAACAGGTGTAGTTCCTGCAGATGTTGCTGCATGATCTGACTGATTTCATTCAGGCTGGCTGATGGCAGTATCTGCTCGGTTTGCAGATAATGATTAATCTCCCTAAACAGCCAAGGGCGGCCCTGAGCAGCACGTCCGATCATAACGGCATCGGCGCCTGTTTCATCCAGTACCTGTTTGGCTTTCTTTGGAGAGTTAATGTCACCATTGGCAAACAGGGGGATCTCAATGACGTCGCGAATACGCATGATTGTGTCGTACTCAGCGTCACCGCGATAACCATCAGCACGCGTCCGGCCATGTACTGCCAGTGCTTGAATGCCTATAGCCTGAGCCATCCTGGCCAGTTCAACTGCATTGCGGCTGTCGTGGCACCAGCCTGTGCGCATTTTCAGCGTCACCGGCAGGTCGACTGCTTTGACTACAGCCTCCAGAATCTCCTTCACCAGTTCAGGTTCACGCATCAGCGCAGAACCTGCGGCCCGGTTACAAACCTTCTTCGCTGGGCATCCCATATTGATATCAATAATCTGAGCACCACGCGCTGCATTCATCCGGGCAGCTTCAGCCATCATGACAGGGTCTGCTCCGGCAATTTGAACAGAGCGAGGTGTAATTTCACCGGTATGGTCCAGACGATAGGCTGATTTGCGGGTTTTCCAGAAAGTCGTATCGGATATGACCATTTCGGATACAGTCATGCCTGCGCCCAGCCGACGACACAGCTGTCGAAAGGGCCGATCAGTAATCCCTGCCATGGGAGCCAGGATCACCTTGCTGTTGATACTGTAGGGGCCGATCCGGAACATGCAATACCTTAATGGGGTCAGAAAACATCCGACACTAGTGTGCCGTAACAGGGTAGTTTCTCGGAAGGGGGACAATGATACCCCTTAAGTGCGGGTGCTCCAAGTCGAATCTGATGATTTTTTGATCTGTTGGGTGCTTCAGTGAGTTGCAGACGGTAACCAATCCAGTTCATAACCCAGATGGCCAGGTGCAGGGCGCTGCAGTAGCAGGCGAACTGCTTGCCGTTGTCCTGGCTGCAGTTGGGTTGTATCGCTGTTGCCAAGGTAGGCATCTGGTTGAAAATCAGTGGCCGCAATTATGCGGCCACTGGCATCGGTAAATTGCAATCGCATGATGGGCAGTGGCACGGGTAGAGGGCTGGTGTTGACCAGTCCGGTTAGTACTTCCAGAGTATCAGACTGTTCAGCCTGGCTGCGTACCAGCAAATGTGAGGTTTGCAACCATAGCAGGCTTTGATAGCTGGGTAGCGCACAGTCTAGCTGATCACAAAGTGCGATATAGACTGGGACCAGTAGTGGCTTCTGAGCCAGGTTCGCACGCTCGAACCAGAGATATTGTCCCGCCAGTAACACTAGTGCCAGAAATGAACCGACAATAGACCATGTCGGTGCGGATGCAGAACGGGGGGGTGCCGGACTCAGTTCCGGTGGGTCTGGCTGCATCTGTCGAAGCAGTGTCAGAGGGTCAGTTTTGGGCTTTGGAGTATCTGGTTGTATTTTCTGTGTGTCAGGGTGGCTGGATGCTTTGGGCTTGGCTGTTGAAGGAGCGGTCTCGGTCTTGGAAGGTGAGTTGACTGCCCGAAATACTGTCAGACACTGACCACATCGGACCCGTCCATCGGCAACTTTTAGTTGTCCTTGAGTAACATTGTAGCGTGTCTGGCAGGACGGGCATTGTGCAACCAGTTTCTTCATAACAGGTTACCGGCGTATGGCTGTAATGCGGATCCAGTTGTCTTTCTCAACTGGATCATCGACGATGAAACTATCGGCATAGGCAGCCTGAATTTCGCTGGCCTGGTGCTGTAACAGCCCTGACAAAAGCAGTTTACCACCTGGTTTGAGTAGCGCCGCAAAAACTGGTTCGAGCTGAACCAGAGGACCCGCCAGTATATTGGCAATTAGCAGGTCGGTCTGTAGCTGCGGAACCTGTTCAGGTAGGTAGGCCGTCAGTTTGCTATCTGGAAGCTGGTTTCGCGACAGGTTGTCACGGGTAGCGGTCAGCGCCTGTTGATCGATATCGACAGCGACAACAGATTCTGCGCCCAGCAGTAGTGCGGCGATACCCAGGATGCCCGAGCCGCAGCCGTAATCTGTCACCTGGAGTCCCTCTAGCGTTTGAGCATCCAGCCATTCAAGACACAGTGCGGTGGTTGGGTGGGTGCCTGTGCCGAAAGCAAGTCCAGGATCCAGCAGCAGGTTTACTGCAGTTGGATCAGGCACATCGCGCCAACTGGGGCAAACCCATAAGCGCTGACCGAAGCGCATTGGGTGGTAGGTATCCATCCAGGCGCGCTCCCAGTCCTTGTCTTCAAGGATTTCGGCACTTACTTGTGGGGTGGGTTGATCATCCGCCAGACGTGCGTCCAGCTCTGTACGAATGAAAGCCAGGGTAGATGGCAAATCATGCTCGGCGGAAAACAGACCGGTCACTACGGTGGACTGCCATAGTGGCGTGGTTCCCAGGTCGGGTTCAAAAATCGGGTTGTCTTCAGCATCTTGAAAGGTTACGGCGGCACAACCGGCTTCCAGCAGCAGGTCTTCAAATAGTTCGGCTTGCTCGGGCGGGGTGGGGATGGTAATTTGCAACCATGACATAGCGTAGGTTCCTGAAACAAAAGCCCGCAATAGCGGGCTTTTAGAAGAGTTGACCGGACTTTACAGTCCGAGCTTTTTCTCCAAGTAATGAATGTTTACGCCACCCTTAGCAAAGTTGGCATCGCGGACAATTTCCATGTGCAGCGGGATATTGGTACGTATTCCATCAATCATGGTTTCATCCAGTGCGTTCTGCATGCGTTTCAGCGCGATTGCACGGTCTTCCCCGTAGCTGATCAGCTTGGCGATCAATGAATCGTAGTGAGGCGGCACGGTGTAGCCGTCATACAGGTGAGAATCAACACGGATGCCATTGCCGCCCGGTGCATGGAAATGCGAAATTTTACCTGGGCAGGGCAAGAAGGTTTTCGGATCCTCTGCATTGATACGGCATTCGAATGCATGCCCGCGAAGCTGAATATCTTCCTGTGTGAAAGATAACGGCATGCCGGAGGCAATTTTCAATTGCTCCTTGACGATATCGATACCGGTTACCATCTCCGTCACCGGGTGCTCTACCTGAACGCGGGTATTCATTTCGATGAAATAGAAATTGCCATCTTCGTAGAGGAACTCAAAGGTTCCTGCACCTCGGTAGCCAATGTGCAAACAAGCATCAACGCAGGACTTAAAGACCTTTTGACGGGCTTGTTCATCGATCATTGGCGCGGGGGCTTCTTCGACAACCTTTTGGTGGCGACGCTGCATGGAGCAGTCACGGTCATACAGATGTACCGCGTTGCCCTGTCCATCGGCGAGCACCTGGATTTCCACATGGCGTGGGTTTTCCAGAAATTTTTCCATATACAGGGTGTCATCACCAAAGGCCGCACCGGCTTCAGAGCGGGTTACGTGGATGGCGTTCAGCAGGCTGGCCTCTGAATGAACCACTCGCATTCCGCGCCCACCGCCACCGGCAGCCGCTTTGACAATCACCGGATAGCCAATACGTTCGGCGATCGCGTAAAGTTCGGTGCTGTCATCAGGGAGTGGGCCGTCAGATCCTGGTACGGTGGGTACGCCGGCCTTTTTCATCGCCGCAATGGCGGATACCTTGTCGCCCATCAGGCGGATCACTTCGGCCGTCGGGCCTATAAAGGTAAAGCCTGAGCGCTCTACCTGCTCAGCAAAGGCGGCGCTTTCGGCCAGAAAACCATACCCGGGGTGAATGCCGATACTATCAGTCACTTCGGCTGCACTGATCAGTGCAGGAATGTTCAGGTAGCTTTTGTTGGAGGGCGCAGGACCAATGCAAACGGCTTCATCAGCCAGTCGTACATGCATCAGGTCCCGGTCAGGCTGCGAATGCACAGCAACGGTGCGAATACCCAGCTCCTTGCATGCCCGCAGAATACGTAGTGCTATTTCACCACGGTTTGCAATCAGCACTTTATCCAGCATCTTGAAAAGATCCTTGCGTCAGTATAGTTGATCAGACAATTGTAAACAGGGGCTGATCATACTCAACCGGCTGTCCGTCTTCGACCAGTATGGCTTCGATGACACCGGCCTTGTCGGATTCAATCTGGTTCATCATCTTCATCGCTTCAACGATGCAGATCACATCACCCACTTTGATGGATTTGCCGATTTCAGCAAACGCCGGTGAGCTGGGTGAGGGGGCTGAGTAGAAAGTGCCGACCATCGGCGAGCGAACCACGTGGCCTCGTGGAGTGGCTTCTGCAGCCTTCTCTGACTCTGCGGCGACTGGCTGTGCCATTGGCTGGGGTTGCTGTTGATAAACCGGCGCTTGCTGATAAACCGGGGCTGAGGTGACTGTGGCGCCACGGCTTATGCGAACAGACTCTTCGCCTTCTTTGATTTCAATTTCGTTAATGTTTGATTCTTCAAGTAGCTCAATGAGCTTTTTAACTTTACGAATATCCATTCTGTTTCGCTTCTCTGGTTGGGAGTGACGGTAAAAATCAGTTAAGGCTTTAGGCTGTTAAGTGCAGCTTGAAGCGCAAATCGGTACCCATCTGTGCCAAGTCCGCAAATAACCCCTTTTGCCAAGTCCGACAGATAGGAATGATGCCGGAAAGGCTCTCGGGCGTGAACATTGGACAGGTGTATTTCAATAAACGGAATCGCAACGCCAGCTAATGCATCCCGAAGTGCAACGCTGGTATGCGTATAGGCTGCCGGGTTGATCAGGATAAAGTCTATTTGCTCATCACGGGCCTGGTGTATACGCTCAATTAACGCATGCTCAGCATTACTCTGAAAGCAATGCAATTCAGCACCCAGTTGTTGTGCTTCAAGGGTTAAAGCACTTTCAATATCCTGAAGGCGCTGACTTCCGTATAGGTGCGGTTCACGAGTGCCGAGCAGGTTTAGATTGGGGCCGTTAATAAGCAGTAATTTAACCATAAGCAGGCAGTATTCTGTCCCGATGCGATAAAAGTCGTAGTTTGCCTGAAATTAGACAGTGTGTCTATTTTGTTCGGACTGAATTGTCTGTTAGCTGCCAGTTAGCCGAAGTTAAGCACATTTAGCTAGGCAGGTGTAACAATAGGTTCACTCTGAGACTTTCAGACCGTTGACCACTAAGGGCTATTCGTAGCATAGTGCCATAGATTTTTCAGGGCAGAAGCAGAAAGCGTTTCGCATCGGAGTATAGGCTATGATTCGTGTGGTATTTAATCAGAAAGGTGGCGTAGGTAAGTCCAGTATTACGGTCAACCTGGCGGCTATCAGTGCATTCAAGGGGTTGAGGACACTGGTGATTGACCTGGATCCTCAGTGTAATTCAACACATTACCTGCTCGGTGATGACTCCAACTTACCCCAGACTGATGTGCGCGATTTTTTTGAGCAGACCTTGTCCTTTCAGCTTAAGCCACATCCGCCGATGAATTATGTGCATGAAACACCCTTTGAGAATCTCTGGCTGTTGCCGTCCAACCCCGATTTGACCGATCTGCAGTCAAAGTTGGAAAGTAAGCACAAAATTTATAAATTACGCGATGCCTTGGTCGAGCTGTGTGCAAGCTTTGATGCTATCTATATAGATACACCGCCCGCATTCAATTTTTTTACTCTGTCTGCTCTGGCTGGCGCTGAACGCTGCTTGATTCCGTTCGATTGCGATGAGTTTGCCCGGCAGGCACTATACAGTTTGCTGAATAATATTGACGAAACCCGCGCTGATCATAATGCGGCGTTAACGGTGGAGGGGATAGTGGTCAATCAGTTTCAGCCACGGGCATCCTTGCCGCAACGTATGGTGAAAGAGTTAGAAAATGAAACTGTTCCAGTCATGCGTTCACGCATTTCTTCATCAGTAAAGATGAAAGAATCGCATAATGCGGCCAGTCCATTGATTTATATGGCACCTGCGCATAAATTGACACAAGAGTTTCTGGCGCTTTATGAAGAGTTGCATTGCTGAGCTTGAGTTGTTTGTGCCTTTGTTATAACCCTTTGACGGCAAAGATGCCGGGGGCGTTTCGCCAGTAGCCTTTGTAATCCATACCGTAACCGAAGATGTAGCGATCTTCAATTTCCAGGCCGGTAAATTCGGCCTTCAGTCCAGGCTGGGCCTTGCGGTCATGGCGTTTGTCGATTAATACCGCCGCGTACACGGCGCTGGCACCTTCGCGTCGGCAGTGATCCATGATTTCAACCAGGGTGTGGCCTTCATCCAAAATGTCATCAACAATCAGTACCGGGCGGCCACGAAACGCGGACATGGGAGGGACTTTCCATTCAAGGGAGTGACCTGACGTGGTATTACGGTAACGTGTGGCATGCAAATAGCTGGCTTCAAGAGGAAAATTCAACCGAGTTAGCAGTTGCCCGGTTATCACTAGCCCACCATTCATTACGCAGAAAACTACTGGGTTCTGCTCACTCAGCGAGGCGCTGATCGCCTCGGCCATATGGTTGATGGCCTGGTCCACTTGTTCACTACTAAACAGCAGATCGGCTTCCTGATAGATCTGTTTGATTTCGTCCAATTCAACCTGTGTCATGCATTTGGCTCTTTTGTGTCGGATAAAAACCCTGGAACATTCCGGGTCAATAAACGCAGAACAATACTGTTCTGATCAGCAAAGGGCAACCGTCTTTATAGAAGATAAAACTAAATTGATTGAAATGCGTCGGTATTTCCCTAAGAATTGCAGGCATTGAATTGCCCTTGGCAGGATTAACTGAAAAGATTGAGGAGTTTGGCATGAGTCTGCATGAAATTAAGCATCCATTGGTACAGCATAAACTGGGATTAATGCGGTCGGTTGATAAAAGTACTCGTGGGTTCAGGCAGTTGGCTGCTGAGGTGGGTTGTCTGCTGACTTACGAGGCTACCAAAGATCTGGAGTTGGAGTCCTACGAAATAGAGGGTTGGAATGGTCCGGTTACAGTGCAGCGCATCAAGGGGAAAAAAATCACTGTAGTGCCGATTTTGCGTGCAGGTCTGGGTATGCTGGATGGCGTGTTGGAGCTGGTGCCCAGTGCCAAAATCTCTGTGGTCGGAGTATACCGCAATGAAGAGACTCTGGAACCGGTTACCTATTTTGAAAAACTGGCGAGTGATATCGATTCACGTATGGCGTTGATAGTGGATCCGATGCTGGCAACGGGTGGTTCTATGATTGCCACTATCGACATGCTCAAAAACGCCGGTTGCAGCAGTATACGTGCACTGGTGTTGGTGGCTGCACCTGAAGGTATCAAAAAGGTCACCGCAGCACATCCGGATGTGGATATCTTTACCGCGTCTATAGATTCTCATCTGAATGAGCAGGGCTATATCATCCCTGGACTGGGTGATGCCGGTGATAAGATTTTTGGTACTCGATAAGGTGCTCCAGCTTGGCAGTGGCGCAAAGTCATCGGCTTGTTGCTTGCGAGAGCTGAGCCAGGGTTGTCTGAACATTCTATTATATAAAGGAGTCAATGATGCGTGAATCTACAGCGGGTACAGACAAGCCTTTTCACTGGCGCACCGCACTGGCAGGCTCGCAAATGCTGTTTGTGGCATTTGGCGCGTTGGTGCTGATGCCGTTATTGACTGGCCTGGATCCAAGTGTAGCGCTGTTTACCGCAGGTATTGGTACCTTGCTTTTCCATCTCATTACTGGCGCCAGTGTACCGATCTTTCTGGCATCTTCTTTTGTGTTTATTGCGCCGGTGGTTTTTTCGGTACAACACTGGGGAGTGCCGGCGACTATGGGCGCATTGTTTGCGGCCGGTGTTGCCTATATGTGTTTGGCTGCGCTGGTACGTATTAAAGGTGTTGGCTTTTTGCACCGCCTTTTGCCGCCCGTGGTTACAGGGCCGGTGATTATGATTATCGGTCTGGGTCTGGCGCCCATTGCTGTCAATATGGCGATGGGTAAGGCGGGTGATGGTTCATTTGAAATCTATCCTTATCAGGATGCCATGATCGTAGCGATGGCTGCATTGGTGACAACCGGAGCTGTAGCTGTATTTGCACAGGGTATATTCCGCCTGTTGCCGATACTCTGTGGGGTGGTGGTGGGTTATATTGCGGCCTGGATAATGGGGATGGTGGATCTTGCCGCTGTGCGGGATGCGCCGCTGCTGGCTATGCCTGGGTTCATCATGCCGGAGTTTCACTTGCAGGCTATACTCTTCATGATTCCCGTTGCTATCGCCCCGGCTATCGAGCATGTGGGCGATATGATCGCAATCGGTAATGTGACGGGTAAAGATTACGTCAAAAAACCGGGTCTGCATCGTACGCTCTTTGGTGATGGTGTGGCGACATCGGCGGCAGCACTGTTTGGTGGCCCACCGAATACGACTTACTCAGAAGTGACCGGGGCGGTAATGCTGACTCGGGCGTTTAACCCGGTAATTATGATCTGGGCTGCCTGTTTTGCTATATTGCTGGCATTTGTGGCCAAATTTGGCATGCTGTTGCAAACCATACCAACCCCTGTCATGGGCGGCATCTTGATTCTGCTGTTTGGATCTATCGCGGCGGTGGGGATGAACACACTGATCAAGGCGCGCGTGGATATGGCCGAGCAGCGTAATCTGGTGATAGTGGCAACCGTATTGGTGTTTGGTATTGGTGGTATGGCGTTAGGTGATGGGGACATGAGCCTGAAAGGCGTTAGCCTCTGCGGCATTGTTGCCATCCTGCTGAATCTGATTCTGCCAGCCAGTCGTCAGGACGATGATGATCTGCATGTGGAGCAGGAAGTGGTTGAAGATCTGGTTAAACACGCCCGGGACTAATACTTGATAGCTCCCCCTCCCCTCTCTCCAGCAAGTCAGTGCCATGCACTGCTATGGGAGGAGGGAGGTGGTGCTAGGATTCAGGTTTATTTTTTAGCGTCTGCTTCGTAAGCGGCAACAGAGTCCATAATGGCCTGGCGTGCGGCTTCGGCATTTGACCAGCCTTCAACCTTGACCCATTTGCCGACTTCCAGCTTTTTGTAGTTTTCGAAAAAGTGTGCAATACGGTCTTTGGTCAGCTGTGGCAGGTCTTCGACATCCTGAATGTCGCCGTAGGCTTTAGAAAGTTTTTCGTGTGGTACGGCCACCAGTTTGGCATCTTCACCGGCTTCATCAGTCATGTTGAGAATGCCAACAGGGCGGCAGCGAATAACAGAGCCAACAACAACGGGATAAGGCGTGATTACCAGAACGTCCAATGCGTCACCATCATCGGCCAGCGTGTGGTTGATGTAGCCATAGTTGGCTGGGTAAAACATTGGTGCGGCCATAAAACGGTCAACAAACACGGCGTCAGAGTCTTTGTCTATTTCGTATTTAACCGGCGAGCTCTCAGCCGGGATCTCGATGACGACGTAAATATCATTTGGCAGGTCTTTGCCTGAAGGTACGTTTACAAAACTCATGAGTAGGTTCCTGTAATAACAGTTGAAAAATAATTCCGGCTAATCAGCGTATTTTAAAGACTGAGCTGCCCGCTCGCTATACGACTTAGGGTCAGTCAGTCCTGTGCCTTTACTCAGGTTTCTGATGGTATTCGACTAGTGCCTTGACCTCTTCGCGTGATCCCAGTGCTACAGAGACGCGCTGATGTATGTGTTCAGGCTGAATTTCCATGATGCGCTGGTAGCAGGTGCTGGATACACCACCGGCCTGTTCAATCAGCATGCTCATCGGATTGCCTTCGTACATCAGGCGAAGCTTGCCGGGTTTTTTCGGATCGCGGGAATCCCATGGATAGGTAAACAGACCACCACGGGTCAAAATACGATGAACTTCAGCCACCATCGAGGCGATCCAGCGCATGTTGTAGTTCTGAGCACGGGGGCCTTCGGTACCTGCCAGAAGATCATCAATATAGTTGCGCATGGCGGGTTCCCAGAAGCGCTGATTGGACATGTTAATGGCAAACTCAGCGGTTGTTTCCGGTACTGTTACATCCTCTTGTGTTAGCAGGAAGTCACCGGTGTGTGCCAGGGTAAACATGTTGACACCGTCGCCGGTTGTCAGTGACAGAACCGCATGAGGCCCGTAAAGAACATATCCGGCCGCCAGCTGTTGAGTGCCGGGCTGTAAAAACAGCGAATCGGAGTCTTCATGTTCACCCGCTGGTACTTCCAGTACTGAAAAAATAGTGCCGACAGATACGTTAATATCTATATTGGATGATCCATCCAGCGGGTCAAAAGTGACAAGAAAGCGTCCTTCAGGGTTGCCGAAGACCGCATGATCTTCCTCTTCAGAGGCGACACCACGAACTAAGGGATTGTCCAAAAGAACTTTTTTCAAAATTTCGTTGGAGATGATGTCGAGTTTTTTCTGGGTTTCACCCTGAATATTGGTGTTGTCTGATATGCCCAGTACGCCCGCCAGCTCTCCTTCACGCAGTTGCAATGCAATTTCCTTGCAGGCCAGCATTAGGGTGTCAATGAGTTCAACGAGTTCAGTATCGATTTTTTTGTGCTTAAGAAAGTTGCTCAGCAGTTGCATGGCGTGCTCGGTCCCCAGCATGGTTTACAGGCAGATGTTTGTGTGTTCCTTACAATAGCGTCGATTGTACGCGAAAAAACGCACAAATGCATAATAGTGTCTAGTTAAAAAAGACCATGCTGCGTTTGCGTAAGGGATAAACAGCTTTAGGTAAAACTGTTATGATCTGGGACGTTTTTCTGAGGACGGGTTAAAGGTGCATATACATATTCTTGGTATCTGCGGAACCTTCATGGGGTCGCTGGCTATACTGGCACGGGAGGCGGGTCACCGGGTGACCGGTTCGGATCAAAATGTCTATCCGCCAATGAGTACGCAATTAGAAATGCAAGGTATTGAATTGATTCAGGGATATGACCCTGTTCAACTGAAACCTGCACCGGATCTGGTCATTGTCGGCAATGCCATGTCGCGCGGTAACCCCTGTGTGGAGTACATGCTGGAACAGGGGCTGCCTTATACTTCTGGACCGCAGTGGTTGCATGATCATCTGCTTCCCGGCCGCTGGGTGTTGGCGGTTGCCGGAACACATGGTAAAACGACGACAGCAACTATGCTGGCCTGGATACTGGATCAGGCCGGTATGGCGCCAGGCTTTTTGATTGGTGGTGTCCCGCAGGGCTTTGATTGTTCTGCACGACTGGGTAGTACGCCATTTTTTGTGATTGAAGCTGACGAATACGATACAGCTTTTTTTGATAAGCGTTCCAAATTTGTTCATTATCAACCACGTACATTGATTATGAATAACCTGGAATACGATCATGCCGATATTTTTCCGGATCTGGCCGCGATCCAGCGACAGTTTCATCACCTGAATCGCTTGGTGCCGGGTAATGGCCTGTTGATCCGTCCGGCTGATGTGCCTGCACTGGATGAGGTGGTTGCTATGGGCTGTTGGAGTGAGCGGCAACTCACGGGGCTGCATGGGCAAACCGAGTGGTCGGCACATTTGTTGCAATCGGATGGTAGTCATTTTGCTGTATACCATCAGGGGGTAAAGCTAGGTGAAGTTAATTGGTCATTGAGTGGTGATCACAACGTCATGAATGGCCTGAATGCGTTGGTGGCGGCACGTCATGTCGGAGTGCTGCCCTCTCAGGCTATACAGGCGCTGAGTGAGTTTTCCGGCGTCAAACGGCGTATGGAGCTGCTTGGGCAGGTCGGTGGCGTGAGTGTGTATGATGATTTTGCTCACCATCCCACTGCTATTGCAACTACCCTGGCAGGGCTGCGTGCTCAGATCGGTGATGCGCCGCTGGTAGCGGTTATTGAGCCTCGCTCCAATACCATGCGTCTGGGCTCACATAGCGACAGGCTAATGGCATCCACTGAACAGGCTGACCAGGTATACTGGTATCAGCCTCCAGCGATGGACTGGTCCCTTGAGTCACTTGCCGCTGACTGTCCGGTGCCCTCGGAAGTTTGCGATGATATAGATCAACTGGTTGAGAAACTGGTGCGGCAGGCTCGACCAGGCATGCATCTGGTGATCATGTCCAATGGCGGCTTTGGTGGTATTCATGCTAAACTTTTGAGCGCTCTTAAGGAGCAGCCGTATGACTGATGCGTTTAAAGGACGGGTAACGCTGGCCCTGACTGGAGCCTCCGGTGCGCAGTATGGTTTGCGGCTGTTGCAATGTCTGTTGCAGGCTGACTATCAAGTGTTGATGATGGTTTCCAAAGCGGCTCAGGTGGTTGTTGCAACCGAAACTGATATCAATCTACCCGGTACGCCTGACGCTCAGCAGGCTTTTTTGTCAGTACACTATCAAGCACAACCGGGCCAGTTGCGAGTGTTTGGTCGTGAGCAGTGGCTGGCGCCTGTAGCTTCGGGCTCAGGTGCACCGTCTGCTATGGTGGTTTGTCCCTGCAGTACCGGCAGCTTGTCGGCTATAGCAACGGGCGCCAGTAATAATTTAATTGAGCGGGCCGCCGATGTCGCTCTGAAAGAGCGGCGGCAACTGATTCTGGTGCCTCGCGAGGCACCCTATTCCACTATTCATTTGGAGCATATGCTGAAACTATCTCAGCAGGGGGTTGTGATTCTGCCGGCTTCGCCCGGTTTTTATCATCGACCAGACAGTGTTGAAGCTATGATCGACTTTGTAGTCGCTCGTATTCTGAATCAATTGGGCATTGAGCAGGCGTTGCTGCCGCGCTGGGGAGAAACGCTTTTATGACACGAATACTGGCTCTGGACACCTCAACAGATGCGTGTTCTGTGGCGCTAATGGACGGGCAATCGGTGCGCGAGGATTTTCGCATCGAGCCGCGTCGGCATACGCACCTGTTGCTGCCCATGGTGGATGCACTACTGGCTGAATCAGGAATACGCGTCCAGGATCTTGATGCGATTGCCTTCGGGCGGGGCCCCGGCTCTTTTGCGGGTATCCGTATCGCGACGGGTGCTGCGCAAGGTCTGGCTTTGGCCGCTGACTTACCCCTGATTCCTGTTTCAACACTCAGTGCACTGGCGTTGGACGCAACAGATCGTTACCCTGAGGCTATCGTATTGGCGGCACTGGACGCACGTATGGATGAAGTTTACTGGTCGGTCTGTGCTCGTAAAGGTGATGGTATTCAAGTGCTGCAAGCTGAGGCCGTGTCACCTCCGTCAGTGATACGGCTTAATGAGTTCGAGCAGACTTTGGTTGCTGTGGGGAGTGGTTTGCGTTATCTACAGCAAATGCACTCCGCAAGCATTAAGCAGTTCCAAACAGTGGACAGTGAATGCTATCCTCACGCCGCCAGTATGTTGAGACTGGCGGCGATAGACTTGCAGGCAGGTAGTACTCTGGCTCCAGAGGATGCACAGCCTGTTTACCTCAGAGATCAAGTTGCCTGGAAAAAGAGGGATCAATAATGCCTATTAGTGAATGGATTCAGGTTGCCGTACTGGCTTTAATACAGGGTTTGTCAGAGTTCCTGCCGATTTCCAGTTCTGCGCATCTGATCCTGCCGGCTCAATTACTTAATTGGGAAGACCAGGGGTTAGCATTTGATGTCGGTGTGCATTTAGGTACGCTGTGTGCGGTGCTGGTGTATTTTCGCCATGATCTGGCGCGAATGTTCTTCGCCTGGGTGGAGTCTATCCAGGGGCGCCATAGTGCGGACGGGACTTTAAGTTGGTTGGTTATTCTCGCTACGATACCGGCGGTGATTGCCGGATTCTTGTTTGTCGGCTGGGTTGAAACCTGGGGTCGCTCAATACTGGTGATTGCAGCGACAACCTTGCTGTTTGCTGCGGTAATGGGATGGGCTGATATGCAGCGTAAAGAGCAGCGTGATATAGGTCATCTGAAAGTCAGGGATGCTATCTGGATAGGTCTGGCACAGGCCGTGGCGTTGATCCCGGGTACTTCGCGTTCCGGAGCGACGATTACCGCTGCTCTGATGCTCGGTTTTGATCGCGCCTCAGCTGCACGCTTTTCATTCTTGCTTTCTATACCCGTGACGATCGGGGCTTGTGTGATGATGGCCACCCGAATTACGTCAGGTCAGAGTATTCTGCCATTGGAGATGCTGTTTACCGGTGCGGTAATTGCCGCAATCAGTGCCTGGACATGTATCCATCTGTTTCTGAAGTGGATAGCCCGTATAGGTATGATGCCTTTTGTGATCTATAGGCTGGTGCTTGGCGTCGTGTTGCTATTAGTTTATTTTAACTTGCCCGAGCTGGCTTAGAGTGCAATTAGATCAAGCCTTGCTCGCCTGTGGCTGGCAGGAGCCTGCCTTTGCTGCCCGAGCTGAACTTCTGGCTGCTCAGCTTAAGGTGCCTGTGGTTCAGGTAGTGTCTTTGCAGGATCTACCCTTCGCTTACCTGTTGCTTTGTGATGCATCGGGCCTTGCCTTGCAGATGTGTGGTAAAAAACCTCCGGGGCCAGTACGGGCTGATTTTGTCAGTGGTGCCGTGGCGCATCGTCGTCAATTTGGCGGCGGTCAGGGACAGATGATTGCCAAGGCTTGTGGCATCGCCAAAGGTATTCGGCCGAGTGTGGCTGACGTCACTGCGGGTCTGGGACGTGATGCGTTTGTGTTGGCAAGCCTTGGCTGTCAGGTGCAGATGGTCGAGCGCTCTGCGCTGGTACATCTGTTGTTGGACGATGGACTGGTGCGTGCAGCTGAGCATCCTGATCTGCAGAATATTATCGCACGCATGGCTTTGGTGCATTCGGATGCTTTGGACTGGCTAGGTCACCAGGCCAGGTTGCCAGCATCTGAACGACCGCAGGTGGTTTATCTCGACCCCATGTTTCCACATCGGGAAAAAGCAGCGCTGGTCAAGAAAGAGATGTTGCTATTCAGGGATTTGGTGGGTGATGATGCTGATGCCGATGGATTGCTGGACGCGGCACTGGCGATAGCCCAGTGCCGTGTTGTGGTGAAGCGCCCACGTAAAGCCCCTTGTCTGATGGAGCATGAACCCGCCTATCGGCTGGAAGGAAAAAGCAGTCGTTACGATATTTATAGTCTGAAAAAACTCTTCTAAACCAGTCGTCCTTTAGTCAGCCAGTTATCCGCTTTGTTTATCAGACTATCCGGTAGGAGCTTTTTACCCAGCCGTATCAAGCTACTGAGTTGGTGAGCCGGCGTTAATTTATCCGTCTCTCCCAGTATCAGGCCCTGATTGAGCAGTTGCGTTGTGATGTCTTCAAATACTCTTCGGTCGGCATATTCCGGTGCCGCATAGCCATATTCCTGATGCAAGTGCAGAGCCAGTTCGCGGGTGGTTTCCATCAGCTCTGTCTCGGTCGTTTGCTGCAGTTGAACAAGTACCCGTATAAGTAAATATTGACGTAACAATACCGGTTCTGCGAGGCGTATCAAGTGTGCACTCAGCGGTGGTGGCGATGTATCTACAGTCGACATAAGTTGTTGTTGAATTAGGTTTTCACGGGTTTTTCGGATCAGTAGCAGATCCTGATTCTGATGTGGATCAGGAAGGCTTAGTTCTGCGCGGATATAAGGATAAAGTGCTCTGATAAGGCGAGTTTGTGTGCTGGTGCCAGAGTGGCGTAAGCGGCGCTGAAACAGCAACACCAGGCCAGGTATAATCAGCTTGTGTATCAGCATGTTACGATAAAAAGTGAGCTCGGTGGCCTGTTCTGGCGACAAGGAAACGGCATTCTGTCCCCGGGTAATTTGTTTGCGCTGTACCGCAGCTTTGATCCAGTCTCCGGGAGGGCTGTTGGGTAAGTTTGAGCCACTTTGTTTGAGTAGCCTGCTGAGTTCTTCCAGCCGTACCAGCAGGTCGGCTTCCCGCATTTGCTGTCCAGGCGCAGAGAGTAGCAGGCTGGCGATCAGAGAGATTTGTGATGGCATAAACGTATCATTAATACGTTCCATCACTTGTTGGCTCAAATGATGAACCTGTAGATCCAGTGAGGTGTCCGGGTGTTGTTCGAGTTTGATGGGTTGGGCAAAACTGATGCTTACTTCACCATAGCGCTGAAACAGGATACGTAATGATTTGATCGTACTCAGAAGGTTTTCCCGAACCTTACCGGCGCCTGACAGCTCGTGCTGATAGCTGCGGCCCTCTACCAGCCGGTCGTAGCTGATGGCAACCGGAATGAGTGCTATGGGGCGGGCAGGGTCTTGTGTCCAGGCTTCCAGGGTCATTTTAAGGAGTCCAGCTTTGGGCGAGAGTAAGCGTCCACTACGGCTACGACCGCCCTCCATGAAATATTCTATGCTATGACCACGGTGCATCATTAGAATCATATAGCGCCTGAATACGGTGGTATACAGCGGGTCATCACGGAAGCGGCGGCGCATAAATATAGCCCCGCCACGGCGCAGTAGATTGCCAATAAGTGGCATATCCAGATTGTCACCGGCAACAACGTGGGGCACCATCAGGCCATGACGATAGAGCAACCAGGACAGCAGAATGTAGTCAAGATGGCTGCGGTGGCAGGGCAGATAAACGAGGTTGTGGGTCAGCGCCAGTTGCTGAATCTGTTCTGTGCCTTGAATATTGATGCGGCTGAACAGGCGTCCGAGCAAAAAACTGATCAAGCGATTAAGGATTCGAGCAGTGGGTGGGTTGAAGTCAGCCATGATCTTGCTGAGGACTTCGGTCAGTTGCCGTTCCATTTTCAGCGGTGAGATACCCTGGCGCAGGGCGGCTTCAGTAATGGCCTGGCCAACATCTGCTGCGTCAAGCACCTGCTGCATCAGGGTGCGGCGGTGTGAGAGGTCCGGGCCAAGAATGGCCTGGCGACAGCGCTGAAAATGTGTCCGCAAAACCCAGACTGCTCGTCGGGCAACCTCGCTGTCACTGATGCCGGGTTTAATTAAGTCGCTTAATACCAGGGGTTCATCAATGCGAACCAGGGTGGAGCGACCATTGATCAACAGTTTAAATAAGCGCAGAGCGCTGCCGCTGCTGGCCCAGCTTTCAGACAGGGATGATCGGAACAATGGCTTGTCATTAGCCGGCATGTGGCCTGCCAGCACCATGACCGGTTGCAGGCGAATATCGCGGTCTGGTTCATTACGTTGCAGTGCGGTGAGATTCTCGATCTGCAGGCGCAGTGCCTCGGGATTCTGATTGTCTACGGCTGTCAATTGCTCTGCACGGTAATTGCTGTGCAGTTTTCTGAAGCGGTTTTCCAGTATCAATCTGTCTGCTGTGAAGGGTTTTTCCAACACATAGATGGTGTCCGGATGCTGATTTAATATGCCGCTGCCGGTTACCCGATCACGGATCAGGAGCTTCAGCAGTAAACGGTAGATTGTGGTGCGGATTGTCATGTTGAGCTCAATAGTGCGGGGGTGGCTGGTTATCTTCACCCAGCGGGTTGCCGTCACTGAGTTCTTTGATCCGTTGACTGAGATGATGAATCATGCGCGACATTTTTTCCAGATCCAGTTCCTGTCTGGCTAAGGTGTTGCTGAGCTGATCTATGGCCTCTTCCTGAAAGGCGACACGGGCTTCCAGGTTGTGTAGCGGCGTTGAATCTGACATGGTATGGCTCTCCTGTGTCAGGGATGGCTGGGCTAATATTGTACTAAGTCTGGCTTCTTATGTATAACGCATTGAAAAAAAGCGCAAAATAATATATATCTTGTTCGTTTGGCGGTTTAAGGAAGTTTTGTTAGTAAAGAAGGAATCTTGCCCTGGCCGCTTGATGAATATAATTAATCTGTTGTGAAAAGTGAAAGAGATAAGATAAATGAGTGGTAATCAATTGATAAAAACGATCATTTTTGCTGTTATTGTCGCAGCCGGTGCCGGTCTTGCACAGGCGTATTCAGGTAATCTGTGGGTTGTTACTGCGGTTGCTTTTGTGTTGGCACTGATTGCTGGCTTTATACTGAGTGCATCTGTCAGTTTAGGGTCTGTTTCTCAATCCACTCGTCCGGCTAATGCCCAGTTGGATGATGAGGACGATGACTATATCAGTGAGAATGACGACCGTGAAGCGGGTAGTGTTAAGTGGTTTAATGTGTCTAAAGGCTTTGGTTTCATCACCCGTGAAAATGGTGATGATGTCTTCGTACATTTTAGAAATATCCGCGGACGGGGTCATCGTTCATTGAATGAGGGTCAGCGAGTTAAGTTCTATGTGCGTCAAAGCGATAAGGGCTTGCAGGCTGAAGACGTATCCATTTTGCGTGATTGATAGAAGTATACATCCGCTTAGCAGTTAAAACGACCGCCCTTGTGGCGGTCGTTTTGTTAGGGGTTGGTGTCATGGTGCAGAGCACTGGGGACGTCGACCTTGGCGTAAAGCGGCTTGATAGGTTTGTAATGCAGTTGGCATAGCATTCTGCAAAGAGCGAATGCGAGAAGCGTGCCCTGGATGCGTAGACAAAAATTCGATCGAGTTGTTGCTGGCTTTGCTGCGCATATTTTCCCACAGTGTGATGCTTTCACGCGGATCAAATCCCGCTCTGGCCATTAAGTCCAGTCCGATCAGGTCGGCTTCAGACTCATGTTGACGGGAGAAGGGCAGCAAAATGCCCACTTGAGCTCCCAGCCCCAATGCCGCCATAATGCGGGCATCCGATCCATCCTGAGTTGCTAGAGCCGCACTTGCCAGAGTCAGCCCCATTTGCGTTGCCAGGTTTGAGCTGGCGCGCTCGTTACCATGCCTTGCCTGTACATGTGCAATTTCGTGACCGATAACCGCGGCGAGTCTGGCGGGGGTGTCCGCTACGCTGAACATGCCGCGATAGACGCCAATTTTCTGACCAGGTAGCGCGAAGGCGTTTGGACTGTCATCGTCAAACACTACGACTTCCCAGCTGCCTGGAGTGCCACTGACGGCGAAAAGTGCATTTGAAACACATTGTACGTAGTTCTGTGTCGGCGAATGGCGATAAATTTTTTCTTCTTGCTTCATTTGCTCGAAGTTAGCCTGGCCAATACTGGCCATCTGCTGCTCACTGAACATGGTGAATTGTGAGCGTCCGGTGGGCGAGGTTGTGCAGCCGCTCAATAGCAGGAGCAGCAAGAGCGTAATGTAAAAGCCTGCCTGTTGACGTTTGGCATGGGGAAGTATTGCTGACATAAGAAGGTCCTGCTCACTGTAAGAAGAAATTGCTATAATAAATTATCAATAAGTTAGCTGACTGTAACATGAACCAGTCAGCGCAAAAGCGTGTAAAGGGTTTCGGTGTTACAGCGTTTGCACTATTCTAGCGTGTTTCAGTTCAGGCAGGGCTGTTTCAGCATTTTGTAGGTGGTGGTTTGATGGTGCAAGCATGCTGCTAGTGATCGATAACTATGACAGTTTTACCTGGAACCTGGTGCGCTACCTGCGTGAACTGGGTCAGACGGTTGAGGTGGTTCGTAATGATAAAATCACCCTGTCGGGCATTGCGGATCGTTCACCTGACTGTCTGTTGATTTCACCCGGACCCTGCACCCCGACCGAAGCGGGTATTTCTGTGGCTGCGATAGAGCACTTTGCTGGTCGAATACCCGTACTTGGGGTTTGTCTCGGGCATCAGAGTATTGGACAAGCCTTCGGTGGACAAGTTATACGGGCGCGGCAGGTGATGCATGGTAAAACATCAGCTGTATATCATGCCGGTCAAGGTGTGTTTCGGGGGTTGCCCAATCCATTTCAGGTTGCCCGTTACCATTCACTGGTATTGGATCCTGATTGTTTGCCAGCTTGCCTGGAAGTGACGGCCTGGACACAGCATGATGACGGGCGAAGGGATGAAATTATGGCAGTCAGACATAACTATCTGGCTGTTGAAGGTGTGCAGTTTCACCCTGAAGCTATTTTGACGCAGCAGGGGCACGCGCTACTGGCCAATTTTCTACAGCAGCCTGTTGCTGCTGTTTCCTGATAGGAGAGATAGAAAGATGCATATACAAGAAGCACTGAGCTGGGTAGTGGATCACTTGGATCTCAGTCGTGCGCAGATGGTGGATGTCATGCGTCAGATCATGACCGGTCAGTGTAATGAAGCGCAGATGGGTGCTTTCCTGGTGGCTTTGCGCATGAAAAGTGAATCGATTGATGAAATTGCCGGTGCCGCGCAGGTGATGCGCGAACTGGCAACACCAGTTAAGCCTGAGTCGCCGAATCTGGTGGACATTGTGGGTACTGGTGGTGATGGTGCCAATCTGTTCAACATTTCTTCTGCTTCGGCCTTCGTGGCTTCAGCGGCGGGTGCCTGTGTAGCCAAACATGGTAATCGTGCCGTTTCCTCCAGTAGCGGCAGTGCCGATTTGTTGGAAGCCGCTGGCGTCAATCTGAATCTGGATGCCGTTCAGGTTGCGGCCTGTATAGATCAGGTTGGGGTGGGCTTTATGTTTGCGCCTGCGCATCATGGAGCGATGCGTCATGCTATAGGTGTGCGTAAGGCCTTGGGTATCCGGACAATCTTCAATATTCTGGGGCCTATGACCAATCCGGCAGGTGTTAAGCGGCTGGTTATTGGGGTATTCAGTAAGCCCTTGTGTCGTCCGATGGCGGAAGTGATGCAGCAGTTGGGCGCCGAGCAGGTGATGGTAGTGCATGCTGATGATGGCTTGGATGAGATCAGTCTGGCTACGGCGACGCATGTGGCTGAGTTGAAAGATGGATTTATAATCGAGTACAGCATTACACCGGAAAAACTGGGCGTTAATAGTCAGAGTCTGATCGGGCTGGAAGTTGACACGGCCCTGGATTCGTTGAACCTGATACGTGCGGCTTTTTCCGGAGATATGTCGCCTATAGCTGAAAAAGCACGGTCAATTATTGCATTAAATGCCGGCGCCGCCATCTGGCTGGCCGGAGAGGCTGAGTCTCATAAAGCGGGTGTTGCCAGGGCGATGGAACTTATGTTGAATGGTTGTGCATTGAAAAAAATGGAAGCACTGGCGCACTTCAGTCAGCAGTATGTTAAGGCAGGCTCATGAACGCGACTCCTACTATTTTGAAAAAAATTATTGCCCGTAAACATGAAGAGGTTGCGGAGCGGCTCGCGCAAATTTCTATTGCGCAGCTACAAGCGCGTATTGAGGCGCAACGTGGCAGTGAAACTGATCCGCGGGGTTTTGTAGCGGCACTGGAAGCGGCTATTGAGCAAGGGCGTGCGGCCATCATAGCCGAGGCTAAGAAAGCGAGTCCGTCCAAAGGTGTTATTCGTGAAGATTTTGATCCGGCTGCGATCGCCCGAAGTTATGCTGCGGCAGGTGCCAGTTGTTTATCGGTACTGACGGATCAGGACTTTTTTATGGGATCGGACCGTAATCTGCAGTTGGCTCGGGCAGCCTGTGCCTTGCCGGTAATCCGCAAGGACTTTATTGTCGATCCCTATCAGATCTATGAAGCTCGGGCGTTAGGTGCTGACTGTATTCTGTTAATCGTTGCCGCGTTGAGTGACGTACAGTTGCGTGAGCTATCTGATCTGACGCAGCAGTTGGGAATGGATGTGCTGGTTGAAGTCCATGGGGCTGATGAATTACAGCGAGCTTTGCCGTTGAATACCCGTCTGTTAGGTATTAATAACCGGGATCTGCATAGTTTCGATGTGACGCTGAATAATACCTTTGATCTGCTAGAGTCTATTCCGGCAGATCGTCTGGTGGTTACTGAAAGTGGTATCAATACACCTGATGATGTGGCGCAAATGCGCGAGCGTGGCGTACAAGGCTTTCTGGTTGGGGAGGCATTTATGCGTGCCACCGATCCAGGCGAAAAACTACGGGCGCTGTTTGACTGATCGGGTCGATTTAAGAGGATAAGTGATCAATGAAAGCCAGTATACAGTGGGATGGTGAACTGCGTTTTAAAGGCACTAGTGGCAGTGGTTTTGAGGTAATGATCGATGCGGATCAGCAGCAGGGTCCGCGTCCGATGGAGCTGATGCTGCTTGGGCTGGGTGGTTGCACCAGCTATGATGTGGTGCAGATTTTGAAGAAATCCCGTCAGCAGGTTACAGACTGTCGTGCTGAAATTACCTCGGAGCGGGCCGATACAGTGCCCGCCGTGTTCACTAAAATTCATGTGCATTTTGTGGTGACGGGTGAGAATTTGAAACCGACACAGGTGGAGCGTGCCGTTCGCCTATCTGCTGAGCAATACTGTTCTGCGTCCTTGATGTTGGAGCGTGGCGGTGTGGAGATCACACATAGTTATGAAATAGCCTAAACACGGGATTGTGGTTGCGTCAATAGACGCGTATAATCCTGACTCCGTTTTATTTGTTCAACTCCTTGCTTTCAATCATATGAAATGATCTGGGGGCTGCAAAACCGTAAGGAGCAAAAATGCGTCATTATGAAATCGTATTTCTGGTTCATCCGAATCAGAGCGAGCAGGTTCCAGCTATGCTGGAGCGCTACAAAAACTTGATCGAAGGTGCTGAAGGCACGATTCATCGCCTTGAAGACTGGGGTCGTCGTCAGATGGCTTACCCGATCAATAATGCTCATAAAGCCCACTATGTTCTGATGAACATTGAATGCAACCAGGAAACCCTGGATGAGCTGGAAAGTCTGTTCCGTTACAACGATGCGGTGCTAAGAAGCATGATTCTGCGTTGTAAGGAAGCCGTAACTGAAGTTTCTCCTGTCAAGGCAGCTGAGTCACGCGAAGAGCGTAAGCCTCGCCGTGAAGAGCGCTCTGAACGTCAGCCTCGTGAAGATGACGAGTCTGCTGATGAGAAAGAGCAGGAAACTGCTGAAGATTAATTTGAATTAACAGGAGAAAGGAAATGGCACGTTTTTTCCGTCGTCGCAAGTTCTGTCGTTTCACCGCAGAAGGCGTCTCTCAGATCGATTACAAGGATCTGGAAACTCTGAAAGCTTATATTACTGAAACCGGTAAGATTGTACCTAGCCGCATTACAGGCACTAAAGCACGTTACCAGCGTCAGCTGGCAACCGCTATCAAGCGTGCCCGTTACATTGCGTTGCTGCCGTACACTGACGGTCACGAGTAAGTAGCGGGTAACCGTCGTGCGAGCCCTGGCTGAAACGCTGATGAGGGGCCGCAGTCAGGCGGTCATGGTGGTACTGATTACTGCCATGTTGCCTCTGCTTTACTGGATTAGTGCAGCCGGGGTTGCTCTGATCACCCTGCGTAAGGGTGTCTCAGAGGGTGTAAAGCTGTTGATCTGGGCATTATTGCCGAGTTTTTTCTGGATGTTATCCGGTGATCCCTCGGCTCTAGTGGTCATATCCGGGACATATCTATTGGCTGTCTTACTGCGACAGACAGTGTCCTGGCAAAAGGTAGTGCTGGCGTTGCTGCCCATAGGGGTCGTAGTCAGTGTTATTCTGGATGTCGGGTTGGGTGATTTGTTAAATCAGATTGCTATCACTGTTCAGGAGATGGTCAACGAGCGCCGTGCGTCGAATGCAATTGCCTTGCAGGCCTGGTCGGATATAGATATCCGTACTTTGTTGCTGGGCGTGGTTAGTGCCTTTCAGACCGCCACCATGTTGGGCTGTCTGATGTTGGCGCGAAGCTGGCAAGCCACCTTGTTTAATCCGGGTGGTTTTCGGCAGGAGTTTCACCAGTTGAGGCTGCCGTCGGCTGCTGCGATTGCACTGATTGCATTGCTGCTGTCCGGACAGGTTACCGGAATGGATATGTCGCGCTGGTTTACATTACTGCTGTTGCCCTTATTGGTAGCAGGCATTGCACTGATACATGGACTGGTTTCTAAGCGGGGATTGAGCAACAGCTGGCTGGCAGCATTTTACCTGTCACTGATTTTTGTCGGTCCCTATATGGTTACATTGTTGGTGATTCTTGCGCTGATTGATTCACTGATGGATCTTCGGGCAAGGCTACCAGCAAAGAATTAAGACACTGCAATTACTGCAGAAACAAGAGGTTTACGAGATGGAAGTTATTCTGCTCGAAAATATTGGTAAGTTAGGTAAGCTGGGTGACAAAGTGGCTGTAAAAGGCGGCTACGGACGTAACTACCTGGTGCCCCAGGGTAAAGCGGTTGCGGCTACGGCTGCTAACGTGACAAAGTTTGAAGAGCGTCGTGCTGAGCTGGAAGCTGCCGCTGCTGCTAAGCTGGCTGAAGCGCAGGAGCGTGGTGAAACCCTGAACGAAGCTCACCTGACTATGGTCAGCAAAGCTGGCGAAGAAGGCAAGCTGTTCGGTTCTATCGGCACACGTGATATTGCTGACGCGCTGACTGAAACCGGTCATGCCGTGGATAAAAGTGAAGTGCGTTTACCGGAAGGTACGATCCGTCATATCGGTGAATACGCCGTTGATCTGCAGCTTCACCCAGAAGTCACTGTCACTATTACCCTGACAGTTGCTGCTGAGTAATTCTGCTTACTGAATGCCTGTCTGGTTTATCCAGACAGGCGTTTCTGCCTTAGTTCGCTGTACCCGCGAAACCAATCCAGCTAAAATGCAGCCTTGTTTTCACCGCCTACCGGTATAGATAAGACTATGGATTTTGCTGAACAGCACCAGGACGCTCTCGTCCAGGCTAAAACCCCACCTTTTTCGCTAGAAGCCGAGCAGTCTGTGCTGGGTGGCTTGATGCTGGATAATCAGGCATGGGATAGCGTTTCCGAAATTCTTGTCGACAGCCACTTTTATCGTTCCGAGCACCGCATGCTGTTCCGGATGCTGCAAAAACTGGTCGATGACAGTCGTCCATTCGATGTAGTCACCCTGTCAGAAGAGCTGGATCGTGGTGGCGAGCTGGAGCGTGCAGGTGGTTTAGAGTATCTGGTCGAACTGGCGCGTAATACACCCAGTACCAGCAATATTCGTGCTTATGCTGAAATAGTACGTGATCGGGCCTTGTTGCGTCAGATGATCCATGTGGCCAATGAAATTGCCGACAGCGCTTTTCAGCCCCAGGGCCGGGCTTCTGATGAGATTCTCAACGAAGCTGAGCAGAAAATCTTTCAAATTGCTGAAAATCGCCCGAATCAAAGTGGTCCGGAACCGATTAACCCCCTGCTCAAGCGTGCAGTTGAACGTATTGACCACCTGTTCAATAATGCCGACGCTTTGACGGGCGTCACCACTGGATTTGATGAACTGGATACCCGTACTGGCGGGTTGCAAAAGTCAGATCTGATCATTGTAGCGGCCAGACCCTCAATGGGTAAAACCACCTTTGCCATGAACCTGGTTGAAAATGCGCTGATGGGCACGCAGCGACCTGTGCTGGTATTCAGCCTGGAGATGCCCGCCGATCAGCTGGTGACACGTATGTTGTCATCGCTGGGTAAAATTGATCAGACGCGTGTACGTAACGGCCAGTTGCTGGAAGAGGACTGGCCTAAGCTGACCACGGCGGTGAATATGCTTAAGGGCAAGCCACTGTTTATTGATGACACGGCAGGGATCAGTCCGAATGAGATGCGTACCCGTGCCCGTCGCGTGTTTCGTGAACAGGGTGATTTGGGCATGATCATGGTCGATTACCTGCAATTGATGCAGATTAAGACAGGTAAATCAGAGGGGCGTACCGCTGAAATTTCCGAAATATCCCGCTCACTTAAGGCGTTAGCCAAAGAGATGGAGTGCCCGGTAGTGGCGCTGTCGCAGTTGAACCGAAGCCTGGAGAATCGCCCCAATAAACGCCCGGTCAACTCAGATCTCAGGGAATCCGGCGCGATCGAGCAGGATGCTGACGTCATCATGTTCATCTACCGGGATGAAGTCTATAACGAGGATAGCCCCGAGAAAGGTGTGGCCGAAATCATCATTGGTAAGCAGCGTAACGGTCCAATAGGGACTTCGCGCCTGGCCTTTATTGGTAAGTACACCCGCTTTGAAAATCTCAGTCATATCCATTATGACTATGGTGATGAATAAGCTCAGGCCTCTTTCAGCATACGGTCTTTGAAGGCTTCTGGTACAGGTACCACTTTGCGTGCCTGATAATCGAAAAAGACAATGCCGGTTTTGGCATGGGCTATTTCTTTGGCATTTTTCTTGTTAGCCAGCAGATAGTAGAGATCACAACCGTATTTGTTAAAGTCGGCTACCGCTATATTGACCTGTAAAACATCACCGTGAAAACCTTCCGCTTTATAAACTATGGCTGAATCGGTCATGATGATACCGAAGCCCTCAATGTCGAGTTCGGAATACTGATACTGGTTTAAAAAACGGATACGGGCTTCGTGAATAATTGAAAGCATGGCGTCATTGCTTAAATGGCCACCGTAATTGATATCACTAATACGCACAGGAATTTCCGTGGTGAAAAGATAATTTTCAGGCATGTCGATTTTAATGCGAGGCATGATGTGTCCTTCAGAGTTCTATAAAACTACACGATTTAATCTGGTTATATTATAGCTCACTCACTACCTGAATGATGGCGCAGCATAGCTGCTTCAGATCGGCATCATCCATGATGTAGGGGGGCATGATATACACCAGTTTACCAAAGGGGCGTACCCAGACGCCCTGTTCAACAAAGCGCGGTTGCAGCGTTTGCATATCCACCGCCGAGTGGAGTTCAATCACACCTATGCCACCGAGGCAGCGAACCTCTGCGACCGAATCAAACTCAGCGGCGGGAGCCAGTCCCTGGCGTAAACCCAGCTCAAGGCGTTGAATAGTAGCCCGCCAGTCCTGTTCCAGCAGCAGGTCGATCGATTCACAGGCCACGGCACAGGCCAGAGGATTAGCCATAAAGGTTGGGCCATGCATAAAGCATCCGGCTCCGCCGTTAGAAATGGTTTCGGCCACGTGACGGTTGGTCAAGGTGGCGGCCAGGGTCATATACCCGCCAGTCAGCGCCTTGCCCAGGCAGAGGATATCAGGGCTGATATCAGCATGTTGGCAGGCAAACAGCTCGCCGGTCCGGCCAAAGCCTGTAGCTATCTCATCAGCGATCAACAGTAGCCCATAGTGATCACAGAGGGCTCTGGCTTTTTGTAAGTACTCAGCTGAATAAAAACGCATCCCGCCAGCCCCTTGTACAATCGGTTCGAGTATCAGCGCCGCCGCCTGATCATGCTGTTGTGCTAATGTTTGCTCCAGTGCCTGCAGATCTTCTGCATACAGGGGCTGGCCAAACGGGGTTTGTGGAGTGGGTAAAAATATCTGTTGTGTCAATGCGCCACTGAACAGCTGGTGCATGCCTGTGACCGGGTCGCAAACCGACATGGCGGCAAAGGTATCACCATGATAGCCACGGCGCAGGCTGATGATGCGTTGCTTGTGTGCGGCTCCACGGGCCTGCTGGTATTGTAGTGCCATCTTGATCGCCACCTCCACACTGACTGAGCCGGAGTCGGCAAAGAACACCTTTTCCAGCCCCTCCGGGGTGATCTCTACCAGTCGTCGTGCCAGCTCTACGGCGGGTTGATGTGTCAGTCCGCCAAACATTACATGCGCCATGCAGTCGATCTGGTTCTTTGCTGCCCGATTCAGTCGAGGGTGGTTATAGCCATGAATCACCGACCACCAGGAGGCCATGCCATCAATCAATTCGCGACCATCACTCAACTGAAGCCTGACACCGGAGGCGGAACTGACGGCATACACCTGTGTGGGTTGGGTCATGGATGAGTAGGGGTGCCAGATATGCTCGCGGTCATAGTCGAGCAACTGCTGAAGTGGAATAGATGGCTGGGGCATAGGTGCTCCGAAATTAGCGGGTAGTAATCCTGTGCCTAGCTTAAGCAGTGACGGGCAGGATGTCGATAACCTGAATGGTTGAATCACTGACAGACCAGCGTAGGTTCAGCTCATGCAAACGCATGCCATAAACACGCTCACTGCTGGTTTGATAAGCAGGCCTAGGGTCGCAGCGTAACAGTTCAGTGATCTGTTCCTGCAGTGGCTCACCTTGAGTCTGTTGGTACTGCTGACAGAAGGCTTTGGCCTGTGGTGAAAATAGTACCGGCAGTGCCAGGGGGTCGGGCTTGCTGCCCAGGGAGAAGTGGGCCTCTGGCAGACTGTCGGCATAGGGTAAATAAGGCTTGATATCCAGCACGGGTGTGCCATCGAGCAGGTCGGCATCCGCCACTTCCAGTATCAGCTCATCACCTTCGTAGGTGATACCTACCAGCCGGGCCACCGAAAGGCCGATAGGATTGGGGCGAAAAGTGGAGCGGCTGGCAAAGACGCCCAGGCGCTTATTCCCCCCCAGTCGTGGAGGACGTACCGTTGCATGCCAGCCCTGATCCTGTGTGGCATTGAATACAAAAATAATCCAGATGTGACTGCAGTCGGTTAACCCTTTGGTGGTATCCGGGTGATTATAGGGGGGCTGCAGGTGGATGCGGGTGCGAAGTGACTGCGTCAGGCCAGGTTGTCTGGGAATACCAAACTTTTCCTTGAACGGGCTGTGAACATAACCGATCGCATCGAACTGAAACACCGGGTATCTCTCCTGCAGGCTGGTGATGGTGGGATAGCTGGCAGGATGATAACCGGCTTGCTGTCGGGAGACAAAGTCTGTGTTGATTTCAACTGAACCACATGCTTAGATAATTCGCCATTGGGTAGGCTGGCCAAAGCCGGAGACCCATACCAGTTTGTATGAAGCTAAAGGAATGAGTTTATGAAAATTGCGGTATTTTGCGGCTCCAGTGCAGGCCTTGATCCGGTGTATACCCATGCAGCCAGAGCGCTGGGACAGTATTTCGCTGAGCGGCAGGTTGCGTTGGTTTATGGTGGCGGTAAAGTCGGTCTGATGGGCGTCATTGCTGACGCCGTCATGGATGCTGGTGGGCAGGTGTATGGTGTTATTCCGGTATCGCTACAATCCAAGGAGTTGGCACACACTGGCTTAACGGAGTTATTTGTGGTGGCGGATATGCATGAGCGCAAGGCTAAAATGGCCCAGTTGGCTGATGCCTTCGTTGCCATGCCAGGTGGTGCTGGAACGCTTGAAGAAATTTTTGAATCCTGGACCTGGGCGCAACTGGGGTATCACAGCAAGCCCTGTGCTTTTTACAATGTGAACGGCTTTTATGATCCGCTGCTGCAGATGATAACAAACATGACAGAGGCCGGTTTTCTGAAGCCTGTGCATGCCAATATGCTGATTCGGGCTGATCAGCCCGAAGCACTGCTGCAGGAATTACAGCAGTATCAGCCGCCTCAGCATAAATGGTCTTAGTAGCTAAGGGGGGGGTTGTCCTCCTTAAAGCTTTTGAGTCTGTTTCTCTTTTTGCTTGACTTCATTAATCCAGGCTGGATCAAAGCGGGTCTGTTGTGGGTCCAGTTCAAGCGCCTCAATTTTTTGTAACAGTGCCTGAACTGGTTTCTGCAATTCACTGATGCCGCCGTCGTTACCTTCCAGACGGTGCATCTGCATCAGGCCCAGATGGTAAAAACGCAGCAATTTGATGGCGGTAATGTCGTTCTGCTCTATACCGTTTTCAACATGATGCATAATGTTGGTGATACTCATCAGGCAGCGTTTGAGTTCCCAGCCATACACGGAGGCATTCATCCAGGGTTGATACCAGAGAATTCTTTTAAAAATCAGCGTTGTCAGTATGAAGCCAGTAAATACTCCGGCAACATTCCAGACAAAGTTATTGCCATCGGGCTTGCCGAAGAAAGATACGCTCAGGGTTGACAGTCCCATTGCCAGAACCACAAAAATAACGATCAGGATCAGGGTGTTTTTCCGGGTTTCTTTACGATAGGTGTCTGGATCACGCTGCTCCAGTTCAAAAATGTCTGACACACGGGTCTCCTGTTTATTGTTTCTAACGCTCTGGCATGTCTCATAATGCGCATGAGTAAATTGCTAGCAAGGCTAGCAAGATTAACATTTTTTTGTGGGGCAAGTCCTTGTTTTAGTGTTTTTTGTGAGGGTTTTGGCTAGCTAGGTTAGTGCCATGCTGGGGTGGTGGTATCGCTTTGGTGTGACACGCTTTTCGTCATCCATGACCGCTCGACTGGCGCCGTCCCTGGCGCCAGACGGTCCCACCAAAACGATACCACCACCCCGCCTACAGTCCTGTGCTAGCCTCAGAGCAAACAGCTGGGTTGTAGCATAGACCACCGAATTAAGGTCAGGATTCGGCAGTATTGTAAGGGTTTTCGACAAACACCGATTTTAAGCTGACTTTACGCAGGCACCCAAGTTGATGGGGGCTGATGGGATCGGATTTGGCTGACCCAGTGCGCCATGGATGGCGCACTGGAGCCCCCAGGGATGGGTTTACGGCGTGTCAGCCAGATCCGATCCCATTAGCCCAAGGTCACTCATAGCCAAGGCCGCCTATGAGCCCAAGTCACAGAACAGCATAATCAGATCAGTGCTGCAATCGCTTCGCCCATCTCGGTGGTGCTGGCGGTACCACCTAAATCAGGTGTACGTGGTCCTTTCGCCAGGACCGTTTCGATGGCGTTGAGCATGGCATCATGGGCCTCGGTACAGCCGAGGAAATTCAGCATCAACGCGGCAGACCAGATCATGGCTACGGGGTTGGCAATATTCTGGCCATAGATATCCGGTGCTGAGCCGTGTACAGGTTCAAACAGGGAAGGAAAAAGGCCTTCAGGATTCAGGTTGGCTGAGGGCGCCAGGCCGATGGTGCCGGTGCAGGCTGGCCCGAGATCTGACAGGATGTCGCCGAACAGGTTGCTGGCGACTACGACATCAAAACGGTCGGGTTGCAGTACGAAGCGGGCAGAGAGAATGTCGATATGCTGCTTGTCGATGCTAATGTCCGGGTAATGCGCTGCCATGGCGTCGGCACGCTCATCCCACCAGGGCATGCTGATGGCAATGCCGTTGCTTTTGGTGGCGACGGTCAGGTGATTTCTGGCGCGGCTTTGGGCAAGTTCAAAAGCATATTTTAGTACCCGGTCAGTGCCGTAGCGGGTAAAGACGGATTCCTGTATCACCACCTCACGCTCTGTCCCTTCGAAAATGCGACCACCCAGGTTGGTGTATTCCCCTTCGGTGTTTTCACGCACCACGTAAAAATCGATATCACCGGCTTTACGGCCAGCCAAAGGGCAGGGCACACCTTCAAACAGACGCACTGGGCGCAGATTAATGTATTGGTCAAATTCACGGCGAAATTTCAGTAGCGATCCCCAAAGCGAAATATGGTCAGGTACGGTTTCCGGCCAGCCTGCGGCACCGAACAGGATCGCATCCATACCAGAAAGCTGGGCCTTCCAGTCATCCGGCATCATCTGGCCATGTTGCTGATAATAGTCACAGCTGGCCCATTCAATAGGGGTGTAATTCAGGTTGATATTAAAGCGCTCAGCGGCCACTTGCAGGGCACGCAGCGCTTCGGGCATCACTTCCTTACCTATGCCGTCCCCAGCGATGACTGCAATATTGAATGACTGATTCATATTCGATTCTCCTAAGTTAATATGGCTATATTAATTGTGTACAAAATGAATACAATACCGTTTCCAGTTAACCTACTGTTTCCATATCATGCATAAAAGTCCATCGAATGATGATTTGCGAGTGTTTATACAAGTGGCTGAAAAAGCCAGTTTTGCCGCGGCGGCGGTCGATCTGGGTGTGTCAGTGGCTTATATCAGCAAGCGCATACGTAGCCTTGAATCGGCATTGAATACCCGTTTATTGCACCGTACAACACGTCGTGTGAGTGTGACAGAGCAAGGTGAAAAGGTGCTGCGTCGGGCTAAGCAGATCCTGGATGATATTGACCAGCTCTATGAAGAGGTTGCTCAGACACGACAAACGCCAAGCGGGGTGCTGCGCATCAGTTCCAGCTTTGGTTTTGGTCGTCAGCAGGTTGCCCCGGCTTTGGCTGCCTTGACTGAACAATACCCGGAATTGGCTGTGCGTTTTGAAGTGTTTGACCGTCTGATTGATGTGATGGGTGAGGGCTTTGATCTGGATGTGCGTATTGGTGAAGAGATAGCCAGCCACCTGATCGCACGTAAGCTGGCAGATAACCAGCGGCTGCTCTGCGCGGCTCCTACCTATCTGGATACGCGAGGGGAACCACAAACCCTGGCCGAACTGGCAGCACATGAATGTCTGGTGATCAAAGAACGGGACCACCCATTTGGCTTGTGGCGCCTGGAATCAGTGCAGGGTGAAAAGCAGATACGGGTACAGGGGCGCTTGTCATCCAATCATGGTGAAATCGCTTTGCAGTGGGCGCTTCAGGGAAAGGGCATACTGCTGCGCTCGGCATGGGAGGTGGCGCCATTGATCGAGGCTGGAAAGTTGCGACAAATATTGCCGGAATACTGGCAAACTGCCAATGTCTGGGCCGTCTATCCGCAGCGCTTAGCAGACTCAGCTAAAGTGCGTGCCTGTGTCGAACACTTGCAGCAGTGGTTTGCGCCATTAGAGCCCCTATACAGGTAATTCGGTACACGCGTCACCCCGCGTGGGTAGCTGGTATGTGTGGCAACGGACAGATGAAATCGCGACCCTCCGGTATGCTTGGTTATCGCAGACAGTTGTAGTGTCATGCTTCCCAAGTCTCCCCATCGAGGTATTATCATGAGCATCTTTAACAATCGTTCTATCAATTCATCGCCCAGGCTTTTTCTTGGTGTGGCGACCATCGCGGTACTGCTCGGTCTCGGCGGTTGTGCTGGGATGTCGAACCAGGACAAAAATACGGCGGCCGGTGCCGGTATTGGTGCAGTTGGCGGTGCGGTGTTGACCGGCGGCAGTGCGATCGGAACAGTGGGTGGTGCCGCCGTCGGTGGCCTCATCGGCCGTGAAGTTAGTAAGTAGGTGTTAAACAGTCAGTCAAGCTTGAGTGTGGCAGGCTGTCGGTGGAATGGGTCTGGCTCGTTCAGTTCGTTCAAGCACTGGAGTGCGAAATATGCCTAAACGTTATCGCGCACCAAGCTGGAACACGATCATGTCGCGTGGACTCTCGACGGCTACGAAAAAGGCGCTGCGCGCAGGAACCCGAGCAGTCAAGCGAGCGAGTACTCGCACAGTTACCCACACAGTTACCAAAGCGATCAAGCGGCGCGTGGACGCGACCAAGCCACCACCAGGTGCGGGCCGCTGGATCCGCGGGCTTGCTGTAGGGACAGCTGGAGCGCGCCGCTTCCGCGTGTATCGTCCGCTAGGCATCCGTGCGAATGAGCACGTGCCTCTGCTGGTCATGCTGCATGGTTGTGGCCAGGATGCCCGCAGCTTTGCGGTAAGTACTCGCATGAATCAAATTGCAGATCGTGAGCGCTTTCTGGTGCTTTACCCTGAACAGGATCGCCTGTCCAATGCGCAGGGCTGCTGGAACTGGTTTGATACGATGGCCACCGGGCGTGCGTTTGGAGAAGTTGAGTTGATCATGAATGCAATTGATCAGGTCAACTTGCTTTATCCGGTGGATCCTGCTCGGGTTGCGGTAGCGGGCCTGTCCGCCGGGGCCAGCATGGCGGTGCTGCTGGTTTCTCGTCACCCGGAGCGCTTCAGGGCAGTGGTGATGCATTCCGGCATACCCACCGGCACTGCACATTCCACGCTGACAGCAGTCGGTGCGATGAATGGATTCCTGGGGGCAGGACGTCTGGATGCTTCGCCAACAGTTATGGCTGAGTCCTGGCCGTCCTTGATGGTGATTCACGGTGATGGGGATAGCGTGGTGGCTGCCAGTAATGGACAGGCAGCAGTAAACGCCTGGGCCAAAGCCGCTGGTGCACGCACATGTGCATCACGCAATATACAGCGCGGCAAACGCTACCCGATGACTGTAACAGACTTCAAGTGTGGCGTGAAAACGGTGGCGACGCTGGTTGGCATTGAATCTCTCGGGCATGCGTGGAGCGGTGGCGCCGCCAGTAGTGGCGAGTTTAGTGACGCGCGCGGGCCTGATGCATCGCGCATGGTGTGGGCGTTTGTCGCGCAGCAATTTCGTGCATGATGCCCGGTAGTGGCGTGTCGAGTGCTGAATGAGCCTTGCTGTGCAAGGCTTGTGCTATAATGCATCCTTATCCTGCCGTGTGCGTCAACACACAGAACCCGGTTTGTTCAAGGCGTAGCCTGTGAATCGATCCAAATCAATCTAAAGGTATGCATATGAATATCAATCTAGCCCTAGCGCCACTGATATCCCTGATCGCCGGGATCCTCATTCTAATCATGCCGCGGCTGCTCAATTACATCGTCGCGATCTATCTGATCGTTATCGGTGTGATCGGTCTATTCGGCGTGGGCAGTCTCAACTTTCGTTAAATGTATGACCTGTGCTTTCTGGCGCATGGGTCTGCGCCCTTGTTAAAACAGGGTTAGTCCAACCGATAGCCCTTGGCCTGCAGATGAAATAGCTCAGCATAGCGTCCGTTTTCTGCCAGGAGTGACGCATGATTGCCTTGCTCGATAATTTCCCCATTGCGCAGTAGCAAAATATTATCGGCCATTCTGACCGTGGAAAAACGGTGTGAAATTAAAATTACCATACGTTGTCTGGCGTGGCTGCGAAAATGCTCAAAAATTTGGGCTTCAGCTTCGGCATCCATAGCGGCGGTGGGTTCATCCAGTACCAGTATGTCTGCTTTGGAGCGCATAAAGGCGCGTCCCAAGGCAATTTTTTGCCACTGGCCGCCTGAGAGCTCCTGACCTCCCTTAAACCAGCGTCCCAGTTGGGTATGGTACTGATCATTCAACTGGTTGATGAACGGATCTGCCAGACCGAGACGACCCGCTTCTTGCCAGCGTGCTTCATTGTTGAATTCAGAAACATCACCGGCACCGAGGTTTTCACCGACCAAAAACTGATAGCGGACAAAATCCTGAAAAATAACCCCCACACGCTCCCTCAGACTTTGAGGATCCCATTCGTTCAGGTTCAGTCCATCCAGTAGAATGCGACCGTCATCAGGGCGATAGAGACGTGTGAGTAATTTGATCAGGGTGGTTTTCCCTGATCCATTTTCGCCCACTAATGCCAGGCTTTGTCCCGGAGGCAGGTGTAAGGATATACGCTTGATGGCTGGTTTATTGGCGCCGGGGTAGGTGAAGCTGACAGCTTCAAAGCGTATGCCGTCATTCGGTAAGGGGCCTAGTTGCGCGCTGCCGGATTCGGTTTCAACCGGTTGCTCCAGATACTCATAGAGGTTGGACAGGTAGAGGTTATCTTCATACATGCCGCTGATAGCGGTCAGATTGGTGCTGATGGCCGCTTGTCCCTGCTTGAAAATGAGCAAGTACATGGTCATTTCTCCGAGGGTAATTAATCCCTGAATAGCTTCAACTACTATCCAGGCATAAGCGGCGTAGAAAGCAAGTGTCCCTAACAGGCCCAGCGCAAACCCCCAGAGATCACGACGAATAATCAGGCGTTTTTCTGCACTAAAGAGCGTGTTAAAAATGGCTTTGTAGCGATCCAGCAACAGGGTGCCGAGTCCAAATAGCTTAACTTCCTTGATCGAGTCTTCACGTGCCAGTAGTGTTTCCAGGTACATCTGCTTGCGTAGTTCTGGAGAACGCCAACGTGATAACTGAAATGCATCTCCGGAAAATTTCGCTTCGGAAATAAATACCGGTAAAGCCGCGATAAACAGCACCAGTAAAGCCCAGGGTGAGAACTGCACCAGCAATACTGCAAAGCTGGCCAGGGCAATGGAGTTCTGGATCAGGCTGAAGGTTTTATTCACCAAAGCCAGTGGTCGGGTCGAGGCTTCGCGTCTTGCCCGCGTTAATTTATCGTAAAATTCTGAATCTTCAAATTGGGCTAATGACAGTGTCTGGGCTTTTTCCAGAATCATCACATTGACACGTTGACCCATCAGTGCCTTTAGTAGTGATTGCTGTGCTGACAGGCCGCGCTGTGCAGCAGCCAGTGTCGTAATAACCAGCCCTTCCAGTGCAACGATTTTCATAATCGGCCAGTAATCAACAGCTCCCTGCTGCTGATAGGTGTTGATTGCCGCGAGCACACCATCGACGATCAGTTGGCCCAGGTAAGCAGCCAAGGCAGGCATGACACCCGCGATTAGTGTCAACAGCATCAGCCCCCAGGTCAGTGGACGCGAGGTGCTCCAGACTAGCTGTAAGGCCCGTTGGCTGTATTGAAACACGGACAGAAAGTCGCGCAGCTTACTAGTGGTTTTGGTGGGCCAGTCAGGTTTTGCAGCCAAGTCGCTATCCTCAGAGTCTGTCAGCAAGATCATGAAACTGCATCAATATTACAGGATTATCACTTGCAATTCTCAATCACGGTCAGGCTCTGGTGTGCGCGCCAGGACCCAGACTTGAACCTGGCTGGCGCCCTGGTTTTTCAACAAGGCTGCAATTTCATCAGCAGTAGCCCCTGTGGTCATGATGTCATCAATCAGTGCAACGCTTTTTGGTAGCTCACCGTGAATACTGAAAGCACCTTTGAGGTTCGACCGTCGGGCCGCCGCATGCAGTGTCATTTGTTTCGCCCGGCGGTGTACCTTGCGAAGCTGTCCTGAATGACAACGAATCTGCAGCTTTCGACTGAGTCTTTCGGCCAGCAGTTCGGCCTGATTGAAGCCACGCAGGGCTTCATCAATGGGGTGCATGGGAACGGGTATGAGTAGATCCGGCCAGGTTTCACAGCGATCCTGAAGGTGATGGACCAATAATTCAGCCAACCAGCCAAGTGCCTGGATGCGGCGCTGATATTTGATTCCCGGCAGCAGGCTATTGATTGGGAAACGGTATTCAAGTGGTGCTTCGGTGCGATCGAACTTGAATGATTTTTGCTGGCAGAGGCTGCAGGGTTGATCGGGAGAGGATCGTGGCAGGCCGCAGATTGGGCAGCCCAGCAGTAGCCAAGGCAGATCGGCATGACAGTCTTCACACAAGCCACTAATCTCAGCAGGTTGAAGCTGGCAAAGCGAACATTGCTGGTTAAAAAATAAACTATAGTTAACTTTGTTAAAAATCATAGGTTGACAAGTCCCTGTGTCAATTTACTATCATTGCCCAGTATCAGAGCTTTCCTGGCTCTTCTTTTACTGGCTTTAAGCCAGTCTACTGTAAAACATTTGTGTAGGGTGATGCTATGACCACCGAGGTTTCCGTTCGACATAACTGGCAGCATGCCGAAATCAGTGCGCTGTTTGATTTGCCTTTTACCGAGCTTATGTACCGAGCTCAGACTGTCCATCGGCAGTTTTTTGACCCTAACGCCGTGCAAATCAGTACCTTATTATCGATCAAAACCGGTGCCTGTCCGGAAGACTGCAAATATTGCCCACAAAGTATCCATCATAACGCTGAGCTGGAAACAGAAAAGCTGATGCAGGTACAAGCGGTGCTTGAAGAAGCTCAAGCAGCTAAAACACAGGGCGCCAGCCGTTTCTGCATGGGCGCCGCCTGGAAACATCTGCGTGCCAAGGATATGCCTTACGTACTGGAGATGATTCAGGGAGTCAAAGCACTGGGGCTGGAAACCTGTATGACTCTGGGCATGCTCAAAGCGGAGCAGGCGCAGACCTTGTCGGCCGCGGGTCTGGATTATTACAACCACAATCTGGATACCTCTGAGGCGTTTTACGGCAATATTATCACCACCCGGAGTTATCAGGATCGGCTGGATACACTGGGGCATGTTCGGGCGGCTGGAATGAAAGTCTGTTGTGGCGGTATTCTGGGGCTGGGTGAATCGCGGACGGATCGAGTCAGTCTGTTGCAAACCCTGGCGTGCTTTCCTGAACACCCGGAATCTGTGCCGGTGAACCGGCTGGTGAGAGTGGCGGGAACCCCGTTGGCTGATGCGCCGGAACTGGATGCCTTTGAATTTATTCGCACTCTGGCGGTTGCTCGAATACTGATGCCAGCATCACATGTGCGGTTATCGGCTGGCCGCACCGAAATGAATGAACAGATGCAGGCCTTGTGTTTTATGGCAGGTGCCAATTCTATTTTTTATGGTGATCGTCTGCTGACAACAGAGAATCCACAGGCTGAGGCGGATAAAGCCCTTTTCGCTAAGTTAGGACTATATCCGGAAGCTGTGGAGATGGTGTCTGATGATGATTGTGAAACGGCGCTGATGCAGCGTATCGCAACCGAGCAGGATAAAGCCTTTTTTTACAATGCGGCCGAGTCGGGTCAGTGATGGATAGTGTGCTTAGACTGGCGCTGGAGGATCGTCGCCAGCAGCAGCTATATCGTCAGCGCCAGGTAATACACTCATCTCAGCAGCCGGAAAGAATGCTGGGCCATCAGCCAGTGCTGAGTTTCTGCAGCAATGATTATTTGGGCTTGGCCGCTGATCCCCGAGTGGCTGACGCTATGATTGAGGGCACCCAGCGCTATGGTGTCGGCAGTGGTGCTTCACATCTAACCGCGGGTCATACGGATGCACATCATCAATTGGAGCTGGAACTTGCGGCTTTCACCGGGCGTGAACGTGCGTTGTTGTTCAGTTCGGGTTATATGGCTAATCTGGGTGTAATGACCGCCTTGGCAGGCCGACGTGATGCGGTATTCCATGATCGGCTTAACCATGCGTCACTGTTGGATGGCGCGTTGCTGAGTGGTGCTCGTTTTCGCCGTTTCCCGCATCTGGATACAACGTCGCTGGAGCGCATGTTGCAGACTAGTCAGTCACAACGTCGGTTGGTGGTCACCGATGGGGTGTTCAGTATGGATGGTGATCAGGCTGACCTTGGCGCTTTGGCCGCCTTGTGTCAGACGCATCAGGCCTGGTTGGTGGTTGATGATGCGCATGGCTTTGGTGTGTTGGGTGCCCAGGGCGGCGGCAGTGCTGCTGTCAGTGGGCTGATGCCTGAAGCGCTACCGGTTTTAGTGGGGACACTAGGCAAAGCTTTTGGCACAGCGGGTGCTTTTGTGGCCGGTTCGGAGGCACTGATTGAAACCCTGATTCAGTTTTCCCGGAGCTATATTTATACCACAGGCTTGCCGCCAGCCGTGGCTGAAGCGACCCGTACCAGTCTTGCACTGGTGCAGACAGAAGACTGGCGTCGTCAGCACTTGCAGCAGTTGATTCAGCACTTCCGTCAGTCTTGTACAGCAGCAGGGATGTGTTTACTGCCTTCTGAAACAGCCATTCAGCCACTGCTGATAGGCTGTGCAGGCAAGGCGGTACGCATTAGTGAGCAGTTGCTGTCACAAGGACTCTTGGTGACCGCTATCCGCCCCCCGACGGTACCGGCAGGCAGCGCCCGATTGCGCGTGACCCTGACCGCAACACACACTATTGAGCAGGTAGACAGACTGGTAAGCGGGTTGAAGCAGGTGATGGAGTCACATGATGTTGCGCATTGAATGCTTGAATGACAAGGGGCGGGATCTGGTATTAGTACCGGGTTGGGGCAGCAGTGCTGCTATATTCGATCCGCTGATTGATAAACTTACGGCGGAGTTCCGGGTACACCGTGTGATTTTTGATCCTAGTGGCTGGTGTAAAAGCTCACCCGCTGCGCTGCAGTACACACTGATTCAATGTCTGCGGCGTCAAGCACCGAAACGGGCCGTGTGGATGGGATGGTCGCTGGGTGGTTTACTGGCAACACAACTGGCTGCCCAGGTGCCCGAGCATGTCAAAGGCTTGATTACTGTGGCATTTAATCCCTGTTTTGTACAGCGTGATGATTGGCACTGCGCTATGCCTCAGGCTCAATTTAGCCGTTTTCAGACGGATTTTTCTATAAATCCTGAAGCGACGTTGAAACGTTTTCAGGCGTTACAGGTGTTGGGTGCGCCGGATAAGCGCCATCTGCTTGATTTGCTGCATAGATCTTGTAGCCCTTTATCAACGGCTTATCTGAGTGATTTGCTGACACTGCTGCTTGAAGATGTCCGCCCGGCGCTGGCTCAACTGCAACTGCCTGTGTTGCATTTACTCGGTAACGCGGATGCGCTGGTACCTGCATCCCCTCTCGCTGAGTTGCTGCCATTGTTGAGCTGTGATGCCAGCGTGCAGTGTTATCCGGGGGCATCACATCTGCCTTTTATTTCAGCAACTGACAAGGTTATGAAAGATGTGTTGTGCTGGGAGGCAGATCGATGCTGACAGGTGGTTTTACCCCTAATCAGGCCTATAAGCAGGATATAGCCACTCGCTTCAGTCGGGCCGCTACAACCTATGACTCAGTGGCTGATCTACAGCGAGAAGTGGCCGATACGCTGTTGTCCGATTTGCCATTACAAACGTTCGAGCGTGTTGTAGACCTGGGATGTGGTACCGGCTACGGCTTGCCGACTTTACGTAATCATTACCCTTCTAGCCAATTGTTAGCGCTGGATATTGCCCAGGGAATGCTGCAGCAGGTGAAGTCCATTCATGCTGAGTTGGACCTGGTGCCCTTGTGTGCTGATGCTGAGGCCTTGCCGTTGGCGGATGAGCAGATTGATCTGATCTGGAGTAGTCTGGCAGTGCAGTGGTGTAGTGACTACCCGCGCTTGTTTACTGAGTGCTGTCGGGTGCTAAAGCCAGGAGGGCGCTTGATGCTGGCTACCTTGGGGCCAAAAAGTCTGTTTGAGATGAGAGAGGCCTGGCAAAGTGTCGATCAACTGCCCCATGTGAACCGCTTTGCTCCACTGGATCAGTTGTTGGTAATGCCACCAGATGGCTTGCGTCTGCTCAAATCAAAGTCGGCCTTTTATACACTCACCTATCCAGACTTGCGAGCGGTGATGAAAGCGTTGAAAATGCTGGGTGCGTCCGCAGTTGAAGGGCGTCAATCTATCGCTGGATTGGGTGGTCGTGAGCGGCTGCAACAGCTGGCATCTGCGTATGATAATTTTCGTCAGCAAGAGGGTTGTTTACCGGTCAGCTATGAAGTCTATTACTTGCAGTGGTGCAAGGACTAACCAAGGAGTCAGTATTGAAACATGCGTATTTTATAACGGGTACGGATACCGATGTTGGTAAAACCCTGGTAACCACCACTTTGCTATATCAGGCTGGCCAGCTGCAACTGCAGACCATTGGCTTGAAACCCCTGGCCGCTGGATGCGAGCAGACCTCAGAGGGACTACGTAATGCCGATGCCTTGTTACTGCAACGCTATGCCAGTGTCCCATTGAGTTATGACCAGGTTAACCCGGTGGCACTGGAGGCTGCCGTGGCCCCGCATATCGCAGCAGCCGGGCAGCAGCTCAGTGCTGATAGGCTAGCCGCTTATTGTCGTGGTGCCTTAATGCAGAAAGCGGATCTGGTGTTGGTTGAGGGGGCTGGAGGTTGGCGTGTGCCGCTGAACTCGCGCGAGAATCTGTCTTCGTTAGCGCAGTTGCTGGAACTGCCGGTGATTCTGGTGGTGGGAATGAAGCTGGGTTGCCTGAATCATGCGTTGCTGACAGTAGAGGCTATTGCCCGTGATGGCGTGCAGTTGGCGGGTTGGGTGGCTTGTCAGACTAATGCGGAGATGCAGTGTCTTAATGAAAATCTGGCAAGCTTGCGGCAACGCATCCGTGCCCCCTTGCTGGGGGTCATTCCCTGGCTTGAGCAACCCGACCCCGTCGTTGCGTCTGATTATCTGGATCTGTCGATACTCATGCCAACACCATAAATCCAGGTGGAAAGGTTGAACAAATTATGTACAGTTTTGTCTTAAGTGCTATACTACTAACTGCAGTTGAAAAGCTGTTATAACTCAAGACGACAGGTGATTTATGAATATTAATGGTATTGCTGCGCAAACCAGTGGTCTTATGAATGTAAACCGTGGACTGGACAATTCAGCACGTGCTGCTGGCGATGTACAGGGTAGCGGTGCGCCTGATCGTCCTGAACTTGCGTCAGGACGAGGAGAAGATCAGGCTGTCAGTCAGGCCGCAGTCAGTCAAAATGAATCCACAGCATCCACCCAAGTTGTTCGGGAAGTGGATGAAGCACTGGGTTCTTTAATTGACACTCGTGCATAACGGATAACAGCTTCGTTTAGAGGCTGTTGTCGATACTTAGTGAGGGCTATTGCATGCAAATCAATGGCTTTTCCAATCCACTCACCACATCAGGACTGAGTGCACTCGGCGCTATGTCGCGTGAGCGCACTGCATTGGTCGAAACTACCGCTACAACCGGGCCAGTTACAGCTGCTGACTCTACTACCCAATCAGATTCCGGACGTCGAGTAGCGGCTGGCACATCGGCTTCATCTACTGAAAGTAAACAACAGGAACTGGAACAGGCTGTGGTACGTCAGCTGGCGGCACGAGATCGTGAAGTACGACAGCACGAAATGACGCATCAGATGTCGGGTGGTCAACATGCCGGTGGTGCGACCTATACTTTTGAACGGGGTCCTGATGGCGTAATGTATGCCGTAGGAGGGGAGGTTAGTATCGATACCTCACCTGTACCCGGTGATCCTGAAGCAACCTTACAAAAAGCACAAATGATTGAACAAGCGGCTATGGCTCCGGCTGATCCATCATCTCAGGATCAGCAAGTCGCCGCTTCGGCGCGTGCAATGGCCGCTGAAGCCCGTGTAGAGCTTATGCGTGAGCAGCAAAATGTGGCCCAGAGCGATGAAGTATCCTCAGGTGCGTTGCCACTAGAACAGAAATCGAGCGATTTGGCTGATAGCAATACGGTCGCTACTTCAGTGACTTCAGAGCAGCAAGAACCCGTTGCTGTCGCTAATGTTGATGACGCTTTTGTGGCAGATGAAATCGCAGATAAGGTCACCGAAGAAGATAGCGCCACTGATCGCATGGCAAGTGTGAATGATGAATTCGAAGCGCAAAAGGCTCGCAGGGAAGAAATCGCGGAAGAGCAGCGTGAGCGTCGAGAACAAACGGCTGAGTCTTTGCGGGAATTTGCCCGGGATCTTGCCGAAATTCAGGATAAACTGAGTGAATTGAATAAGCGTCTGTTCGAAACCGGTGCTGTGCAAAACTTCAATACACCGGGAAGCTTACTGGATCAGCAAATTTAACTTGCCAAAAAAAAACCCATCACCAAACGAAAAAAGATCGCTGGCTTTTCTGCATGTGGCCAGTGTCCTGCATCCGCAATCACCTTCACATCCGCTTCTGGAAACAACTGCTTCACTTGCTGACTATATTCCGGCTGCAGGTAGTGTGACTGCCCACCTTTGATAAAGCGAACTTGTCCACTGAAGGGTGAGCCTTCGGGGGCTGCAGCGATAGCATCATAATTATTTTTCAAGGCATTCAGGTTCATCCGCCAGGTGAAAGCTTTATCCTGATTACGGTAAAGATTTTTCAGCAGAAAAGCGCGTATTGCCGGGTTGTCGATATGCTGTTTCAGTTGCGTATCCGCATCGCTGCGGGAGTGCAATTGATCAAGTTTGACACTGAACAGCCCGCTGAACACCTCATCATGATCATGTGCATAGCTGACCGGCGCTATGTCGACCACCATCAATTTATTGAGTCGCTCTGGCTGGTGCATCGCCAGTTGCATCGCGACCTTGCCTCCCATGGAATGGCCGATCATATCCACTCGATCAAGTCCGAGATCATCCAGTAGCTCAAGCACATCGGCGGCCATTAACGGGTAGCTCATCTCCGCACTGTGTGGTGAGCGGCCATGATTACGCAGGTCAACAGCAATGACATCAAAATGCTCGGTGAGTAGTTTGACCTGGGCACCCCAGTTTTCCAGGGTGCCAAATAATCCATGCAGGATAACCAGGGGGTTGCCCTGTCCGCTGCGCTGAAAATGCAGTTTCATAGTGAGTGACTCTCAGAGGGTTTGTGTTCGATAACCCGACAGATAATATCGCCGTCCTGCAAGCGTGCTGTGATCAGATCCTCAGGTTTTACCTGATTGCAGTGACGAATGATTTGTTCATCCTGGTCCAATAGCAGACTGAAACCACGCTCCAATGTAGCCAGTGGACTGACCGCATTTAGCCGTAAGGCTGCTTGTTTAAGCTGGGTCTGTTGAGCTACCAGAGAGCGGTGCATGCGTAACACCAGGTGTTGCTGCAACTGCTGTAGCTGCTGTTGCCACTCAGGTAATTGTTGAGCCGGATTACGGCGCAGCAAGCGTCGGGAGTAGCCATTCAAGCGTTGTTCTTCTTGCTGCAGACGACTGCTGAGTTGTTTGCTCAGCTGTATTTCAAGCCGGTCCAGTCGCTGGTACTGGTCCTGTAATCGTTCACCTGGATGTCTAAGGCGCTTGCGGTAGTTCTGCAGTTGCAGCTTCGATTGCTGCAGGGTTCGGCTCAGGTGCCACTGCAGTGTGGCGGCGGTTTGTTGCAGGCGCTGGCGCAACAGCGTCTGGTCCGGACTGAGGATTTCCGCTGCGGCTGATGGCGTGGGGGCACGGTAGTCAGCCACCAGATCACTGATAGTGGTATCGGTTTCATGGCCCACAGCCGATACGACCGGGATGTTCGATGCCACAATGGCTTCGGCAACACGCACTTCATTGAAGGGCCAGAGGTCTTCCAGTGAACCGCCACCGCGCCCAATGATCAATACATCACACTCATCGTGCCGGTTAGCTAACGCTAATGCCTTGACCAACTGATCAGCGGCTTCGGCTCCCTGTACCGCCGCCGGATAGAGGTTAACCGGTAAGCCAGGGAAACGTCGATTCAGAACATGCAAAATATCATGAATAGCGGCGCCAGACGCCGAGGTGATCACGCCGATACACCTCGGGTGAGCCGGTAGTGGTTTTTTGCGTTCCTCGGCAAACAGACCGCGGGCACTGAGTTCTAGCTTAAGCGTTTCAAAGGCTTTCTGTAACTGACCCTCACCCCCAGGCATCATCTGTTCACAAATCAGCTGAAAATCACCTCGCCCTTCATACAAACTGACCTTGGCGGTGACAATCACCTGATCACCTTCTTTAGGACGAAAACCGATCAATTGAGAGCGATTTTTGAACATGGCGCAGCGAACCTGCGCCTGGCTATCCTTGAGGGTAAAATACCAGTGCCCGGAGGCTGGCCGGGCAAAATTGCTTAATTCACCCTCCACGCGAATGATGGAAAAGCTGTGCTCCAGTAAACGACGCGCTTCGCGGTTTAACTGACTGACGGATAAGGCGGTGTTGGATTGATTATTCATGCCGCTATAGTAGTGTCTCCAGGGGGTGGAGTAAAACCCTGGATTAAGCGTTGCTGATATGAGTGTTCAGATTGAGAGAAGTCCAGCTTTGGTGTAAAATGACTTGCTTAATTTTCCAAGATAACAGGCTGGCTGATCATGTTGCGAATCGTTGAAGAAGCGCTCACTTTTGATGATGTACTACTGATTCCGGGGTACTCTGAAGTACTGCCAAAAGACGTGTCACTTAAAACCCGCCTGACAAAAGAAATCGTGCTGAATGTACCCTTGGTTTCTGCCGCAATGGATACTGTCACAGAAGCGCGTCTGGCGATCGCCATGGCTCAGGAAGGCGGCATAGGTATTATTCACAAAAACCTGACGCCGGAACAGCAGGCAGAAGAAGTGCGTCGGGTTAAAAAATATGAATCCGGTGTGGTTTCTGAGCCGGTAACCTGTACACCTAACACTACTGTAGGTGAAGTGAGAAACCTGGCCCAGCGCCACGGTTTTTCTGGCTTCCCGGTACTTGAAGGTGATGAGTTGGTGGGTATCGTCACCAGTCGTGATGTACGTTTTGAAAGTGATATGAACGCGCGTGTTTCCAGTATTATGACCACCAAAGAGCATCTGGTGACAGCGAAAGAAGGCGACGATCCACAAACCATTCGCGAATTATTACGCGAACATCGCATTGAGAAAATCCTGCTGGTGGATGATAACTTCCACATGACCGGCATGATGACAGTCAAGGATATGAATAAAGCCCAGGCTTTCCCGAATGCGGCGAAAGACAGTAAGGCTCGGTTGATTGTTGGGGCGGCTGTAGGAACGGGTCCAGAAACACCTGCACGAGTTGAAGCGTTGGTGAATGCTGGCGTTGATGTGATTGTTGTGGATACCGCGCATGGGCACTCCAAAGGTGTAATCGACCGCGTGGCCTGGATCAAACAGAATTTCCCACAGGTGCAGGTGATTGGCGGCAACATTGCTACGGCTGATGCCGCGGTAGATCTGGCGAAAGCGGGCGCAGATGGCGTTAAAGTGGGGATCGGCCCCGGCTCTATCTGTACCACCCGAATCGTTGCCGGTATCGGTGTACCACAGATCAGTGCCGTAGCGAATGTGGCGGCGGCGTTAAAAGACTACGGTGTGCCCTTGATTGCTGATGGCGGCATACGTTTCTCTGGTGATCTATCTAAAGCGATTGCAGCGGGTGCCGCGGCTGTGATGGTCGGTTCCATGCTGGCGGGTACCGATGAAGCACCTGGCGAAGTGGAGCTGTTCCAGGGGCGGGCATTCAAGTCTTACCGGGGTATGGGTTCCCTGGGTGCCATGTCCGGCCTGACCGGTTCTTCTGATCGTTATTTTCAGGATGCAAAAGCCGGTGTTGAAAAGCTGGTACCGGAAGGTATTGAAGGGCGTGTCCCCTGTAAAGGCCCAATGCATAATGTGGTGCATCAGTTGATGGGTGGCTTGCGTGCCTCCATGGGCTATACCGGTTGTGCGACAGTAGAAGAAATGCGTACCAAGCCCTCTTTTGTGCGCATAACCAGTGCTGGCATTACTGAAAGTCATGTACATGATGTCAGTATTACTAAAGAAGCACCGAATTACCGCGTCAGTTAAGCCTAGTTAAACGTATTGATCAGTGGGGCGATTGCCGCCCCATTTTTCGTTTTACAGAGGTCTGATTTTTGCACTGTCCCATCAGACCATTTGCCGGAGTGAGCAAAGATGAGTAAAGATATTCACGCGCAACGTATTCTGATTCTGGATTTCGGTTCCCAGTATACGCAGCTGATTGCGCGCCGTGTCAGGGAGATCGGTGTATACAGTGAAATCCATCCCTGGGATATGACGCCGGACGCGATTCGTGACTTTGCTCCCAAGGGTATTATTCTGGCGGGTGGACCTGAGTCAGTGACTGAGCTGGATTCACCGCGTGCCCCGGCTGAAGTGTTTGAAATGGGGATTCCGTTGCTGGGTATCTGCTATGGCATGCAGACCATGGCGGAGCAGTTAGGTGGCAAGGTCAGTTGTTCTGAAAAACGCGAGTTTGGTTATGCCCGCGTCAAACTGGCCGACAGCCCCAGTCGTCTTCTGGAAGGTATTGAAGATCATATTGGCAATAACGGTTCGCTGTCGCTGGATGTGTGGATGAGCCATGGCGATAAGGTAACTGAGCTACCTGAGGGTTTTCATGTCATCGCATCTACGGAATCCGCACCGATTGCAGCTATGTGTGATCCACAGCGTAATTTTTATGCCGTGCAGTTCCATCCTGAAGTAACCCACACCAAACAGGGTATGCGCATTCTTGAGCGTTTTGTGCGTGAAATTTCCGGTGCTGAAGCCCTGTGGACAGCGCAGAATATCATTGATGATCTGATCAGTAAGGTACGTGAACAGGTCGGCGACAACAAGGTGCTGCTGGGCTTGTCCGGTGGTGTCGATTCATCTGTTGTGGCGGCGCTGTTGCATCAGGCGATCGGTGATCGACTCACTTGTGTGTTTGTCGATAACGGTTTGCTGCGCAAGCAAGAAGGCAATCAGGTGATGGAGATGTTTGCCCGCAATATGGGGGTGAATGTAATTCGTGTCGATGCTGAAGAGCGTTTCCTCGGACGTTTAGCCGGCCAGGCTGATCCTGAAGCCAAGCGTAAAATTATCGGTAACACCTTTATTGAAGTGTTTGATGAAGAAGCGCAGACACTGACCGAGTGCCGCTTTTTGGCACAGGGCACCATCTATCCGGATGTGATTGAATCCGCCGCCTCCAAAACCGGCAAAGCGCATGTGATTAAATCGCACCATAACGTCGGTGGCCTGCCAGACGATATGAATCTGGAATTGGTTGAGCCACTGCGTGAGTTGTTCAAAGATGAAGTCCGCAAGATAGGCCTGGAACTGGGTCTGCCGTACGATATGGTTTACCGCCATCCTTTCCCCGGCCCTGGCCTGGGTGTGCGTATCCTCGGTGAAGTGAAAAAAGAATACGCCGATATCCTGCGTGAAGCCGATGCCATCTTCATTGAAGAGCTGCACAGAGCCGACTGGTATCATAAAACCAGCCAGGCCTTTGCCGTCTTCCTGCCCGTCAAATCAGTCGGTGTAGTGGGTGACGGTCGTCGTTACGAATACGTTATTGCACTGCGTGCCGTAGAAACCATCGACTTCATGACCGCCCGCTGGGCACACCTGCCGTATGACTTTCTGGAAACCGTGTCTGGACGTATTATCAATGAAATCGCGCAGGTTTCCCGTGTGACCTATGATGTGTCCAGTAAGCCACCGGCTACGATTGAGTGGGAATGACATACTGATATCTAGCTAAGCCTAGCAGCAGGAAAAGTCTTCAAAGCCCAGCGTCTTCGCTGGGCTTTTCCGTTTATGAATCATCACCAGCCCAGTTGAACCTCATACACCCCACCTATGACCAAATGCTCCTGCTCTCCTTGTAAAATACCGGGTAGCAGACCGGGAAAGTAGAGGAGCTTTGGACCGGGCACCTGGGTTTCCAGAATGGCATCGCCGAAGGCACTGGCGGTGTCTCGGTCACTGCTAAACGAGCTGAGGTTATTTAGCACCAACTGATAATGACCGGCTTCAGGTGGGTTTAGCAGTTCGTGAGCTTCAATCCGATTGATTCCACGATAAAGCCGCCAGTGTTGCTGTTCTGGATAACGCCGCTCCAGCTCGTATTGGCAGAAGCTGTAAAGCAGATCCAGTTGTGCCTCCAGGGCATTGGCGTTGTACAGTCCTCGTGAAACATCGGCCAGATAGGCGGCATAACAGGGGCTGTTGACGTCTTTGAGTGACCCCCGATGGTTACGCGGCAAGAGCCCGAAGCGTGACTCGACCCAATGTTTCAGTACTGCCGCTTCCATACCATCGGCATTAAACATCCAGCCACGCAAAAGTCTCAGATAATCGGCCTTGTGTCGTTTCAGGCGTTGGCGCTGTGGATTCGCACCTGCACTATCCAGGTGATCCAGCAAAAAAGCTGAACACATGTACTGGCGAAAGTGCAGCGCCCGTACGGCGGGTTCTGCCAAGGCATTCAGCGTGGTAAAAAGCTGCCGGTGCAAGGTGTGCACGCCATCAATGAACAAGGGAGCCGGTTGTTGTTGAAAAGCCAGACTACCGAGAATCACCGGCGGCAGATTACAACGATTAATAGAGCGTCGCGCCCACCCTGGCAGGGTTGCCTCACCACTGGTTGATTGTGCCAGCTCGAGGGCTGAAGGTGCGGAAAAATGGTGATTGCGATAGGTCAAGATGGGTGTCACTCTATTATCTATCTTCCCGGACAGTATAAAGGGTTTTACGGCAATCAGCAGGAGAAAAACCGATGCCTGACCGACAGCAACGCTATCGCGGCTCCCTGCTGGGGCTGGCAGTTGGAGATGCGCTTGGCACCACGCTTGAATTTCGTCCACGTGGCAGTTTTGAGCCTATCACCGATATGGTGGGTGGCGGGCCGTTTTTGCTCAAACCTGGCCAGTGGACGGATGATACCTCCATGGCGCTGTGCCTGGCTCACTCACTACTGGACTGCCAGGGGTTTGATGCCGAAGACCAGATGCGCCGTTACTGTGATTGGCGCTCCAATGGCTACATGAGCAGTAATGGCCGCTGCTTTGATATCGGTGCCACTGTCTCTGAGGCCATCAGTTGTTATCTGCGCACGGGCAACCCGTTGGCAGGTTCCCGTGATCCCTTCTCGGCGGGCAATGGCTCGCTAATGCGCCTGGCGCCGGTGGTGATGTACTTCAGCCCCGATGCCGAGCAAGCCCTGCATTTTGCTGGCGAAAGCTCCCGCACCACGCACGGTGCTAAAGAGTGTGTCGATGCCTGTCGTTATTTTGCAGCCCTGCTGCACCAGGCCTATGCAGACACCAGTGAAGATCGTGAAGCCCTGCTGAGTTGCGCAGGCTACCAGCCTGAAACAGCTAAAGTTCAGGCCATTCAGCAAGGGCATTACCGGCATAAAAGCCGAGACGAAATTAAAGGCAGTGGTTACGTCATCGACTGCCTGGAAGCCGCCCTCTGGTGTTTTTATCACACCGAGAGTTTCAGTGATGCGGTGCTGGCGGCGGCCAACCTGGGCGATGATGCTGATACCACGGCTGCTGTTTGCGGTCAGCTTGCCGGTGCCTGGTACGGATTGGACAGCATCCCCGCCCACTGGCAAGAGCGGGTGGTGATGGGTAAGGAGATTCTTGAGCTGGCGGATAGGTTAAAGGACGCTTCCGGGGATGGGTAGACCCTGGCCTATCGATTCATGAGGGCAGTGCCTTTTTTATGCAGGGCACATTTAGGCGCCGTTGCGTAGGGGGCTTACCTTTGTTGGGTGTGCCACATCACGGCATTAGTAACTGTTGGCGGTTGCGTTCGCATATTTTCATCACCTGCTTGGAATCGTGAGGGGTGGGTAGGGTGCCCATTTCCCTGAAGAAATCGACATGTCGCGGCGGACTGGAAACAAGAACGATGGTAGCGATTGTTTTACTGATGTTTTTGAAACCATGCTTATCTCCTTTATTAACCATGACGCTATCGCCTCCCTGAAGTTTCCACACTTCATCACCAGCGTAGAATTCGATATTACCGCTGATGATTTTGAAGAATTTGTATTCGTCGAAAGAAATATGCAGTGGTGCTCCCATCTCTGGTGCTACGTGCATCTCAATGACATTGAAAAATCCTTCAGTATCGTCTGGAGTTACCAGAAAGTCGCAACACATTCCTGAAAATTCAGTGTGTTCAGGCTCTATAATTTGTTTGCTTTTCATATGATTTATCTCCTATTCAAGGATATGCTCAAGACTATTTAGTAATTGTATTTGGCTAATTTTGAATATAATACCGTTAAATAGCGTTAATACTGTTCATTTAATTGGACAATTGGTGGGCTTACTTCTGTGGATCTGAACCAGATTAGAACATTTGTCGAAGTTGTTAGGGCCCGGAAGCTTCACCGCTGCAGCTCGGGTGATGGGCTTGCCTAGATCGACTATCAGTACCCGCATCAAAGCACTGGAAGATTACCTGGGTACGCGTTTGTTCAAACGAACGACTCGGGTGGTGACTTTGACTGTGGATGGCAAGTTGCTTTACGAAAACTCGGCTGTTTCCATCGATGCTCTCATGGACTCTGAAAAAAAAATCGGGAGAAGGGCTGGGAGATTTAAAGGGGTGCTTCGAATCAGCGTTCCGGTGGAATATCCGCAACAACAGCTCGCTCTGTCGCTGCTGAATTTCGTTGATAAGCATCCTGAAATAACTATCGAGACGCAAGTAACCAATCGGGTAACCGGATTGGTAGAGGAAAATATTGACCTTGCACTCCGGGTCGGGGTGCCTGATAAAGAATCTATTATTATACGTCGATTGGGAGATTTTTCTGCAGTTTTTGTGGCGAGTCCTGCTTACCTGGAATCGTCGTCAGTGCCATTGAGGGAAAAATCACTCGCGGGGCACTGGCTAAATAGCTACTTCACAGAGGATGATCCATTTAGGGAGTCAGCGCTGACGTTTTCGACGTTGAGCTGGGCCCGCGCCCGCATAAAAACCAACAGTCTGGAACTGTTGCGTCAAGTGTGCCTGGCTGGAGGCGGGATTGCTTACCTGCCTCTCCCAATCTGCAAAAATGACCTTATGGAGGGGCGTCTGAGAACTCTCGATATTGATGAACCGAAGCTGGCACAACGGCATACGTTGTATATGGCTTTCCCTTCACGCAAAGATATATTGCCAGCGGTAAGGGTGCTGGCTGAGCATTTCGTGAAAACTCTGGGATGAGCCGGGTTCCGCTACCCAGGTCAGAAATACCAGGTGATCAGAGAAATCAACGTTCTTTCGTGGTGAGTGCTACAATGGCTGGTAGTTCATTGTGGTGTCAGCAAGCTGACCAGATAGACTAGTTGGAAGGGATAAATAAACTGTGAAGATAAATGCAGTCATCTTTGATATGGATGGTCTTTTGATCAATTCCGAGCCATTTTGGGCTCAAGCTGAGAGAAGGGTCTTCTCATCGGTTGGCGTAGAGTTATCGGATTCACTCTGTGAAAAAACTGCATCCATGACAACCAGAGAGGTTGCTGAATTCTGGTACGCACGTTTTCCGTGGAAACATAAGTCCATAGAAACGGTTGAAAATGAAGTGATTAATTATGTCGATGAATTGATACAAAAGAATGGTCAGCCGATGACAGGGACTAAAGAGATACTCAGTTATTTCCATAAAAAAAATTACCGGATCGGCTTATCAACTAACTCGCCGTTCAGGTTGATTGCTACGGTTCTGAATACGTTAGATATTGCCCCATATTTCCATGGAATTTCATCATCTGAACATGTGGAAAGAGGTAAGCCTGATCCAGCGGTGTATTTATCCACGTTAAAAAAGCTGGGAGCCCATGCCAACGAGTGCATTGCCTTTGAAGATTCTGTTTCTGGTGTGGCGGCTGCTAAGGCCGCAGGAATGCAAACGGTTGTTGTGCCGGCACCTCACGACTTTGATAACCCAGCATATTCCTTAGCAGATATGAAATTGCGTACCCTTCTGGACTTTCCCATGGCTCAGCTTCAAACAGCAGGCATCAATCTGGAATAACCCGCTTGATGGTTTCGCGTTGCAGAATTTCGTATAAATCGTGCACTGCAGGTGTGGTATTGGATGACCGCAGTATTTTGAGGGTGATGGGTGGTAGTTTTGGTAGTTCAAGCTGGCTATCAATGCACTTAATGTCACTAGGCATACCGTGCTCTGTACGTACTGCAAACCCTAGGTTTGAACGTAATGCCGCCCATATACCAGGAAGGCTTGGTGTTGTTACTGCAACTCGCCAACGCTTGTTTGCCTGATCGAGTGCGGCGAGAACCGACTGTCTAAAGATACAAGGGTGGTCAAATAATACCAAGGGTATCCTGCTATCTGTAGCATTGTTTATGAAGTCCTCGTGGGCCATCCAGCGCATGGGGAGTTCGCCAATGAGCTCTCCCTCATTTCTGGTGTTTGTGGAGAAAAAAGCGATGGCAACATCCAGACGACCTGCCCGAACCTCTTCTGCTAATACATGATTTGGTCCAGCCTGGACTTCTACGTGAACGCCAGGGTGTTTGTGCGAGTACTCTGATAGGGTGGCAGGCATCACATCTTCAAAAAAATCCTGAGGCAAGCCAAGGCGCACTGTCGTTGAAGTCGCTGTTGCCCCGAGAGTAACTGCGGCTTCATCATTAAGAGCAATAATCCGGCGCGCATAGGCAACCAGCACCTCTCCCGCTTCTGTTGGCACCAGATTTCTGCCCTTGCGCACGAACAGTTGTGTACCCGTCTGCTGTTCCAGTTTTTTTAACTGCATGCTGATTGCCGACTGCGAACGGCCCAGTTGTTCAGCCGCACGTGCGAAGCTATGCAGGTCGATCCCGGACACAACGGCACGAAGGGCATCAATATCAAAGGCTATATTCAATTCAAAAAACCTAAAGTATAAGTTCAAATATATTCGTTTTTTTAAAGTGTATATCGTTGCTAATATCTAGGTCAATTCAAGTGCAACATTCCTCGGGTTGCAGATCAGATGTCTTAGTACTGGTTTGGCTATAAAGGAGCGTAATCATCATGATGACTAACAAAAGCACAGATGTTGGTACCAATCAGGCAATGACGCCCATCATCCTGGCCGGTGGTATTGTGTTGGCACTGGCCTTTGGTGTTCGGGCTATGTTTGGAGGTGTCGTTGAACCTTTGTCAAACGAGCTGTTTGGCGGCAGAATCGATATATTCTCATTTTCTATCGCCATTCAGAATTTGGTCTGGGGACTTGCACAGCCTGGTTTCGGCATTATTGCTGATAAATTTGGTGATCGGCGTGCATTATGGCTGGGTTTTATGTGCTATGTCCTTGGTATGCTGGTCTGTGCTCTGAGTTCGACGCCCTTGGCTCAACATCTGGGTGCTGGCGTATTGGTTGGTATGGGGATTTCAGGAACTGCTTTTGGAACTATATTAGCCGTAGTTGGCAGAGCTGCACCGGAAGAAAAGCGCAGCTATTATCTTGGTATTACCTCGGCGATAGGCTCTTCCGGTCAGGTTGTTCTGCCTCTATTAACCTCTTGGTTAATAGAATGGTTCGATTGGCGGATTACGCTTGTTATTGTTACCTTTACGCTGGTTCCAATGGCACTGTGCATCCCATTTCTCCGGGTAAAAGTTAACTTGCCCATCGGTAGTGCCGAGTCTGTTTCAATGACGCACACAATCCGAAATGCTTTTGGGCATACAAGCTACACTTTGCTCAATATAGGGTTTTTTGTTTGTGGCTTTCATCTTGCTTTTATCACTGCACACCTACCGAACTATGTTCAGAACTTCTGCATTTCCTCAGCTTCTCCTGCAGAGTTGCGTGCCCTGGGGCTCCAGGCCCTTGCTTTGGCAGGTTTTGCGAACATCTTTGGCACCTTATTGGCCTCGCGCCTGGGAAGCTGGTTTCCAAAGCCATACGTGCTTGCCGCGATCTACGCGTTGAGAGCATTTGTCATTATTATTTTTATTTCACTGCCCCTCACGCCAACATCGGTGATGATTTTTGCTCTTGTGATGGGTGGCTTGTGGCTTTCAACAGTCCCGCTGACCAGTGCGCTGGTGCTTACGATGTTTGGTCCTCGCGCCATGGGTACTTTGTTTGGATTTGTCTTTCTAAGTCATCAGCTTGGAGGCTTTGCCGGGGTTTGGCTTGGCGGAGTATTCTTTGACCGATATGCCAGTTATGATCAGGTCTGGTACCTCGCTATCCTTTTAGGCGTGTTTTCAGCCGTTGCACACCTGTTGGTGCTGGAGCGTCCAGCACCCAGCAGAGGGCTGGCTTATGGTGGATAATCTGTTGTTCTTGTGGCTGGCAGCTCTTCCCCTGATGGGAAGTCCTGGACCTGCAACTCTGAGTCTTGCCGGACTTGGCTCCGCGTTTGGTTTCAGGCAAAGTCTGAATTATCTGTATGGCATTATTATGGGAACAATAACCGTGCTGCTTATGATCGCAACCGGTGTTACAACCCTCATACTTGCCCAGCCAATGATGCGTGTAATTCTATCAAGCATTGCTGGCGTTTATATTCTTTTTCTTGCTGTGAAAATTGCAACTGCGCCTGTAGGTCAGGTAAAGCGATTGTCTGATAACGCGCCAAGTTTTTTACCTGGATTCAGTCTTGCAATTGCCAATCCCAAAGCATTTGCAGCCATCGGTGCGGTCTATTCAAGCCATACCATTGTGGATGACAGCCTGATGGCCGATACAATCTGCAAACTGTTAGCGCTCATATTGGTCATTCTATCTTTCAGTATCGCCTGGCTTGCCTTTGGTGCGACTTTTTCCAATTTGCTAAGAAAGCCAAGCATTGGGCGGACGGCAAATATTATCTTTGCCGTAATGCTGATCTTGTCGGTGGGCTCGCTATGGTTTGTGAGGTAGCCGGTTATATGGAAAAGCTTGCATCATGGGTTGATATTAATAATAATGATAACTAATATCATTTAAGGGAGCTATCGGAGCATTGGTTCATGACGGCTATTAGTACACAGCATGCGGAACAGGTTGAAAAATTGTATCTTGAAAACCGTACTTGGCTGTCTATCTTTATCCAGCGGCGTCTTGGGTGCCCGGATGATACGGCAGACTTAATACACGATACCTATATGCGTATTCTGACTTGTGGCTATCTACCCCAGAAACATGAGTCAAAACGCTTTTTAACGCACATTGCCAAAGGCTTGTTGATTGATAGCTATCGTCGGCAGCAGGTTAAAAAAGCTTATGAACAGTATCTGCAACAATTGCCGGAACAGTATGTGCCATCGGCTGAAGAGCATGTACTGATGCTTGAATCGCTTGTCAGTATCGATGCGCTGCTGCACCGCTTGCCTGATAAAGTGCGTGAGGCCTTATTGTTACGGCAGTTGGATAATCTCAGTTATAAAGAAATTGCAAAACGTTTGAATGTATCGGTTTCTTCTGTAGAAAAATATGTGGCTAAAGCGCTGCAGGCCTGTATGGCCGATATTATTCAGGATTAATTACTTTCGTTTTAATTTTCATCGGACAGGTGGTCGGCATTTCAGGCCGGCTTGCCAACCATATCATCACCACCGCCATGAGGGTCGGTGCTGTGTATTTAACCCATAAGGGTGCACTACTGGAAAGAAGCAAGAACGTACTGACTAGCATACTGAGACCGGCAATCCACTTGGCGCGGCGTGGGATGGCTCTATGGGTTTGCCATTGGCTAATTAGCGGTCCAAAACGAGGATGCGCCAATAGCCAATCGTGTAATTTTGGCCAACCCTTGGCGGAAGCCCATACAGCTGAAAGCAGAAATACGGTCGTGGGTATGCCTGGAAGAATAGCACCGATAAAAGCCAGTCCGACAAAAAACAGAGCCAACAAACGCCATAACGCAATGATTAACATAAGCCAACCAGAGGTTTTGGGGTTTCATTGTTTATCGTTAAGGTCATCAGGCTATTATCCATTAAAGATCAGTGGGTATGCTTTATATACCGAATGAAAACATGATTTCCGTAAAAATAAACTGAGATTCGCGTTTATTTGGTTTTCAGGGCTCTGGCTCGATTACTGTAAGGCCGGGCCATGCTTGGTTTCCCCCAGGATGTGTACAGGGCCGTAAGATTATCCAGTGCAACCAGCAGGCTTTCCTGATTCGCTGATGGAGCACTATCCAGCAACGCCAAGGCTTTCAGAAACAGTGGCTCAGCTTGCTCATATTGCCGCTGATTATAATAGATAGTGGCAGTATAGCTGGCTATTTGTGATGCTTCCAGCGGACGCTGTTTCAACTGGTCATGCAGCAACAGGCTTTGCTCAAATAAGGCCAACGCGGCAGTGTTATCTCTCTGTGAAAGTTTTAGACTGGCCAGATTGCCCAAGATCAGCGCCTGCTCAACAGATTCGTTTTCATTCAAGTCTGACAGCAGGTCAAGCGCCTGTTGGTACAGACTGTCGGCTTGTGGGTAGTTTTCATTCAGTTGATGGCGCAGTGCCAGTTCATTAAGGTGCATCACGCTGGCCAGGCTCGGCTCAGTTTGTTGCTGGCGTAACAATAAGGCCTGTTCGCGTAGGGGAGTAGACTTGGCTTCCTGGTTAGCATCATCATAGACATTCGCCAGGTGCTCCAATACATTCAGTAGGCGTTCATTATCTGGTTGCGAGCTTTGCTGTAAGGCTTGTCTGGCCTGTTCTAAGGCACCAATGGCTTGTTGCGGTTGCTGCTGCGCGGTGTGTATCTGCGCCAGCAATAATAGTAAATCCACCCTGTCCGGTGCGGAGGTGGGTTGTGGATTATAATACTCTGTCTCCGCAAAGCCTGCCAAGGCATTGTTGATCAGGTTTTCTGCTTCGGCATACTGATGTTCTTGCGTCAGTATCTGCGCTTGTGCCAACACGGCCTGCCACAACTTACCTTCACCGGTACTCATCAGGGCGAGGTAACGCTCAATGGACAGCTGATAAGCCAGTCTGGCTTGCTCGAAGCGATTGGCCTGTTGCAATAACTGTCCCTGGTTGAATAATAATTGACCTAACTGTTCCTGATGGTCTCCAGATGCCAGCCTGCTTAGTTGCACGGCTTCAGCGATCACCTCCAGAGCCTGATCGGTTTGCCCTTGCGCTGAATAAATATAGGCCAGCATATTTAAACTGCTGGCTTGATAGGCGTCGCCATTATCAGCCTTTTCGGCCACGCGGATGGCTTGCTGTATCGCTTGCTCGGCCTGTAGATAGTCTCCGCTCTGATAGGCTTGAGTTGCCTGTGACTGAAATGCTTGCCAGTCTGCAGTGCTTGCATGGGACTGCAGACTGAAAAATAATAAACACAGGATCAATAAACCAAGATGAAGTTGTCGCATAAAATTCTCACTATCGGGCAGGTATTCAAAAACGTTTTTCCAGTTTCAAGCTGACACTGTTACGGTTATGGGAGTACAGCCAGTCTATATTGCTATCCACTTTGCGGTGTTTGAAGGTCAGATTGGGTTCCAATCCATATACGGCAAGGCCAGGAAAACGCAGGATAGCGGTATAGTTTTGTTCCACATCTTTTCGCTGCTCAGCAAATATCGCACTGAATGCATCATGTTCGCGTTCACGTACAGATGCAAAAAACACCGCATTGACGTACTGATTAAAGGTCTTGGCAACTCCGGCCCTGAGGCCAATTTGTTCATAGGTATTCGGCTCAACTTCCGCTTGTTTGCGGGTCCAGTCCAAACCACTAAATAGGGTCCAGTTGTTTGGTAGCGCATACCAGGCAGTGGCATAGACTGATCCGGTATAACCATCATATTGAGATGCCAGATTATCTTGACTGTATTGCTGATCTTTGTAGTCTGCTTCCAGCTTGAGCATCAGTTTATCAGTCAGGTAATGCAGCCATTCACCATGCAGCCCCCAAGCGGTATAGAGAGACTCATCGCCGTAACGTGAATATTCAAAGGAGGGTGCCAGTGACAACTGGTTGCGTAGCGTGTGGTAACTGTAGCCGAACTGAGTGTTTAGCTGGCTTTCATTATAGGCTGAATCATTTTCGTAGCTTTGCCCAAACAGTAATGAACGAAAATACAAACCATGATGCCCAGACAAGGCAAAGCGCTTGTTCAAGGTCATCTCGTATTCCAGACCCTCGGCTCTGATGGCGGCGGGGGTTTTACGTTCAAACAGACAAACCGAGCCGACATATCCCAGGCAGGTATAGCTTTCCGATGATTGGTTCAGGTTGTCTGACCAGGTCGGGCCCAGGGATAAAGAGCCTTGCCAGGATTGGCGTTTATCTACAGCTTGCAAAAAACTATCAATGGTTTTGAGTACTCCTTGCTGGTGCACATCATCCGGGTTGAGTGTGTGAGCAATTTGCTGGAACATTCGCTTGGCTTCAGCATCTTTACGGTTTTCAAACAGCACACGCGCCAGTTCCAACTGACCGAGCAAGAAGTCAGGATTAATCGTCAATAGATTAGAAAACTCGGTTTCGGCCTGCCTCATATCACCGCGTAATCTAGCGAGTGAGCCCTGAGCATAGGCCATCAGCATGGGGTCTGCTGCAGGAAACGTCCGATATTCTTCTAAAAAATACATTACGGCGGGCCACTGTCTTTGTTGAATCGACAGGTACAAGGCACGGCCAACATCATTCACATCATGTTTGATGGTGTAGGTTCTGCCATCAAGGGTGAGTGTTGGGCGTTCACCTTTCAGGTAATCTTCACCCTCAAGGATTTGCCGTTCCTGCTGGAGCGACTGCAGATCAATACTTTGATTCAGGCGCAAAGAGGTATCCTGATCATTGGCCCAACTATCCAGGCCAATTGATAAGCTGATAAAAAATGCAGCAACAATCGCCCATTTTCGTGACGAAATAAACAGTACATGTGATTGAAGTAACATAATCTGGCTTCGGTAGAAAAGGGAAAGTCAGTTGCCCGAAGGCACCTGACTTTGTGTGAGATTAAGTGGTTAACTTAATCAGCGACTGAGCCACCAAAGGCTGTGTCGTACTGTGTACCGGAGAAGTCAACAATACCTGCCAGATCTGCATAGCTATTGAAAAAGCGACCCGAAACAGTTCCGCTGGAAGCCAAAGTACCACCGGTGTCAGACGCTACAGCATTAGAGCTTGAAATGACTGCTGTTGCAGATATAGTTGCGTTGCCAATATTGATATTGAAGCCACTTGCATTTTCAATATCACCTGTCAAAGTTCCAGTGACACCGTAGAACGTAGCATCAAATTGACCAGATAATAGATTGCCGCCGCTAGTTGGATCATAATTATTGATTCCGACTACGTTATAGGTGGCTTCTACGGGTACAGAAATAGAACCGGGGATAGAGGTATCCTCGTTTAAACCTGAGTAATATACGGTACGAGTTGCATCACTGGTGCCATATGCAGACCATTCTCCAAACCAGACATCACCATCACCCGCTTGAGCAAAGGAAAATACGCCCAGATTGTCATGATCCTCTGGTGCGCCGGTGTAAGGGAAGTTCAATTCGTAAACAGTATGTGTTCCCCAATCCACAGTGCTGTTATTTGAACTTCCGTAGTTTTTCAAACTTTCAAAATCCACAAAATTTGTCAGCCCTGATGAGTTTACAGCGATGCCAGCTCTATTGGGATAATGGAAGGGAGGTGCATTAACTGTTGATACACCAACAGCTACATTACTTGTGTTGCTTGAGTCGCCATCAAATGCATTGGCAGCACCTGATACGACTAGAGTGGCGGCTATTGCTAAAAAAAGTTGTGATTTGTACATGGTAAATCTCCTTTGTATTACATGATTACAGCTTGAGTGTGGCAACTTCCCTTTTCCCAGTAGCATCTTCCCTGTCATTGACCACTTGGTTTCAGAACCTTGCGGTCAAACCTAATCTTATTGAGCGTCCGGGGGCGGCTACTGCTGAGCGAGTGGCTGGATCAACGTAATACTGGTCAGTTAAATTCGTACCGACCAGTTCTATGCTGATATCATCGTTAACGTTATAGCGGGCATAGGCATCCAGCAGTGTGGTATTACCCCAGCTGAATGGAATGTTGAAGAAATAAACGTAACCTGTTGTGGCATTGCTAGCTGAATTGGATTCATACCACTCCAGGTCCTTGTTTTCGTATTCTTTGTAGTAGGTAATCCGGCTACCAAGCTCCAGTTTTCGATTGAAAAACCGCCCTCCGACAGATAGATTTGCTGAAAGCTCTGGTGTGGCCTGTGTGAGTAAATAACCACTGGGGAAGCCGTATTTCATGCATTTTGGAACAGGGTCTGACTGTGCTCTAGCTATATCGTTGTTAGAAATTTGTGCAGCCAGACTTTCATCACATACTTCGTTTTCCAGCTGGTAATTAAGGCCTATATCGGTGAAGAAACGGCCATTGTCATAGCGACCACTCAGCTCAATCCCGCGAATAGTTTGTTTTTCAATATTGTCGAAGCGGAAGTCGTTGTCACGTTCAATAACATCACGAGTCAGGCTTTGGTAATAAGCGACTTTGAAATCAGCAACTTCTGCTTTGGGTAACCACTGGGCTAGGTTATGCACATAGGCGAGTTCCCATGTGCGATTATGTTCGGGTTTCAAGTCATACTGACTCAGCGAAGCTGAAAAGCCGATGGTGCTTTCAAACAGGCTGGGGAAGCGTAAATCTTCGCTATAGCGGAAGTAGACACGACTGTAATCATTGATGTGGGCGGTGACTCCAAGGTGTGGCACCCAGCCATGGTCTTTATTGTCTTTGGCTTTGCCTTCAACTAGTTCACGTTGAGCAATTACTCGACAATTGGTGACCTCCACTTCATCCAGGGAACCATTGAGACAGGGGTTGTTCGCCCGATCATAGTTACCGTCGTTATCAGGATTCCAGGCTACAGTGGTAGATTCATCATAATAGTCTGGAGTGGTCGCAAGCTGATCAGCTAGTAGGTTGTCAACAAACGCCTGAGTCCAGACTCCCATATCAACTAAAATCTGATAGTTTTGAAAGGGCTCTGTATTTCGTATCCAATCCTCCTTTTCCTGTTCATTGGCAAAATTGCGGCGTACCTCATACTCCACGTTGTAGTGTTGAAGCTGTTGTGTTGTGATCTCGCCTTCATGTTTACTAAGGAAATCATCAAAGGCCCAGTAAGAGGTGTAGCGCATGCCACCGTTAAACTCCAGAAAACGGGTTGGCTTCCAATTCAGACTAAAGTCGCCCTCCCAGTTGTTCCTGCGGCCAGCTCTGGGAATCATGGCGTTTAGCTCGCTGTCGTAGTCATCATTAGAACGCAGCTTCTCATACTGGAATTTACCGCCAAGTGTTAAATCCAGTGTGTCCGTCAAGGTCATTTTGTTACTGGCAGTTATCCCGTTACGAAGATGCCTGGCTTGTGTTACGGCTGTATTGCGTAATATAGGATCACCTGTTCCTGTGTTTGGATTGTAATCGGTGTAGTTCGGGAAACCGCCTTTGCTGTAAGTTTCACTTTCTGTATCGGTACGCCAAATATTGGCATGGAAGTCTACCCATTGGTTGCTTTCTGGCTTGTAGGTGTATTTCAGGTTGTAAGCTTGGGCATCTACATGACTTAATGGCCATTGCACAGTGCCGCGTCTGAACCGACTGATACGCGATGGCATGATTTCGCCATAGGTAGAGGATGAATCGCGATATCCCAGTTCTAGCTCCTGATCGTCAGTCAGATGGAAGGTGGATTTTAACAACCAGGATTCCATCTGGCTGGAGGTGTTTAACACCTCATCGCCGGGTTGCCAGAACTGCGCCATTGAGGTGATATAATCACGCTCGGCGTCTTCCATGGGTGTGTTGTAATAGTCTATGTTGTTATTACCAGCATAATAATTGCCACGTTCACGGTAGGCATAAGCGGCCATAAAATCGACTACATCGGTCTTTTTGCCTATGGCAAGCCGGTAGGCATAGTCTTCACCAGACAGTGCGTTATAACCGCCACCACCGGAATTGGGAGTGAGAACAAAAGAATCGTCATTTGTGGCAAGGCTGGGGTTAGTTTGAGGGTAGGTAGGAACATTACGGTAATCTTCGCCAGTACTCAGTGCTGGAATCCGTTCTTTAACCGCATTGCTGCTGCCTTCGACTTTAAATTCCAGCCCAAAATCTTCACCTGGTTTAACGATATCATTGACACTGAGTGTGTTCACCACCATGGCGCCGCCGACGCCAGTGTCTACATCGCGTACCACGCCAGAGCCTTTGTAAATTTGCACATTACTGATCAGGTTGGGATCGATGTAGTTGCGGTTGGTAGCCCCGTTGTAGCCGCGCCAAACCGTTAGGGCCTGTTCGGTGCCATCTATGGTTACAGGAACACGGCCGGGGCCTTGGATGCCACGAATATTCAGGTCCAGTGCACCGCTGTTGCGGGCCTCACCACTGAATACACCGGGGATACCTTGCAACAAGTCGGATGGAGTGGTGCCTTTGTAGCGTTCGACTTCGACCTTGCCGAGATAACTGGTGGAGGTATCCAGATCATACACTTCGTTGTGTCCCTGCTCATCTCGGGTAAAGGCAAAACCGCTGCCAAACACATTAATCGCATCCAGTTGTACAGCATCGGCGTTGTCAGTGTCAGCTAGGCTGTGTTGCTGCTGCACGGCTGTGGCCGAACCAACACGGTAAGCACCATCGGCTTGTTGAATGGCTACAAGCCCTGTGTCAGCTAATAAGCGGCGCAACCCTTCATGCGCGGTGTATTGTCCCTGAAGCCCTGGACTGGTTTGTCCTTGCAGCAGGGCACCATCCAGATAAAGCTCCAGGCCAGCTTCCAACCCAAAACTGCTCAGTACTTGGTCGAAATTTCCTGCTGGGATGTTAAAGGTTTGCACGGTTGATACCGTGGTTTGAGCCGCAATCGGTAAGGCGTAAAAAGGGGTGATGCCTGCCAGAGACAAGCTGATTAGGATGACGTTCAGTCGTGAAAAGGGTTGCGACAACATACGGGCTCCTTCGGTTACTTATGCAGTGTTAACTTGTATACCGAATGAGAATTGGAAATCCGTAAGATAAAACTAAATGATTTATATTCGTATTAAATGAAATGGCACAATCACCATTACTGTACTTCTTTACCTCTGTTGTACAGATTAAGCCGGTAGCAGGGTGACCCAGTAGGGTGTGAAAAAATGTAGTTTTACGGGGAGTATTTCTGTCAGTTGCATGAGGATGCGATCTGTGTCTTGCAACGAAAATATGCCGGTTACGGTGAGTGAGGGCACTTCTGGACTTACCCTTAATTTACCTGGCCGGTAACGAGAGAGTTCCTGGATAAATTCTACTAATGGCATGCTAGAGACAGCCAGTTTACGTGAAGTCCATGCCATGTTGGCAGCATCTATAGTGTGGTTATCTATCAGGCTAAAGCGCGTGAAGTCAGCGCCCAGGCCAGATTCAATAATGGTTGTTTTATCTGACTGTGCTGGTTGAATCTCTACTCGACCTTCGTAAACGGCCAGTCGAGCTTGTTGGTCCATAAGTCTTACCGAAAAGCGTGTACCCAGTGGTCGTAGAGTACCCACTTGTGAGACGAGGATTAGCGGCAGGTGGTGTGGTGCAGTTTCAATATAGACTTCGCCTTCATGCAGGTGTATTTCACGTTTTTGCTGATTAAAATTAATATCAACACGGGTTGATGTGTTGATAAACAGACGAGTGCCGTCGGCCAATAGGGTTTTCTGGATTTCACCTTTGTTGGTAGCGTAGTCCGTTGTAGATAAGAAGTTGGAGCGGAAGTGTTCTGTGGCCAATAGTCCCAAACCTGTGCTAACACTTGCATAGGTTAAGAACTGGCGGCGTGAAATGGATTTTGTCTGCCTTAATAATTTGCTGCCAGCTTCCGGGTCGGGTAGGGCACGGAATCGCTGTTGTAGCTTTTGCACCTGTTGCCAGGCCTGTTCATTTTCGGGCGCTGACTGGCGCCAGGCCAGACAGGCTGCGTGATCTTTTTCTGTGGCGTCATCAGCCCATAGTCTGGCCAACCAGTTGCAGGCTTGGTTTATGGACTCCTTCGATGTTGCTGATGGATCCAGAGCGTTTTCCAGCATGGAGAGTTTCTCTAGTTCACAGAATATAGGCAGGTATTTTTGCACAGAATTGATCATAAGAACAAATGATTATCATTAACGTTACTTTTTGGTTGATGGGTTGTTGTGTAGGGAGGTATGGATTGAATCGGCCTCAATGTAGCGGCACCCGGCTGTCGCTGGCATGTGTGTAACTCTGATATTATGTGATCCGTTTACTAATTGAGTGGGAGTAACGCAGGCCGTGACCGATCAGGCTGATATCGACTGGATGAAAAAAGCGCTTGAGTTGGCTCAACAGGCGGCAGATCTGGGTGAAGTGCCAGTGGGTGCGTTGGTGGTACTGGATGGAGAGGTGGTCGGTGCGGGTTTCAACCAGCCGATCGGTGCGCATGACCCCTGTGCGCATGCTGAAATTATTGCCCTGCGTGAAGCGGCCTTGCGGGTGGGTAATTACCGTTTGCCGGGTGCTGAACTCTACGTCACGCTGGAGCCCTGCATGATGTGTGCTGGGGCGATGATCCATGCGCGCATAGAGCGGCTTATTTTCGCTGCAACTGAGCCTAAAGCGGGGGCTGTAGTCAGCCAGCTCCATAGCTTTGATTTGGCACATGTGAATCATCGTCCGGCTGTGACGGCGGGTGTTCTGGCAGCTGAATGCAGTGAGCAGTTGAGTGGTTTTTTTAAGGCCCGGCGAGCAGCTAAGCGCGAATCATAAGCTCGGAGCAAAGTTCCTTAGCACTTTTTCGCTGATGTCTCGGAAATCCTCTGGATTGTTGCCGTTGGTTATCTCATCCTCGGCAGGCGGTTCCTGGTTTTCGCGAGTCAGTAATTGGTATTCCCACTCAAATACATCAATATAGCGACGAATATTATCGACATAACGGACGGGTTCATGGCCGCGGGCATAGCCGTACCGAAGTTGCGAGTAATAGCGTTCCTGAGCCAGTTTTGGCAGATGTGAACGAACATCGGACCAGCGGTCAGGGTCGCCACCGAGTTGCTGTGTCAGTCGACGTGCGTCTTCCAGATGGCCGTAGCCTATATTATACGCAGCCAGAGCGAACCAGGTATGATCCGGTTCAGGGATGCGCTCGGGGATACGCTGCTTAACATTCAGCAGGTACTGCGCTCCACCTAGAATGCTTTGTTTTGCATCGGTGCGGTCTTCAATGTTGACTTCGCTAGCAGCGGCATTAGTCAGCATCATCACGCCTCTGACCCCGGTTGGTGAAACGGCATCGGCATTCCAGTGCGATTCCTGATAAGCAATGGCTGCTAGTAGCGGTAGTGCAAAACCAGTATTTTCGGCTGCTTGTGAAAAATAGGGTTTGAGCGGCATAAATCGTTCAGTCAGATGGTTTCGAAAAGATACCGTGTCAAAAAAATTCAGTGGATTTTCCTGAGTGAAATAGCGAGCTTCCAGTTCAGTTATCAGTGCCTGAGTGTCGGGCTCTGCAAAAAAATCATTGAGTGCATTGATAAAGGATTGATCTTTTTGCAATGGCAAAAGCCAGCTCACAGCGATGGGCTCACCTAAGGCAAAGGCCTCCTGCAGGCCTGGAAAAAAAGAACGCTGTGTGCCAAAAAAGAAAGTGTCCGTCACGGTGTAGTCCAGCTCACCTTCGTGCACGGCTCTCAGCAGGTCGATGCTGTCAGCATCTGTCGGGGTGATGATGTCTATTGAATCGATGCCGGAAATGTAGTTGTGTAGGCTGGCTTCATGACTGGTACCGGGTAATACGCCTATTCGACTATTAACCAGGTCTTCAGCCGTTTGCGGTGCAGGTATGCCCTGACGTTGTCGGTGGATGAGTACTGAATTACTTTCACGATAGATTGGCCCGGCTTTGAACAGCAGGCGGCGCTCATCGGTAGCCAGCAGGTTGGCGGCCAGAAAATGTACACTGCGTCCTTGCAAATCGTTGAACAGCTCGTTGTAATCGCGATTAACCGTAAGTTCCAGCTCAACACCCAGGTAATCGGCAAAGGCTTTGCTGAGTTCGTATTCAAAACCGGCGGGATCTCCCCGCTGCAGGTACCAAGTCATAGGGCTGTTGATAGTGCCTACGCGCAGTTTCCCCTGATTTTGGATCAGTTTGAGTTGCGTGGCATTGTTCAGGCTGATTAGTACAACGGCAAAGGTCAGGCCGAGTACCAATAGGGTCAGCAGCAGTTCGCGCAGGTAGTTAGATTTCTGTGTTGGTATCATGTCTTTGCTTTTCTGGTATCGGATACCCCTGTTCGGGTAAACTATACACTTAATTTCCCGCTGTTAATGCCTGGCGTTACAGGTACCAAAAGAGGCTCGAAATCGACATGCTCGTTCTGCGTGGAGCACCCGCTCTCTCGGCTTTCCGTCGTGATAAGTTATTATCACTCCTTCAGACACAAACCGATTCAGTAACCGGTTTGTATGCTGAGTTCATTCATTTTGCCGATACACCGGCTCCGCTGAAGAGCGAAGAGCAAGGCGTGCTCGACCGGATTCTGAGCTATGGCCCCACAGGGACGGCTGAAAATCCTGAGGGCGAGCTGTTTCTGGTCATTCCCCGACCTGGAACAATTTCTCCCTGGTCCAGCAAGGCTACAGATATCGCACATAACTGTGGTCTAACGCAAATAAATCGGCTAGAGCGAGGATTAGCCTACTATATTCATAGTCATACTGCACTGAGTGATAATGAGCGCAGCCTTATCCAGGCACAGTTGCATGATCGCATGACACAGTCAGTCGTTGACACGCTGGAGGCGGCTGCCAGCCTGTTTGGGCATGAAACACCTCGTCCGCTTGCTCTGGTTGATGTGTTAACAGAGGGGCGGGGCGCGCTTGAAAACGCCAATGTTACATTGGGGCTGGCATTGGCAGGCGATGAAATTGATTATCTGCTGCATAGCTTTACCGAGTTGAAGCGTAATCCGACCGATGTGGAGTTGATGATGTTTGCTCAGGCAAACTCAGAGCACTGTCGTCACAAAATTTTTAATGCCAGCTGGGATATTGATGGTGAAGCTCAGGATAAATCCCTGTTTGCGATGATCCGTAACACCAATGAGCTGGGTGGTGAGAATGTCCTTTCGGCTTATAAAGACAATGCCGCCGTTATTAGCGGTTCTGTCGCCGGGCGGTTTTACCCGGACCCGGATTCAGCCGCTTATGGCTATCATCAGGAACCGATTCATATCCTGATGAAGGTTGAAACACACAACCATCCGACGGCTATTGCTCCACACCCAGGTGCTGCAACTGGTTCGGGTGGAGAAATTCGTGATGAAGGTGCCACAGGTAAAGGCGCCAAGCCGAAAGCCGGTTTGAACGGGTTTACCGTATCAGATCTTAACATCCCCGGCTTTGAGCAGCCTTGGGAGTCGGATTATGGTAAGCCTGAGCGCATCGTGACCGCGTTGGATATTATGCTGGAAGGTCCGATTGGCGGTGCGGCTTTCAATAATGAATTTGGACGACCAAACCTGACTGGCTATTTCCGCACCTTCGAGCAGCAAGTGCCTGGTGCGGCAGGTGACGAAGTACGCGGCTATCACAAGCCGATCATGATTGCCGGTGGTTTAGGCAATATTCGTGAAGCTCACGTTGAAAAGGGCGAGATTCCGGTAGAGGCCAAGCTGATTTGTCTAGGTGGTCCGGCCATGTTGATCGGCCTGGGTGGTGGCGCGGCTTCTTCGATGACATCGGGTAGTTCGGCGGCTGATCTGGATTTTGCTTCGGTGCAGCGCGAAAATCCTGAACTGGAACGTCGCTGTCAGGAAGTGATTGACCGCTGCTGGCAGTTGGGGGATAGAAACCCGATCGCGTTTATCCATGATGTGGGTGCTGGCGGTTTATCCAATGCTTTTCCTGAGCTGGTTAAAGATGGCGGTTGCGGCGGTCATTTTGAACTGCGTAACATCAATAATGATGAACCCGGTCTGTCACCACTGGAGATCTGGTGTAATGAAGCACAGGAACGTTATGTGCTGGCGGTCAGTCCGCAGGACATGCCACGTTTTGAAGCCATTTGTGAACGTGAGCGCTGTCCATACGCCGTGGTGGGTGAGGCGACGGATGAGCATCACCTAACCTTAAATGACACTCATTTTGAATCTAAACCGGTCGATTTGCCGATGTCAGTATTGTTTGGCAAACCACCGAAAATGCATCGAAGTGTTGCACGCATTAACTATGATTTGCCAGAGTTTGATGCCAGTCATATCGATCTTGAAGAAGCGGTTGAACGGGTACTCAAACTGCCAGCCGTAGCCTCCAAGTCCTTCTTGATCACTATAGGTGATCGGACCATTACCGGGCTGGTGGCACGTGATCAGATGGTCGGCCCCTGGCAGGTACCGGTAGCTGACTGCGCTGTTACGGCGGCCTCCTTTGATACCTATGCTGGTGAAGCCATGGCCATGGGGGAACGTACTCCCCTGGCATTGATTGATTCGCCAGCCTCTGGACGCATTGCTGTTGGTGAGACTCTGACTAACCTGGCAGCGGCGCGGATTGCCGATATTAGTGATGTTAAGCTCTCAGCCAACTGGATGTGTGCTGCCGGTCACCCGGGAGAAGATGAAAAACTTTATGACACGGTAAAAGCCGTGGGTATGGAGCTGTGTCCTGAACTGGGCATTACCATTCCGGTAGGCAAGGATTCCATGTCGATGCGCACGGTGTGGACAGAGGATGATCAGTCGAAGAGCGTCACCGCGCCCATGTCCTTGATCGTATCGGGGTTTGCGCCGGTGGTAGATGTACGTAAAACTATGACCCCACAGTTGCGTACGGATCAGGGTGAAACCGATCTGCTGTTGATCGATCTGGGTGCAGGTCAGAATCGACTCGGCCTGTCTGCCTTGGCGCAGGTCTATAATCAGGTCGGACGACAGGTTCCTGATCTGGATGACCCTGGGTTGATGTGTGCTTTCTTTGCTTCGATTCAAGAGCTTAATGCCCAGGGTAGGCTGCTGTCCTATCATGACCGCTCCGATGGTGGTTTGTTCGTCACCCTGGCAGAAATGGCTTTTGCCGGTCACTGTGGTATTGATATCAATCTGGATATGCTGGCAGCCGATCAGAATGAGATTGCAGCGGCACTCTTTGCTGAGGAGTTGGGTGCTGTGATTCAGGTGCGCCGTGAACACACTGCAGAGGTGCTAACTGAGCTGAATGCAGCCGGACTGGGTGATCTGGTCAGTGTTATTGGTACGATCAATGAGGATGACTCGGTTAATTTTTACTTCGATGAAGAAGAAATTTTCAGTGAAAGCCGCTCCTTGTTGCAAAGTTATTGGGCTGAAACGTCTTATCAGCTGCAGTCGATGCGTGATAATCCTGAGTGTGCACAACAGGAGTTTGAGCAGATTCAGGATCGAAATGACCCAGGTTTGCATGTGGCCCTGAGTTATGACGTAAACGAAGATGTTGCAGCACCTTATATAGCCTCAGGGCAGCGGCCGCAGGTGGCTATTTTGCGTGAGCAGGGGGTTAATGGTCAGGTTGAAATGGCCGCTGCCTTCGATCGTGCCGGGTTCACCGCTATAGACGTGCATATGAGCGATATTCTTTCCGGTCGTGTTTCTCTGGATGTTTTCCAGGGATTGGTGGCTTGTGGTGGCTTCTCGTACGGTGACGTACTGGGCGCTGGTGAGGGTTGGGCGAAGTCTGTGTTGTTTAATAGCCGTGCACGTGATGAATTTGCCGCCTTCTTTGCCCGTCAAAGCAGTTTTGCATTGGGTGTATGTAATGGCTGTCAGATGATGTCTAATCTGCATGAGTTGATTCCCGGCGCTGAGCGTTGGCCGCACTTTGTACGTAATAGTTCTGAGCAGTTTGAAGCGCGTCAGGCTATGGTAGAAGTTCAGCAGACGCCTTCAATCTTCCTGCAGGGGATGGCTGGATCGCGTATGCCAATTGCGATTGCACATGGTGAAGGACGTGCTGAGTTCAGTGATGCTGATCACCTGCAGCGCTTGCAGCAATCCTCGGATATCGCCATGCGGTATGTGGATAACTATGGCAAGGTAACTGAGCGCTATCCAGCTAACCCCAATGGCTCACCAGCCGGGATCGCTGGTATTACAACACCGGACGGTCGCGTAACCATTATGATGCCCCACCCGGAGCGGATGTTTCGAACGGTTCAGCATTCATGGGGTCCGGAAGACTGGCGTGAAGATGCCAGTTGGATGCGTATGTTCCGGAATGCGCGTGCCTGGCTGAAATAGAAGGCGCGTTTTGGTCACCCATCTGCAGAAGATGGGTGGCTTTCTTACCCATAACAGGCGAAAAAAAACCAACCCGAAGGTTGGTTTTTTTGACGCTTATCGATCAGTTATTACTGAGTGCGACGAGTGCCTTTGATTTCAACGTCTACGCGACGATCAGGACGTAGGCAAGCGATCAGCTCAGCACCGCGACCAGAACAGTTAGCAACTGGTGAACGGCTACCCATAGAGCTAGTGCTCATCAGGCTGCGGTTAACGCCAGCATTTGCCAGTGCAGCGGCTACGGCATCCGCACGACGCTGTGACAGGCGATCGTTGTAAGCCATGTTACCGATACGGTCAGCGTGACCTACCAGTTCAATGCTTTCAACGCTAGCCAGTGAACCGATATGGTTAACAATGGTAGAGATGTCGCCAACATTGGTTTTGTCGAAGTCGAAGTAGAGTGCAAACTTGCGCTCAAGTCCAGCAACATCAGGTGCTGGAGCAGGAGCAGGAGCAGGAGCATCTGCTTGAGCGACGTAGCCAGCGCAACCTGGAACCGCTTTATCAATGCTCCAAGAGCTTGTCTGCCAGCATTCACCAAAGCTGGTGCGCCATACAGTATCGCTGGAATTTGCGGCGTAGCCTGGAACCTGAGCCTGAGCGGCAGAGAAGCCGAGAGTCATGGCCAGGCCGGCAGCTATAGCAATTTTCTTCATCATCATTTCCTTGTGCCAGGTTGGATGTAGGTCTTTTAGTTAAATTTCTCAGCTTAATTTAAGCATACTAAAGCTTAACCCAAGATAAACGCACTTCATAGAATAAGTGTCGTTTCTTTGATTAAGTTCTACACAGAAGAGTATAGCAGAAATACCCGAGGTCAGGGCAACACCTTCTTGAAGGGTTTGACGCTAATTCTTTTGTATACACCTGTTGCAACGTATGGATCCTGGTCTGCCCATGATTGTGCTTCGATTAATGAAGAAAATTCGGCAACAATAAGGCTGCCGCTAAAGCCTGCTTCGCCTGGATCTTCGTTGTCAATTGCCGGGTGTGGTCCTGCAATAAGCAAACGACCCTCGGCGCAGAGTTGCTTCAGGCGCTCAAGGTGTGCGGGCCGGGCTTCCAGCCTTTTTATTAGACTGCCTTCATTATCTTCAGCAATAATGGCATAGAACATGGTATGTCTCCGGTATTTTGATTGATACGACCTGTTTAACCCCATATTAGACGGGCGTTTTTGTCATTATATCACTATAATAGAGCATCAGAATCTGCATTATTTTTATCTTCTATGGCTGTTGCCCTTTGGTTTTGTCTGTATTGATGCTCGGACTTATCTATACCCTGAATTCGGAGATACACCTTGTTATATGATCTGCACATGCACAGTAATGCCTCGGATGGAGTGTTGACTCCAACTGCACTGGTAGACTTGTGTGCAGATAAAGGCATACAAATTATAGCGTTAACGGATCATGATACGCTTGGAGGGATTTCTGAGGCACGGCGATGTGCAGCGAATCGGCAAGTGCAGTTTATACCAGGGGCTGAGTTTACTTGTCTGTGGCGCAGGCAGGTGTTGCATATACTGGGTTTGAACCTAAATGATCAAAATTCAGAGCTACAGGCGTATATACATGAGTTAGTTACTGTGCGTGATAAACGTGCCGAAAAAATAGCAGAACGCTTGATAAAAAAAGGTATTTCAACTGATATATTGGATCAAGCACGCGTTATTGCCGACGGGGCCAGTATTTGCCGCCCTCACTTTGCCAAGGCACTTATCCAAAGTGGTTATGTTGCCTCTTCTAAAGCCGCGTTCGATACCTATTTGGGGCAGGGTAAGGTTGGTGATGTTAAAGCTGAGTGGCCAGATCCTGAGCGTGTCATTAAAATCATTCATTATGCTGGTGGTTATGCAGCGCTGGCGCACCCGACCAAATACAATATGACTTTTACACGGCTACGATTATTGTTTGGTGAGTTGAAAGACTGGGGGTGTGATGCAGTTGAGGTCGGCTATCCAGGAATGAACCCTGATCAGGCGAGGGAGTTGTTAAAAGTGGCTAAACAATATGAGTTCCTGGTATCGGCGGGTAGTGATTTTCATTCACCTGAGTTTGGTTGGACTGCGCCGGGTCGTTTTCCTGTTATAGATGTCGATGACAAACATTTGTTAAATAAGCTGGTTGTGAATTTTAATGTGGAAGTCGGTTTGAGCTAGCCGGCGATGGAGGTAGTAGTGAGTCAGTTTTTTCAGATTCATCCTGAAAATCCTCAGAAGCGCCTGATTACTCAGGCTGTTGAAATACTGAGAGAGGGTGGGGTGATTGTTTATCCAACCGATTGTGCTTATGCGCTGGGTTGTTGTCTTGAAAATAAAAAGGCAGTTGATCGTATTCGTCAAATACGGCGCTTGGACGATAAGCATAATTTCACGCTGGTCTGTGGGGATCTGTCGGTTATATCCACCTATGCTAAGGTAGATAATTCCGTATATCGGTTGTTGAAGGCGCATACTCCTGGTGCCTATACCTTTATATTGAATGCAACCAGTGAAGTACCCAGGCGCTTACTACATCCAAAGCGCCGTACTATCGGTATTCGCGTTCCGGATAACCTCATTGTGGCAGCGTTGCTGGCTGAGCTAGGTGAACCCATTATGAGTACGTCGTTGATAATGCCCGAAGAGACGGTACCTTTAACTGATCCTTATGATATACGGGATACCTTGCAACATCATGTTGATTTGGTAATAGACGGTGGTTTTTGTGGTATGGAGGCCACCAGTGTTATTAACCTCACTGGAGATGAACCTGAAATAGCGCGTGAAGGTGCAGGTAATATAAATTCTTTTATGTAAATAGGGTTTTTATTAGTCTAATATTGCAAATGTTGTATTTCTGAAGATAATGAGCAGGTCAATAATCAAGATGGGAATTAATTAAATGTCTGATTTTATCAAAACGCTAATGCGTAAAAACTCTTTGAGAAAGCAGTGTCAGGAGTTGTCTGTTGGTGATGTGGAAAAAGTGTTGTCTGATTTGACTGATATTCTTGCTGAGCGCAAGGAAGATGAAGCGATCAAAGCAGCGGAAGAAAATAAGCGCATTGAAAAAATTGAACAGATTCGTCTGGCAATGAAAGAAGCCGGTCTGGATATTTCTGATTTGTCTGAGTTGGCTGAAGTCGCACCGAAGAAAACAGTAAAGGCTAAATATTATATTGTTGATGCTGAGGGTGGGCGTCATGAGTGGTCGGGTCGTGGCAGAACGCCGGTTGTGTTTGCTGAATATATGCAGCAACGTGGTATCAGTAAAGATCAGTTGCCGAGTGTAGATTGATTTAATGGTTTTTTTGATAGGTTATCAGGGTAGCGTCAATGGAAAGTGAAAAACTTCAAAAAGTATTGGCGCGCTCTGGAGTTGGCTCACGTCGTGAGATGGAGCGTTGGATCGAAGCAGGTCGGGTATCAATCAATGGTCGCCTTGCTGGCCTTGGAGACAGGGTCGGTGAAAGTGATCAGGTCATGGTTGATGGGCGCCCTGCAAAATTGATTTTCGCATCAGAGTCGCCCAGGCGCGTTGTTATTTATAATAAGCCGTTGGATGAAGTGTGCACCCGTCATGATCCGGAAGGGCGACCGACTGTTTTCGATAATCTTCCACCGCTGAAACAAGGGCGTTGGATAGTAGTCGGGCGGCTGGATATTAATACCACTGGCTTGTTGATATTTACTACCGATGGCGAGTTAGCCAATCGGTTAATGCACCCTTCGGCTGAGATAGATCGTGAATATGCGGTACGCGTATTGGGTGAGATCACTGAAACTATGCTTGAGCAACTGACTAAGGGTGTGTTGCTTGAAGATGGTATGGCGCGCTTTACCGATGTGCGTTTCTTTGATGGTGAGGGCGCTAATAAATGGTACCACTGTGTGCTTATGGAAGGGCGTAACCGTGAGGTTCGCCGTTTATGGGAATCTCAGGGTATTCAGGTTAACCGTCTGAAACGTGTGCGCTTTGGACCAGTATTCCTGCCGAGTGATGTTAAAGTAGGTACCTGGCGTGAGTTGGGCCGTAAAGAGAGTAATATGCTCGCGGCTGAAGTCGGTCTTGAGGCTGATAAAACGCCGTTTGATCGAACACCGGCACAGTTGGATGCCGATGAGCGGCGTTTTCGTAAGCAGCGTGTGCGCCAGCATGCGGTGGCTGGAAAAGGCGATGTCAGATCAGTAAAAGCAAAACCCCGTGGGCGTACAGTCGGCAAGCGCAACGCTCGCTAACGGCTAGCATTGCGCATCATTTAAGCTTGTGCGTCGATTGATTGGCCTTGGGTGTCCTTGCTGTCCGGGCCCATCAGATATAAATATACCGGCATAATATCCGCTGGTGTTGGCAGAGTTTCCGGGTTTTCGCCTGGATAGGCGTAAGCCCGCATATTAGTGCGTGTGCCGCCAGGATTGATAGCATTGACGCGAATGTTGGGCGTGTTTTCCAGCTCATCAGCCAGTACCTGCATCAATCCCTCTGTGCCAAACTTAGAAATAGCATAAGCCCCCCAGTAAGCTTTTCCTGTGCGCCCTACACCTGATGAGGTGAAAATAATTGAGGCATCTTCGGATGCCATCAATAAAGGCATAAGTGTTTGTGTCAGCATAAAGGGAGCGTTGAGGTTGACCTGCATAACTTGATGCCAGATAACCGGGTCATAATTCTCAATTGGGGTTCTTACGCCTAGAATGCCTGCATTGTGGAGAATGCCGTCCAGACGCCCGAACTCCTGATGCAGTGTGTTGCAGAGCTCGATATAGTCATGCTCCGTAGCTACCTCCAGGTTCATAGGTACGATCGCTGCCTGGGGATAGCCTGCAGCTTCTATTTCATCATAAACCGCGTCCAGCTTTTCCTGGGTTCTGCCCAGTAAAATCACTGTGGCGCCGTGAGCTGCATAGTGTTTTGCTGCTTCGCGGCCTATGCCATCACCAGCGCCGGTAACGAGAAGGATTCTGTCTTTAAGCAGATCAGTCGGCGCGTTGTATGCAAACATAATCTTGGTGCTCCTATTTAAGCGTGTATTACTATTAATGCGGTTGTATCAGTGATTTTAGCAGAGGCAGCAGTTGGGTTGATTCCTGAATGCAGAAATCACTGCGCCAAAATTCCGGTTGGTCGTTCGGACCTAAATAGCCGAAAGCGGCAGCTAAAGTGCGCATGCCTGCCGCCTGACCAGCCTGAATGTCTCGCAGGTGATCACCAATGTAGAGTGTATTCGCTGGCAGTCGGTCAATGCGCTTGCAAGCCAGTAGCAGCCCTTCTGGATCAGGTTTGCTGCGGCTAACATCATCGGGACAGATGGTGACGGCGCAGCGTGTATCCAGCATCAGTTGTTGTATCAGTTTGTGGGTGAAGCGAGCGGGTTTGTTGGTGACAATGCCCCAGGGGATGTCAATTTCATCCAGCCAGGCAAGCATCTCATCAAAACCGGCAAAAAGCCGACTATCCTGCGCAGGCGAGGCTTCATAAAGAGACAACATTTGCTCAAGTAAGCGCTCAAAGTCAGGGTGATCATCTTTAAAGCCAAACGCTCCTTCAATGACGGCACGTCCGCCGTTGGACACAGTCAGTCTTAGTTGGGCAGAATCAATCGCTGGACGACCTTCGGCTTTGAGTAGTTGATTACAGATACGCAAAAAATCAGGTGCGGTATCAACTAATGTACCATCAAGGTCAAACAGTATGGCTTGAATTGGCGTCATGTCAGAGTCACTTTCTGAGTGGCGAGCATGTAGTTTACATCTACGTCGTTGGGGTCGAGGCGGTACTGACGGGTCAGTGGGTTGTAGGTCAGGCCAGTCATTTCAGTAAGTTGCAGTCCATTGTCACGCACCCAGCCAGCCAGCTCGGCAGGTCGGACAAATTTATTGAAATCGTGCGTGCCTGCGGGGACCAGTCTGAGTAAACGTTCAGCGCCGAGGATCGCAAACAGGTAGCTTTTCGGATTGCGGTTGAGCGTGGATAAAAATACTTGTCCACCAGGCTTTACCAGGCTGGCACAGGCATTGATCACTGAAGCCGGGTCAGGTACATGCTCAATCATTTCCATGCAGGTGACGACATCAAAGGCCTCCGGATGGCTGATAGCCATCTCCTCAGCGGTAATGCGTTGATAGTCAACTTTAACGCCGCTTTCGAGTCCGTGCAGTTTGGCAACTTTCAGTGGGGCTTCGCCCATGTCGATACCGGTAACCTCAGCGCCGCGTCTTGCCATGGCTTCCGATAATATGCCACCGCCGCAGCCAATATCGATGACACGTTTGCCAGCCAGCCCGGCAATGCGGTCAATAAAGCCGACTCTGAGTGGGTTAATGTCATGCAGTGGCTTGAATTCACTGTTTCTGTCCCACCAGCGACTGGCCAGTTCTTCAAATTTTGAAATCTCGGCAGGGTCTAGGTTCAGCGCGCGCGGGTTGCTCATGGTCAATTAATTTCCAATTGGTCAGTTCAAGTTGATTCTAACACTCATAGCAGAGGTGAGTCAGCGTGTGTTTATGGTATAATAGCGCGTTAATAAACTGCCGTATCAACGGCGTGTAAGCATACCGAATCAAGGAACGCTGAGCGAATGGGTGATCTAGCCAAAGAAGTCCTGCCAGTCAATATTGAGGATGAGCTTAAACAGTCCTATCTCGACTACGCCATGAGCGTCATTGTAGGTCGAGCATTACCTGATGTACGTGATGGCCTGAAGCCGGTGCATCGCCGGGTTTTGTTTGCCATGCATGAGCTTGGAAATGACTGGAACAAACCATACAAAAAATCGGCACGTGTTGTCGGTGACGTCATCGGTAAATACCATCCACATGGTGACAGTGCTGTGTACGATACCATCGTCAGGATGGCACAGAACTTTTCCATGCGGGCACCGCTGGTTGATGGCCAGGGTAACTTTGGTTCCGTGGATGGTGATAGTGCGGCTGCGATGCGTTACACCGAAATCCGTATGGCCAAGATCGCGCATGATCTGCTGGCTGATCTGGATAAGGAAACAGTCGATTTTGTTGATAACTATGACGGCACTGAGCGTATTCCGGCCGTGTTACCCACCCGCGTGCCGAACTTGTTGGTTAATGGGTCCTCAGGGATTGCTGTGGGCATGGCAACCAATATTCCGCCGCATAACCTCAGTGAAGTAGTCAAAGGGTGCCTGGCGTTGATTGATGATCCAGAGCTCACGGTTGATGAGTTGATGGAGTTCATTCCAGGCCCGGATTTCCCCACAGGTGCAATTATTAATGGTCGTGCGGGTATTTTGCAGGCCTATCGTACTGGTCGAGGACGTATTTATGTCCGGGCACGCCACCATGTTGAAGATAACCCACGTAATGGCCGGCCGATGCTGGTTATTACTGAAATTCCTTATCAGCTTAACAAAGCCCGTACCATTGAAAAAATTGCTGATCTGGTTAAAGAGAAAAAGCTGGAAGGCATCAGCGAGCTGCGTGACGAATCGGATAAAGACGGTATGCGTATTGTCATCGAGTTGCGCCGTGGCGAAGTCCCTGAGGTGGTTATTAATAACCTGTTTATTCAAACACAGCTACAAAGTGTGTTTGGTATCAACATGGTGTCACTGGTGGATGGGCAGCCACGTACGCTTGACCTGAAAACCATGCTGGAGTGCTTTATCCTGCATCGCCGGGAAGTGGTCACACGCCGGACTGTGTATGAACTGCGTAAGGCGCGTGAGCGTGGTCATGTCCTGGAAGGTCTGGCGATAGCGCTGGCTAATATTGATCCGATTATTCAATTAATTAAAGAGTCTCCAACGCCAGCTGATGCGCGTGAGCGTCTGATAGCGTCACCTTGGCAGCCAGGTGATGTGGTTGAAATGCTGGAGCGTGCTGGTGAAGATGCCTGCCGTCCAGAAGATCTGGAGCCTCAGTATGGTCTGCGTGAGGGTCAGTATTACCTGTCACCAGTTCAGGCTCAGGCTATTCTGGACCTGCGTTTACACCGTTTGACCGGGCTGGAACATGAAAAACTGATTGGTGAGTACCGCAATCTGGTGGAGAAAATCGCCGAGCTGCTGTACATCCTGTCGTCTCGTGAGCGCTTGATGGAAGTGATCCGTGAAGAGCTGGCAGCTGTCGTTGAAGAATATGCCGACCCGCGCCGTACTGAGATCATGTCTTCACAGCAGGACCTTACCGTTGCTGACCTGATTACAGAAGAAGACATGGTGCTGACAATTTCGCACAGTGGTTATGCCAAAACCCAGCCGCTCGATGCCTATCAGGCACAGAAGCGTGGTGGCAAGGGCAAGTCATCAACTGCGATGAAAGATGAAGACTTTATTGAACACCTGTTGATTGCCAATACGCATGACACTGTGTTGTGTTTCACCAGCCGCGGCAAGGTTTACTGGTTGAAAGTCTATGAAATTCCACCGGCCAGCCGTGCCTCCCGCGGTCGTCCGCTGGTGAATATATTGCCGTTGGAAGAAGGTGAACGAATCAACACGATTCTGCCTGTCAAAGAGTTTGACGAAAACCGCTTCGTTTTCATGGCGACCGCCAAGGGGACTGTGAAGAAAACCCCATTGCAGAGTTTTGCCAGACCCCGTAGTACCGGTCTGATTGCACTGGATATCGTTGAAGGCGATCACTTGATAGGTGCTGCCATTACCAATGGTAATGACGATGTGATGTTGGTGACCAGTGCCGGTAAAGCCGTGCGCTTTAATGAACAGGATGTTCGCTCCATGGGCCGTACGGCTCGCGGTGTGCGCGGCGTCAGAATGCCGGAAGAGGCTAATGTTATCTCCCTGATGATTCCACAGGAGGGTGGCAAGGTGTTGACTGCATCTGAAAAAGGCTTTGGTAAGCAAACGGCGGTTGAAGATTTCCCACTCAGGGGCCGTGGCGGTCAAGGGGTTATTGCCATGCAGTGCACTGATCGAAATGGCTCCCTGGCAGGTGCTGTTCAGGTCTTCAGTGGTGATGGCGTAATGCTCATTAGTAACCGCGGTACGCTGGTACGCACACGAACAGAAGAAATCTCCGTTTTGGGTCGTAATACTCAGGGGGTTATGCTGATTCGCTTAAGTGATGATGAAAAACTGGTAGGTCTGGCACGTATAGAGGAGCCTGAGGATGACGATGTTGAGCTGAGTGCTGATGCGCTGGATCAACTTCAAGATGATCCTTCAGGCACTGATGCAGGCGCAGACGAGTAAATACATCAAAGTAAGTACATCAACTGGGTGGGAGGCATCTCCCACCTGAGCAACCGGACTGACAGACGTAATGACACGTAAATTTAATTTCAGTGCAGGGCCGGCAGCGTTGCCGGATGAAGTGTTACAACAGGCGCAGCGGGATTTGTGTGATTGGCAAGGAAAGGGTCTGTCAATCATGGAGATGAGTCACCGTAGTGATGAATTCGTTTCGGTTGCACAGCAGGCTGAGCAGGATTTGCGGGACCTGATGTCGATTCCGGATCATTACAAGGTGTTGTTTCTACAGGGGGGAGCAAGCAGTCAATTTGCTATGTTGCCAATGAACCTGTTGCGGGGTAAGCAAACCGCTGACTACATAAACACCGGTATCTGGTCAAAGAAGGCCATTGCTGAAGCCTCTCGTTATTGTACTGTTAATATAGCTGCCACAACGGAAGTTGAACATTTTCTGCGCGCACCCACACCAGCCGAAATTCAGTTGAGCCCGGATGCAGCTTACCTTCACTACACCAGTAATGAAACCATTGGTGGTGTGGAATTCAATTACATTCCCGATAGTGGCTCTGTACCTCTGATCGTCGATATGTCATCGGATATTCTATCCGGTCCCATCGATGTCAGTCGTTTCGGAGTGATCTATGCCGGAGCCCAGAAAAATATCGGTCCGGCTGGTTTGACGGTGGTGATCGTGCGCGAAGATCTGCTCGGGCATACTCTGGCGGGAACACCCACCATGTACGATTACAAAGTACATGCTGAGGGTGAGTCGATGCACAATACGCCGCCAACCTTTGCCTGGTATCTGTCAGGACTGGTGTTCGACTGGCTGAAGCGTCAGGGAGGCGTTGCTGCAATGGCTGAGGTTAACCAACGTAAAGCGGCTAAGCTTTATGCCGCCATAGATCGAAGTGATTTCTATGCCAACCCGGTAGCAATTGATAGCCGTTCCGGTATGAATGTGCCCTTTACCCTGGCTGATGCCGCACTGGATAAGCTATTTTTACAGCAGGCTGAAGCCGCCGGGCTGTTGAACCTTAAAGGACATCGATCTGTCGGCGGGATGCGTGCCAGTATTTACAATGCGGTACCCGAAGCCGCTGTCGATGCGCTACTGACGTTTATGTCCGAGTTTGAGACCCAGCATGGCTGAGCAGGTTCCACAGACTCCATCGGCCCGCGCTGAGGCCGAACTCAGGGCGTTGCGTGATCAGATTGATGACATAGATCAGCAATTACAGTCGTTGATCAATAAGCGCGCGGCCTGTGCACAGCAAGTGGCTGAGGTGAAACAAGGTATTAACCAGAGTTTACCCGCCGTGTTTTACCGGCCTGAACGTGAAGCCCAGGTGTTGCGACGTGTTATGGAACGTAACACCGGGCCGCTACCTGATCAGGATATGGCCCGCCTGTTTCGTGAAATCATGTCCGTATGTCTGGCGTTGGAGCAGCCGCTGAGTGTTGCCTACCCAGGTCCTGAGGGTGGGTACACTGAACAAGCTGTACGTAAGCACTTCGGACTTTCGGCTAAGGGAGTCGCAATGACCGATCCTGAGCAAGCCTTCAAAGCGGTAGAGCAGGGGCACTGTCACTATGCTGTTACCCCGATAGAAAGTGCTCATGAAGGCTTGGTCAGTCATACGCTGGACTTGTTTCGCCGCTATGATCTGCGGATCTGTGGTGAGGTAGAACTTTTACTTGATCCTACCGATGATAAAACCCTGGCGGCTGATACCCGCTATCTTGTATTGGGGAAACAGTATGTCGAGCCTAGTGGCCATGACAAAACTTCAATACTGCTGTCAGTGAAGGATCAGCCTGGTGTTCTCCATGATGTGCTGGGTGCTTTCCGACAACGTAATATCAGCTTAACGCGCCTGGAAAGCCGAACAGTGCATCAGGGAGCGGGTGATTACTCCTTGTTCTACATGGATTTTGAAGGGCATCAGGAAGATGCCTCCGTTGTGGAATTACTGAGCGAGCTGGCAAACGGTCCCGATACTCTTAAAGTGCTGGGATCTTATCCCAGGGCTGTACTCTAATAACAACAGGAAACACATTATGAGCTGTGATTTTGTAGCTCTGTCGAATCCCGGTGTACAGGCGCTGCAGCCCTATCAGGCTGGCAAGCCTGCTGAGGAACTGGAGCGTGAGCTGGGAATTCGCGATATTGTTAAATTGGCCAGCAACGAGAACCCCTTGGGGCCGTCGTCAGCAGCCATTTCAGCAGTACAGTCCGTACTATCGGGGTTGACCCGCTATCCTGACAGCAATGGTTACTATCTTAAGCAAGCGCTGAGCCAGCGTTTCAATTTGGCTGCTAATCAACTGACGCTTGGCAATGGCTCCAATGATCTATTGGAACTGGTTGCACGTGCTTTTTTGCGCGAAGGGGTTGAAGCGGTCTATTCTGAGTATGCCTTTATTGTCTATCCACTGGTAGTCAAAGCCTGTGGAGCCACTGGCGTGCGGGTACCTGCACGGGATTATGGTCATGACCTCGATGCTATGGCTGATGCCGTTACAGCAAATACCCGAGTGGTCTTCATCGCCAATCCCAATAATCCGACCGGTACCTGTCTGACCAGCCAGGCGTTCAAGCGCTTTATGGCACGCATACCCGAGCAGGTGCTGGTGGTGCTGGACGAAGCTTATAGCGAGTATACCGATCAGGCTGATACGCCTGATGGCCTGGCACTTACTGCAACTTACAATAATTTGATCGTAACCCGCACTTTTTCCAAAGCCTACGGTCTGGCTGCACTGCGTGTCGGTTTTGCTGTTGCCAATCCAGTGGTTACCGATCTTCTGAACCGTGTTCGTCAGCCATTTAATGTCAGCTCCGTCGCTCAGGCGGCGGCCATGGCGGCCTTGGCAGACCGGGAATATCTGGCGCGTACAGTCAGTTTAAATCGGCAAGGCCTCAAGCAAATGCAAGCCGGGTTAGTGGCGCTAGAGGTTAGCTATATTCCTTCAGTTGCCAATTTCATTACTATTGATTGTGAACAGGATGCCTTGCTGGTCTATCAAGCGCTGCTTGAACAAGGCGTTATTGTCAGGCCGCTGGGTGTTTACGCCATGCCGCAACATTTGCGTGTTACGCTGGGTACAGAAACAGAAAATCAACGTTTTCTAGACGCGTTGAAAAAGGTGATAGCGTGAAATATAGCTTGAACAAGGTTTTAGTTATTGGTCTTGGGTTGATTGGTGGATCGTTTGCCAAAGCACTTAAGAAACGTCATCTTGTAGATGAAGTGAGTGGCTATGATTTGAACTCAGCAGAATGTGAGCTGGGGCTGCAGTTGGGTGTGATAGATAAGCAAGTCACATCTCTGCTAGACGCTGTTGCCGAAGCTGATCTGGTGATGCTGGCTGTGCCGGTCAAGGCGATGGAGCAGTTATTGGAAGCCATTGCACCGGCGCTGCGACCAGACACCTTGGTAACGGATGCCGGCAGCACTAAAATGAATATTATTGCCGCGGCACAACGTGTATTCCCGACTATTCCCGCCACCTTTGTGCCTGGTCATCCGATAGCAGGTGCAGAAAAGAGTGGTGTGACAGCGGCCAATGCCGATTTGTTTGTGCGCCATAAGGTCATTTTGACCCCTGTACCGGAAACTGACCCCTTGGCAGTCAGTCTGGTGGCCGAGTTGTGGCAGTCGTTGGGCGCTGAGGTGTTGCAGATGGAGCCACATCGACATGATGAGGTATTAGCGGCGACCAGTCATCTACCGCATCTTTTGGCATTTTCATTGGTGGATACACTGGCGCATGAAGAAGAAAAAAAAGATATTTTTCGCTATGCGGCCGGTGGCTTCCGGGATTTTACCCGTATCGCCGCAAGTGACCCGGTCATGTGGCACGATATTTGTCAGGCAAACCGGGATGCGCTGCTTGATCAGATTGACCAGTTTACTATGGGGTTGTCTCGCTTGCGTCAGGCCATAGACACAGAAGATAGCCAGACCTTGCTGGGTATTTTTACCCGAGCACGCATTGCACGTGAATATTTCAGTACGTTACTGACTGGTACAGCGTATGAATTGTCATCGACACCACCTTCAGTTGAAACACCGAACCTGGGTGTAGATAAGCCGGGTGAATGACAAGCGAAACGTCGCTGCAAGAATTAACCTGTTTAATTCTGTGCTGTTCTACTAATCAAGAAAGGAGGCGGACTGATGTCCACCAGAGTTTCAATACCTGTCATCACTGTTGATGGTCCGAGTGGTTCCGGCAAAGGAACAATTTGTCGTCTGTTAGCTCAGCGCTTGGGTTGGCACTTGCTGGATAGCGGGGCTTTGTATCGCTTGACAGCCGTCGCTGCGCGGCATCATGGTATCTCTCTGGATGATGAAGAGTCTCTGCAGGTTGTCGCCGCCCATCTTGATGTGCAGTTTCTGGCTGGAACCACTGATGATGTTAAAATCGTGCTTGAAGGTGAAGAAGTTACTGATACTATCAGAACTGAAGCGGTGGGTGCGGACGCTTCAGTTGTCGCGGCTATGGCCCCGGTGCGCCAGGCGTTACTACAGCGACAGCGTGACTTTGTTGCCGCTCCAGGTCTGATTGCCGATGGCCGTGATATGGGTACGGTGATCTTCCCGGAAGCCTGTTTGAAGGTCTATTTGGATGCCAGTGCTGAAGAGCGTGGCAGCCGCCGTTATAAGCAGTTGATTAGCAAAGGCCTGAGTGCTAGCCTTGAAGATATAGTATTGGATTTAAAAGCGCGGGATGCGCGGGATATGAACCGCAGTGTCTCGCCCCTGAAACCGGCGCCTGATGCGGTGATTCTTGACACCACCAAAATGACAATTGAGGAGGTGTTGGAGGTGGTGCTGGATGAAGCAAAACATAAAGGGCTGCGTTAGGCAGTTTCAGTCTGAGGATGCGGGTAATGAGCGAGAGTTTTGCAGAGCTGTTTGAAGAAAGTCTGAAAGAGCTTGAAATGGCTCCAGGCTCCATAGTCACCGGTACGGTGGTTGCTGTTGAAAACGATTTCGTCGTCGTCAATGCTGGATTGAAATCTGAAGGCATTATTCCGCTGGAGCAGTTCAAGGATGACAAAGGACAGTTGACCGTTGCTGTGGGTGATCAGGTCAAAGTGGCTCTTGAAGCATTGGAAGACGGATTTGGCACCACACTCCTCTCCCGTGAAAAAGCACGTCGTGCTGAATCCTGGGGTGTATTGGAAAGCGCATTTGAAGGTAATGAAATCGTCACTGGTTACATTACCGGTAAAGTGCGTGGCGGTCTTACCGTGGATGTAAATGGCATCAGTGCTTTCTTGCCGGGTTCGTTAGTTGACGTACGCCCAGTCCGTGATACCGCTTATCTCGAAGGACAGGAGCTGGAACTCAAACTGGTGAAGCTGGATGCCCGCACCAATAATATCGTCGTTTCCCGTCGTGCCGTGCTTGAAGCGGCTTATACTGAAGAGCGTGAAAAACTGCTGGAAAAAATGGAAGAGGGGCTGGTCATCAAAGGGGTGATTAAGAACCTGACCGACTATGGCGCCTTTGTTGAATTGGGTGGTATCGATGGTTTATTGCATATTACCGACATGGCGTGGAAACGCGTCAAGCATCCGAGTGAGCTGCTCAGCATTGGTCAGGAACTTGATGTTAAGGTGCTTAAGTTTGATAAAGAACGTAGTCGGGTTTCTCTGGGGCTTAAGCAACTGCAGGCTGATCCCTGGGATCAACTGATCAGTAAAAATAACGTCGGTGACAAGGTTCGGGCGCGCGTCACTAATCTGACTGACTATGGTTGTTTTGCTGAAATAGGCGAAGGCGTAGAAGGTTTGGTCCATGTATCTGAAATGGATTGGACCAACCGCAATATTCATCCCTCAAAAGTCGTACAGGTAGGGGATGAGGTTGATGTTATGATTCTGGACATTGATCAGCAACGTCGGCGTATCTCGCTTGGCATGAAACAGTGTCGTGAAAACCCATGGGAAGGTTTTGCGGCCCGTTGCAAGAAAGGCGATCGTGTTGCCGGTGTGATTAAATCTATTACCGATTTTGGCATCTTTATCGGTCTGGATGGTGGTATCGATGGTCTGGTCCACTTGTCTGATCTGTCCTGGGACGAGCCGGGAGAAGAGGCTGTAAAGCAGTATGGCAAGGGACAGGAAGTCGAGGCTGTGGTGTTGTCGGTAGATTCGGATCGTGAACGTATTGCGCTGGGTATCAAACAGGCCAGCTCTGATCCGTTTGCTAATTATGCCGATATAAATCCGAAAGGTGCCCAGGTTCAGGGTAAAGTGATCAGTTGTGATGAGCGCCAGGCTATCATTGAGTTGGCTGAAGGTGTTGAAGGTACGCTGAAGGTCTCCGAAGTGTCGCGTGACCGGGTTGATAATCTTCCCAGCTTGTATCCGGCTGGTACGCAGGTTGATGCTATTATTATCAGTCTGGACCGCCGTAATCGCAGTGTGAACCTGTCGGTGAAGCAGTTAACTGAGCAGGCTGAAAAAGATGCTATTAAAGCGGTAAAAGAGCAGGCTCCTGTTGAAGCCGCCGGTCCGACAACGATCGGAGAGCTGATCAAGGCGCAGATGAAAAAAGATAGCCGATAAGGTGCGCTGCCTGAAGGTAGTTCATGCGCTCGTATCGGCAGAGCGATGAGCATTCATCGATTTTAGTGGAGGAAACCATGACAAAATCAGAGCTTATTGAACGCCTGATAGAGCAGCACCCGCAATTATCAGTCAAGGATGTGGAATTGGCCGTGAAGACCATGCTCGATCACATGACCGAAGCTTTATCCGATGGTGATAGAATCGAGATTCGCGGTTTTGGCAGCTTTTCGCTGCATTACCGCGCCCCGCGTATTGGACGCAATCCTAAAACAGGCGAGGCGGTTTCGCTCGATGCGAAATATGTGCCTCATTTCAAACCCGGTAAAGAGATGCGGGATCAGGTAAACAGTAGTATGAATGCCAGCTGACAAAGCCGGACTGACGGAGGTTGTAACGTGCGTTTTCTGAAACGTTTGAGTGTTGTGGTTGTTGCGTTGTTGGTATTGCTGGCGGGGATACTGTTTACCCTGCACAACATGACGCCAGTGCAAATAGATCTGATTTTCTTCACGCTACCGCAAGCCAGTCTGTCTCTGTGGTTGCTGGGGGCATTTGCTATCGGTGGGCTTCTCGGTGTGCTGCTGAGTTCAGTGGTAGTGCTGTCTCTGAAAACCCGGCTTTACTATCTGAACAAAAAGATGGTTTCAGCACGTCAGGAAATCAATAAGTTGAGAACATCGAGTCTGAAAGATCCGGCCTGAGATGTTCGACTACATTGTACTGATCCCAATGCTGATGGCCGCGATAGCGGCGGGTTGGCTATTGGGCCGCTATCAGCGCTCAACCCAACAGTTACACTCCCTGCCCGGCCGTGATTATTATCATGGCCTTAATTTTTTGATTCACAATAAAACCGATGAAGCGGTAGAGCGTTTTATTCGTGTTTTGGAAATTAATTCTGACACGGTGCCTGCCTACCTGGCTTTGGCTGATCTGTTCCGGAAAAAGGGGGAATATGACAAGGCAATTGAGTTGCACCAGACATTACTGGCTCGTAGCGACTTGTTGCATGAAGACTTCCTGAACATCCAGATATCCTTGGCCAAAGACTATAACGCTGTGGGTTTACTGGATAGGGCTGAGACCTTGTTGCAGTCAGTGATTAGTGATAACCCGCGTGATGAGTTGCGCCATAGTGCACGTCGACTTTTGGCAAAGCTGTATGAAAAACAGCTGGAGTGGGATAAGGCGCTGAATACTGCGTTGAAATTACCTGATTCTAAACGTACAGCGGTTGCCCATGAAATGGCGCACTACGCTTGCCAATTGGCTGAAGGGCGACTGGGCGAGTCAGGTAATGATGCCGAAAACCGACTCAAGCAAGCGTTAAAACTGGACCCCACCTGTGTACGTGCAAATATAATGCTGGCTGAGCATCGTATGCAGCGCCATGCCTGGCGTGGTGCGATCAAGCACCTGAAAGAAGTGGCTGATCAGGATCCCCTGATGATACCTGAAACACTTCAAATGCTTTGGCAATGCTACACTGAGCTGGATAATATCATGGCTTATCAGAGCTATCTGGAGCTGTGTCTGGCGCAGTATCCGTCCACCACGCTGATCGTGACAAAAGCGCAACTGCTGCATGCAAGTCAAGGTGATCAAGTAGCGACAGAGTTCATTGTCGATGCATTAAAAAAACATCCGTCTCTGCGGGGATTTAATTATCTGATTGACCTGCAGCTACTGCAGAGTGATGTTGCCGTAAAAAGCCTAAGCACCTTGCGGGAACTCACCGAACAGTTGGCGCAAAGCAAACCCCGCTACCGTTGTGGTCAGTGCGGTTATGATAGCAAAACACTTCACTGGCAGTGCCCTTCGTGTAAAACCTGGGACAGCTCACGCCCTGTTCAGGGGCTGGAAGGCGAATAAAACAGGATATGAGAATGACTGATGCGTTAAAACCGATCATAGTAGCTTTGGATTTTCCTGATCAGGGTGCAGCCCTTACTATGGCTGATCGTCTGGACCCTGACACTTGCCGAGTTAAAGTGGGCAAAGAATTGTTTACCCGTGCTGGGCCGGCTGTGGTTGAAGCTCTGCAATCCCGGGGGTTTGAGGTATTTCTGGATCTGAAATTTCATGATATTCCTAACACGACAGCCAGTGCAGTGAAAGCGGCAGCAGAGCTGGGTGTCTGGATGGTTAATGTGCATGCATCCGGTGGCCGACGCATGATGCAGGCGGCGCGGGAAATACTGGATAAACAGGCAGACTGCCAGACACTGCTGATTGCCGTTACTGTGCTGACCAGCATGGAGCAGGCGGACCTTGAGGATATCGGTATTGCTGTTGAGCCTGTGCAGCAGGTGCAGCGGTTAGCCAAACTGACCGCTGAATGTGGACTTGATGGTGTGGTGTGTTCTGCTCAAGAGGCTGGCCTGTTGCGTCAGCAGTTAGCGAATAGCTTTAAGCTGATAACCCCAGGAATTCGGCCGTTGGATGCAGATGCAGGTGATCAGCGCCGTATTATGACACCGCTTGAAGCCTTGCGCCAAGGCAGTGACTATCTGGTTATTGGCCGTCCTATTACCCGGGCAGAAGATCCTGCCGCTCGCTGCAGTCAAATTCTGAACGAACTACAGCAGGGCGGTTTTTTCTGATCATTTTTTGATCTGAATCAATTTGGCTGCATTTTTATGCATTGACCACTGGTGTGTCAGAACCGAACAGATTAAATTTAAGTTGCTGGTCTGGAGACCGGCGTTTTTCTTAAACATGGAGGTTTACAATGAAACTATCATTAGTTGGTGCTTTGGCACTGATCTTCGCATTATGCTTTGCCGCACCGCTATCGGCTTCGACCCCAATTGACCTGAATACTGCCAGTGCTGAACAAATTGCTGCCGCCTTGACCGGTGTAGGGCCGGCCAAGGCGCAAGCTATTGTTGATTATCGCACTGAAAAGGGGAGCTTTGTCAGTATTGAAGAGTTGACTGAGGTGCAGGGTATCGGTCCGGCTACGCTGGAGCGTAATCGTGATGTGCTGCAAGTGGACCAGGTCGCTGCTGCGCAGGACTGATTCAGTTACGCTCTGACGGCAGCTTGAGGGCTGTCGTCAGAGTGTAAACGCCAGCACAATCGGGATGAACAACAGGCTGCCGACATTGCCAATCAGGACGATGGCGGCGACTAGGTGCGGCTCCTGATTGTAGCGCTCAGAAATCATATAGTTAAGTACAGCGGGTGGCAGGGCTGCAAAGAGTAGCAGGTAAGCAAAGTGGCTGGGCTCGAGTTGCAAAAAGGGTTGTAATGCAACGGCGACGAGCAAACCAGACACAGGGGCTAGCACTGCGCCCCATAAACCAATTTTCCAATGGGTGAAATCAATGCTGGTCATACGTACACCCAGTGCAAACAGCATTAATGGGATGGCGATCTGCCCCAGCATGTCTACAAAAGTACGTAATGCTGGTGGTAGAAGCATATCTGAATAGCTCCAGCCAACCCCGGCCAGGGTAGCAATGATCATCGGCATACGAAGCAGGTTAAGCAAGCGGGTTTTATGATCAAGAATATACAAACCCAGCGTGAAGTGAAGTAAATTCTCGACTAGAAATAGTACTACCGCAGCAGGTAGAGCAGACTCGCCGAATGCCAGAACAATCAAGGGTATACCCAGATTACCACTGTTGGAAAACATCATCGGTGGTAGAAAGGTCTTTGGTTTGACGCCGATAAGTCGACATGCTGGCCAGATGAGTAAACCAGAGGCGAGAATAACCACCAGCGCGCCGAACGCCAGTGGATAATAGTTTGGCAGGTCAAAACTTTCAGTTGACATGACCGAAAAAATCAGTGCTGGGGTGAAAATGTCGATATTGACCTTATTGGCAACGGACATATCAGTTGGACGCTTACGCGCATAGATAAAACCGATCAGCACAATGGCCAGCAACGGGAATATGGTCTGAAATATACGATCGGCGACCATCCAAGCGGTGACTTCCATAAAAATAACCTGTTTACGCTTTGAAACCGCTGACTATACGATTAAGTGACTGCCATGTCAGGCCATTTATGGTTAAATTCCTTTTATATGGGGTGCCGGATGCAGGTCTGGCCGCTGTGGTGGTGTTTTTCAGCGAAAGGTAGCGAGTTCGATGGTTTATAAAAGTGTCAGGCAGCCAAAAATATCTGATGTCATTATGCAGCAGATAGAAGAGATGATTCTTGAGGGTGCACTGAACCCTGGGCAACGATTGCCGCCTGAACGTGAGTTGTCAGTCAAGTTTGGCGTTTCTCGTCCATCCTTACGTGAAGCTGTGCAGAAATTGGTGGCCAGAGGGTTGTTGAGCAGTCGTCATGGAGGCGGGACGTATGTGGCTGACAATCTTGGCTCGGGTTTTTCTGACCCGCTGATGTCATTGTTTGAAAGTCATCCCGAAGCTCAGTATGATTTGCTGGAGTTTCGTTATGCATTAGAGGGTGTTTCGGCCTACTATGCCGCACTGCGGAGCACCTCGGCTGATAAACAGAACATCCGTCATTGTTATGATGAGCTGCAACGCTTTCATGATTTGCGTGAATTTGATAACGAAGTACGTGCTGATGTGGAGTTTCATCTGTCTATTGCGGCAGCTGCGCACAACACGGTGCTTCTGCATATGATGCGTGCGCTGTTCAGTCTGTTGAGTCATCATATCGGTGGCAATCTGAGCAAAATTTACCCCAAAGCTGATTACCGTCATACCATACATGAACAACATGGGCTCCTGCTTGCTGCAATTGAAGCGGGTGATCCTGTTGCTGCAAGGCAGGCAGTTCATGATCATCTGGCCTATGTTGAAGAAGTCTTGCAGGAACAGGGTAAAGAAAATACCCGGGTTGAACGCTCGTTACGCCGGGCTGATCTTAATCTGCAAGATAAAACAGCAAGTTAGTCAATCAAATCTTGTATATTTATTACATCTTTCGTTTCTTTTTACTCAGTATGTGTGTCTATTTTTCGCAATATGGACATAAAAAACCGAAAAAGGTAGTATTACTACATAATAATTTCTGTGCGATGCAGCATGCAAAACGTGCGGCATACGTCTAGGCTTCATAATACAGTTATCAACTGGTCGGAGAATACAAAGTGCACGACATAAAAGAAGATGTGGATCCATTAGAAACTCAAGAATGGTTAGACGCGCTTGAGTCAGTTGCCAAGCACGAAGGTGATGACAGAGCACGCTATATTTTAAAGAAGCTGGGTCACAAGGCTGCTGATATCGGGCTCGGCGCCGCCGGTTCGTTAACCACACCCTACTGTAATACTATTTCACCACGTGATGAAGTGCGTATGCCGGGTGATCTGTTTATGGAGCGACGTATCCGCTCCTTTATTCGCTGGAATGCCATGGCGATGGTCATGCGTGCCAACGACAATAATGATGCATTAGGCGGACATATTTCCAGCTTCTCATCATCCGCTACGCTGTATGACATAGGTTTTAACTACTTCTTTCATGGGCCGGAAGGTGATCGTGAATCGGATATGGTGTTTTTTCAGGGCCATATTTCTCCGGGTATCTATGCCCGTGCCTATCTTGAAGGACGTTTGACTGAAGAACAGATGGATAATTTCCGTCGCGAAGTAGATGGCAATGGTCTGCCTTCATATCCGCACCCTTGGCTGATGCCTGACTTCTGGCAGTTCCCAACTGTATCCATGGGGCTAGGGCCGATTCAGGCAATCTATCAGGCGCATGTCATGCGTTATCTGTCTGCGCGCGATTTGGTTAAGCGCGGTGAGCGTAAAGTCTGGGCCTTCCTCGGCGATGGAGAGTGTGATGAGCCTGAGTCATTGGGCGCCATTTCGCTGGCGGGTCGTGAGCAGTTAGAAAACCTGGTGTTTGTGGTGAACTGCAACCTGCAACGCCTGGATGGTCCTGTCCGTGGTAATGGTAAGATCGTTCAAGAGCTGGAATCCATCTTCCGCGGTGCCGGATGGAATGTGATCAAATGCTTATGGGGTCGTCATTGGGATCCATTATTTGAAAAGGACCATAAGGGGCTGTTACAGAAGCGCATGGACGAAGTCGTCGATGGCGAATTGCAGAACTACAAGGCTAATGGCGGGGCATATACTCGAGAGCATTTCTTTGGCAAATATCCGGAACTACTGGAAATGGTCAAGGATATGTCGGATCAGGACATTATGAACCTGAATCGCGGTGGCCATGATCCTTACAAGGTATATGCAGCCTATCATGAAGCAATGAGTCATAAAGGCAAGCCTACCGTCATCCTGGCGCAAACCGTTAAAGGGTATGGTACTGGTCAGTCAGGGCAGGCTAAAAACGATACTCATTCACTCAAGAAAGTGGCAATAGATGACCTTAAACTCTTTCGAGATAATTTCAATATTCCACTGACAGACGAGCAGTTGGAAACGGTACCTTATTACCGTCCTTCGCCCGATTCACCTGAAATGAAGTACATGTTTGAGCGGCGTAAACAACTGGGTGGTTTTTATCCGGCTCGACGCAGCAGTTTTGAAAAGCTGGACACACCTGAACTAGATGCTTTCAGTAGCCAGCTCAAGGGTACCGGTGAGCGTGAAATCTCAACGCAGATGGCGTTGAACCGTGTGATGAGCACCCTGGTTAAAGATAAAAGTATCGGTAATCGTGTAGTGCCGATTGTGCCGGATGAAGCGCGTACCTTTGGTATGGAAGGCATGTTCCGCCAGTTGGGTATTTATACTTCTCAGGGTCAGCGTTACACGCCACACGACCGTGATCAGATCATGTTCTATAAAGAGTCAAAAACCGGTCAGATACTCGAAGAAGGTATCAATGAGTCAGGTGCGTTCAGTGCCTGGCTGGCGTGTGCGACCTCTTACAGTAATAACAACTGTCCGGTGATCCCTTTCTATATTTTCTATTCCATGTTTGGTTTCCAGCGGGTGATGGACCTGACCTGGGCGGCTGGCGACTCGCAGGCGCGCGGTTTCCTGATCGGGGCAACCTCAGGACGTACCACCCTGAATGGTGAGGGTTTGCAGCATCAGGATGGCCACAGCCACTTGATGGCGCAGATGATCCCCAACTGTGTCAGCTATGATCCGACCTACAGTTATGAATTGACTGTGATTATCCAGGACGGTCTGAAACGGATGTTCCATGATCAGGAAAACAAGTTCTACTATGTTACAACCCTGAACGAAAACTATCAGCATCCGGATATGCCAGCTGGTGCTGAAGAAGGCATCATTAAGGGAATGTACCTGCTGGATGAGGGTAAGAAAGCCGAGTTGCGGGTACAGCTGATGGGTTGTGGTTCAATTCTGCGTGAAGTCCGTGAGGCAGCCAGTATTCTGCGCGATGAGTTTGGTGTCGAGGCGGATGTCTGGAGCACCACCTCAATCAATGAACTACGTCGTGATGCACAGGCCGTATATCGCTGGAACATGCTGCACCCAGAAGAGCAGCCACGTGAATCCTATGTCGAGCAGTGTCTGAAAGGACGCGAAGGACCGGTAGTGGCATCGACGGATTATATGCGTATGTACGCGGATCAGTTGCGTGAGTATATCCCGCGCCGTTACAAAGTACTGGGTACCGATGGCTTTGGCCGTTCTGATACCCGTGCGAAACTGCGTGAGTTCTTCGAAGTGAATCGACACTATGTGGTGGTTGCCGCACTCAAGGCGCTGCAGGAAGATGGCAAGCTGGAGGCGTCCGTCGTCGCCAAGGCCATGCAGAAGTTCAATATCAACCCTGAAAAGCCGGCCCCCTGGACCGTGTGATACAGGCACTTCTGACTGGTTAAGCGAGAGGATACGAATGTGAGTAAAATTACCGTAACAGTTCCGGACATTGGTGGTTATGAAGGCGTCGATATCATTGAACTCTGTGTCAAAGAGGGCGATGTGGTAGCCGAAGGCGATTCCCTGATTGTACTGGAAACCGATAAAGCCTCGATGGAGGTTCCATCCACAGCTGCAGGCAAAATTACCAAGGTATTACTGAAAGAAGGTGAGACCTGTAGTGAAGGTGATGCCGTTGTTGAATTAGAAGTGGAAGCGGGTGAGCCAGTGGCAGAAGAGCCAGCGGCTGCTGAAAAACCGACGGCTGCAGAAGCAGCGCCTGCGCCCGCTTCATCAGCCCCGCAGGCTGCGGCTTCAGGCGGCATTGAAAAAGTCTTGATCCCTGATCTGAGTGGCGCGGACGATGTTGATGTCATTGAAGTGCTGGTCAAGGTGGGCGACAGTGTTAACGAAGGCGACAGCCTGATTACCCTGGAAACCGACAAGGCGTCGATGGAAGTGCCTGCACCCATGTCGGGTGTGATCAAAGCGATGCATATCAAGGAAGGTGACAAGGTTAATGAAAATGACCTGTTACTGGAACTGGAAGTCGAAGGTGCCGCTGCACCAGCGTCTGCATCGGCTGATGCCTCTACAGCCGAGCCTGCACCTGCTAAAGAGCCTGAACCAGCTAAAGAAGCCAGCGGTCCAGCACCAGCCGCTTCAGGCGGTGTGGAAAAAGTGCTGATCCCGGATCTCAGTGGCGCCACCGATGTGGATGTTATCGAAGTCCTGGTCAAAGCGGGTGACAGTGTCAGTGAGGGCGACAGTCTGATTACGCTGGAAACCGACAAGGCGTCGATGGAAGTCCCTGCGCCTAAATCGGGCGTGATCAAAGTGATGCACATCAAGGAAGGTGACAAGGTTAATGAAAACGACCTGTTGCTGGAGCTTGAAGTCGCAGGCAGTGCACCAGCCCCTGCAGCTGCAGAGGAAAAGGCAGCTGCACCTAAAGCCGCCCCCGCAGCTGAGAGCGCACCCGCCCCAGCCGCCGCAAAAGCCGCTTCGGTAGCAGATCTGAATGCACTGGAAAAAAGCAACCGTCAGGTGCATGCTGGTCCGGCTGTGCGTGCCCTGGCGCGTGAGTTCGGTGTCGATCTGTCCAAAGTCAGTGGTACCGGTCCGAAAAACCGCATACTCAAAGAAGATGTACAGCTCTACGTTAAAACAGCGCTGAAACAGATCGCCGACAAGCCACAGGCTGCTGTCTCGGGTGGTTCGGGAATACCGGCAATACCTGAGGTAGATTTCAGTCAGTTTGGTGAAATCGAGATGGTCAAGCTGAGCAAAATTGCTCGCCTGACCCGCGATAACATGGCTCGTTGCTGGCTGAATATTCCCCATGTGACACAATTCGATGATGCCGATATCACCGAGCTGGAAGCTTTTCGCAAGGAAATGAAGGAAGAAGCGTTGAAGTCAGGTGTGAAACTGACGCCACTGCCTTTCCTGATTAAAGCCTGCGCACTTGCCCTGTCGCGTCATCAGAAGTTTAATGCGTCTCTGCATGCCGACGGCGAGCATGTTGTGTATAAGAAATATGTCAACATCGGTCTGGCCGTCGATACACCGAATGGCTTGATGGTGCCGGTCATTAAAGATGCTGATAAAAAGAGCGTTTACGATCTGTCCAAAGAAGCCGCTGAACTGGCTGGCAAGGCCAAAGATCGCAAACTCAAGCCAAATGAGATGCAAGGTGCCTGCTTTACCATCTCAAGTTTGGGTGGCATTGGCGGCACTGGCTTTACGCCAATCGTGAATGCACCTGAGGTTGCCATACTGGGTGTTTCCAAAGCGGATATCAAGCCGCGCTGGAATGGTAAAGAGTTTGAGCCTCGGCTGATGTTACCGCTGTGCCTTTCCTATGATCACCGTGCTATCAATGGCAGTGATGCGGGTCGTTTCTTGACCGAACTGAATGGCTTGCTCAGCGATATTCGGCGTTTGCTGCTGTGAACTGAAGTACATTGATCGATGACTCAAGGCCCCTTTTGGGGCCTTTTTTGATCTGGATCGTAAAAAAATCAATTTATATTTGCCAAGGGTCCGGTAATGGGTGGTAGAATTCTTCGTCAACGCTAAGTCTGGCAATCCGGGATGTATGTCAGAGCGTTGAATTAAAGCAGAGTCTGCGGAGTATGCAGGCTTAAATGGAGCTTGAAAGGAGTTCGAGATGCTGATGGAGCTGAGAGTTATCAGTGAACAGCAATTGCAGCTGAAAGACCGATGTTCAATCCAGTTGGAAAGTGAGCTACTCTCGATAGGGAGAGGGGCCGATAACCAATGGGTTCTTCCAGATGATAATCTGCACTTATCCGGTAAGCACTGCATTGTCAGTCGTAAAAATGACAATTTTATTATTACCGATCTGAGCACCAACGGTGTGTACCTGGATAGTCAGGAAAAGCCTTTGGGGCGTGGCCGTAGTGCTGTACTGAAGCATGGCTCCCTGATCCGTATGGGTGACTACCGAATCAGTGTATCGATTGATCAGCCCTCTGGCAGACAAGCCGATAGCGTTGCTTTTCATTCCAGTGAACTTGCTGGTAGTGCTTTAACGGCGGCGTTAGCGAATACCTCTGCAGCCGCATCGACAGTCCCCACCTCGCCGGATATACAGACCTCTGATGATCACTTGAGTCCTGAACGGGTCAGCTTAACGACATCCCGACCTAAGGCTTTGTCTGACCAGCAAACGGTTCTACCCGATGATTGGTTCCTTAGCTTGGATGCAGCCGAGTCCAGAGCGCCTATTTATCAGCCGGAAGCACCTCCAGAAATAACGGATGCACCGTTTACCGCACCCGTAGCCGAACCCGCACCCGTAGCCGAACTCGCAGAAACTGAAACTGCCTTTGTTCCTATGCAAACAGTTGCCGATGAGAAACAATCCTCAACGCCCCCGGCAGCCTCTGCAGCACCGGCAGATTTGCTATCTGACGACGCTGCGACAGTAAGGCGAATTCTGCAGGCTGCTGATCTGGACCCTTCGCTGCTTAAAGATTCGCCTCTGCTGGCTGATCGACTCGGGTCACTGCTTAAGACCTTTGCCAATGGCATGATACAGGCGTTGGCAACGCGCTCTCTGGTTAAGGGAGAGTTTCGTTTGCAACAGACCATGATACAACCAACCGATAACAATCCTTTCAAATTTTCCCCCACAGGCCGTGAGGCACTGAACATTATTTTGTTTTCAGATGGGCAGGCCTATCAGGCTGGAGATAAGGCCATAGAAGAAAGTTTTGCCGATATACAGGCGCACCAACTGGCGATGATGTCAGGCGTTCAGGAGGCTTTGTTTAAATTGCTGAAGCGTCTCGATCCCGAATCGCTGGAAACACAGTTTCAGCGCAAGCCGCGTCACCTCACGGGGATGCCAGGCCTGAAAAAAGTGAACTACTGGGAAGAATATAAAGATTTTTATGAAACCTTGAAAGCGAGCATGTCGGATGATCTGCAGGGATTTTTTATCAAGGAGTTTGGTATGGCGTATGAAGACCAACTTAAAAAGCTTAATCATGACAGTTAGTCAGCGCTGGTTGTTATTGGCCTTGTTCAGTGTGCTGTCAGGCTGCAGTGCATTGGATGCAATGCGTATTATCGGTAGTCAGGAAGGAAAGTTTTTTGTCAGTGTTGAGCTGATTGCTGATGCGCACCTTAATCCGAGTGCGTTGAACCAATCTTATCCAGTCGAGGTGCAGGTGTTCCTTATGGAACGCGAATCAGAATTTGTACGTGCGGACTATTTTGAATTTCATAATCATCAAGCTGCCAGTGTTTCAGATCTGGCAAAAACAGTTGTTATTCGTCCGGGTAGTCGTGAAACGATCCTGTTTGAAATTGATGAATATGTTCGTTTCGTAGGTGTCGTTGCATCCTTCCAGGATATAGATAATGCCACCTGGCGAGATGTGGTTCAGGTGGGAGATAACCGTGGGTTTATCGGTAAATACCTCAGCTTGAATAACCATGTTCAGTTACATGTGAATCTAGAAGGTAAAGTGGTTACATTCGAAAAATAAAAGGAAGTATTTCGATGAGTTGGCATAAAAAAGTTGCCTGGACTGAGGGCATGTTTATTCGCCCGCAGCATTTTCAGCAGCAGGACCGGTATTTTGAAAAACTGATCAACCTGAAAACCACGGCGCTGAGCGGTTATGCATGGGGAATCACCAGTCTCTCTTTAGACGACGGTGCCTTAAAAATCGGAAAAGTGCTGGTTCGCGAATGTAGCGGGATTTTTGAAGATGGTACGCCCTTTGATATGCCGGGTACGGATTCTTTGCCAGATGCACTGGATGTCAGCGAGTTACAGGATGGTGATCGGATCAACTTATGCTTGCCGCTGTGGAAAAATGGCAGTGTCGATATGGATCGCCCCCAGAGAACTGCCAGCAATGCCCGCTTTCGGATTGAAACCCAGCAGTTTACCGATGTGGTGGCAGACACCAACAGTCTAGCCGATATAGACGTTGCGCATAAGAAAATTCAGCTGAAATCTGAACGCCTTACCCATCAGCAGAATACCGTGATCCCGATTGCTCAGGTGCATTCTGTCACCGGCGATGAAATTCGTTTGGATAAACGTTTTATTCCACCCGCACTGTTTGTTGTCTCTGATGCCAATCTTCAGGGGTATGTGCGGGAAATTACCGGTCTGTTGTCTCTGCGTAGCCAGTTGTATTCCCAACGTATTTTAAATGCCGGGACGGAAGCTGCCGCCGATATTTCTGACTTGCTACTACTGCAGATTACCAATCGTTATAAAGCCTTGTTCGAGCATTTTGGTCGCTTGGGCAGGTTGCATCCACTGGAGATCTACGAACAAGGGCTCAGTCTTGCAGCAGAACTCGCTACCTTCACGTCAGAGACGCGGTCGTTGACAGAGCTGCTGGGCTATAACCATCAGGATCTCAAAGGCTGCTTTGATGAACTGATGCTGGAGTTGAACCGGTCGTTGAATACCCTGCTGGAGCAAAATGCTTATCGGATAGAGCTTGAAGTGAAAAGCTATGGCGTCCGCATCGGCATGATACCGGGTGAAGAGTTAAGTGAGCGCTCCTATGTATTAGTTGTGTCTTCGGATTTACCCAAAGAAGCACTCCGAAGTAAATTTCCCACTCATTTGAAAATAGGGCCAGTAGAACATATTACGCAACTGGTGAATCGACAGCTTCCCGGTATTCGCATTGAGCCGATGCCGGTGGCACCGAGACAAATACCCTACTATGGCGGTGCTGTCTATTTTGAACTTCAGGCGCAAGGACGTTTATGGGAAGCCATTCGCACTAACCGGGCAATTGCACTGCATATCGGCGAACAATTTCCCGATCTGAAAATGGACCTTTGGGCGATCAAACAGTAACACAGGAACGGTGTATGGGTTTTAGTGGTGATAGAACGGTCATGATACCTACCCCAGGTGGGCGAGGTCAGATTGATTATGAGCAGATTCAATCGGCACGTACCGTTGGGTCTATCATGGCGATAGAAGAGATTTCATCGCTGAGCAGTGGGATGAACCTGCTGGAGAATGCAGCGTTTGAAATACTGGCTATGCTGCCGTCGATTCGTAACTACGAGACTCAGTTGAGTGCAGAGGCACTTAAACTGAAGCTCATCGAGTTGATTAAGGTATTTGAAAAGAAAGCCTATGAAGCCAATGTGGATTCCAAGGATATAGAGATCGCTCGCTACTTACTCTGTGCGACTGCCGATGAATTTGTGTTGAATACGCCATTGGGAGCCAAGAATAACTGGAGCCGTCATAGCTTGCTAAGCTATTTTCATGCTGAAACCTGGGGCGGTGAAAACTTCTTCGTCATTTTGGGTAATCTCGAAAAAAGCCCAAGAAATAATATTGATTTGCTTGAATTGATTTATCTATGCCTGGCCCTGGGGTTCGAGGGCAAGTATGCCATTGAACCCGATCGAGCAAGTAAGTTACAAGAACTCAAAAATGCTTTGTATCGCACCATCACCCAAATTCGTGGTGCGATTCCCAAGCCGGTTTCCATTCACTGGAAAGGTGAGGAAGTGGCGGCAGAAAAAATCCGTAAAACCCTACCTCTGTGGGTTATGGCGGTTTTTCTGCTGGCTATTATGTGCGTGGTGTATTTCTATTTGCTCATACGTGTCAATGACCAGTCAAGCTTCTCATTATTAAATGCTTCGCGAACGTTGACTGAACAGCATGGCGACTTCCAGGTTCAGGTTCCAGATGTGGATGAATCAGTCCTGGTGCGCATCAGCCGTTTGTTGGAGCGTGAGGTCGAGCGGCGACAGGTGAGTCTGAATGATCGTCAAAACCAGATCCGTATCGTCATCAATACGGATCAGTTATTTCGCTCGGGTAGTGCCGATGTTGAGCCGGATTATGCGGAACTGCTCAACCATATAGGTACTGCTTTGATGGATGTGGAAGGGCGGATTATCGTTGAAGGGCATACTGACAGTATACCAATCAATACGCTGCGCTTTCCATCCAACTGGCATCTGTCCCAGGCACGTGCGGAGCAGGTCAAGGAATTGTTGGAGCGTGCTGGTAATGAGCAGGGGCGTTATAGTATCGATGCCAAGGCCGATACTCAACCGTTAGCGAGCAATGATACCCCGGCCGGTCGTGCCCAGAATCGCCGGGTAGAACTGGTGTTGTTACCAAACTCGGATTGGCGTTGAGGATAGGGAAATCAGTATGAGGATGTTTCTGGGAATCTTTAAAAATCTAGGTGGGCTACTGGGCTTGATTGCCTTGCTGTTATTGGCGGCTATTATCTGGTTCGTACTACCGGCTTTGTCTATGGGCAATAGCAACCCCTTCCAGTCGGCGCTAGCTCGCGGAGGTATGATTTTTACCCTGTTTGCAGTGGCACTGGTTTATAAAGCCAGAACCTGGGTGCTGGCCAGAAAACGCAATGATCAACTGGGCCAGGGAGTGGTTAAATCCTCCGAGGATGGGACGAACGACAAAGCTGATAAAGCCAATGAAACCGAATTCAAAACCAAGTTTGAAGATGCGATCCGGCTACTGAAAAGACAAAAAGGGCCGGGAGCCGGTGGAAACTATCTGTATACCCTGCCGTGGTATATGTTGATCGGCCCACCTGGATCGGGAAAAACCACGGCGCTGATCAATTCGGGGCTGCATTTTCCGTTGCTGGATCAGTTTGGTGCATCGATACGAGGTGTGGGTGGCACCAAAAACTGTGACTGGTGGTTTACCGATCAAGCTATTCTGGTGGATACTGCCGGTCGCTTCACCACGCAGGATAATCAACAGGAAAGAGACAAGAAAGATTGGAATACCTTTCTGTCTCTGTTGGCCAAGTATCGCAAGCGTAAGCCAATTAATGGCATCGTTGTGGCCTACAGCATTGAAGATCTGGTACGTAAAGACGAAGCTGATATTGTTTCTGATGCCTTGTTGATCAAAAAACGGATATACGAACTCTATGAGAAATTAAAAATAGAGTTTCCCGTATACCTGGTATTTACCAAACTGGATCTGCTTCCTGGTTTTGAAGAGTTTTTTGGCCACCTGGACAGCGAAGGGCGAGAGCAGGTTTGGGGGACAACATTCAAAATAGCAGATCAACAGGATGATCCGGTCAGTCGTTATCTGGTGGAACATAAACTCCTGACCGAACGTTTGCAGCTCAAGGTACTTGATGGCCTTAAAAACGAAGTCGATCTGACCAAGCGTGACAGTATTTATCTGTTTCCGCGCATGATGGCCTCTTTGCAGGATCGTATCAGTCTGCTCCTGGATACCAGTTTCAAGCCAACACGGTTCGAAACGGACCTGATGTTACGCGGCGTCTACTTCACCAGTGGTATACAAGATGGATCGGTTCTGGATAAAGTGATCAGCGGTCTGTCCGCCCATCTTGGGCGCGCCCGCGGCGCTGATGGGCGACAGGGCAAAAGCTACTTCATTAAAAATCTACTTAACGACGTGGTATTCAAAGAAGCGGGACTGGCTGGTCATAATGCCCGGTTCGAAAAAATTCGCTCGATGCTCTACCTTGGCAGCTATGTGGCGTTATTGGCTGCCTGCATTGGTATTACCGCTTTTTGGTATCACAGTTTTACGCAAAACACTCAGCAACTGAAGCAGTTCAATGATGCTATTGCTGAAGTGGAAGCGCAGCGCCAAACCGTCCAGGAATCGGATCATGACATCAAACATGTCCTGCCCATACTGAATACATCACGGGACATTCCGTTTGGTCATGGGCGCTGGAACGCAGAGGGTCCGGTAATGTCAGGCTTTGGCTTGAATCAGGCCGGTAAGATGCATGCGGAGTCCGTTCGGTTATATGAACGCTCCCTGTTGAACCTGCTGTTACCTAGGTTGGTCTTTCACACTGAAGAGCGACTGCTGCAGCAGGAAGAGGGGCTGTTTGACGACCTTAAATTTTATCAGGTATTGGGTGGACAACTTGAAATAGATCAGGCGTTTGTCAGTCGGTATATCCAGTCCCGTTTTCGTCACTACGATATCGACTCTCGCAACACATTAGAGGATCACGTCAAACAGTTGATCGATCTATTGCCAGCGCATTATTACCCATCGTTGAATCCCGAGTTGGTTCAGCTTGCTCAGCGAAGCCTGCTGCAACAACCCGTATCCTTAAGATTGTTGGCGCAGATTGAGTCACAAGCCGCCAGTGACTCCATCAGTCAAGGCTATAGTTTGCTGGATCTGGTGGGAAATAACGGTGTGCTGATCTTTGCTGTTGAAGGCAAGAGCCTGCAGGAGGTTCTGATTGCAGGCCTTTATACCCGTATCGGAGCGCAGCGCTATTTTGCGCAACAGTCAGGTTTTCTGGATAGATTGCTGGAAGAAGATGCCAGTATTTTAGGCTATGATCAGTCCCTGGCCGAGCGTTATAAAGCTGAGCTCTTCAGGCAGTATCTACAGAAATATCAGCAAGTCTGGCTGGATACTCTGCATGCAATTCATCTGGATAATATTGATGATGTACAGGCAAAAGCCCGTGCCATTGATGTATTGATCAGTGAGTCCTCTCCCATCAAGCAATTGCTCGGTCTTGTCAGGGCAAATACGGAATTCTCAACCATTTTTACCTCTGTGAGTGAAGCGGCCAACCCAGCAAATAATCAGCAGGGAACCCCTGCCATGGCCGTGCTCAGCGATGACTATATGGAACTTATGTCGCTGGAAGTACTGCCGATGTTTGCCCAGATTAACCGTTTTGCCCTTTCTACCGATGCGGATGAGCCCGAGCGGCTTTCGGCATTATTTTCGCAGTTGGATGCGTTAAAAATCTTCCTGCAGGGATTACAGCATTCAGTTAATTCTGAACGCTCAGCCTGGATGCGTGCCAGCAGTCATCAAGGCATGGGCGAAGTGGTAGCTCAATTGGAAATGGAAATTGCCACTTTACCCAAGCCGCTGTCAACCTGGATTGCTCAGTTGCTGGACTCGGCCAAAGCAGAAACCGGCTCTCAGGCACGCAGTTATATCCAAAACCAATGGGCCAGTAATGTGGTACCGGCCTGTCGCGACATGATTGCAGGCCGTTATCCCTTTGCGGCCGATGCCAGCCGAGAAATTACCCTGAGAGATCTGGCGAGTTATTTTGCTGGCGGTGGCATTGTTGATGGGTATTTTGAGACCTATTTGTCTCCCTATGTCGACCGCTCTCATTCTCCTTGGCGTTGGCAGCAGGTAACCGGCTTTGAGTCAGCCGGAGTGAACCGGTTGCTCAGGCAGGTCGAGCTGAGCAATCGCATTCAAAATATGTTTTTTGGGCCACGAGGTGATACCCCGTCGCTAAGTTTTGAGTTGGTTCCACGGGATGTTGATCCGGAAATACTCAAGATTACCCTGGTGATCGACAATGAAGAGTTGAGTTACGCACATGGTCCCAAGTTGGGGCGTCGTTTTGACTGGCCGTCATCGAACTTGTCTACTCAGTCGTTTTCACGCCTGGTTATTGAAATGGCTGATGAAACAGAAGCCATTACTGAGCAGGGGGACTGGTCATTGTTCAGGCTGTTTGATCAGGGACATATGAAGCGCATTGACAGTGAACGTTACTTGATAGAGTTCTCTACCCGCTCAGGTCATCGTTTTAATTTTGAGCTGGTTGCAGGCAGTGTCTATAACCCGTTTGACGCCAATCTGTTCAAGTCCATCAGGTGCAATTAATGAGTATCAATATTGCAATCTACGGAAAATTACCTGCGCATTCGGATTATGTGTTGTTGAATTTTCCGGCCGGAGTAGAAACTGCTTTGCATCAATGGTCGGTGCAGGTTTTATCTGCAACTGAGCGCGTATTAGGGCGGGAACAATGGTTACAGGCTTTTCTTAACGCCAATCCCTGCGGCTGCATATTGCAAACCAAGTGCCCGGATTTAGCGTCATTTTATGGTGTCATGGTGCCTAGTGTAGACCGTGTCGGACGTTATTTTCCGCTGTTCAGCGGCTTGTTTATTGAGGGTCAGGTTGATCCAGCCAGGCTGGATCAACCACTGCTGGACCTGGCCTTGCAGGCGATACTGGATGAGCAAGTTAAGGCGTTGCACGGTCGAAAGCAGGTTGACCTGCTCTATGCTGCTTTGTTAGCTCGACCTGGTGTCACAGACCTGGCTACCGCGTTGGAGCCGCTAGCGTCTCTTCCAGTCAGCAAGTTTGATAAGCCATCAAATATGGATGCCATTTTACATAGTTGGTGGTGGGAGATAGATCGCCCGGATCAGCTGTGCGAAACCGCGGGTATGCCGCCCGTTGACTATTATCAGTCAATTTTAACCAGGGGGCCGGTAAGACATGAGTGATGAGTCCTTATATTCGATGACCGGGCCTGAGCAGAGCGACACAGATAAACGCTGGATCAGTGTCGGTGAAAGCATTACCGGGCCGGTAAGACAGAACAACGAAGACCGGATCTATACCGATGATCTTCTGGGGCTGTGGTGTGTGGCGGATGGCATGGGTGGACATCTTGAAGGGGGTGTGGCCAGTAGCTTGATCACTCAGTCACTGGAAGATCTGCATCCAGATCAGATGGGTTCAATCGATGCATTTATCAGTAAGCTGATTGAACTGCTGAAAAGCACCAATCAGATCATCTATTCAATTTCGAATGACATGTTTGAATCGAAACAGATCATCGGCTCCACCTTCGTCATTCTGGTTTTGTGTCAGGACAAGGGATACGTACTTTGGGCTGGAGACAGCCGTTTGTACCGGATGCGGGATGTCTATTTTGAGCAGGTGACCATTGATCATACCCAGTATGAGGCGCTTAGAAGTCAGCATCTACTGGATGAAAGCACGGCTGAAAACGCTCAGACACACCCGGCAAACCATATTCTGACCCGGGCGATGGGGGTTAGAGAAAAGCTGGAGTTTGAAATGGTGGAAATCGATGTGCAGGAACAGGATGTGTTCCTGCTGTGTTCTGATGGCCTCTATAACGTCATCGACCAGATGGAATTGGGTAAGTCGCTTTACTATGCAGATGACTACGCTTCAGCCCTGAAAACGCTGATTAATTCGGCTGTAGTTCGGGGAACAACTGATAATGTCAGTGCAGTCATCGTGGGGATGGCCGATGTGTAGATCAGTCGTACTATTGATAAGTCTATTTCTGATGTTGGCAGGCTGTACAGCCGGAAATCAGAAGCCTATGCAACTCGCCCCGGTCGATGCGGCCAGTGAATCCGAGTTGATGGCGTTCTATAAGGGCTTGCATCAAGTCGGCGTTCGTCTGTTGGTGGAAAACGCCGGTGAAGGTGGGCGTGCGAACCTGCAGCGTTTCAATGCGTTGTATTTCACCGGAAGTGAGCAGCAAGCTCTGCAGCATCTACGTATGTCGTTATTTGCTGATCCATTCAATGTCGACAGCAAGGCGGTTGCCGCTCAACTGGAGTCAACAGATTTGTTTGGTTTGCTCGGTGAGCACACTGACAACGAAGCGGTTCGTCGAGTCACTTACGGTGTGCATGAATCACTGCCGGATGTCTCCGCGCGGGTCTATGATAACGAGCACTATGCCGTACTGTTACAGCGCTATAACGCACAGGTTAACGCTGAGTATCAGAAAACACGGCAGCTCTATGTACCTGATCTGACACAGCTCCCGCTGCTGGATGACTATTACCAGCCAGCCAGGCCGACACGGACAGTGGCCGCACCGGCGGTGCGTGCAACTCCCTCCACTTCCACCGCGGATCCGGTAGCACAGACTCCGGCTGATAGTGCGCCGGATGCTTCACCTGACCCGGAAGTGACTGCATTAATTGAGGAGCCCGGAATAGATTCTGACCCAGTAACGGTATTGGCAGCACCTATAGACGAACCTATAGAACCTGAAAAACCTCAGCCGCCGACGCCACAGGAACTGTATCAGCAGGGGCATTCAGTTGCCGCTTATCGCTTACTCCGCAAACAAGCCGTTTCCGAACGTGATCAACAGCTGTATGAGCGCTTACGGGAGTCCCTGGTGGAGACACCATACCGTGAGGGCGTTAGCCATTTTCATGCCCAGGAGGTGCGGGATGCAATTGAAAAATTTCAGCGAGTGCTAAGCATTGAACCGGAGCATCAGCGTGCCCGGCAGTATATGGACCGGGCAATGCGCCTGGAAGCACGTTTAAGTGATATCGATTGAAGAGTGGGATGAGATGAATACAGCTGAATTGATTGCTAGCCGTAGAATGACCCGGAAACTCTCCGGTGTTCTGCAGCAACGAATGGAATTGTATCTGTCCTGTTTGACAGGCTCCTTTTCTCCGGTGAGTGTATTGGGGAAGTATATTAATGGACAGGGTAAAGCGAATGTCAGCAACGATGATCTGGCGTTCAATCTGATACAGGAACGTTATAGTGCCCTTGCGGCTGAAGAGCCGTTTAACCTGAAAAAACCTCTGTCGGCCCCGGTGAATGTGTATTCACATAGTCCCGGTCTATATAAATTCAGTTACGAACGCGTGATAGAAGATGAAAATGCCGAACTTCAGGTATTTGACATCCTGTCTCCCAATCGCTGGATTCTTGGCTATACAGGCTTTGATTTACGTGATTTCAGAGATCAGGTTCAGCAGCGCAAAGCGATAGATGGCAATCGACTGGAAGATTATCTGCTGCATTATCTGTTGATGCACCAGGTTATGGAATCAAACCCGAAGTTGAATACGCTGTTAAGTGATTTAAATGTTCGTGTAGAAGAAGTGCATCTTGATGGGCTGGGCAGTTTGCCGTTTGTCATGTTGACGGCTGAGATTGACAGTTTTCTACCGCATGACAGCGTTCTTTTGGAGGTCAGTAGTGTGTCAGGTACCAATCAGTTTGAAGAGCTGATAAATACCGATTCTGTGCGGGAGCAGCCCAGTAGATTGCGGGTGCTGGTTGAGGCACTTTTGTAAACAGGTGAAGTCAGGACGGCTATATGGATATGCATGCGTTACAACAGCCTATATCGGATGATATGCCTCAAGGAGACGATCTGCGCTCCAGTCACTGGGCCAATGAATTTCATTCATTGAAAGATCTGCGAAATGCCTTGAGAAATGAAGAGCGACAGGCTCTGAGTATTGATGATATTTATGCCGGTTATGCCGGGTGGCAACCGCTTTATGACGGTGCAATTGAATTACTGCAAGTGGGTAGCAAGGATATAGAAGTCGTTGCCTGGACCCTTGAAGCGGCTATTCGTCTGGAGGGCTTTACCGGATTGGCGCAAGGCTTTGAGTTACTGCATCAGATACTACTGAGCTACTGGCCAAATCTCTACCCTAAAGATGAAGATGGTTTTGAATCAACCCTGTTTCCTTTAACCGGTCTTAACGGGGTTTCTTCTGATGGTGCCTTGATTATGCCCTTGCGTATGGCGCCCTTGTTTCCTCAGGGACAAAGCATTTCATTGCTGGATTGTATCAAGGCTTTCGAGGTGTCTGAAACTAAAGACCCTCAGAAAAAGGAAGCACTTAAACGCAAAGGATTACCTGACTATGAGCAGTTGCAAGCTCAAGTGGGTCAGTTAGGTACTGATGTACACCAAGCAGCCATCAATGCTCTACAACGATGCATGGACAGTTTTGGTCAGATTGATGCCTATCTGTATGCACAGTGCGGGCATGAATCACCGCCGTCCTCTCAGATTAAAGGTTTGTTGCAAGAAGCCCTGGACAGAGCAATGCATCTGTCCGGGATGACCTCTGTTTCTGAGCAGACCGAGGTGTCTGATGATCAGGAGGTAAGCCTGTCTATTGAGCCAGTATCACCGCCGGCTTCACCTGTTGAACACAAATTCAATCTGGAGGGCTATCGTCCGACCAACCGCGAAGACGCCTTTATCCTGATTCGAAAACTGATTGTCTTTTTCAAAGAGACAGAACCGCATTCACCCATTGCTTACAACCTGGAACGCATTAACAGATGGGGGGATTTAAGTTTGCCGGAACTGATCGGTGAACTGATTACAGATGATAGCGCACGCGCGAATTTCAACAAGATCACTGGCGTTGAAGTGATCAATAAGTAAGGGAATAGCATCATGAATGAAAGTATTCATAAAAAGCTTGAAAGAGTCCGTAAGCCCAGGGTTCACATTAAATATGACGTGGAAACTGAAGGTGCCATGGTAGAGAAAGAACTGCCATTTGTGATGGGCGTGATGGGCGACTTTACCGGCAATCCGACCGTGCCTAAAAAGCCTCTGTCGGAACGTAAATTCATCCAGATCGATCGAGATAACATCAATGATGTGATGAAGAAAATGGAGCCGGGCCTGAATCTGAAAGTCAAAAATACCCTGGCTGATGATGGCAGTCTTATGTCGGTTAATCTCAGTTTCAAGTCTATGGATGACTTTGAGCCGGGTCAGTTAGTTGAACAGGTAGAGCCGTTGAAGAAACTGCTGGATACCCGTAACAAACTGCGTGATCTGCTAACCAAATCAGACCGTTCTGAAGAACTCGAGTCTCTGCTGGAAAATGTGCTGCAGAGTACTGATGAGGTCAGTCGACTGGCGGAACGTCTGAAAGGTGAAGAAGAGGGTGGTAATGATGAATCAGTTTAAGACACAGGATGGTTCAGAGACTCGCGTCGTTGACCAGGACGATATCCTTGAACAGGTTATTTCCGCAACCAAACAAACCAGTGCAGATGATACCCGTGACCTGATCCGTAATCTGGTAGACGAAGTCCAGGAAGGCACAGTGGTGTGGGATCGCAATATTGCCAAGACCATTAACCGTGCTATAGCTCAGATTGACAGTAAGATCTCGTCGCAACTGGCGGAGATCATGCACGCAGACGAATTCAAAAAATTGGAAGGTTCGTGGCGTGGCCTCTCTTATCTGGTGCACAACTCTGAAACCAATGCGAACCTGAAGGTGCGCGTACTCAACCTGACCAAGCGTGAGCTATATAAAGATCTGGATCGGGCTGTCGAGTTTGATCAGAGTGAAACCTTCAAGAAGATTTATGAGAACGAATTTGGAACACCCGGTGGTGAGCCTTATGGTGCCGTGATTGGTGACTTTGAGATGACCAACCATCCGGAAGACATTGAGCTGCTGTCGAAAATGTCCAATGTCGCCGCGGCGGCGTTCTGTCCGTTCATCTCTGCAGCGGATCATAGCCTGTTCGGACTGGAAAGCTGGAATGAATTGTCTCGTCCGCGTGATCTGGAAAAAGTATTCGACTCCAAAGAGTACATTAAATGGCGCAGTTTCCGCGATTCCGAGGATGCTCGTTTCGTCAGTTTGACGCTGCCGCGGACACTGGCACGCTTGCCCTACGGCTCCGACACACTGGCCGTTGACGCCTTCAACTATGAAGAAGCATTGAAAACACCGGATGGTAAAGCACTGCCCTTGCCACATGATGACTACTGTTGGATGAATGCTGCTTATGTCATGGGTACACGCTTAACCCATTCATTCTCGACAACCGGTTGGTGTACCTCGATTCGGGGCGCAGAAGGGGGTGGGAAAGTGGAAAATCTGCCCGCGCATATCTTCACCAGTGATGATGGCGACCTGGATCTGAAATGCCCAACTGAAATCGGCATTACCGATCGACGTGAAGCCGAACTTTCAAAGCTGGGCTTTCTGCCACTATGCCACTATAAAAATACGGATTATGCAGTATTTTTCGGTGGGCAGTCTGCGCAGAAACCTAAGAAATTTGATCGTCCTGAGGCAACTGCCAATGCGGCGATATCAGCACGTTTACCCTATCTCATGGCCACCGCAAGGTTTACGCATTATTTGAAGGTTATGGCACGGGATAAGATCGGCAGCTTTATGGAAGCTGACGATGTCGAAGCCTGGCTGAATCGCTGGTTGATGAACTATGTCAATGACAATCCAAACTCGGGTCCGGAGATGAAAGCACGTTATCCGCTTAAAGAAGCCAAGGTCAAGGTGACCGAGGTGCCAGGCCAGCCGGGTGCGTACAATGTCGTTGCCTGGATGCGTCCCTGGTTACAGTTGGAAGAGCTGACGGTCTCCATGCGCATGGTTGCCAAGATTCCTCAACTGGGTAAGGACTGATTTAAGTGATGTTCGGAAGGGATGCCGCCGCACAGACTGAACGACTTAACGCCATGGCAGGACGCGTGGCGGTAAGTCGTTGGATTGCGGATATTGATGAGCAGATCAGCCAGTTGCTGCATGAAATTCTGGTGCATCCAGATTTCCAGGCACTGAAATCCGGCTGGTACGGGCTGCGTTATCTGGTTGAGGCTACATCCACCACATCGGTTAGCGTGCGCATGCTGGATGTATCTTATGCCGAGTTGCTCAAGGACTTTGACTTTTCCATTGAGTTTGATCAGAGCAATCTGTTCCACAAGATCTATAGTCAAGAGTTTGGTACCGCAGGTGGTACACCTTATGGCGTGATTCTTTGCGACCACCGGGTCAATTTGGATCAACCTGCGTCACTGAATACCTATATCAGTTATCTTCAGCATCTGGCACAGATAGGTGCAGCGGCATTTTGTCCCTTTATGCTGGGGGCTCCACCGGCCTTATTGGATCTGGAAAACTATGATCAGTTGTCAGGTCGGATCAACCTGGACACCACCTATCGGCAGCTCAAGTTCCTCAAATGGAATCGTTTTCGCTCCCATCCAGATGCCCGCTTTATTGGTATGGCATTGCCTGGTGTACTGATTGACACCCCGGTTCATTTACAATCTGACAGTGGTTTTATGGTCAGCGAAGCGCTGGCGACACGCTGTGCTGACAGTTTTACCTGGATGAGCCCGGTCTACTCGCTTGGCCGAACGCTGACACATTGTTATGAAGCGACCGGATGGCTGGCTGAAATCTGTGGTGTAAAAGCGCATGGCGCAACGGTCAATGACAATGCCAGCGGCTTTAGCAGTCTGGTTGATGCATTTCCCTGTTTGCAAACTGAGAAGCTGGTACATGATGAGCTATCTCAGTCCCTGGCAGATTATGGCTTTATCAGCCTGACAAGCACCACTAATAGCGCTAAAACCGTTGTGTATACGGCGCCGAGTCTGCATAACCCTCCCAGCTACGATGATACAGCTGTGCAGCATAATGCAAGGTATGCCGCACAGCTGCAATACGTACTCTGTGTGTCGCGTTTTTCACATTACCTGAAAATACTGATGCGCGACAAGGTGGGTAGCTTTACCTCTGTCGATGAGTGTCAGGCGTATCTGAAAAGTTGGCTACTGAACTATGTTATGTCTACCAGTGATGCCTCAGAGCATTTGCTGGCCAAATATCCCCTGCGTGAAGCGCAGGTCAGTGTGTTCGAATTGCCGGGTCAAGCCGGTGTGTTCAAGTGTGTGGTCAGATTAACGCCGCATTATCAATTGGAATGTGTGGAAACAGAACTGCTGTTCTCGACGGATGTTGTGAACAGCGGTTGACGGAATTTAACGAGGGAAGTCATGGACAGTGTGTTAGCAAAGTTTAACCAAGGGGCGTTAGATCAGGCGTTGTTGCAGGCACAATCGGTCTTGAAAGCCAGGGCGGGAGATGAAACCCTGCGGTTTTTGTTGGTGCAGTTATACCTGCTTGGTAATCAGTATGAAAAAGCCCTCACCCACCTGGGTTTGCTTGAACAGTCGGTCGCGCAGGATATGCAGAAGGCATTCTCGATACACTGTTACCGTCAGATAACCCAGGCTTTGTCATCCCGACAGTTATTGTTTAATCAGCGCAAACTGGTTGAAATTGACGTATCACAGGTTTCCGAAAAGGCGTTACAGGCACTGTTACGCCGCTTGGCCGGGGAGACTGACGTCGGTGAGGGCGTGGATGTCGATAATAAGCTGAATCGTCAGGCTCGGGTTGGCATGATTGAGGGTGATAGTCGCCAGGGTGAGTGGTTGGATCCGGATGATCTGTTGCGTGGCTTTGTTGAATGTATATCTCCCCAGGGCCTGTACCGTTTGATCCCCATGACACAACTTGAAAGCCTGAGCTTTGAGCCACCAGGCAAACCGCTGGACTGCTTGCTGCAACGTGTTACGGTTAGCTGGAAAGCCACGCCGTCAGCGAGCGCTAGGCAAGAAACACTGTTGCATATCAATCATTATCCGTTTATTCCTGATGGAGTTGTCGATCTGAATGCAACAGATTGGGATGCCCAGCGACTGCCCTGTGGAGTTGTTGGCATAGGGCAGAAGGTCTTTTGCCTGGATGATGAGCTGATTGCGGTGAGTCAGCTCAGGTCCATCGAGTTTGAGGCCTGAATATGTCGGTTACATTTCTAAACCGCTTCCTGGATGATCAGCCCGGATTTACTGAAGATCAGCCTGTTTCGCCACGGTTACTGAGTCGTCTTTATATGGATTCTGTTCTGGCTGATCTGGAACAGGTGTTGAATTCCAAAATCAATGTGGATTTCTACCAGCAGGTTGCCTTTGATACGTTGCTCAGCTTTGGGGTAGTAGATTTTTCTTCGGTGAATGTCGCTTCAAAAGACAGTGTTGAGCAATTGCGCCAGATATTGCTGAAGACGCTACGAGCGAATGAACCGCGCTTCTGTGATGTCAAGGTATCCATGAAAGAGCCAACGCTGAATCGTACACAGATCGCTTTTCAGGTGGATGCGGTGTTATCCCTTCATGATGGTGCAGAACTGGTGATGTTTAATGCTGCCTTTGTGCCGACTGTCAGACGCTTTAGACTCAGTGAGTAATCATGAAAGCAGCATTGATTGAGCTTTATCAAAAAGAATTAAATTATTTGGAAAGGGTCGGTGAAGACCTTGCCCAGAAGTACCCCAAGATTGCGCATCGCTTGCAGTTGACCGAATCGGGTAATCGAGACCCGCATGTCGAGCGATTGATACAAGCCACGGCGTTACTGAATGCACGTATTCGGGCTAAGCTGGAAGATGATTATCCTGAATTGAGCCAGGCAATCTTTGACCTGGTTTATCCTCATTATCTAAAGCCATTACCGAGCCATACCGTAGTCAGCTTCCAGCCATCATCAGATTTGTCTAATGCGGTACGGATACCCCGTGGCAGCTTGCTGGCATCTCCGGCGTCATCGGATAGAACCTGCCAATTTACCACCCTATACGATGTGGATGTGCTACCGTTAACTGTACAGCAAGCAATGTTACGTCCGGCACCTTTTGAGGCGCCGCAGATTCCCTGTGCCAATCAGATGGCCGGCGTGCTGCAGCTGGTATTTGATGCTACCGGTCTGGATGCCCAGGCTTTGGCTAATACGGCATTGCAGCGTGTGCGGATTTATTTGAACGCTCCCAAGTACATAGCTTACCAACTCTACGAACTCTTATTCAGTCAGGTCAATACGCTGGCTTTGGCCCGGCATGCCTTGGATACACAACCGATACTACTGAACAAAGACATCATCAAGACAGTCGGTTTTGCTCCGGAAGAGGCGGCCTGGAGTTACTCTGAACAGTCATTTCCCGGCTACAGGCTGTTGTCAGAGTTCTTTGTGTTTCCGGAAAAATTTCTGTTTGTCGAACTGGATCTCTCGGCTATGCAGGAATTAGTAACTGATGGAGATACCTTCAGCCTGTTCTTCTATCTGAATAAAGCCTATGACGATATAGCCTCACATATTACTGCAGAGCATTTTCAATTGAATGCCACGCCGGTGGTGAACCTCTATGCACAAATGGCTGAGCCAATCCGCATTAGCCATACCCGGTCTGACTATCCTGTGGTTGCGGATGCTCGTAATCGGCAGGATGTAAAAGTCTATTCGGTTGAGTCAGCGGTGTTGTCGGACGGTAGCGATCACACGATCCCCTTAAGCCGCTTTTTTGATTTTGAGCACTATGCCGATTATTCCGGGCATCCCTTCTGGCATTTCAGCCACAAGCTGAACGAGACAAATGCCACAGGTCCGGATGCCGGGATTTCATTGCACAACCTGCCGCTGGATGTGCTGAATTCTAATCGACATTTGCTACTGCTAGAGTGTCTGGTGACTAATGATAATTTGCCCCATGAATTATGGAAGCTAGGGAAGTTGTCGCATCTGTCATTGTTTGAGGCCAATCCGGGCGTAACCAATGCCAAAATCTGCCTGCCAGTTAAGCCTGCGATAGTTGATTATGATCGGGATGGCCATCATTGGAAACTTATTTCACACTTGAATCTTAACTACCTTAGTCTCGGTAATCCGGCGGATTCAAGCAGTATTCTCAAAGAGATCCTATCGCTTTACGATTTCAAAAATAGTCCTGAAACCCGCAAAATGATCGATGCGCTGGAGGTGCTTTCCATCGAGCCTGAGGCCCGGCGGATTCTGTCTCCTGCCGGTATGGCTTTTTTCTGTCGGGGAAGTCGCTTCAGTGTAAGGCTTGATCCCAATAATTTTCCCGGCGCGAGCCCGTTCCTGTTCTGTACTCTTTTGGAACGTTTTTTATCGGTCTATACCAGTATCAACTCCTTTACACAGCTGGATGTCCAACTTAGTCAGACTGAAGAGCCATATCATGCCTGGCCACCGAGAACGGGGGAGCAATGTTTGATCTGAATTTTTATTTGCGCTATCGACCGGTTGAATATGACTTTTATCAGCTGGTACGCCTGGCGGAATGCCTGTATGTGGCGACGCAGAATAGCCGGGCAGGATTAATGCCTTCTGATCAGCCACTGGAGTCGGAGTTTATCGAATTTTCACAGCAAACAGAGCTTAATTTCACGACTCAGGGGGTTCTTTCTGTTGGTGTGGATGCCGATATGCCCGGGAAAAACCGTCTCAGGGTTGCCATGTTTGGTCTGTTTGGCAGTCAGGGGGTGCTCCCGTCTTTTTATACCGAATTACTTCATCAGCGTGCCCGGCAGGGTGATCATGCGTTTCGTGTTTATTTGGATGCACTCAACAGCCGGACACTGGGTTTTTTGTTTACTGCCTGGAACCGCAATCGCTATCCCTTTATTCACGAAAGGCGGCAGCGGTTGGAGGATAAATCGGCATTTCGGGGTGAAAATCTGATCTCAGGTTATGCCGGAACTCATCTGGATGCTTTTCAACAGGCACCAGTGATGACCCAGGTGGCCAGTTATTTTTGTGGTTATTTTTCCAATCAGCGGAAAACCTCCGCAGGTTTAAAGGCAATTTTATCCAAGGTGATAGGAGTTGAGGTCATAGTTCAGCAGTTTCATGCTCGCCGCTATAAACTCCCGGTCGATGAGTGCAACCGACTTGGTTGCCGAGCCTCCAGCCTGGGTAGAGACTTTGTGGTTGGAGAGGAAATTATCGATGGCAATATGAGTCTGCGTGTTACCACTCACCCGGTCGATTATCCGTTGTTCGATTCCCTGCAGCCCGGCGGACCTTTGTATCAACTGGTTGCTGCAGTGACAGAACAGTACTTAGGCATAGGCTTTGATGTGGAGTTGCAGCCAGTGTTGCGCAGTACCGAAGTACCGGTGGCAACTTTGAATGAAAACGGTCTTACCAACGCCACCCGTTTGGGTTACAATGCGTGGCTTGATGGCAGGATGCCGGCAATGGATGCAGATGATGTGTGTTTTACCTTGACCGGACAAACAACAGGATAGAGGAAGGATGGAATCCTTAGGACGATATCAGCTTAAAAGGATGTTGGGTGAGGGGGCCATGTCTCAGGTCTACCTGGCCTATGACCCCAAGCTACAGCGCGAGCTCGCGATCAAACTTCTGAAACCGGAGTTTGCTCAGGACGCACAGCGCGTAGAACTTTTCCTGAACGAAATTCAGCTCTCAGGGCGTCTGCACCATTCTAATATTGTCTCCATCTTCGATGTAGGGCAGATTGATGAAGTGCATTTCATTCTGATGCAACACTTCGAATCCCGTAACCTTGAATCCTGGTTTTGCGATCATCCCGATCTGACTATCGAGCAGTCACTGCGTATTGTGGTGCAGTTGCTTAAAGCGATTGAGCATGCACATGCAAAAGGTATATACCACCGGGACATTAAACCCAGCAATATACTGATTAATGACGAAGGCTTGGTTCAACTGACCGATTTCGGTGTGGCCTATCTGAATGAATCTGGTGTGACAGACGACACTTTCGTGATTGGTACGCCCTTTTATATGGCGCCAGAGCAGTTGCAGGGGCATCGGCCCACGGCTCAAAGCGATCTCTATTCGATTGGCGTGCTGCTTTACTATCTAGTGTTTGGAAAACTGCCATTCCAGGCCAGCACCCTGAAAGATCTTGATGAACTGATCCAGCGTTCTGAAGTGGATCTGGAATCGAAACAGATCCCTCCCAGTCTTAAAAAAGTCATCCGCAAACTGCTGCATAAAAACCCGGCATTTCGTTACCAGTCTGCAACTGAACTGCTCAAACAGTTGGACGCTTTGAATGCAGAGCTCAGGAGTGATGGCAAACTGTTGAACTTTCACATAAGCACTGCCTGGCGCAATACCGGTATCGTTGCACTTTGTTTTGGTATGTTGTGTGCCGCCTTGTTATATCTCACCGTCAATCAACTTTCTTCCAGTTTGCGCAATACACTAGTGTCTTATGGCGACATGTTTGTTGCTCAGATGCATGATCATCTGGCTGAGCCGGTACTCTTGGGAGACAGTGCCTCGATGAATGCAATCATTAACCGCTTTTCAGCTGCGGATGAGATTCTGTATGTCCATTTAGTCGATAACGAAGGTCGATACATGGCTTCCACTGATGGGGTTGATGCAGGCAGCTATTATCAGGCGCCTGCCGGGCTCTCCCGCTTACAACTGGACTCTCAGTATGATGTGTTTCACTACCCTGTGGATCTGTCAGGTTCCGAAATCTATCGTTTCTCCAGTCGGATTCAGTATGCCGACTCCACTCTGGGGCGAATCTATGTCGGGATTAAGTCAGAAAATCTCGATGGTATCGTCAATAAAACCCTTTTCTATCTGCTCAGTTTTATCCTGTTGATCTGTGGGCTGGTGGTTGCCGTCGTATACTTAATTTATAGATATTTCTTTAAGCAGATCAAAGTGTTGAATGATGCTCTGCAAAGTCTCTATGCGGGTAATTTCTACACCCGCTTGAAAGTTGAACGCAAGGATGAAATAGGCGCGCTCAAATCCCAGTTCAATGACTTGGCCGAACAGCTGGAAAACTTCTTCGACCAGCCGCGCGCGGCTACATCCGCTGATGATGTTGATAGTGTACAAAAAAACTCACCGCAAGCGGCTGAGGTGCCAATCGAAGCAGATAAAACTGTGATATTGAATCTGAACAAAGGGATTGAAGGATGAATGCAAGGGCTCTGATCGGAAAACTCTCGGAAACCTCCCGCGAAGGTGTAGAAACAGCGGCTTCGGTCGCTGTTGCACACCGCCACTACGCTGTTGAGCTGGAACATCTGGTGATCGGTCTGCTGAGAACCGAGTCCAATCAATTGGCCGGGCTGTTGGCCGCATACAATTTGAATGCGGTACGTGTTATCGAAGAGATGGAGCGCAATATTGCCCATTTTGACCAGGGTAATACCCAGGCTCCTGCGTTTTCACCACGGGTCATTGAGGTATTTAAAAAGGCCTGGATGCTCTCGAGCCTTGAATATGGTTTTCCAGCGATCGCCTCCGCCGCTTGTCTGGTGGTGCTGTTCAAGGATGAGTCGCTCAGGTTGTTAATGCTGTCGCGTTGTGCCTCCCTGCAGCAGGCTGATTTGGATCGTATCGTGCGTGAAGGGCAACGGCTGGCGCGTCATGAGTTTACTTCGTTTTCGGAGAGTACCCCTGAGGGCGATGCTACGGACAGCGCTGAAGTACATCCGCAGGCTGGCGCTGCTCAGCCTGCAGCACGATTTGGCAAGCCTTCTGCGTTGGATGCCTATACGCTTGATCTTACTGCTCGTGCAAGGGCCGGGCAGTTAGACCCAGTGGTGGGCCGTGAAGCTGAAGTACGTCAAGTGATCGATATCCTCTGCCGCCGTCGACAGAATAATCCGATCCTGACAGGCGAGGCGGGTGTGGGTAAAACCTCGATTGTCGAAGGTTTGGCACAGCGGGTGATTGAAGGTCAGGTGCCTGAATCGCTCCGCCAGGTGGTGATCCGCATCCTGGATCTGACTCTGCTTCAGGCTGGGGCCGGTGTTCGGGGCGAATTTGAACAACGCCTCAAGTCAGTGATTGAAGAGGTCAAACAGTCACCTGTGCCGATTATTCTGTTTATCGACGAAGCACACACCCTGGTGGGTGCCGGTGGCAATGGTGGGCAGGGCGATGCGGCTAATATTCTTAAACCCGCTTTGGCACGCGGTGAGTTACGTACCATTGCCGCTACAACCTGGGCGGAATACAAAAAATATTTTGAAAAAGATGCGGCGCTGACCCGTCGTTTTCAAGTGGTCAAAGTTGAAGAACCTTCTATCGAGCAGGCCACAGCAATGCTAAGGGCTGTGGCAGACAGGTTCGAAACACACCATGGGGTGATGATTCTGGATGACGCCATCCAGGCAGCGGTCACTCTCAGCAAACGCTACATCAGCGGACGGCAACTACCGGATGTGTGCATCTCCTTGCTCGATACAGCCTGTTCACGCGTCAGTATGCAGCATCAAAGCAGTCCCTCGCACCTGGAAAATATCCAGGCGGCGATTCAACAGCTGAGTCTACAGGTCAAAGGCCTTGAGCGGGAACAGCAGGCCTATGGCGTGACGCATCAGGCACTGGATTCCTTGGTGAGCCGATTGTCTGATCTGGATATTGAGCGTCTGGCTGTTGAGCAACGTTGGCAGTCTGAAAGTGATTTAGTAACTCAAATTGTGGTGTTGCGTGGTCAACTGACCGAGTCACCTGAAGAGCCCCTTGAGCTGCATCAGCAATTGAGTGACCTGCAACAGCAACTGCAGTTGCTGCAGGGCGAACAGCCACTGATTCGCCCGCATGTCGATGTCCAGGTGGTATCAGAGGTGGTCTCGGCCTGGACCGGCATTCCGGCAGGTAAAATGCTTTCCGGTGACGTGCAACGGGTGATGTCATTACGCCATGACCTGGGTAAACGCATCGTTGGACAGGATCATGCAATCGACCGTGTCAGTGAAAGTGTTCGAGTGTCCAGTGCGCGCTTGTCTGATCCGCGACAGCCCTTAGCGGTGTTTATGTTCTGTGGCACCAGTGGTGTTGGCAAGACCGAAACCGCCTTGGCCCTGGCCGATCTGATGTACGGTGGCGAGCAAAATCTGACTGTCATCAACATGTCTGAGTATAAAGAAGAGCATAAGGTTTCTCTGTTGATGGGCTCACCTCCTGGGTATGTAGGTTATGGTGAAGGCGGCGTACTTACAGAAGCCGTACGTCGCAAGCCCTACAGTGTGGTGTTACTGGATGAAATTGAAAAAGCCCACCCAGGGATTCAGGACATTTTCTATCAGGTGTTCGATAAGGGTACCTTGAAAGATGGTGAAGGCCGGGATATAGATTTCCGCAACACTCTGATCATCATGACCTCAAATGCCGGTACCGAAACGCTGACGGGATTAGCGGCTGATCCGGATACCCTGCCAGATGGCGAACAGTTGGAATCCCTGATAAAGCCAGAGTTGCTGCGCTATTTCAAACCCGCATTTTTGGGACGACTGCGGATTATTCCATATCTGCCTCTGCAAGATGACGCCATGGCGGGGATCGTTCGCTTGCAATTGGATAAGATCGTACAGCGTATTGCGCAGGAGCATGGGGTACAGCTCCGCTACGATGATCAACTACTGCAAACCATCGTCTCGCGCTGCAAGGAAGTGGATACGGGGGCCCGCAATGCCATTCACATCATCAGCAAACAAATTTTGCCAGCCCTGTCGCTGGTATTGCTCAACTCTCTGACAGACGAACAGCCGCTGAGCACTTTGCACCTGTCAGTCGATGATAGCGGGCAGTTCAGTGTCGAAAGAGGTGATCAATCGTTATGAAACGCTTCAGGTTTTTCCACACCCTGTTAGCGTTGATGTTATCTCTGATAGCAGGTCAGTCACTCGCAGAAACAGACAACTTCCGTTTTGCACTACCTGAAAGTTATCAGCCTTTCAGCATGACGCCGCACCCTGTTCATTATGGCAATGTGCTGGTGCTAATGCCACCGGAGGCCAGTACACCCTGGCAACAACAAGGGTATCGTAATATTCGTGTGCTGATGTTAACCGAACCTTCGGAGGCTGTGGGTTTCGCTACTACAGGACAGGGTGTTCGTGCTTATGCTGACTCGATACTGAATAACCTGGGTGCAGACTGTGAGCAGCCCAGTGTGCATCTGGGTTCCCCTGTTCAACTGCGAGATGGGCTGGGAGTTGATTGGCGACGCAGTTGTCGTTCAGCGCAGGCCGAAGGGATGTATTTGGCTGAGCAAGGACGTCTTTATTTTGCCGATAGGGGAGTATACGGGCTGAGCCAGTTTGGTTTCAGTAGTAGTCGACAGGCTAGCATGACTGAAGCGGAACGCCACTGGTTCGCAAAATTTGTGTTCAATTCAAATTTCTGTCGTAGCGGTATGAATTGTGGTGATGAGGGCTACTTTAAATATTGGGTTGAGTATCAACCCGAAGTGCCCGCCACCTCTGAATAAATCTGCTTTTCTGTTGCAGGTGCAACAGAAAGGCAGGTTTTGTATGGGTACATGTTTAGGAAGTCGTGTATCTGTGAGTTGTGCTGCTTTATTGGGATGAAAGTCACAATGGGTAGTATTTTATATGCAAACTAAAAGGATGTTTACATGGCTATATATATGAAAAATGCATGGAACATTATAGTTGTATTGTTAGTGATGCTTACGATACAAGCATGCCAGGTGCATAACATTGATCGTACAGATAACGTTACAAATCTAAGCAGTGGGGAAGAGCTGGTTCTGAAAGGTCGAATTTCATTGCCGTTACCTGAACAGTACGAAAAAGTGCTATTAGATGAGTATTCAATAATTATTACTGCGCCAGAGTATAGCATCGTGTACCGGTGGATAGATAAAGAGGAGATAGAGTTTATTGGCTCAAAAAATTCTCCTTACATGTTCTTTAAAAATGCTTTCACAAACCCAACTTCAGAAGAGGAAAAACGATTTTTAGAAGGGTTAAAGAGTACAGTGCATAGGTCTGATTCTTTTTCTAGTGATCTTGAATTTTTCTATTTTGACAATGAAGATGGACAACAAATATATATCTTGTCTCGGACTTTGGATTTTGTTGTTGAGATTGCCTATAAAGGTGAGGGCGCCACATATATCGGTAGTATTATAGCTAATTCAGAAATTAGATAAAGGAGGTTTGATATGGAAGTTTTAACTGAACAAGAGAAGATTGATTTTAAAGGATTTCTCGCGACTATATATGGTCCACAAGTCAATAACTGGAATGTTAATATAAAGGTTCTTGAGCTATTTGGGGAGTTGCTGCAAAGCAGTGAATCATGCAGTCGCTATATGGATATTGTTCCACGTCCATTTGTTGTAGGAAATGTCATACAGTGGGGCAGTAAACAAGTCCGGAATCTCATTATTCGACACCTAAAAAATGGTGGTGAACATTATTTGATCTGCCTGCGTGCAGCAGGAGCGAGAATGAAACCTAGATTTATTCTTGCATCACAGGGACTGTAGGCTAACAAAAAAATTCAACAAGATACTGAAAAGCTAAGCTCCTTAGCTTGATGACAATATTTTATATGATGGACATTTTTCGTCTAAAGTTTAGGCACAAAATTGTATTTGATGAACGCTATAGTCGAAAAAAGTACGATATTTGGTGATGAAGGCTACTACAAAAGTTTGGTTGAGTATCAACCAGAAGTGCCCGTCACCGCTGAATAAATCTGTTTTTTTTGTTGCTGATGTAACAGAAAGGCAGGTTTGGTATGGATACATGTTTAGGAAGTCGTGTATCTGTGAGTTGTGCTGCTTTATTGGGATGAAAGTCACAATGGGTAGTATTTTATATGCAAACTAAAAGGATGTTTACATGGCTATATATCTTAAGATTGATGGCGTAGAAGGTGATGTGACTGAGTCTTCACACTCAAATTGGGTTGAGTGTGATTCAATGAGTTGGAGTGTTAGTCGAGGCCTTTCTACTAAACCCGGACAGGGTAAAGATCGTGAGTCTACCTCTCCAAGCATCGATGAAATTACGCTGACAACTAAAATGGATAAAACCTCACCCATCTTCTTTTCCGAAGCTTGTGTGGGGCAGGGGAAAACAGCGTTGATTCACATGGTGCAGACCAGCCCTAATGGTATCGAAACTTATATGGAGTATACGTTGACGAATACACTGATTAGTGGCTATAGCCTCTTTGCGGATGAAAATAATCGTCCGCAGGAAACGGTTACGCTCAACTTCACTAAAGTTGAGATGAAGTATACGCCGTGGGATGAGGCACATCGTCCTGAAGGTAGTGTGCCTGCAGGCTATGATATCGCACTGGGCGTCAAGCTGTAAAAGCCCTCAAGCAAGTGTCTACTGGTCGAGCAGGCCAGTAGACACTTTAATATTTTGTAGATAAACACAACATTGAGCTGAGCAGTACAAGGTTAATTACACAGGATTGGTGTGTTTAATAAGTTAGACATCCTCATCCGCAAATGTGCTTGTAAAGGAAATACCATGGCTCATTTTTCGCAACAACCTCGCCTGTTGTCAATCGACAGCCCCTTAGGCCAAGATACCTTGCTGCTGACGCGCATTGAAGGCGAAGAGGCGCTCTCCAGTCTGTTTTCCTTTGAGATCGAGATGTACTCGACTCGCCAATCGATTTTGCCTGCTGAGATTGTCGGAAAGAACGTCACCCTCAAACTGATGCAAGCGGATGATCAGGGCCTTAAAACTGACTCACATACGGTGATTAACGGTTTTGTACGCCAGTTTCGGGGTGAAGGCAGTCAACTGCAAGACTTACGCTGTTACTCGGCAGAAGTCGTGCCCTGGTTATGGTTTTTAACCCAAACCAGTGACTCCAAAGTCTTTCAGCACAAAAATATCCGCCAGATTGCCAGCGAGGTGTTTGCCGATAACGGTTTCAGTGATTTTGAATTTCGCTTGATCGGTCAGCACCCTGTCCGTGATTACTGTGTGCAGTATCAGGAAAGTGATTTCACCTTTTTATCCCGTCTGTTTGAAGAAGAGGGCATCTACTACTTCTTCAAGCACAGCCAAGGCCAGCATATCCTCGTGCTGGCAGACCATAGCAGTGCCCCGGAAACCTGTGAAGAAAGTTCAGTCACCTTCCGCACCGGTTCCTTAAGTGCGCACACTATTCATAGCTGGTCACACCAGCACAGCTTTCGTACCGGACGCTACGCCAAACGCGATTACGACTTCAAAAAACCATCCGATGTGATGCAAACCGGCATCAAGGGTGACATGGACGTAGCAGGTATCGGACGCTATGAACAGTTTCTTTACCCCGGCCGTTATTACAACAAAGGCTTGGGTGAGAACCTCACACGCCTGCGTATTGAGCACGACGAAGCGCTGCATGATCAGGTGTTGGGCAAAAGTACCTGCCGCAC
>Ga0209345_10000058_pt1 | contig 168693 bp, 166 predicted proteins | sample Cruoilmetagenom7_FD_187294 | JGI IMG/M metagenome (GOLD analysis project Ga0209345, IMG submission 187294) | Oil polluted marine microbial communities from Coal Oil Point, Santa Barbara, California, USA - Sample 7 (SPAdes) (version 2) | ecosystem: Environmental > Aquatic > Marine > Oil seeps ... | reverse complement strand
GAAAATCATTGTTATGAAAACGCTCTCGCAGAACGTGTAAATGGAATACTAAAAGATGAATTTTATCTCGACCAGACCTTTGCTAGTGTGGAAGAGGCAAAAAAAGCAACCAAAAATGCAATTAAATTATACAACTCTAAAAGATTACATTTATCTTTAGACTATAAAATACCTAATAACGTGCACCAAAATGCAGCTTAATTTTAATCAATAACCTGTAGACGAATTTTAGGACGAGACATATAACACGACAATATGAAAAGAACATTTATAGGAATAATTTTCACTTTGACTTTCTGCTTATTTACAACTCTTGGATTTTCGCAATCGAAAGAAATTAAAATCGAATTTTTAGGAAATTGTGGATTATATTTAACTGATGGAACAACTAATATCTACACAGATTTTCCATATAAATCTGGAGCACACGGTTATATGGAATTTGATGAATCAAAATTAGATAATATAAAGGAAAACTCAATATTTATTTTTACTCACAAACATTCTGACCATTACTCAAAAAAGAATTTAAAAAAGGTAATTAAAGAAAAAGGCGGAACGAAATACGGAGTTTCAAACATATCCGAATTGGAAAAATTGAATAAAACTCTAAATGACTTTGAGATTAAAGCATTCAAAACCAAGCATAAGGTTTTTGGAATAAACTTCAGACACTATTCATATTTAATAACTTGGCACGGAAAGAGAATTTATTTATCTGGCGATACAACTAATCCAGAAACTATTGGAAAAATAAAGAATATCGACTTGGCATTTATCCCATATTGGCTTTACGAAAATGCTAAAGAACAAAATGTTTTGATTGATGCAGATGAAATCGGAATTTACCACTTACATCCAGCAGAAATTAAGCCTGCAGGAAAATTCTTTAAAGACAAAGAAAACGAGCATCCATTTACCGAACAAGGCAAAATAATTACGATTGAATTGCAAACTGAATAAAATACTGTGGGCAACAACGTGTACAATCAATTGCATGATTATCGCCTACTTACGAAAATCCTCGCCTGTGATTTATTTGCTAACTTTAGTGCTTAAACACGCAACAAACCATATACAAAACAGTTAGCAACAATCTGAACAAAACATGATGTTATTTTATTCTTTAGGAATCATTTCTCTTGTATCAATTGGAATCTATTATTTCATTTGGAAAGATAAGCTGAGTGACAAAAAAAAATTAGAAAAGGATTGGCAAAAGTTTCTTAAATCTGAATCCTTGAATGACATAAAAGGAATTGCTTCTAATGGAGATAAATTGATTTGGAATAAATACCTTCTGACTGAACAACTAGACCAAATAATTGATGTGGTAAATTCGAGAATATCTGACTTTCCTGAATTGAAAAAACTAGAAAATAATGCATTCAATAAAAAATTGCATTACGACCGACCTTTGCCATATCCAGGGAGCAGCGGAGGAAAAAAACAAAGTTGGTAACTAAGAAAAAATAAAGACTGTTGCTAACAACGTATATAAAAAATTGCTATTTTTAGCTTAACCAATGGGAGTTGCTTTGTCTGCTAACTTCTTATTTTTCTTCGGAAAATCCTCGCACACAAAAACGCAACTAACCATACAAAAAAAACCGTTAGGAAGAATAACCACAATGGCACGTAAACGACAATGAAAACAACTACTCTTAAGGTATTATTATTACTCTTCCTGACTATTTTTAGCACGAAATCTTTTTCACAAAAAATGGTTGAATATTACGAACCCGTAAAAAATGATAGTCTAAAAGTTGGAATAGGAGAAAATGACTTTTTGCCTTTTATTCAAAAAGGTTATACTCTAATGCTTCCTGAAAATAAAGAGATTAAAGGTGTACTTATTTTCCTCGAAGATTCAAAGTATGACAAAAAAAATTTTAGCTCAAAGCAGATGTATAGTCAAGCATCTAAAAATAACTTTGCGGTATTGTCAATTTCAACCGAAATCCCTTTAGACTTTTACTTTTCTAAATCATCTATGAATTCTACTCATAATTTAATTCAAGAGGTGTTTAATAAACATAATTTACCTAATGAAAACATTTTCTTTTTAGGAACAAGTTTAGTTGGACATAGAGCGATGAAATATATTGAATTTATCAAAAAGGGAGATTATGATTTTCAGGTTAATATAAAAGGAGTTGTTATTTGTGATTTGACATTGGATTGGACAAGAAAATGGCAACAACACAAACGAGATATAAAAATCAATCGAATTGACCTTTGGGAGCCAATATTTATGAATTTTATGTTGGAAACCTATTTGAAAGGCACGCCCAAAACTGCCCAAGATAATTACCACAATTTCTCGACTTATAGCTACTCTGATGAAAATAATGAAAATGTTAAGTTTTACAAAAATTATGCTGTTAGAGCTTATATTGAGCCCAAAATAAAATATAGACTAAAAAAACACTACAGAACCTTATATGAAAACAATTCGACTGACATAGTTGGGTTTTTAGCTGAATTAGAACTTGCAGGAAATAAAAATACAGAATTAATTGTTTTACAACCAGAATATAAACAATTCGAAAATCGGAATACACAGACAACTTGGAATGAAATAAATAAAGGTGAATTAATGGATTGGATAAATAAGCAAACTGAAAAATAACTACGCACAACTCGCAAAGTATAAAAAGAACAGAAGTCAAGCTAATAACATTAATTAAACACTATCCCGTTAAACTTAACTATCTAATAATTCTTCAATAACTTTATAAGAACATATGTAATGTAATTTTACTTTAAATTTTATAATTAAAGTGAAAGAACTAAAAGTGTTATCTGTTTTACCATTATTACTTATAAGTCTAATTGTAATGGAGAAAAAAAGCAATGGAAACTCACTACAAGTGGGAGATATCTCTTTTATTTCCATGAAATCTTCAAATAATGATAGTTTTTCAATCATTACTTCTGTGAATCTTCAACCAGGCACGAAAATTCATTTTACTGATTCAGAATGGAATGGAAATCATTTTGGCTTTGATGAAAGTAATATTTTATGGAAAACAGGAAATCATATCATAAAGGCTAATTCTATAATTAAGTTTACCAACTTAAACTCAACACCTTTTGTTTCTATTGGAAGTCTTTATGGTTATATGAGAATATCGAAGAAAAAAGATGCAATATTCGCTTATATTGGAAATGAAAGAATGCCTATTAAAATTTTATCTGCTTGCGCAAATGATGAATTAGGTTTTGGAACTTTAGTAAATACAGGTTTAATAAAAGATATTACAGCTATAATGTTTCATTGAAGCTTTCTATAAAACTTTTCTTTATATAATCTTAAAAAATACATTCACAAACACCCTGTATAATTAATTGTTTTGATCGTTGCTTACCCAAATGAGATTTGAAATTGATTACGTGAGCGAAGGTGAATCTGGGATAATGAAATCGTATAAACAAGGTGAGCATAATCTTTATATACGATTTGACCGAAATAAAGAAAGCGAACAATTTATTCGCAATGTCGGATTAGACCATTTAGCATTTTAATTAAAAAACGAAACAGAAGTTAATGAAATTTATGAACTGATTAAAAAACTGAACGTAAAAATAACTCGTGAACCTAGAAAATATCCTGAATATACGGAATCCTATTATGTGTTTTATTTTCGAGACCCAAACGGGATTCCATTAGAAGTTTATTTGCAATAATTGATTTGACAAGAATTATCGGAATAAAATACTGTGTACAAAAAGATAATATAACCTAAATCCCTAATTTAAAGAATCTTGCATCCAAAAGATATTAATCTCAAATAAAAACGTACCTTTGCATCTTGAAAACTCCTCAGAGTGAGGATGTGTTACTAGAAGTTTAGGTTTAAGTATGTCGATTCGCTTCTTTTGTAACACTACAAAACATAATCGAATACTTATACAAGAATGAGCACATTCCAAGATTTAGGTCTTAATGACGACCTATTACACGCAATTACAGATTTAGGCTTTGAAACTCCAAGTGATGTCCAAACCAAGGCAATCCCAATTTTATTAGAAAAAGATACAGATTTAGTAGCATTAGCTCAAACAGGAACAGGTAAAACTGCTGCCTTTGGTTTTCCTATGCTACAAAAAATAAATATAGATAGCAGAACAACTCAAGGGTTAATCCTGTCTCCTACTCGTGAACTTTGTTTGCAAATTACAAACGAAATGAAGCAATATGGTAAATATTGCAAAGGTCTTAACGTGGTTGCTATTTATGGTGGCGCAAGTATTACAGACCAAGCCAGAGAAGTAAAAAGAGGTGCACAAATTATTGTGGCAACTCCTGGTAGGATGAAAGATATGATTAGTAGAAGATTGGTGGATATTTCTAAAATTGAATTTTCTGTTTTAGATGAAGCTGATGAAATGCTAAACATGGGTTTTAAAGAAGATATTACAGATATCTTATCTCATACACCTGAAGAAAAAAATACATGGTTGTTTTCTGCAACAATGCCTAGAGAGGTATCTAATATTGCGAAAAAATTCATGAATAGTCCTATAGAAATAACAGTAGGTAATAAAAACGAAAGTACCAATCAGGTATCTCACGAATACTATTTAGTAAATGCAAGAGATCGTTACCAAGCTTTAAAACGCTTATCTGATGCAAATCCAGATATCTTTTCTGTTATTTTTTGTAGAACCAAACGCGATACTCAAAAAGTTGCTGAAAACTTAATTGAAGATGGTTATAGTGCTGGTGCTTTACATGGTGATTTAAGTCAGAACCAAAGAGATTTGGTTATGAAATCTTTTAGAAACAAACAAATACAAATGCTTGTAGCTACAGATGTTGCTGCTCGTGGTATTGATGTCGATAATATTACTCACGTAATAAATTATCAATTACCTGATGAACCTGAAACTTACACACACAGATCTGGTAGAACAGGACGAGCTGGTAAAACTGGTATCTCTATGGTTATTGTTTCAAAAAGCGAAGTGCGTAAAATTAAAAGTATTGAACGCATTATAAATCAGAAATTTGAGCATAAAGAAATTCCTGATGGGATGGAAATTTGCGAAGTGCAGTTAATGTCTCTAGCTAATAAAATTCATAATACAGAAGTTAATCATGAAATCGATAAATACTTAACTAGTATAAACGAATTATTTGAAGATACTTCTAAAGACGAATTAATCAAGAAATTTTTCTCAGTAGAGTTTACCAGATTCTTTAATTACTACCAAAAAACTAAGAACCTAAACGTTTCAGATTCTCGAGATTACGATCGTGGTGGAGAAAGGTCTGAAGGTGGTCGTGGTTATAGAGGAAGCTCTAACGATTCTAGATACTTTATAAATGTTGGTAGAAAAGATGGATACGACTGGATGAAATTGAAAGATTTCTTAAAAGAAGTATTAGACCTTGGAAGAGACGATGTATTTAAAGTAGATGTAAAAGAAAGCTTCTCATTCTTTAATACAGAAAAAGCACTTCAAGAAAAAGTATTAGCATTCTTTACAGATTTTAAACACGATGGACGCTTTGTAAATGTAGAAATTAGCGAAGACAAAGGTCGTGGAACAAGTAGAAATAAAAGACGTCGCGATGGTGGAGGCGATAGACGTAGAGACTCTAAACCAAGAGGAGACAGGCGTTCAGGCTCAAGAAGTGATGGAAACAGAAGCGATAGACGTAGTTCTTCGAGTAATGAGTCTCGTTCAAGGCGTTCGGAATCTGGATCAAATTCATCCAGGCCAAGACGTTCTAGACGTTAAACTTATTTGTTAATTTTAAGTCAAAATATAAGATACTTAAATGTATTATCGTTTAGTTTAGTACTTTTATGCTTAATATTGCTTTAATGAATAAACAGCTAATCTTTTTTGCGCTTTTAGTATTTACCTCTTTTATGTATGGTCAAGAAGCTACAACCGTTAAAGGAGTTGTTATTAATGCCTCTGAAGGAGTTGCACTAGAAAGTGTAAATATTGTTAATTTAAATCAAGTTAAAGGTACTACAACCAATGCTAGAGGAGAGTTTGAAATTAAAGCAAATCCAACAGACACTTTACATTTTTCTTATCTAGGTTTTAAATCGATTAAAGTTCGTGTTACTAATGACTGGATAAAATTTGGAAGTTCTACTATTCAATTAACAGAATTGGCATTTGCTTTAGAAGAAGTTGTAGTTAACGATTTTAAACTTACAGGTTATCTAGAAGTAGACATTAAACAAGTGCCAATTAACACAAACTATAGATATAACATTTCAGGACTACAAACAGGTTACGAAGCTGGCGGATCATCTACAAATGCTGTAACTAGAGTTCTTGGAGCTGTTTTTAATCCTGCAGATTTTCTATATAGCATGTTTGGTAAACAGCCAAACGAAATGCGTAAACTAAAAAAAATGAAGCAAGATGATGAGATTAGAACCCTTCTTGCTAATAGATTTGATAGAGAAATGCTAACTGCCTTATTACAAGTAGATCGTGCAGATTTAGACGAAATTATCAGGCAATGTAATTATTCCAAAAGCTTTATTCAAACGGCTAACGATCTTCAAATATTAGATGCCATTAGTGAATGTTATGAAGAATATAAAGTATTGACTAGAAGCAAAAATAAAGGAAGACTTTAAAACTATAATATTGTGTCATTCAGAGTGAAACGAAGAATCTAGAAAATAATAGACTCTTCATTCTGAATGACATTTTTTTATGCCTTTGAGTGTAGCGCAATTCTGTTTCCTTCAGTGTCTATAAAAACTGCCATATATCCATGTTCTGGAGATATTTATGTTTTAATATGCTCGTTCTGTTCTACATGAAGAATTTCTTGTTCTCTAGTTCCAACAGATTCTTGTTTCATATTAGGACCCTTCTTTATTCATGGTGACCAATAATCTTGATTATTAGCTAGTTAGTTTCAATAAATTTACAAAAATTAATGGTTGTAAAAATGGGAAACAATCTCATCGTAGCTTTTAATGGTCTTCTTTATCCAATCCAATCGCTTTTCTTGTTGTTCTTCTAGTGTTAATTGCCAAGAAACATCCGAATGTCTTAATTTGGTAGTAACATGTTGTAGAATGATGGCTGCAGAAACAGAAATATTTAAGCTCTCAGTAAAACCAGACATAGGAATTTTTAAATAACAATCTGCTTCATCTAAAACGTCTTGAGACAAACCTTGAGTTTCTCTTCCAAAGAAAAAACAAGACTTCTTTGTTACATCAAACTCATGCAACAAACAATCTGTTGTATGAGGTGTGGTTGCTACAATTTGATAGCCTTTTTGTTTTAAATCTTTGATGCTGTCTTTTACAGAATGGTATCTATTTAAATCGACCCATTTTTGGGCTCCCATTGCAATTTCTCTATCAATTTGTTTGGTATTTGTTTCTTCAATTATATTGACCTCTTGAATACCAAACACATCGCAACTTCTTATTACAGCGCTTGTATTATGCAACTGATAGACATCTTCTGTAGCCACTGTAAAATGCTTTGTTCGTTGACTTAAAACAGTATCGAAACGCAGTCTTCTATTTTCAGTTAAATACGTTTCTAAGTAAGCTAAAAGTTTTAAATCTACCATCTAATAAAAATAAAAAAAACCTGACGAATCACCAGGTTTTTATTCAATAAATTATTTATAAATTAATCGTTAGAGCCTATATTTCCTTGAGCTACAATAGTAGTTAATTGCGTACTACTTAAATGCACTTTAATATGACCATTGACATCTGAGACATCTTCAAAACCAAAAACAGTGTCATCATCTAGAGCAGCTAAATTAGTTTGGCTTACTCCTGTATTCCCATCAATTGGATTAAAAGTAAAAATAACACTTCCTCCTGTATCAACATCATTTGCATAAATATAAGCAGGATGTACACCATCAACTGGAGTGTTTTCTAAAACAATAACAGCTAAAGCTTCACCATTAGTTCTTTGAAAGAAAGTAGCAGTTCCGCTTATTCCAATCACGTCTACTTCACTTAAATTATAATTAATAGATTCACCTGTTAATTCATTTTGTCCAATATCTCCTTGGGCTATAATAGTTCCAGGGTTCATATCGCTTTCATGTACGTTTATATAACCATCAAAATTAATGGCATCTATGTATAAAAAAGAAGTGGCATCATCTAATTCAGACACATTGGTATAACTCTTCCCAGTGTCTCCATTTACTGGATTTAAAGTAAAGGCAACTCCTCCTCCTTCAACAGCTGTGTTGGTATGTATATGTGCTGGATGCATATCTCCAGAAACAGTGTTTGACAATTGAATAACAGCCAAAGCTTCGCCATTTTCTCGTTCAGAAAAAGTAGCAGTTCCAGAAATACCAGGTACATCTTTTTCGCTTAAAGAATACGTTTTAGATACGCCTGTTAATTCATTCTGACCAATATCTCCTTGTGCTACAATTATATCTAATTGCGAATCACTTTCATGAACATTTATATAGCCATCGAAACTCAATAACTCTTCATAAGTTACAGGAGTTCCATCGTCTAAAGCCGAAAAAGTAATGGTACTAAAACCAGTAGTTCCACTTACTATTCCCAAAGTAATTGCAATGCCTCCACCTTCAGCTGCAGTATTGTAATGAATATGTGCTGGATGCATACCACCTGTTGGTATAGCAGTAAAATCTAACTCAACAGTAACGGATTCATCTTCATTTTTAATAAATTTAGCCGTTCCGTTTACATTATTATCGTCTATAGAACCTAATGCAAAGGTTTTAGAAGTTTGACTCGATGGAATTGGTGTAATATGATCATCACTACTACAACCCATTAAAATAACTAAGGGTAAGACTAAAATTAGTGACTTAAATAGTTTCTTCATAATCTGAAATTAATTATCTGTAATATTACACATAATATATAAATTTTTAAAGTGAAGCTCTACTCCTTTTTAATTTTCTTTTAAGAATGAAATTTTATAGTTTCACAAAATGAAACATGTAGTTGTACTTACAGGAGCTGGAATAAGTGCCGAAAGTGGCATAAAAACCTTTAGAGATGCTGATGGGCTTTGGGAAGGACATGATGTGATGGAAGTAGCTTCTCCACAAGGGTTTGCTAAAAACCCAGAATTGATTTTAAACTTTTATAACGAAAGACGAAAACAATTATTAACAGTTAAATCAAATGATGCTCATAAAGCTTTAGCAACATTAGAATCGGAATATAAAGTGACAATTGTCACTCAAAATGTAGACGATTTACATGAACGTGCTGGTAGTACTAACATTATTCATTTACATGGCGAGCTATTAAAAGTTAGAAGCAATTTTAATGAACATGATATTTGGTCTTGTAAAAGTGATATTGTTCTGGGAGATTTATGTGAGAATGGCTATCAAATCAGACCACATATTGTTTGGTTTGGTGAGGCAGTTCCAATGATGGAAGAAGCCATACAAATATGTAAAACTGCAGATATTCTTGTTATTATTGGCACATCAATGCAAGTATATCCTGCAGCAAGCCTTATGAATTTTGTGCCAAAACAAACTCCCATTTATTATATAGACCCAAAGCCTGCAAATGTAAATAGTGAACGCGTTACAGTTATTAACAAAACTGCAACCCAAGGGATGAAACAACTTTTAATACTTTTAAAACAAAAGGATTAGAAATTTATGCTTTCTTATTCTCCTTTTTTGGTGGCATAGTTCCAAACACTTTATCCCAAAATGTATTAGAAACACCAAATGCTTTATTAGGATATTTATAATGATGTAAGCTGTGATGATGCCATAAATCTCTAAAACGCTTTGGAGGACGCATAACATGTGTTGCCCTATGTACAAATGAATACATTAAATAGCCTATAAAAAACCCAGGAAAAAAACCGTAAACCAATTGTGTATAACCTGCTATCCAGAATACGATGAAAAATATTCCGAATAAAAAAGACGCTAAAATTATTCCAGGAACTGGAGGCATTAATAAACGATCTTTATCTGTTGGAAAATTATGATGTGCACCATGCATGATAAAATGAAATCTTTGAGACCATTTAGCTTCAGTAACCCAATGGAACACATAACGATGCAACATATATTCAGCAAAGGTCCAAAAGAATAAACCAAAGATAAACAAACCAATAAATTGCAAAACAGTTAATCCTTTAACTGCAATGGCTATATAAACTAAAAAAGAACTTACTAAACCGTAAACTATAATATTAGAAATAGGATCCGTTTTAGTTAAACGCTCCAAAATAGGATTCTTAAAAATTTCTGCTTTACCAGTTTGAAAATCTGTTGTTACTTCAGGTTTCATAAAATGTACTATTTAAAGGTGCAAAATTATAAAAAAATAAAAACTATCTAGAATAATTAGGTGATTCTTTAGTTATTGTAACATCATGAGGATGACTTTCATTAATACCAGAAGCCGTAATTTTAATAAATTGACCTGTTGATTGTAAAGTAGCAATATCTTTTGATCCACAATAACCCATTCCTGCTTTTAAACCACCTACAAACTGATGAATGCTTTCGTATAATTCTCCTTTATAAGGTACTCGACCAACAATGCCTTCTGGTACTAACTTTTTAATATCGTCTTCAACATCCTGAAAATATCTATCTTTACTTCCTTGTTTCATGGCTTCAACAGAACCCATACCTCTATAAGACTTAAACTTTCTTCCTTCGTAAATTATAGTTTCACCAGGACTTTCTTTTGTTCCAGCCAATAAGGAACCTAACATAACACAGTCTGCTCCAGCTGCAACAGCCTTTGGAATATCTCCAGTATATCTAATTCCTCCATCTGCAATTACAGGAACTCCAGAACCTTTAATAGCTGCTGCAACCTCTAATACTGCCGAAAATTGTGGATATCCAACACCAGCTACCACACGTGTGGTACAAATAGAACCAGGACCAATTCCAACTTTAACAGCATCTGCTCCTGCATCAACTAAATATTTTGCAGCAGCTCCAGTTGCTATATTTCCAACAATGACATCTAATGTTGGGAATTTAGTTTTTACTGCTTTTAAAACAGCTACTACACCTTTTGTATGACCATGAGCTGTATCAATTATTACTGCATCTACACCAGATTTCACTAAAGCTTCAGTGCGTTCAACAGCATCTGCTGTTACTCCAAGAGCAGCAGCAACACGTAAACGACCATAGACATCTTTATTTGAAATTGGCTTTTGAGTCAGTTTTGTAATATCTCTAAATGTAATTAATCCTGCTAGTTTATTATTGTCGTCAACAATCAGCAATTTTTCTATTTTGTGTTCTTGCAAAATCACTTCAGCTTGCTCTAATGACGTTCCAACAGGTGCAGTAACTAACCTATCGCTAGTCATAACCTCAACGATTGGTCTTTCTCCATCTTTTTCAAACCGTAAATCTCTATTGGTTACAATACCTTTTAAAAATCCTTGCTCATCAATAATTGGAATACCACCAATACCATGTTCAGCCATATTTTGTTTTGCATCAAGAACTGTTGCTTCTAAAGTTAGAGTAACAGGATCTGTAATCATTCCACTTTCAGCACGCTTTACTTTACGAACTTCGTTTGCTTGTTCAGCAATAGTCATATTTTTATGAAGTACTCCAATACCACCTTCGCGAGCCATAGCAATAGCCATAGCACTTTCTGTAACAGTATCCATAGCTGCTGAAACTATTGGAATGTTAATAGTAATGTTTTTAGTGAATTTTGTTTGAATATTAACCTCTCTTGGTAAGACTTCAGAGTAAGCAGGAATTAAAAGGACGTCGTCGTAGGTTAAGCCTTCTCCTACAATTTTGTTTGAATGTGATGTCATGTTGCAATTACATTTATAATTGCGTGCAAATATACAATATTTAAAGGGATTAAAGTTTTAAGTTATTATTAAATTATTCGCATTCAGTTTTACAATAAGGTCTTAACTTATTTATAGCATAATCATACCTATCCTCTTTATTTGATAAATCTCCGAAAAATACGATTTCTCTTAGCACCATAAATTTATAAATGCATTTACCTTTAGCCATTTTATCGATTGTCTTTAGTGTTTTTTGATTTATTTCACTATAAATTTCTTGCAACCAAACATATTGTTCTTCGTAAATAATGGTTTCATCCCAAGCTAAAGCTTCTTCATATTTCAATATTGATTCAGAAAAATAAAGCGCTTTTATCTTTTCAAAAACTTTTGAGAAAACCGTTTCACTTCCTCTGGCAGCATAACGTTTCACTTCTCTTTTAGTGAATATATTAAATGGGAAGGACTTTACATTATCTAACTTATTTGAAATAAAATGCGCCATTTTTGGCCAAAGTACTTCTGAACCTTTATCATCTAGAGACTTAAAAAGCTATGAATAAAAATCGGTTCGCTCTTTTAAGGATTGATATTCTAAGGGAAGATTATTTTGTAAATTATATAGATTGGCTTGTTGCCAAATTGCTGTATTATTTTTTCTATCTGAAAACAACCAGTCTGAAGATTCTAATTGTAGTTTATCTGTAAGTTTTTGATACGCATTTATGTTTTTATATTCTTTTGAAAAACTAACAGTAGTAAAACAGAAAAAAAACACGTATAAAAATACTTTCATATAGATTAAATGAAATATCAATTTACAAGAACAAACTAATTATTTACTTTTTTGAAATTAAAAACTTGATATAGAATGATTAAAACTGAAAGCGTAAAAGTAAGTGTCATAAATATTCCAGAAATCATTACTATATGTTTTATCCAAAGCATTCCTTTCCAGAGTAAATAAAGACCTCCAAATGTAAGGATGATGGATAAAAAAGGTTCTATAATTAAAAATAATTTAAGCTTTTTGCTCAATTTTGTTGTAGTCAAGATTAATCCTAGTAAAAAGAAAATAATAGACATAGACAAGATGTGATTATGAACCAATGTAAGCATTTCTTGTTCACTTTTTTTGAATTTCATCACGTTTGTCTCTTCATTAAATTCATTCCCCAAATATTGTTCTTCAATACCATTTGGATTAACAGTAGAAGTTTCGCCAACAAAAAGTAGTCCTGAATAAAAACCAATACTTAGTACAATGATAAATGCAGCTATTAAGAACTTTAACTCTTTTGTAAATGTATATATCAATCCGTTTAGTTGCATCTTAAATTATGTTTTTTGAATGAAGAATTTTTAAAGATTGTAATAAATTATTAACAGCAGTTGTCATAGATCGCACAGAAATAGTTGCTCCAGAAATAGCCATGATATTATCGCCATATCTTAAATCGTCGTTTTGTGTTTTACCTATAAATTGTTTCAACCAACGCTTACTTCCTATTTCACCACCATAATCTTCTCTATAAACCAGAACTTTGGTTTTTAATACAACTAACTCGTTATCTAGTAAAACCAAATAATCAAATAGATCTGTTTTACTTGGTGCTTTTGAAACATAAGCGTAGCCTAATAATTGATTGTTGGAATGTATTTGAAAGAAATTATCTGCGTCAAATTTTGAAGGTAACTGTTTTGAAACATCATCAGGAACAGAAAAAGGTTCAAACATAAATGTTTCAACCTGAAACGTTTCAGATATCTCTTTATCCACTTTTTTCTGAATATTTTTTGGCAATCCAATTACTTGAAATGCCATAAAAACAAAGAGGATAATAATATGTTTCAAATTCATTTTAAAAAGATATTTTAAATGTTTAGCCTTACCAAATTAAACACCAAATAGCTAAAGCGAAATACGCATTTCAACCTTAGCTATAGGACAATTAAAAACTAATTCTTGAGTTAGAACCAAACACCAATTCCAAAATTTAATTGGTTAGGTAAACTATTGTTTGTTGCGTCTTTTTTAAACTGATAATCTGCTTTAACGACTGCTCCAGGTGTTAATTTATAAGTCAATCCTAACGTCCATTCACTTCTATTATATGCATCATTAACTAACAAATCTCCTTTTACAGATGCATTTGTGTCGTAATCTTCGTAACGAGCAAATGCAAAAAGCTGTTGTTCCTTGGTTAGAGGCAATAAATTATAAGCTGCTTCTAAATACCATCCTTGCATAGCACTTCCAAGTCCTTGATTTGGATCTGTTTCTAAATCGTAATACAGCTCGTTATAAGCTTCAGTATCATTTAATCCTGCATACACAAATTGTCCACGAGCAGCAATACGCTTGTATGCATAACGAGCATCTAAGCCAACCATTGAAAGGCCAACACTAGAACCATCCAATTCTTCTACATCGTCTTCAGCTTGCGAACGACCAACGTATCCTGATAATCCTAAACGTAATCCAGGTAATCCGTAATAATCTAATTTTGCAGATAAGTTTGGAGAATCTACTGTCGATTGGATTCCTTTTTGTCTACCATTTCGCAAACCATTTTTTCCACCTAAAACTTTAGAACCATTTACTGATGCAAACCCAGTAAATATATAAGCTTGGTAGCCTAGTGAAATCTCATTAAATCTCCCAGAAACACCAACACCAATTTCTCGCCAAGTTGTTGGCACAATACTTTTATCCATACTTGGACGCTCCACTCCATTAAAAGTTGTAGGCTCATGATATTCATTTACAATTCCCATTGGGACTAACATTAAACCTCCACGAAGATTTACACGATCTGATAAACTATATTGTAAAAAAGCTTGTTCTACAAACACTTCTTCTACATGCTCTAATTCAATTTCTGTTACAAACTGTACTTTATCGTTAAACTTGTAACCAAATAACAACACAAGACGTTGTACATCTAACTCGCCATTATTACCTTCTGGTTGATTATAAGTTATTTCTCCATAACCACCTACAGTCACACCAGAACTCACATTACCTGAAAGAATATGTTGTGCTGCATTTTCTTGTTGTTGTGGATTTGTATATAATGAATCTGGAACTGTTTGGGAAAATATAATAGCCGAAATTAATAAGGATACTAGTAATAAAGCATTTTTCATTTTTAGATAATTGTATTTTATTTTTATTTAGACTTGTTATAAATAGAGAAATAATTCTTCGGCAAAAATAGTATCTCATTTCAATCCTGCAAAATTTATTTAGATTAATTTTAAATAAACTTTAAAGAGATGTTTTAACTAATTGAAAATATAAAAATTAGAAAGAAAAAAAATTAATGGTAAGCTGTAAATATTTTTGTAGCCTCGTTATATGCACTCTCAAAACTTAAAGCATTAAGGTTAGAAACTTTATTCTGAGTAAAATAAGAAAGTAGTTTTTCCGTAGGCATATTACCTGTTAATTCGTCTTTAGCCATAGGGCAACCACCAAAGCCTTGAATAGCTCCATCGAATCTTTTACAACCAGCTTTATAAGCAGCATCCACTTTTTCAAACCAGGTAGTTGGTGTCGTATGCAAATGTGCGCCAAATTCTATTTGTGGATAATTAGGAATTAAATTAGAAAACAAATAATTAATGTTTTCAGGGTCTGAACTCCCTATAGTATCACTTAAAGACAATATTTTAACTCCCATTTTGGAAAGGCGTTCTGTCCACTCTCCTACGATGTCAACATTCCAAGGATCTCCATACGGATTACCAAAACCCATAGATATATAAACTACAACTTCTTTGTTTGTATTATCTGCAATATCAAGAATCTCACTTAACGTAACCACAGATTGTGCAATGGTTTTATGCGTATTTCGCATTTGGAAATTTTCAGAAATTGAAAAAGGATATCCCAAATAATCAATGGCTTGATGTACAGAAGCATCTTGAGCACCTCTGGTATTAGCAATAATAGCCAACAACTTACTTTCCGTTTTGCTTAAATCTAATTGATCTAAAACTTGAGCAGTATCTACCATTTGGGGAATGGCCTTTGGAGATACAAAACTTCCAAAATCAATAGTATCAAAACCAACACGTAATAAAGATTGAATATATTGCACTTTCTTCTCGGTAGGAATAAAGTCTTTAATGCCTTGCATGGCATCTCGTGGACATTCAATAACTTTTATTTTGTCTAGCATTTATTTTGACATTGGAACTGTAAAAATAGTATTATTTTCTTTAAAGCAAGATGAAAACTGCAATACCTACAAACACAATAATTTGAAGCCATTTTAAATAATTTCCTATATGCTTATGTTGCTTAATATAATTTGAAATAGAACCAGCAAGAATTGCAATAGTTGAAAAAATAATGAAAGAAACAGCCATAAACAATAATCCTAATACATAAAATTGAGTGACTTCATTTAAAGTAGTACTAAACAAAAATCCTGGAAATAAAGCTAGAAAGAACAAGGACACCTTAGGGTTTAAAACATTCATTAAAAATCCTTGCTTAAATAATTGAGAGACACTTTTTTTTGGTACGTTTTCTGAGTTTAAATGTAGAGGCCCATCACTTTTAAAGACTTTATAAGCCAAGTATAACAGATAAATTGCTCCAAAAAGTTTGATACTAAAAAATAGATGTCCGTTTTCTTTAATAAGTGCAGAAACACCAAAAGCGACAAAGGTTGTATGAACTAAACAACCTGAGATTAACCCAAAAACGGTAGCTAAACCAAATTTCTTTCCATGACTGATGCTTTGCATTAACACATAAATATTATCTGGTCCGGGAGAAAATGCCAACGCAGCAGTAGCAATGATAAACGATATGAGTATGTCGTAATTCAATATTTATTTTTTGAGTAAAAATAGAATTAAAATAAATTAATTCATCTCTTTAAATTCAATTAAAAAGACCTTCAATTTTATTTGTTTATTTTTGTTATAAACAACCAAACACACAAGCATGAAAAAAATTACTCAAATTACACTTGCAATTTGTTTCTTTATTCTACTACAAAACAGCGTATTTTCTCAAGAAATATCAGAATGTGGTGTTATTGAAACTCCTGAATCTTTAGAGTTTTATGAGAATAACAAACAACAAATCATAGAATTTGAACAAGAGTATTTAAATAATATAAATACGCGTCAATCTGTTACTTCAATTCCAGTAAAAGCACATGTTATAAGAACATCTGGTGGTACTGGAGGATTAACAGTTTCTCAATTAAACGATGCCATGGCTGTTATGAATGCATTTTATGCCAATGCAAACATGAATTTCTATTTATGCGACGGAATTAATTATATAGACGATAGTTCTTATTACGATTTTGTTGATTCAGATGAAGCAGCATTAACTGGAGCAAATAATGTTTCAGGATTAATAAACATATATTTTGCAAATAGTGCTACTAGAGCTAGTTCTGGAAGTTCTGTTTGTGGTTATGCCTATTATCCAGGTGGACCAGATACCATTATTATGGTTAACTCATGTGCTTTAAATGGTAGTACGTTAGCTCATGAAATGGGACACTTTTTTAGTTTGAGACATACACACAATGGAGGTACTGAATTAGTGGATGGATCGAATTGTACAACTGATGGAGATTATTTATGTGATACTCCTGCAGATCCAACATTATCTTATTCTAATGTTACCTCATCATGTGTTTATATTGGTACAGGAACAGATGCAAATGGAGATACATATGTACCAGATCCAAGCAATGTAATGTCTTATTCTAGAAAGCCTTGTAGAACTTACTTTTCTCCCGAGCAATATGCTAGATTATATGCTACGTTTCAAACTACTAGAAACAACTTTAATTGTGCTAGTTTTAATATAGATTTTACTGCTAATAATACACAAACTTGCACAAACTCATTAACTGTTAACTTTACAGATAATAGTATTGGAGCTACTTCTTGGGAATGGGATGTAGATGGAGATAATATAGTAGATTATACAACTCAAAACCCTAGTCATACTTATAATACGCCAGGGTTTTATGATGTTACTTTAACTATTTATAATGCGACATCTTCTATTACAAAAAGTGAGACTGAATACATACAAGTAGGTGCATCTTCAAGCCTTCCAGTTGATAGAGATTTTAATGCAGTTACTAATGTACAAGAAGATGGCTGGATAGCAACATCTACTTCAGGTTCTGAATTTGTTTGGACATTAAACGCTGGAACAACGCTTTCTAGTAGTACTGGACCAACAGGAGATAATTCTCCAGCTGGAAATGGCTTATATATTTACACAGAAGCTTCTGGATCTAGTTCTGGAGATGTTGCTGAATACACTTCTCCATGTATAAATATCAATTTCTCAGATGCTGTCTTATCATTCTACTACCACATGTATGGTAGCTCTATGGGAGAACTTCATGTTGATATTGATTCTGGTTCTGGTTTTGTAAACGATGTAACAGCTGAAATAGTAGGACAGCAACAGTCTACTAATGGAGATGCCTACTTAGAAAGACAAGTAGATTTATCTTCTTATGCAGGTCAAACCATTAGAATTCGTTTTAGAGCTATTAGAGGAACTAGTTATAATAGTGATGTTGCTATAGATGATATTAATATCAATGGGACTTTATCTGTTAGTAGTTATACTGAAGAACCTGTTAGAATCTATCCAAACCCTGTAAATAACAATGTATTAAATGTGAAACTTTCTTCTTTACAAACAAATGCATCATATAGAATTTTGAATATTATAGGTCAAGAAATTATGAGTGGAAGTTTAGAAAACGAAAAAATAGATGTTTCTAATATCACTTCTGGTACTTACTTCTTATCTTTAAAGACTAACGGATCTACACTAATTAAAAAGTTTATTAAGCTTTAAGAAGATATAAAAATTTAAAAAAAAGAGGCACTCCAAATGGAGTGCCTCTTTTTTATTTCAAATTATAAATGCTTGAAACTTAATTCTTGAGTAGAGTCCTATTAATGTCTTTAATAAGTTTTGGACCTTCATAAATAAAGCCTGTATAAAGTTGAACGAGGTCTGCACCTGCTTCAAATTTTTCTAAAGCATCTTTAGCAGAATGAATACCTCCTACTCCAATTATAGGGAATGCTTTATTGCTTTTTTCTGATAAAAATCGAATGACTTCAGTTGAACGATTTGTTAATGGCTTACCACTTAAACCTCCTGTTTCGTTTTTGTTTTCAGATTGTAAACCTTCACGAGAAATTGTTGTATTCGTTGCAATCACACCATTAATTTTGGTGTCTGAAACAATAACTATGATATCTAATAATTGCTCGTCTGTTAAATCTGGAGCGATTTTTAATAAGATTGGTTTTGGTTTATCCTTTTTCGTATTTAAATCTTGAAGCGTTTGTAATAATTTTGTAAGTGGTTCCTTATCTTGTAACTCACGTAAATTTGGTGTGTTTGGTGAACTAACATTTACTACAAAATAATCAACATAATCAAACAAAGCATGAAAACAAATCTTGTAGTCTTCTACAGCTTCTTCATTTGGTGTAACTTTGTTTTTACCAATATTTCCACCAATTAAAACACCTTTATTGTTTTTTAGTCGCTCAACAGCTTCAGTTACACCTCCATTGTTAAATCCCATTCTGTTAATTATAGCCGAATCAGATTGCAATCGAAAAAGTCTTCTTTTAGGGTTTCCATCTTGTGCCTTTGGCGTTAATGTGCCTATTTCAACAAAACCAAATCCGAAATTTGACAATTCATTGAATAACTTGGCATCCTTATCAAATCCTGCCGCTAATCCAACTGGGTTTTTAAATTTCAATCCAAATAATTCACGCTCCAAACGCTTATCTTCAAACAAATACAAACGCTTAAATACACTGGACATTAACGGAATTCTATTTAAAAATCTGATAATAGAAAATGTGAAATGATGAATTTTTTCGGGGTCGAAAAGAAAAAACAATGGTCTTATTAGAATTTTATACATGGGAATAGATTAAAGTGCAAAAATACAATTCTAATTATTTTTTAACTTAAAATTGACACTTTAATAATTTAGGATTTATGAGTGTAACGAATATACTTTTCAATAACAACAGCGGTTACAATTACCATATAAAATTGACCAATAATTCCAAATAACATAGAAGCCTTTTGAGCCATATCCGTCGCTGGTGAAATATCGCCATAGCCAATTGTCATAATTGTTATATAACTAAAATATAAAAGCTCTTCAATTTTAATTGCTACTGGCAAATCAAATAAAATTCCATTAAAAGACCCAGGAGTTGCCAACTCAATACAGAAAAAGGTAAAGAAACCGATTAAACCTAATGAAATATAACCACTCATTAGACCAAAAATAACACTTCTATTTACAGTTCCAGCATTCCATACTTGGCGGATAATTTGAAATGTTACTAAACAATAAAAGGTAAAATAGCTTGTTAATCTCAAAAATCTTACTGAATTATCTTCATTATTTGTAACAACATTTAAGAAAAAAATAATCAATATAACAGAGAACAGAAATGCTATAAAAAATAACATCTTTCTCCTTCTTTTTATAAAAAATAACATCCCAGAAAGTATATTTAATAAAAATAGAATAGGTGATATTTTATTTGCAAATAAATCTTTTGGAAAAAATAAAGAACCAAATAATACACATGTTAAACTGATAAAAAATAATTCGAATCTAAATTTGTAAAGCCTTTCTATCATACTGTCTAATCTTCCATTAAGGCTTCATTAAACTCATAATCTGAATAATCTACTTTGAATAAAATACTATAAAATGATGGTATAAAAAGTAGCGTAATAACAGTCCCAAATAATAATCCTATCATAATACTTACTGCCATTCCTTCCCACATTTCACCTCCACTTATATACAATGGAATTAATCCCAATACTGTAGTAAACGTTGCTAATAAAATAGGCCTGAAACGTTGTAAGCAAGCAGAAATAATAGCATCTTGTATAGGTCTCTTTATCTCTAATTCTTCGATTTGAATTCGATCAATTAATACAATGGCATTGTTTATAACAATCCCAGCTAATGAAATAACACCTAAAAATGGCATAAAACCAAATGGTTCTTGAAAAATGAGTAATCCTATTACAACACCTATTATTCCTAAAGGAATAGTTGCAGCCACCATAATCGTTTTTCTTACTGAATTGAACTGAATTATTAATAATAGAATTATTATAAATCCAGACAACGGTAGATATCCAATTACTGCACCCATATTTTCTGCCGTGTTTTCTGCATCTCCACCAAATTTATACGTATATCCTTCCGGCCATTCTTTAGATGCTTCTTCTATCCACGGACTAATTTCTTTCATTATTGCCGAAGCATTCCCATCTTCGTTTAATTCGCTAGAAACTACAATTGTACGATCAATATCCAGTCTCTTGATTTTTGCATATTGCCATTGAGGGCTAATTGTAGCTACTTGCAATAAGGGTACACTTTTACCTGAACTTTGAGCATATATATTTAAAGTTTCAATTGAAGCCAAAGTCTGTTGTTGACTTTCGTTACCACGCATCATAATAGGAATTGATTTATCGTTCTCACGATATTCACCAGTTTGAAAACCATCTAATACAGTTTGTAATGATGTTGCAATATCTGCACTTGTTATACCAGCTATTTGTGCCTTATTTTGATCAATTTTTACGACAAATTTTTTCGTTTTCGGTCCCCAATCATCTTTAACATTTTTAGTACCAGAAATTGCACTTAATTTTTGCTTTACTGTCTCTGATAATTGAGCTAATTTATCTGGATCCTCGCCAGACACCTTTACTTCTATTGGTGTACCACCACCTCCTGAACCTAGTAGACCAACTTTAATATCAGCGTTTGGAAAACTATTAAAACAATACTGATCTAATCTTTTAACAATTTCATTATTATAAATAAAATCAGACGTATTAATTAGCATATGTGCATAGCTAGCATCAGGCTCATCTGGTGTATAACCTAAATCATAAGACTCTGGTCCTTCTCCAATGTAGGCAGACCAATCTAAAATCCCATTTGGTTTTGAATCGGTAACCAACAGTTCTCTCGTCATATAATCTTCAATTTCTAATATTAAATCTTCAGTAGCTTCAATTCTAGTTCCTTGAGGCAGATTAATATCAACCGTTACCATATTACGGTCACTATCAGGGAAGAAAATAAATGATATTTTACCAAAACCAAATAAAGACAAAATGAAACATAAAAATATTCCAATTATTACCATTCGCTTATAAGATAGAGCCCAAAGTATAAGGTCTTTATAGTAAGTCTTTAATCTTTCAATAGCACGATCTACAAAGCTTGGAGATTTTTCTGATTTAGGTGTTACTTTAAGAAACCAAAAGGAAAATAAGGTAATAACAGTCAAAGCTAAAATCCATGACGATAATAAGGCTAAAGAGATTACTACAAAAATTGGCCCTACAATATCACCCATGGTAGATTCTGCTAAATAAAATGCTAAAAAGGCTGCAGAAGTGGTTAATGTAGATATTAGCAATGGAGTAAATAATTCTCCACAGGCATCTATTGCTGCCTTTTTAGCTTCAACACCTTTTTCCATTTTCACCATTATGGTTTCGGCCACTACTATAGCATTATCCACCATCATACCTAAAGCCATAATTAAAGCCGCAAGTGTAATCTGATTTAAACCCATATCGATTACACCCATCAACATAAGTGTCATGATAGTAACCATAGGTATTAAACTAGCTATAATTCCACCAGTGCGTAATCCTAAAAATATTAACATTACAACAAGTACAATTACAATTGATTGAATAAGATTGACGATAAAATCACTTATTTTATTATCAATATAGGTGTCTAATGATGAAAGTCTTGTTAATTCGAGACCTACTGGCAGTATTTCATGATAATTATTTATGACCTCATCAATATCAGTTCCAAGTTGTATAATATTTGCTCCAGATTTCAAACTCACATGAAGCGAGATAGCTTGCTTTCCATTTACCTTTACTACTTGGCTTGGCGGATCGATATACCCCTTTACAACATTCGTGATATCTCCTAAATAAACCAATTGAGAACCATCTCCTACAGGCACCAACATTTGTTTAATATCATCAACAGAATTAAAATTTCCTGTAGGTTCCAAAATAATACGTTCATCCTCTAAATTAACCTGACCTCCAGAACTTAATATATTTGTAGATGATATTATACCTTGTAAAATTGAAGACGAAAGTCCATACTCTTTAAGCCGAGTATTATCAAACTCTACAAATACACGCTCGTCTTGTACTCCTCCTAATTCCACTTTTGCAGCCAAATCAAGCTTTATCAAGTCGTCTTTAATATCATCGATATATTCTTTAGCTTCGGCATAAGAATAACCATCAATTACCAAACCAACAGCAATTCCAAAAACCTCACCAATTCCATCATCATCTAAATCAGGTTTAACACCTTCTGGTAGTCCTTCAATTTTATCGAGTTTTCTTCTTAATCTATCCCATACGGCTTGTAAATCTTCTGGTTTAACTTCATCCTTTAATTCAACCGTTACTACAGAAAGTCCTGACCGCGAAGTGCTAGTTACTTCTTTTAACTCTGGTAATTCTTGGGTTATCTTTTCAACCTTATCAGTAACTAGTTGTTCAACACGTTCTGGGCTAGAACCCGGAAAAGATGACACAACAGTAGCAACTCTCACTGTATAAGGAGGCATACTATCTCGAGATAGAGATTGGTACATGACAATTCCCATTAAAAGAATGGTTGCTAAAACCGTAAATGTAATTCGGTTTCTATTTATTGAAAATTCTGCTAAATTCATTTATTCAATTTTAATTTTACAGCTTGACCATCCAATAACGTTTGTAAACCTGCAGTCGCTACTTTTTGCCCAACTTTTAATCCCGATATAATTTCAAAACCTTCTGGTGTTAATTCTCCAATTTCTATTGTTTTCTTAATAACTTTTGCATTTTTATCATCTCCTTCAACTACCAATACAAATCTTCCACTCACATCTTCTCCAACAGCACTGGCAGGAACTACAGCTGTTTTTTTAAATTGTTTATCTACAAATTCAAACTCCACATTAGCAGCCATACCACTTTTAATTCGATCGTCGCTATCAATTATCATAACAGTAACTGGATATGTAGATGTATTAATATCAACTGCAGGTGCTACTTCTGTAATAATTGCGTCAAACAACTCATCTGTAATTGCAGTGAATGTCACTTTTACTTCCATATCTTTTTCAACTGCATTAATAACAGATTCTGGTAACCCTAATACTATTTCTATTGAGGTACCAGCATTTAACACAGCAACAACTTCTCCAGGCGATACATTTTCATCGACTTCAGCAGATACTGATGCTATTACACCATCCTCAGGTGCATATAAATAACCAAATTGAATTTGATCTTGTTGTATTGCTATACTTCTTTTAGAAGATTCAAAACTAGCTACTGCAGTTCTGTAAGAATTCTTTGCATCTTCGTATTCACTTAATGATGCACTTCCTTTCTCGTATAATTTTCTAACACGATTAAGACTTAATTTAGCCGTATTCATTTGAGACTCGGAACTGTTTTTAGATTCAATAGACGACTCATAGTTCAATCGTGCCGATACATTATCTAATTCTCCAAGCAATTCACCTTTCTTAACAATTTGACCCAGTTTTAAATCTAAAGTTGTTATGATACCACTGCTTCTAAAACTCAAATTAATAACCTTTTCTGTTTTTGCAGTACCACTAAACTGTCTTGTTTTATCACCTCCTAAATAGGAGATTTCAACATACTTTACTGGTCTCAATACTTCTTTTTTAGGTTTTTCTTTTTCTCCACATCCTATAAAAACAAAGGACAAACAGTAAATAAAAATTGTATATAGTAATCTTACTTTTAATCTTTTCATTGTAATCGTAATTAGTTATTTTGAGTATATTCTAAAAATCTTGTTATAAATTCTTGACGCTCATCTTCTGTTTGCAACAAAAAGAAGTTCCCTATATAACGTTCAAGTTGCATGGAACTTAACAAATAATTATAAGTGGCATTTGTTCGCGATAATTTAGCTTGTAAGAAATTGTTTTGAGCATCCAGCAGTTGTACAATATTCACAGCTCCATTTGCATAAGATACTTGGGTTAATTCTAATGCCTCTTTAGCAGTCTCTTCAAACACTTTAGACAACTCAATATTTGCAAGTTGATTAACAAGTTGAATTGCCGCATCGTTAATGTTTTTTTCAATAGTCAAATTTATACTTTCTATATTACTATTAATTTGATCCTGCTGTACTTGAGCTATTTGTTTATTGATATTTTGTTTGTTTTGATTAAACAAAGGAACCGATAAACTTAATCCTACATTATAATATCCATCTGGTGGTACTGCTAAAAACACTGGAAAAGTGCTACCTTCACCTGTTCGATTAAAGGTGTAGCTATATTCACCTTGTATGGCTAAAGTTGGCAAAAATCTGCCACCACCATATAAACGTTCACTCCGTTGAGTTGCCATTAAATTATAGTTTAAAAACTTTAGTTCTGGTGCATTAGTTTTAGCCTCTTCTACTAAAAACTCGACGAATTTTTTACGTAAGCGAGGATCATCAAGATAGACACCCAATTGTTCGTAATTATAATTGCTAAATACACCTTTTTGAAATTCGGCATCATCTACGTCAATAATTAAATCTATTGGGTTGTTCAAAACTTGATTAAGCTCAAAATAACCTTGCTTCAGTTGATTTAATGATTCAATAGTAACTTGCATGTTCTGAGACATTTCACTTCTAAAACGTAAAACATCTGATTTACCAGATTCCCCTGCCTCATAATTCTGAGTGGATATTTCTAAATTACGCTTAGTTAATTCTAAGTTTTGACTTTGAATTCTATAATTAGCCTTTAAAATTAGTGCATTAAAATATAAAGAAGAGGCATCAAAAACTGTATTCAACTCTTCACTATTATAATTTTCTTGTTGGGCATGTTGCAAAGCTTCCTGTATAGTAATATTAGCATTTGCAGATTCTGAAAACACAGTCTGGTTTAAAGAAACACTCCCAGCAGTAGTCCATTCCGGGCTTGCTCCGTTAGAAACTTTCGCTAACTCAGGATCAACATAAACACCTGTAGCCGAAAGAAATACATCAGGCAAATAATTGCTTTTTGCTAATTTAACTTCACTATCGGCTAAATAAATATCATTACGTTTTACTTTCAAATCAAGGTTTTCACTAATAGCTCGTTCCATAATATCTATTAATGAATAATTTTGTTCAGCTTCAAAACTTGTTGCATCTCCTACAAAATTTGTGGTTGCAATTAAACTATATTTTAATGGCACTCCTAATTTATTAGCTGTGTTAAAATTGATAGTTAAGTTTTTATTGAATTCTAATACCGAAGCTACTTCTGTAAATTTAGTATTTGTAATATACGATTCCACACTTAAGGCTATACGTCTAAAAAACTGATCGATTTCAGAATTATCATGATTAGTAGCCAACATACCATCTTTAACATTCTGTAAACGAGAAGATGATAAGGAAGGAATTCCTTTTTCAATAAAAACGTCTGCCAAGTTCCTAACTTCATTTGATGTAAAATAATATGCTGCCACCAAATATACAGCATCATAATCTTTTAAATTTTTTATTATATCTGTCGTTGAATCATAGTATTCCAAACTAATATCCATACCTAGATTTGATTCAAATTGATCGAACTTAGATTCTATATTTGGATAGTTCATATAAGCTTTTTCAACAAACACACCTACTTTTGTAGGTAAAACCAGGCTCTTTAAAATACCTAAATCTTCTTCATAAGATTGTCTTGTAACGATAGATGTGAAATTTGGAATTAAGCTTACCGTATTTTGAGGGATTTTTTCCAGCAATTCTTCACTTACTGACCCAAATAAGATGGTCGGTTTTTTAAAAACACGTTGTTTGGTAATAACTAAATTGTTAACTGCTCCAAAAGCAATAATAATGTCCGTTTCATTAGCTAAAAGAGATTCATATTGTTTTAATGCGGTTGTAGCATTTAAATTATTGACTAATCTGTTCATTGAATTAAACTCTACAATGGCATCTTCACCAACAACTACTTTAATTTCATTTGACAACTTAAGAATCATAGAATCAATTCCAACACTGCTTTTATCTAGTAAGTAACCTATTTGATAGGTTTTAATTTGCCCAATGCAAACAAGATTAAACAAGAGAATGAAAAAAATATTAAATACGTAACGCATGTTTTTATTTTTTTGTAATAAGTAGATAAAAATAAAGTAAATTATTAGCAAACAAAACCATTTCCATTAAAAATAAATGATATAAAATATATTATTGACAATTGATATTTTTATTTTTGAATAAACAAACTAACCATGATAGATAGAAAACATATTATAGACCGATTTGTAAGTTACGTAACTATAGATACAGAATCAGACCCGAAAAGCGATACCACACCTAGTACTGCAAAACAATGGGATTTAGCCAACAAATTAGTAGAGGAATTAAAAGCCATTGGCATGCAGAATGTTACTATAGACGACAATGCATATATTATGGCAACTTTACCCAGTAATGTTAATCACGACGTTCCAACTATTGGTTTTATTTCTCATTTTGATACGACTCCAGATTTTACTGGAGCTAATGTAAAACCTCAAATAGTTGAGAATTATGATGGTAAAGACATTGTTTTAAATGCTGAAGAAGACATTGTATTATCTCCAGATTATTTTGATGATTTATTACTCTATAAAGGTCAAACTTTAATTACAACCGATGGCAATACTTTATTAGGCGCAGACGACAAAGCTGGTATTTGCGAGATTATTTCTGCCATGGAATATTTAATTCAACATCCAGAAATTAAACATGGACCTATTAGAGTTGGTTTTACACCAGACGAAGAAATTGGTCGTGGAGCTCATAAATTCGATGTAGAAAAATTTGGTGCAGATTGGGCTTACACTATGGATGGTAGCCAAGTTGGAGAATTAGAATACGAAAACTTTAATGCAGCTGGAGCTGTAGTTAAAATTAAAGGAAAAATAGTTCATCCAGGTTACGCGAAAGGTAAAATGATTAATTCTATGTATATAGCTACTGAATTCATTAATTCCTTACCTAGAATGGAAACACCTGAGCATACAGAGGGTTACGAAGGTTTTTTTCATCTCCATAATATGAAAGGATCTGTTGAAGAAACTGTTTTAGAATATATTATTAGAGACCACGACCGTCAGCATTTTGAAGCTAGAAAAGAGGTTATGGTAAAATTAACTAATGATATTAACCAACAATACGGAAGAGAAGTTGTTACTACAGAAATTAAAGATCAATACTTTAATATGAAAGAAAAGGTGGAACCTGTTATGCATATTGTTGATATAGCAGAAGAAGCTATGAAACAGCTTGATATAAAACCATTAATAAAGGCAATTCGTGGTGGCACAGATGGCTCTCAATTAAGTTATATGGGTTTACCATGTCCTAATATATTTGCTGGTGGACACAACTTTCATGGACGTTACGAGTATGTTCCTGTAGAAAGCATTATAAAAGCAACCCAAGTTATTTGTAAGATTGCAGAATTGACAGCTTTAAAGGAAAAAAAATAGTAAAGCTGAATATAATCGACGCATGACTTTTTAAAAGAAAATATCGAACTTTGTTCCTGTCTCACGACAGGCAGGAACAGCTGATATAAATCATTAAAATGAATTCATATAATAAAATTATATATAATATTAAACAACCAAAATTTAATTATGATTTTAGAAAAAAGAATACCTATTACCTATTGGTTTAATACTATAAAATGGGACATAATAACAGTTACAATATTCTCTTCTGTTGTATACTTTTCTTCAGAATATTTGATAAACTTAAACATTCCTATTTCAATTGGAGCATTTTTAGGTACTGCCATTGCCTTATTACTTTCCTTTAAGTTAAGTCATTCTTATGATAGATGGTGGGAAGCTAGAAAAATTTGGGGTTCGATTGTTAACGATTCTAGAACTTTAGTAATTCAACTCAAAGGATTTACTATAAAAGATGACAAAGAATTAATAAACAGGATAGCATATCGACAAATTGCTTGGTGCTATTCTCTTTCTCAAAACTTACGGAATGAAAATGCTTATGAAAATATAGAAAAGTTTATTTCTATAGAAGAATTAGAATCTATTAAAAACCTAAATAATGTTAATGTTCCTTTAACTTTATTAAATGAACAGTCACAAGATTTAGCTACTTTACACAAAGAAAAATTACTTAATGACTACCAACAAATACAGATTGATAATACTCTTGTAAGGATATGTTCCTCTATGGGAAAAGTAGAAAGAATTAAAAATACACCTTTTCCAAAGACATATAGATTGACTTTACATCTTTTTATCTATATTTTTTTGATAACACTTTCATTTGCTTTAACCGAAATGCCTAGTCTTGTTGAAATACCATTTATGGTTTTCATTTCTATTCCTTTTTTTTTAATAGAAAAAATTGCTTTCAATATTCAAGACCCATTTGAAAATAGGCCTACAGACACTGCAATGACAAGCATTTCTAGAATAATAGAAATTAATATTAAACAACAATTGAATGCTGAAGACATACCAGACCCCATAAATTCGAAGAAGTTTTACATCTTATAACAAATAATACACTACATACAACAAAGTGCATAGTTAATTGTACCTTGACTTTTTATAGTATATTAAGTAGGTTCTTTGTGAGCTATTCACGAAACCCAAAATATCGCACAATGAAAAAAGTCTATTCAGTTGAAAAGTATATTGAAGAAAACTCCCATTTTGGAGAGGAACTTACCATTTTGAGAGAACTTATTAATAGGACTGAATTAGATGAAACGGTTAAATGGAGTGCTCCTGTATATTCAATTAATGGGAAGAATGTTATAGGTCTTGGTGCTTTTAAACATCATTTTGGTATTTGGTTTTTTAATGGCGTGTTTCTAAAAGATGAAAAAAAACTTTTAGTCAATGCACAAGAAAAAACTAAAGCACTACGCCAAATGCGTTTCGATTCAATTAATGACATAGATAAAGCCATCGTATTGGCTTATGTAAAAGAGGCTATAGAAAATCAAAAACTAGGAAAAGAAATAAAGCCTAAAAGAGAAGGTAAAACAGTTGTCATACCTAAAGAGTTAGAAAACGAATTAAAATCTAATTCTGTTTTATATGATGCTTTTAGAATTCTCACACCTGGAAAACAACGTGAATATTGCCATCATGTATCATCGGCTAAACGTGAAGCCACAAAACTATCTAGAATAGAAAAAATAAAACCAATGATTATAAGTGGTGTTGGTTTACACGATAAGTATAAGAATTGTTAAATGGCTGTTTGGTGAAGATAATATTATTTAAAACGCTCTAGAATGAAATCTAAAAAACTAAAAACGCTTCAAAAAAAATATTTTTTGAAGCGTTTTCGATAATATTAAAGCTAATTACTTTTTTGGTGGATTGAGTTTTTGACTCATTTCCATAGAAATTGCAGACTTATCGAACTTAATCTTACCAGCTAATGTTTCAATAACACAGCTACCATCAGTATCGTTTAATTCTACAACTTTACCATGCATACCACTTTTGGTAATTACTTTATCGCCACGCTTTAGTTCGGCAGCGAATTTTTTTTCTTTTTTCTGACGTTTCATTTGTGGTGCAATCATAAAGAAATACACAACAACAAACATTAAAATAAACGGCAAAAAACTACTTATACCTTCTCCCATAAATTATTTTACTACTGGAGCTGCTGCTTGAGCAGGTTTCACAGGTGCATTAGGATCTGGTTTTACAAAAGCAGTAATATTAACTTTTTCTTTTCCAGATTCAGTATTTGCAGTTATTGTAACAGTTTTAGAAACTTTATTAGCTCCTGAACCATTGAATTTTACTGTAAATTGCCCTTTATCTCCTGGATTTAAAGGTTCTTTACTCCAATCTTGAGGAACTGTACATCCACAAGAGCTTTTAATATCTGTAATTACTAAAGGTGCATCTCCTGTATTTGTATATGCAAATACAGTTTCAACATTTTGTTTAGCTTCAATTTCGCCAAAATCATGTGCTGATTTATCAAAAGTCAATACTGGAAATTTTGATGAATTTGCATCTCTCTCTGCTGCTACTGCAACATTTTCTTCATTAATTTTCTTTGAAGCATCTTCTTTACAAGAAGTAAATGCTATTAAACATAGAGCTGCTAACCCTAAGATTGCTTTTTTCATAATAAATTTTATTTTTAAAATTAAGAGTGTAAAAGTAACAATTATTTCTTATTACATCAACCCTCTACCCGATTTATTTAAAGTATCGCTATCTATATATTCTTTTACAAGCTTGTCTAAAATACCATTAATAAAAATACTGCTTTTTGGTGTTGAGTATTCTTTAGCTATTTCTAAATACTCGTTAATGGTTACTTTTACAGGAATAGAAGGGAATTTTTGAATTTCACAAATAGCCATTTTCAATAATACGATATCTAATTTTGCTATTCGATCTGTGTCCCAATTTTGAGTTTTATCCTGTATGATTTCTAAAAACTTTGCTTGATTTAGCAGTGTTTTTTTAAATAAATCTACCGCAAAGTCTTTATCTTCAGAGTCTTTGTACAATTTTGGTAAGAAATAAGTAGCTAAAGATTGATCTTTAACTTTCCTTAATAATTTTAAAATGGCAGTATTTACTACTGGCAAATCGTCTATCCAAGTTAAATTTTTATCTTCTAGATACTCGTAGAGTTTATTGTTTGGTGCTATTATATCGCTAAAAACATCAGTAATAAACTTTCTATCTTCTTTAAAAGTCGTCGTTTTTGTTTGCATGTATTCCGCATACAAATCGCTAGTTTTCAATTCCTTAAAAATAATTTCTATATACTCTGAGTCTAATTCCCAGTTATTAATTTTGTTCTTTTCAAGTTCGTCTTGAAGAAGCACATTATCTCTTAACATTTGAAGCACTTGGTTATTAACCAATTTCATGTTAGGATTCTTCTCTTCTTTAGTAGCTAAATGTTTTTTGCTGGATTTTTCTTGATGATCTTCTGCTCTTTTATGCACTTCAATAAGCAAAGACATTAGTAATAAGTATAAATTGTAAATATTATCTAAACTATACAATAAGAACTTTTGTTCTTTATCAAAACTATCACTCTCTCCTCCTTTGAAGGAATAAATAGTTTGCATGACTTTTATTCTAATATGTCTTCTGTTAAGCATATATTTAAAGAACTTAAAAAATTAATTTATTCTTGAATTCTATTTTTTAGATAGAAACAATCTATTTTAATTAAAGAGGCGAAAGTTAGAACTAACTTTCGCCTCGCAAAAATAATATTATTTTAAAGAATTATCTCTTATTCTCCCTTTTTCTTGTTTCAATTCTATTTTGAGCAATATTTAATGCAGCATGATTCGTTGTAATGTTATGCGTTTTAGCATTAGCTAAAATCTCTAATGTTGTGTTATAAATATTCTCTGTTTTACGCATTATTTCTTTTTTATCGTAACCTTCTAATTCTGCATAAACATTAATAATACCTCCAGCATTGATTAAGAAATCTGGCGCATAAACAATGTCTCTTTCTTGAAGAATTTTACCATGTTTTTGCTCTATAGCTAATTGATTGTTAGCTGCTCCTGCAATAACCTTTGCTTTTATTTTATAAATGGTATCATCGTTTATAGTTGCTCCAAGAGCACAAGGTGCATAAATATCCATGTCTTCTGAATATAAATCGCTACCACCATAAATAGTTACACCATATTTTTTTCTTACTTCTTCTAAACGTTCTTGATTTAGGTCTGAAATAGTTACTTTAGCTCCTTCATCTACTAAATGTTCTACAAGAGCTTCGCCAACATTTCCTATACCTTGCACAAACACATTTTTATCTTCTAAAACGTCTGATCCAAATTTATATTTAGCAGCAGCTTTCATACCCATAAAAACACCATAAGCAGTTATAGGAGAAGGATTTCCTGCTCCACCTAACTCTTCAGAAATACCAGTAACATAAGGTGTTACTTGTCTTACTAAATCCATGTCTGATGTTTCCATTCCAACATCCTCTGCAGTAATATATTTTCCACTTAATGAATGAACAAATTCTCCGAATTTTTTCATTAATTCAGGTGTTTTTTGAGTTTTAGCATCACCAATAATAACGGCTTTTCCTCCACCTAGATTTAATCCAGTAATAGCAGATTTAAAAGTCATTCCTCTTGATAAACGAAGCGCATCATTTAAAGCTTCCCATTCATTCGTATAGTTCCACATTCTTGTACCTCCAAGAGCTGGACCTAATACAGTATTATGGATTCCTATTATTGCTTTTAATCCTGTATCTTTGTCGTTGCAAAACACAACCTGTTCATGATTATCGAATGAAAGTTGTCCAAATACTGGATCAACTTTGTGAAGTTCGTTTGCGTTTATAACGTCTGTAACCATTTGTTAAAATATTTAATGTTAAGTTGTTTTTATCTATTTTTAAAAACAACGCGCAAAATTAATCCATTAATAAGGTTTACACAAAATTATTGATGTTAAATTGCGAAATTGTTAAAAACTTTATCTGTTTCAATACCTTAAATGAAAGAATTAAAGCACCTAAATAAGTACTTTTTAAAATACAAATACAAACTAATTGTAGGGATTATTATTACTATTATTGCTAGAATATTTTTACTATTCACGCCACGTTATGTGAAAAAAATATTTACTGCTATTGAAAACGGTTTAAATGGATCCATAACAAAGGAAGCTTTTAAAACGGAACTAGCTGTAGCAATCCTCTACATTATTGGCGCAGCTCTTATTGCAGGAATTCTAACCTTTTTTATGCGTCAAACTTTAATTAACATATCTCGTTATATAGAGTTCGATTTAAAAAATGAAATCTATCAGCATTATCAAAAACTGTCATTAAAATTCTATAAAAACAATAAGACTGGCGATTTAATGAACCGAATTAGTGAGGATGTTGGTCGAGTAAGAATGTATGTAGGTCCAGCCATCATGTATAGCATCAATACGGTTACTCTTTTTGTTATAGCTTTAATTTATATGTTTAATGAAGCTCCAACTTTAACCTTATATACCGTATTGCCATTACCAATTTTATCTATAATTATTTACAAATTGAGTAAAGAAATACATAAAAGAAGTACGGTTGTTCAGGAGTATTTATCGCATTTATCCTCTTCAACTCAAGAGTCTTTTAGCGGCATTTCTATCATAAAAGCTTATGGATTAGAATCTATTACATCTAAAAAATTTAACGATTTATCTCAAACTAGCAAAGAGAAACAACTTCGCTTAGTTCGAGTAAGTTCTTTGTTTTTCCCCATGATGATTTTACTAATTGGAATTAGTAATTTGCTTGTAATTTATGTAGGTGGTTTACAATATATTGATGGCAAAATTGAGAGTCTTGGAACTATTGCCGAATTTATAATCTATGTCAATATGCTTACTTGGCCTGTTGCTACAGTGGGTTGGGTAACTTCTATTGTTCAACAAGCTGAAGCATCGCAAAAGCGAATAAATGAGTTTTTAAAAATTACTCCTGAAATTAAAAATACTGTTTCAGAGCCTTCTGAAATTAAGGGAAATATTGAATTTAAAAATGTTTACTTTACTTATAACGATACCAATATTGAGGCATTAAAAGGAGTTTCATTTAAATTAGAACATGGAAAGTCTTTAGCGATTATAGGTAAAACAGGCTCTGGAAAATCGACTATCCTTGATTTAATAGGTAGGCTTTACGATATTGATAAAGGCAACATCTTAATAGATAACACAGCTATAAAAAATCTGAATTTATCAAGCTTAAGAAACAGTATTGGCTATGTTCCTCAGGATGCATTTTTGTTTTCAGATACCATAAAAAACAATATTAAATTTGGAAAAGAAGATGCTACAGATGAAGAGGTTATTCAAGCTGCAAAATATGCTCAAGTACATAAAAATATTGTCGATTTCAATAACCAATATGAAACAGTTTTAGGCGAAAGAGGCATCACACTTTCTGGTGGACAAAAACAACGAATTTCTATTGCAAGAGCGATTATAAAGGATCCAAGAATATTACTCCTTGATGATTCTCTTTCAGCAGTCGATACAGAAACCGAAGAAAAAATACTGAAACACTTAAACACATTAGCAGAAGGAAAAACAACCATTATAGTAAGTCATAGAGTTTCTTCTGTTAAAAACACTGATCAAATAATTGTATTAGATGAAGGTAGAATTGTCCAATCTGGTAGTCATGACGTGTTAATTAACACAGAAGGTTACTATAAAGATCTTTATTTAAAGCAATTAAGTGAGACTACAAACAACTAATATTACAATATCTAATGCGTTCATTATTAGAAGGTGTTAAAGCTTTAATCTTTTAAAAACACAAATAGATTAAAAGAAATATGATAAAATGTTGGTTAGTAAATGTTTTTTTTAGATTTTTGATGAACAATAATTAACAACAATACGATTATGAATAATAATGACATGATGGAGAAAGAAGAGATTTTTTCAAAAGTATTAAGAGCAGGAAGAAGAACATATTTCTTTGATGTAAGATCTACAAAAGCAGGAGACTACTATTTAACTATTACTGAAAGTAAGAAATTTACGAATGATGATGGTTCATTTCATTATAAAAAACATAAAATCTATTTATATAAAGAAGATTTTACTGAATTTAATACCATTCTAAGAGAGATGACTGATTACATTATCGATGAAAAAGGAGATGAAGTAATTAGTGAACGTCACCAAAAGGACTTTAAAAAAGAATATGAGTCTGACTCAACTGAAGTTAAATCTGAGGATAATTCTACAGAAAAATTTACAGATGTAGATTTTGACGATATTTAAAAAAATAAATAATCTTTAAAAAAAGCCATTACAAATTGTAATGGCTTTTTTATTATAATTCTTTAGAGTTTGACACTTAATAACGCAATAATCAAAACACTCAAACAATAAATCAATCCTATATTAATACTAAACATAACAGAAGCTAAGACGCTAATAATCAATACCCAAACTGGCACTAAGGTAATCGCGAATGCAAACCTAAAAGTTGCCATAAACTCAACTTCTTCTATTTTAGATTTTATGTAATATTTCCAAATAGCAACAGGCAAAAACAGGCTTACAACCAGTAGGATTTTAAAGAATTCTTTGACCCAATTTTTAGTTTCTATTTGCTTAGTTTCACATTGTTGAAAGTTTGAATCAAGACACTTATTCACTTCTTTCGGATTTAAAAAATCGACCTGCAAACTATTCAATTTCGCAATAGTTTCATTATATAATTCACTATCTATGTGTGTTGTTAAGCCTTTAATTTTTTCTTGAACAATTCGTTTTAAAGCAACAACCTCTTCATTAGAAAAATTAGTAACCATCTTTTTAGCAGAGATTGGTTTACCATAATATAATGCCACACTATCACCAAAAGCTGTTCCACACTTATAGTTAACACCAATTGGGATTAATTGTAAATCTAAATCTGGATACGTGCTTAACGATTCAAAAATTATTCTAGTAAACCCTTTACTTAATGGTCTAACCGTTCTATTAATATGATGATTGCCTTCAGGAAAAAGAGTAACTGCTTGATTTTGTTTTAGTTTTTCTGTGCATTTTTTAAACACAAAGTTATTTTTAGTAATTGTACTCCAGCCATCTCTAATTCTATAAACTGGAAGCATATTTACACTATGCAACAGTTTAGATACAAAAACCTTTTTAAACACACTAGCTCGCGTCAAAAAATAAGAAAATCTTCCAGATGTGGTGGCAATTAACAATGCATCGATCAATGCGTTTTGGTGGTTTGACAGAAATAAAATTGGCTTGTCTTGTGGAACTATATTCTCTTTAACCACAATAATTTTCTTGTAATAGAAAAACAATCCTATTTTTAAATATATTCTAACAGTATGTAACCAAAATTTTTTCAAGAAGTTTCTAATATTTTATTTTCTTTATAAGACCAATAATAAGAAATTATTAAGCCTGAAATAATATGCCAAACACCCCAAAATGCTGCCATAATAGCCATACCTCCTAACCCTTCGAAAAATGTAAAAATAAGCAATAAGCCCAATCCAGAATTCTGAATTCCAGTTTCAATAGCCAAAGTTTTCTGGTTCTCAAAAGACAACTTAAAGGCTCTAGCAATAGTGAAACCAAGCAAAATAGCTATTATGTTATGGAGAATTGCAATACCTATAACATTATGAGCGTAGTTATTAAAAACTTCTAAATTATTTGTAAAAGCTATAATGACTATAACTATAAATACCAATATGGAAAGTGGTTTCAATCGCTTTGAAATTAGAATAGCAAGCTTTTCGTATTTAGCCCTAAAAAGCATGCCTAGAATTAATGGAATACCTAGTATTAATGTTACTAATTTTAAAAGCTCAAACGGGTTTAATTCTACTTGCTGTAATAACAAAGAAGTTGGCTCGTACAAATACCCATAAAATTGAAAGTTAAAAGGTGTCATAAAAACAGCTATAAAAGTGGCTACAGCTGTTAGACTAATGGACAACGCTGTGTTTCCATTAGCAAGATGCGTCATAAAATTAGAAATATTTCCTCCAGGACAAGCTGCAACCATCATCATTCCAAGCGCAATACTTGGCTGTGGTTTTATAATTATAATAAGTAAAAAAGTAACAAATGGCAACAATACAAATTGCAACAACACTCCAATTAGAACAAGTTTGGGTTGCTTAAATAGTCTTTTAAAATCGTCTAATTTTATTCCTAGAGCCACACCAAACATAATAACTGCAAGTGCTATGTTTAAAACCCAAAGTTCATGGCTATCGAAATTAATTTTTACATCGTCTAGTTCTAACATACATTATAAAACAGGTGAACCGTTTTTAATTTTAGTTTCAGGATTTAAAAGAATAACATCTTTCCCGTTTACTGCTCCTAAAACAAGGCATTCACTCATAAAAGAAGCAATTTGCTTTTTCGGGAAATTTACTACAGCTACAATTTGTTTATGCAGTAAATCTTCTTTTTTATATAAGGTTGTAATTTGAGCAGATGTCTTTTTAATACCTAATTCTCCAAAATCAATTACTAATTGATATGCTGGATTTCGAGCTTCGGGAAAATCTGCTACTTCCAGAATAGTTCCTACACGCAAATCAACTTTTACAAAATCTTCGAATTGTATTATGTCGCTCATTGAGATATATTTAAATTAAAAAAAATAATTATTAAAGAAAACTTTGATTAATTAAATTAGTTGCAATATAAGTATATCCAAGTAATTGAATCTGATTTGGGCTAATGCTTCTAAATTATTAATTTATATTTATACTGAAAATAAAAAAATATGGCAAGAACACCTTCAAACATGCTTCCTTTAGGAACTCAAGCTCCTTATTTTAAACTTGTAGACACAGTTTCTGGGAAAAACTATTCTTTAGAAAAACTAAAAGGATTACATGCAACGGTTATCATGTTTATTTGCAATCATTGTCCTTTTGTTAAACATGTAAATAACGAATTAAGCCAACTTGCCAAAGATTACAAAAGCAAAGGCATTAATTTTATTGCTATTTCAAGTAATGATGTTGAAAATTACCCAGAAGATTCTCCAGAAAATATGAAAGCGAATGCTATAGAACAAGGCTTTATATTTCCATATTTATACGACCAAACACAACAAGTTGCTAAAGATTACGATGCTGCTTGTACACCAGATTTTTATGTGTTTGACCAAGGTTTAAAATTAACTTATAGAGGTCAGTTAGACAATTCAAGACCTGGAAATGATATTCCAGTAACAGGAACAGATTTACGTTATGCATTAAATTGCATTATTGAAGACAAGGAAAATTTAACTACCCAAAAACCAAGTATTGGCTGTAATATTAAGTGGAAGAATTAAGTGTTTATTTATTCTTCACCTCAATCCATTTACTCATATATTTAGTGCTTTGCATACTTTGATGCTGAAGCATTTGCCCTGTAAAATTGTTTATTCGATACTTGCTTAACTGTTTCGTTATTTCTCCTACTCTATTAAGAAATATGCTCTTAAATTCAGCCTCTTGGAAGCGCTTGTCAATAATTTCAAAGCCGTTTTGCTGTTTTTCTTTCCAAAGTATGTCATCCTCATATAGAGCAACACATTTATTTACAAATTCCTGTGGATCATTCTCTACAAAACCATTAGGCTCAAGATTACCAAACATTCCTTCTGCTCCAACACTTGTAGTGACACAAGGAGTTCCATGCTGCATGGCATCAATTAATTTTCCTTTTAATCCAGCACCAAAACGTATTGGAGCCAAACATACTTTAGCTTCTTGCATAACTTTAGAAACTTCTTCAGCAAAGCCTTTCATTAAAAAACCCTCTTTTTTATTATGCAACTGATTTACTTTTTCTGATGCATAAGAACCATAAACATGACATTCTGCCTTTGGTGTTTTTTTTCTAATCAATGGCCAAATGGTTTCCTTTAAATATAAAACAGCGTTATAATTGGGTTCGTGAAGAAAATTTCCGATGGTTATAAAATGATCTCTTGAATGAAAATCTGGAAGTTTTCTAATTTCAGCAATAGAAATTTTCTCTAATAAAAAGGGTAAATAACACAAAAGAGCATCAGGAACTTTAAAATCTGATTTAAGAAATTCCATTTCGGCTTCAGAAATAATCAAGCTTAAATCGCATCTATAAATACTTGCAATTTCCCTTTTAGACGTATCATTAAACAGATATTCTAAATCAAATGATTTCCCATCCTTTAAAGCTAATTGTCTTCCTTTTCGTAAGCCATGCAAATCTTCGGTGTCTAATATTCGTAAAGCATTTGGGCATTGCTCTGCAACTCGCCAGCCAAATTGTTCTTCCATCATAAATCGATCGAACAAAACCACATTTGGATTTAAATTCTTAACAAAATCATCAAAACTAGAATGATTAAGTTCAATTGCTACTTGCTTTACATCAATAGATTCAAGATTAAAGGCATTGTCGCTTTTAGCACATGGACTGGCAAATGTGACGTTGTAATTATCCGATTGAAATAACTGAATTATCTGCAACATTCGACTACCAGCTGCAGAACTTTTTGGCTCTGGCCAAACAAAACCAATAATAAGTAACTCTTTATTCATAAAACTATTCAGGCTTTGGCACTAAACTATATTTAAAACGTACTTGCTTAGCCCATTCAAGCATGTCGTTAATTTGAGCATCAGACAAATTAGCTTCTGTATGTGTCCAAGTATACGAAGGCAATGGCATTTCCTTTTCTTCAACCATTTCTATAAGTTCTTCAAACTTATGATCTTTTTTCTTGACAGAACTCCCTTCCCAATTAGACATATTAAAATGTTTTTTTCCATGCTTTACATGATCTGCCATCCAATAATTTACTGGTGTTATATTGCCATACCAAGGATATCTAGTGACGTCTGTATGACAATCAAAACAGCTTTCCTTTAATATTGTTTTAATGTTTTCTGGTGGATTTGTTTCAGCAAAAAAAGCATCTACCGTTGCTAATTCACCTTCATTTTTTTCTGGTCCAAAAAACTGAGCAATAACAAATACAATTAGTAATAACAATAATATCTTTTTAATTATTTTCATTTTACTTAATTTTAAAAAATAAAAATAAGAATTAATAGTGACTAAAGACCAACTTTATAACGAATTAAATTATGTCAATCACTCTCGTGAGAAGCGTTTACATTATGCAAATTTAGTTATTAATAATCCCGATTTAATACCTGAATTACTAGAAATTTTATTCATGGCTGATGATAAAATTTCATGCCGAGCTGCGTGGGTTTTCGAGTTTATGTGTGGCGAAAAATTAGAAGCTATTATTCCTTATCTAGACGACTTTACTTTAAACATGCATAAAGTTTATTTAGATTCTGCCGTAAGACCTGTAGCTAAAGTATGTGAGTATTTAGTGAAAGCATACTACTCAAAAGAAAAAAACAACATTCAAACAGCTTTAAAACCTATTCATAAAGAACGAATTGTGGAAGTCTGTTTTGATTATATGATTAATGATGAGAAAATAGCGCCTAAGGCTTATTCTATGAATACGCTTTTTTTACTTGGTAGAGATATTGATTGGATTCATCCAGAATTAGTTATGATTTTAGAACGTGATTTCCAGATACAGAGTTCTGGATTTAAGGCACGAGCAAAACATATTTTAAAGAAGATTAAGAAGTAGTTATTATTTAAAACAGATTACTTGAAAATTCGTAATTCTTAAATCGGCTTTCGTTAATCATTTTCTTATCTTTGCATCTTCCAAAAACAACACAACACATGTCTTTATCATCTTTAAATGCTATTTCACCTATTGATGGTCGTTATAGAAATAAAGTTAGCGAATTAGCTCCATATTTTTCAGAAGAAGCTTTAATAAAATATCGCGTTCAGGTAGAAATTGAATATTTCATTGCGCTTTGCGAGCAACCTTTACCTCAACTTAAAACCTTTAACTCAAATTTATTTGAAGACTTAAGGAATATTTATAAAAATTTCACAACCATTGATGCTTCTGCTATTAAGGAGATTGAAAAAGTGACTAATCATGATGTTAAAGCTGTTGAGTATTTTATAAAAGATAAATTTGATGCTTTAAACATTTCAGAATACAAAGAATTTATCCATTTTGGATTAACGTCTCAAGACATTAATAACACAGCCATTCCTTTAAGTATTAAGGAAGCTATGAACAATGTGTATGTTCCTGAATATTTTATTATACTTAATAAATTGAAGGAATTAACTGAAGAATGGGCAAACATTCCAATGTTAGCAAGAACACATGGACAACCTGCGTCTCCTACAAGATTAGGAAAAGAAATTGCAGTATTTGTGGTTCGTCTTGAAGAGCAATTTAATTTATTAAATGATATTCCTAGTGCTTCAAAATTTGGTGGAGCTACAGGGAATTTTAATGCACATAAAGTAGCTTATCCAAATGTTGATTGGAGAACTTTTGGTAACAAATTTGTCCAAGAAAAATTAGGCTTACAACATTCGTTTCCAACCACACAAATTGAGCATTACGACCACATGGCTGCATTGTTTGATTGTTTAAAAAGAATAAATACCATAATTATTGATTTGGACAGAGACTTCTGGACTTATGTCTCTATGGATTACTTTAAGCAAAAGATTAAAGCAGGAGAAGTTGGTAGCTCTGCCATGCCACATAAAGTAAACCCAATTGATTTTGAAAATAGTGAAGGGAATTTAGGAATAGCAAATGCTATTTTTGAGCATCTATCTGCAAAACTTCCAATTTCCAGATTGCAAAGAGACTTAACAGATAGTACTGTTTTGCGTAATGTAGGTGTGCCTTTTGGACACACACTTATTGGATTTAAATCTACTTTAAAAGGATTGAATAAATTACTTTTAAACGAAAGCAAATTTGCTAAAGATTTAGAGAATAATTGGGCTGTAGTAGCAGAAGCTATTCAAACCATATTACGTCGTGAAGCATATCCTAATCCTTATGAAGCTTTAAAAGGGCTAACAAGGACGAACGAGAAAATTACACAAACTTCTATCTCAAATTTTATTGATACATTAGATGTTTCAGATTTAATTAAAAATGAACTAAAAACAATAACTCCAAGTAACTATACTGGAATATAATTTATGTTTACAGATAAACAATCATTAATACTTTGTGCTATTGTTGTTTTTGGATTCTCTATTTCAGGAATAATAGGTATTCTAGACAACTATGTTGTTGTTGCTGTATTACTTATTCTCTTTATATTAATAGTTATTAATCTGTTTATGAAGATTTCTTCAGAAGAATATAGTGAAGAAGATCTTGAGATAGAATCTAAAAAAAAGAATTCAAATATTTTAAGTGATGAATATCTATAAAAAAGGCTTCTAAATTTTAGAAGCCTTTTTTACACTAAACTTTAACTAACTTATTATTTGAAAAAATCTGTAATTCCATTTAGCTGAGATTCATCGAAATCTGCATTTTGCATAGCATCAACAAGAGTTGCCATTTTTTCTGGACGCATATCGTCTCCTAAAATTCTTACAATACCAAATCCAGTTTCTTTTGAACTTGCAAAAACAATAAATTCATCTGCTGAATCATCATCTCCAATGTATTTTACTATTATTTTCGCTGCTTTATCGTTAAACTCAATAAGATCGTTATACTTTTTATCTTTCAATATTGATTTTACTTTAGAAAGTTCTGCCGAATAATTTTCTTTATTACTTTCTGTCGCTTTATATCCTAAGAAGTTTAATCTCTTTACCGATTTATAAGCTTCTTTTTGTTCTTTAGATAAAGACATCTCATCTATTTTAACAATAGACGTTGGAAGATCTGCTGACAAGAAATCTGCTGACTCTTGATTGTCTACAAAATAAGTTTGTAGAGATTCGCCATTATTACAACTTACTAGCACAATTAATGCTAGTAAGCTGAATAATGTGTTTTTGATTGATGATCTCATAGCAATAATTATTTTTTACCTTTTTTATCTAAATGCTCACTCCCTTGAATGTTCATTTTTTGAGTAAGCTTAGAGATTTGATTTAAATCGATGTCTCCAGTTAAAGAAACAACTACTGTTTCAAACTCACGTTTTTCGCCATTCATATTAATATTTGCATCTTTAGTAATGGCACTTAAACCATCTACAAACATTAAGAATTCGCTTACATGGTCTTCGTCTCTACCTTGCTTTACATAAAAAGTCATATTAACACCATCATCTTTAACCACCATTAATTCTTCTAATGAACTTTTACGAGACTTAACCCAATTCGTTACATCTGATGAAATAGCTTTGTTATCTGTAGTAATTACTTTAAAACTTGTAATACTATTTACCATATTAATATATTCTTGAGCCTCAGGATCGTCTGTGTTGATGTCCATTTTAGCTAACATTTGAAACATTTTAGGTTTAATAGACACATACGTTACATCTTGATTTTCGCTGTATTTAGAGAAAATATCTTGTGCCATAGATGTTAATGGTAATAACATGATTGCTATTAAGAAAAGGATTGCTTTATTCTTCATTTTACTTGTTTTTAATTTATTTGTTGTTTTCATTTTTGTTCGTTTTTATAAAATTGATTTATTTAAAAATTATTTTGGTTGAATTTTCCATTTCATTAAGGTAACCAACCTTTGAAACACCAATATCTAAGCCTTTTAGATAACTTACTTTTTGTGTGCCTTTATTTAAACTGCTAGAAATTAACTCTAAAGATTTAACCACTTCGTTATAAGCCAACATTGGATCATCGTAAGTTCCTAAATCTTCTTCTTGAAACATAGGCATACTAAAATAGAAACCAAACATAAGAACTGCTACTGCTGCAACCGAAAGCCATCTATAATCAAATATTTTTTTAGTTTTTAATGGAACGGCTTTAGTAAACGTTTCTTTCTGGTTTACTGAAAAGTAAGCAAACATAGGCTTATACATTTCTAAATGAGGCTCTACAGATTCTTGAGAAAAATAGCTTTTTAACTGCTGCTCTTCTTTTAGGGTTGTTTCACCGTTTTCGTACTTTTCAAGTAATTTTTCTATATTATTTAGTACCATAACTATGTGTATTAGTTAATTTTTCTCTTATTGATTTTCTTGCTCTGGACAAAGCCACTCTCACAGCTGTATTGTTCATATCTAACATTTGTGCAATCTCATCCAAATCGTATTGTTCTATATCTCTTAATTGGATAACCATTTTTTGTTGTTCAGGTAAATCCTCTATTATTTTTGCAACCCAATTGACACTATCGTTTAACTCAATCTGCTTTTGTAAAGATGTGTTATTATCTTGATAATTACTATGCACAATTTTTAAGTTTTGTGCATGCTTAGATTTTAATTTATCCAAACAAAAATTCTTAGTCATTGTCATAGAAAATGCTTCCACATTTTTATATTCTTCAATCTTTGTTTTATTATTCCACAGTTTTAACAAAATTTCTTGCGTCGCATCTTCAGCTTCTTCTTTCGAAACCAATAAGCGTTTCGCTAAGCGAAAGACTTTATCTTTAAATGGCATGACAATATTTAAAAATTCTGCCTGTGTCATAGTTTTGTTTGGTTTGCAACAGTTGGTTTATGCCTGTTTACTATTACGACGAGACATTTATTGATTTGTTACAAAAATATTTTTAATCTAAGATAAAGTAAGTATTTTTAAACTGAAAAAGTTGCTAAATTACTATGAAATCTATAAAACTATTTATTCTATTATGTTCACTTTCTTTCATTACTATTGGTTGTTTTGAAGATTTAGACGATAATCCTGTTTCAACCAGAGATTTAAATAATTTTGTTTGGAAAGGCTTAAATAGGTATTATGTTTATAAAGATAATGTGCCTGATTTAGCGAATGATAGATTTTCAGATTCTGAATACGACAATTTTTTGAACAGCTTTTCTTCTCCTGAAGACTGTTTTGAAAGCCTTATCTACCAAAGGCCAGCTATTGATAGGTTTAGTTGGATAACAGATAATTATATTGAATTGCAACAGCAACTTAACGGAACAACTTATAATAATGGAATGGAGTTTGGCTTGGTTCGTTTTCCTAGTACGAGCTCAGAAGTTTTTGGTTATGTACGTTATGTTTTACCAAATACAGATGCTGAAAGCAAAGGCTTACAAAGAGGATTAATCTTTCATGCAGTAAATGGCTCTTCATTAAATTTAGATAATTATAGAGCCTTATTAAGCCAAAATAATTACACCATAAACTTAGCTACTTATAACGATAATGGCACTCCAGAAACTGATGACGACATTATTGAGCCAACCAACCAAAGTGTTAACTTAACAAAAACACCTTATACCGAAAATCCCATTTTTATTAAAAGAGTTCTAGAAGTTGCTAACCAGAATGTAGGTTATTTAATGTATAACGGCTTTACCAGAGATTTTGATTCGCAATTAAATGACACCTTTAATTATTTTCAATCTCAAAACATCCAGAATTTAGTGTTGGATTTAAGGTATAATTCTGGAGGATCTGTAAATACTGCTATTTTATTGTCTAGTATGATTACTGGACAATTTACAGGACAGGTTTTTAGTACAGAAGAATGGAATAGTGATATTCAAGCGCAATTAGACCCAAATTCATTAATAAATAGTTTCTTAAATAATGATGATGGCACTCCCTTAAACAGCTTAAACCTTAGTAAGATTTATATTCTAACAACCAAAAGCACAGCTTCAGCTAGCGAATTGGTAATAAACTGTTTAAATCCATATATCAATGTGGTTCAAATTGGAGATACAACTACTGGAAAATATCAAGCTTCAATAACACTTTTCGATTCACCAGATTTTAGTAGTAGAGATGTAAATCCAATTCACACATATGCCATGCAACCATTGGTTTTAAAATCGTTAAACTCTGTTGGTTACACAGATTATGATGATGGGTTAAATCCAGGTATTCAAGTAAAAGAGAATTATGGAAATCTTGGAATTTTAGGCAATCCAGATGAAACTCTTTTAGCAATTGCTTTGCAACATATTGAAGATACTGGTCGGGTTTCCTTGCAACCATTTAGCAATTTGGAAATTGTTGGCGATAGCAAGGATTTTACTTTAATGAAGAACAGGATGTATGTTGATGAAAAATAGAAATATCATTCAGAATGAAGTGAAGAAACTTTTTTTAAAACGATAGATTCTTTATTCGTACCTCATTCTGAATGACAAACTAAATTCAATTATATTATAAAGTCAAACTAAATCCAACATTCACATTACTACCTTTTGTTGCATAACCATATAGTTCTTGGTAATCTTCATTAAAAATGTTGGTAACATTCATAAAAAGTTTCATTTTATTATCTAAAATATTATGACTGATATAAAAATCTAACAGATTATAACTTTTTAAATTCACTTCTTCATTCATATAGGTTACGTTGTTATAAAACGAATCAGTTCTATCGTCTGTAAATTGATAAGACACACTCATAAACGTATTTTCACATACTTGATACCCTAACAAACCATTCACTTTAAGTTCAGGAATTCGCAAACTTAAATCTTCGTCTACATGAGTGTAAGTAGCATTAGCTGCTAACCTCAACGTTTTAGTAATGTTGTAATCTGCAACAAATTCAACACCACTTGCTGTAAATTTTTCATCTACATTTTGATATTGATAAACAAAACCTCCTAAGTCAATAAAATCGATAAAATTTTCCTCTTCCCTGTTAAAGTAAACCACACTTATGGTTGCCTTATCTTTTAATTGAATTTCTGCTCCAACTTCAAACGTCGTGTTTTCTTCTGGTTGCAAATTGTTATTTCCATATAATGGATCAAAAAGTTGATATAATGAAGGTGTAATATAAGCTGTACTATAACTAGCTAAACCTTTTAAATAACCAAAGCTAAAAGTTTTTGTATATGAAGGATTCAGGCTGTAAACTATATGATTTCCATACTCACTATGATTGTTCAAACGTGCTCCAGCATTAACATGTAAACCAAAATCTGACACATAAACCACATTTGCATAAGGATCGATATTGGTATATTCAGCAATATCTGGATTTATTCCTTGCTCGAAATCAATTCCACCAAAAGGAATAGCAAAACTCTCCATATTATCTTGTTTAAAATTCACACCTAAAACAGTATAAAAAGTGTCATTAAAAGTATATTTATTAAACAAATCTGCTGTAACACTTTCTGTATTGTATAAAGCTGGATAACTAGATTCAATGTCTCGTTCCACTTTGTTATAAGTAGCATTTAAAGAGATGCTTCCATTTGTATAAGAAAATTCTGGTGAAAGCCCATAACGTTGCTGTTTTGTAGTTGAAAGATCGTCGGTATCGATTCCGGAAAAGCCATCATCAAAATCGGCTTTAAACTTATCCATGCTTCCATAAATATTCATTTTAAAAGCATCAGAAAACCTATAACCCAATTTTAAATTACCATTGATAGCATTAAAAGCATCAGATTCTGTACCATTAGCTAAAGCAGACAAACCATCTGTATATTGATTTCCAAAACTCGCTAAATAGCTGAATTTATCGAGAGTTCCATTAACTGTAACATTATTTCGAAAATCGTTTATTGCATAATTATCATCGTCTTGAGATTGATTGGTTCCAAAAACACTTCTAAAGTTTGCAGAAATGGTCTTTTTTGAAGCTTCTTTTAATTTAATATTAATAACAGCTGTTGCTGCACCAGAGCCATAAAGCGTACTCGAAGCTCCTTTTAAAATTTCTATGGATTCTACTTGATTGGCATTCAATAAACGCAAGTCGTAATCGTTTGCAATTTGTGAAGGATCAGACACTGCAATACCATCAATTAAAATTAATACTTGCCTGTTTTTCCCTCCTCTTACATAATAATTCAAATTTTGACCAGCATTGCTATTTGCTCCATTAATTTCTATACCAGCTGTTGTATTAATAATTTCAGCAATCGACTTTCCTTGTAATTGCTCCAAGTCTTTTTGTGTAATTTGGGTTATAACCTTCCCTGAGTTTTCACGGTTCAAATAAAATTTAGAATCTGTTAAGACCACTTCATCTAATTTTTCTACAGAAGTAGAATCTGTTTGTTGCTGTGCAACAGAAAATAATGACATACTACAAAGTACACCAAAAACAACTGTTTTTTTGTTCATTTTAAATTAATAATTACTCGAGAATAGCATGAATTTCACACCTAACTTTTGTCCCGAAAGTTTGACTTATTTTTGTTGAAAATGGCAGGTCTCCTGACTTGTTTTATGTTATGCACCTTCCCAACAATATGTGTCAGTGGTATTGTAGTCATAACATCTCTTAATGAGGTGCCGAAACAAGTTCGGCATAAACTTACAGTTGCGGGAACAGTTCTGGAATTGATTATAAAAATCGCACCAGATTCCCTTTTAATCCATCAAATAAATTCGATAAGAACCAAAATTCTATGCAAAAGTAATTCAATTAAAATGTATAATAATATAAAAGTTACTTTTTCTTATTGAGTTTGTAGATGAGATAAATAAACCCAATTAAAAAATGACATATTATGATTCCACCTACTATATATATTGTTAAATTTGAACCGTCTCTCATGGTTTTAATTTTTAATAAAATTAAAACCTAAAGTATAATTAGACAGTTACAAATGTTACATAAAGTATGATTTCTAGATATTTTTTTATTAGTTTTTTTGTTCTACTTTTTAATTGCAAAGACAAAGAAGTCAAACCTTCTATAAAATTAGACGTAGCAACAGTTAATTTATCTTATGCTAAAGGATTTGTTATAAAGCATCATGAAAACTTTACCACATTAACTATTAAAAGTCCTTGGCCAAAAGCTGATAAAATCTATCAATATGCCTTAGTTCAAAAAAACAGGGCTTCAAAAATCACGTTAAACAAAGATGATTTTGATGGCATTATCACCATTCCTATTGAAAAAATGGTAGTTACTTCAACCACACATATTCCAGCATTAGAATTATTAGAAGTTGAAAAATCATTAATTGGGTTTCCTGGAACAGATTATATTTCATCTAAAAAAACAAGAACAAGAATTGATAATGGAAACATAAGGGAATTAGGTAAAAATGAAGGGATAAATACTGAAGTTTTACTAGAAACACAACCAGATGTGGTTATTGGTTTTGGAATTGATGGTAACAACAAGAGTGTTGAGACCATTAAAAAATCTGGTATTCCAGTAATTTATAATGGAGACTGGATGGAACAGTCTCCTTTAGCGAAAGCAGAATGGATTAAATTTTTTGGAATCCTTTATAATAAGGAAAAAGAAGCCGATTCCATTTTTAATTCGATTAAAAAAAGTTATTTAGAAGCAAAATCTTTAGCATCCAATACTCAAAAAAAGCCAACTATTTTAAGTGGAGCCATGCATAAAGATATTTGGTATTTACCTAATGGAAAAAGTACTGAAGCGCAAATTTTAAAAGATGCTAACGTGAATTATCTTTGGAGTGATACTGAAGCTTCCGGGAGTATAGCCCTTAATTTTGAAGTAGTTTTTGAGAAAGCTAAGAATGCCGAAATATGGATAAGTCCATCTTACTACACAACTTATGAAGCCTTAGAAAAAGCAAATCAACATTATACAAAATTTGATGCTTTTAAAAATAAAAACATCTATACATTTGCCAAAACTACTGGTGCAACAGGTGGTGTTTTATATTATGAATTAGGGATAGCAAGACCAGATTTAGTGCTAAAAGACATTATTAAAATCTGTCATCCAGAACTTTTAGATAATTATAAACCTTACTTTTTTAAACCTATTGACTAATTGCCAAAAACAGAAACATATCCATTTTCATTTATAGCATTAATCTTCATATTGATTATTTGCTTTTTGGTAAATATTAGCTTGGGTTCAGTTTCCATTCCAATTCAAGCTGTTTTTAAAAGTTTTTTAGGAACATTGGATCATGAATCCTGGCCATACATTATTCAAGATTATAGATTACCAAAAGCCCTAACTGCTATTTTAGTTGGCTCTGGATTAGGCATTTCCGGATTGTTAATGCAAACACTATTTAGAAATCCATTAGCTGGCCCATTTGTTCTAGGTATTAGTTCTGGAGCAAGTTTAGGTGTTGCTTTAGTTATTTTAGGCTCAGGAATTTTTGGTGGTGTTTTTGCTACACTTTTAATTTCAAAATGGGCTATCGTTATTGCTGCAAGTTTAGGGAGTTTTTTAGTATTATTAGCTGTTTTAGTCGTTTCCTCAAGAGTAAGAGATACTATGGCTATTCTTATTATTGGACTCATGTTTGGCAGTATAACAGCAGCTGTTGTTAGTGTTCTCTCCTATTTTAGTTCTGCTGAACAATTACAACAATATATTTTTTGGGGATTTGGTAGTTTAGGTAATTTGGCTTGGAGTGAGCTTTTAATATTTTCTATAATTTATTGTTTAGGTATCTTCTTAAGCATCATTTCCATTAAAGGATTAAACACCTTATTATTAGGAGAAAATTACGCCAAAAGTTTGGGTTTAAATATCAAACAAAGTCGCTTTATCATTATTATAGCAACCAGTTTATTGGCTGGAACCATCACTGCTTTTGCTGGACCTATAGCCTTTATTGGCTTAGCTATTCCACATATAACCAGACAGGTTTTCAATACTTCAAATCATAAAATATTATTACCAGCTGTCTTTTTATTTGGAGCTATTATCATGCTTATTTGCGATAGTATTGCACAATTACCAACTAGTGATTATTTTTTACCGATTAATGCTACAACATCCTTAATTGGAGCTCCTTTTGTAATTTGGTTATTGGTTAGAAAACGGAAAATGATATTTTAATAATGGAAGAGAAAAATCAACATATCATTTTAAAAACTAAAAATCTTTCTATAGGTTACAAATCTAAAAAGGCAGGTACTGTAATTGCTTCTAACATTAATATTGAACTTAAAAAAGGAGAACTTATTGGTTTGGTTGGAGCCAATGGCATTGGCAAATCTACGTTGCTACGCACACTTACCAATGTTCAAAATGGCTTAAGTGGTGAAATTTTAATTAATAACCAATTACTTTCAGATTACACTTCAGAAGAACTAGCTAAAACCATGAGTCTGGTTTTAACAGAACCAATTGCTTCAAAAAATCTATCGGTTTTCGAATTGGTGGCTTTAGGAAGGCATCCATATACCAATTGGGTTGGAAATTTATCTTCTAAAGATATTGAGAAGGTTAATCAGGCTTTAAACTTAACCAACATTGACCTATTAAAAAACAAAAAATGTTTTGAATTAAGCGACGGACAACTTCAAAAAGTATTAATTGCACGTGCTTTGGCTCAAGACACTGATTTAATTATTCTAGATGAACCAACCACACATCTGGATATGTACCACAAAGCTTATATTTTAAAATTGCTTCAAAAGTTAGTCAAAGAAACAAATAAAACCATCCTATTTTCTTCACACGAGATAGATTTAGCTATACAGTTATGCGATAAAATGATTGTCATGAATGAAAATGAAGTAGTCACAGATTCACCTTGTAATCTCATTTCAAATGGCACTTTCGAAAAGCTATTTCCAAAAGATCTTATTGTTTTTGACAATAAAAGTGGAAGTTTTAGAGTTAAAAAGTAAGCTAATTTTTAATCTTAACTTAGTATATTATTTAAGATTCTTCGCTTCGCTCTGAATGACAAATTAACTATCTTTGGATAAATTTCTATTATAGATGAACGACAATCTTATCCTGATTATTTCAATTTTAATTTCTGGAGGCATTGGCACTTATGTTGGCATGACCATTACTAAACTTAAAAGTAAAGGCGAACAAAGCACGCTTGAAGAGCGTCAAAAACAATTAAATTTAAGTCTTGATGAGATTAAAAATAACATGTCTAAAATTGAAGGTGAACGTGATGAAATTAGGAATGAAAAAGAGTTTTTAAATTCAGAATTAGCACGAAGAAATGCAGAGTTTGAAAATCTTCAGAAACAAAATCTTAAAAGAGACGAAGAATTAGTTAAACAACAAGAACAGCTTCGAAAAGATTTTGAATTGATGGCTAATAAAATCCTTGAAGAGAAGTCAGAAAAATTTACGCTTCAGAATAAAGAGAATATCAAACAAATACTAAATCCTTTACAAGAAAAAATTCAGACGTTTGAAAAGAAAGTGGATGACACTCAAAAGGAAAGTATTAGTATGCACTCAGCTTTAAAAGAACAATTACTTGGACTTAAAGACTTGAATCAACAAATGACTAAAGAAACCACAAACCTTACTAGAGCACTAAAAGGTGACAGTAAAATGCAAGGGAATTGGGGAGAATTAGTTCTTGAACGTGTTTTAGAAAAATCAGGTTTAGAAAAAGACAGAGAATATTTTGTACAGCAAAGTTTTACTCTGGAAGATGGTTCTCGTGTACTTCCAGATGTGGTATTGCACCTTCCAGACAATAAACGAATGATAATTGATAGCAAAGTATCTTTAACAGATTATGAGCGTTTGGTAAATGCTGAAGATGAAGAAAAACCAATGTTTTTAAAAGCTCATGTTAATTCCATTAAAAAGCATGTGGATCAACTTTCTGAAAAGAAATATGAGGATTTGTATGATATAGAGTCTCCAGATTTTGTGCTGATGTTTATTCCTATTGAACCAGCTTTTGCAGTTGCTATTAATGAAGATAATTCACTTTATAATAAAGCTTTCGAGAAAAATATTGTTATTGTAACACCTTCTACTCTTTTGGCTACTTTACGTACTATTGACACCATGTGGAATAACGAAAAACAACAACGCAATGCCATTGAAATTGCTAAACAAGCTGGTGCATTGTACGATAAATTTGAAGGCTTGGTGACCGATTTAACAGGAGTAGGCAAAAAAATTGATGCAGCTAAAAGCGATTATACATCTGCCATGAATAAGCTTGTAGAGGGAAAGGGAAATATTATTAATCGCGTTGAAAAACTTAAAAAAATGGGAGCTAAAGCTAAAAAATCGCTTCCTGAAGCCATTATTAAAAGATCTGAAGATCAAAAAGAATAAACAAAAAATCTCATGAAAAAAATTCTAATAAAATTCTTAGTTGTCCTTATTGCTATTTTTGCTGGATATTTTGCATTTATCTATTTTGCTACATATAGCGAAGGTATTCGTGCTGGTGAACTCGTAAAATTTAGCCATAAAGGGGTTATTATTAAAACTTGGGAAGGCGAAATAAGTCAAGGTGTTTCCGAAGGGCAAATGTTCATGTTTTCTGTTGAAAACAGTAAAAAAGATGTCATTAACGATTTACAACGGTTACAGGGAAAATATGTAAAGCTTCACTATTTTGAACGTTATAAAAAATTTTTCTGGTTAGGTGACACCAAGTATTTTATTACCAAAGTTGAAGAAGATGTTGAACGAAGTAATAGACGTTTATAAATGAGTCTCATATTTAAAACAGTCGATTCATCTCAAATCTCTATATCTGAGCTTATGCAACCCTCCCATTCTAATTTCAATGGAAAGATTCATGGTGGTTATATTTTAAATTTAATGGATCAAATAGCTTTTGCATGCGCTTCTAAACATTCAGAAAACTATTGTGTTACGGCATCTGTAAATACGGTAGATTTTTTAAATCCTATAGAAATTGGTGAACTTGTAACCATGAAGGCGTCTATTAATTATGTTGGCAAAACCTCTATGGTAGTAGGCATTCATGTTGAAGCTGAAAATATAAGAACTGGTAAAATAAAACATTGTAATTCATCTTACTTCACTATGGTTGCCAAAGATGATAATGGTAATTCTATATCTGTTCCAGGTCTTATTTTAAGCGATGAAAATGAAGTCAAACGCTTTCTAAAGACTATTAAACGTATTGAAACTAAAAAGGAGCGTCAAATTGAATTTGACAATGCTAACTTCTCTATAGAAGATTATCTATCTGATTTAAAACCATATAATATCAAAATTCAATTACCAAATGATGACTCTTAATAGTCACTCTATTATTCCATAAATTAGGAATATACTTGTTTGTTCCATAAATAAGGCATGTATTAAAAACAATTAAAGGTCTCGATGTACGCATGTCTATTGGAATTGAAAATAAAACATTTGAAGGTAATAAAGTAACCGAATCAAACGGAACTGCATTCGAAAATTCAGGAGCAATGATAGAATTCTTGAAAAAGGAAAACAAACCTAAAAATTAAAACCAATAATGATACTTTAAATAACGAATTAAATTCATTTTTTAAATTAGCATTAATAGGTATGGATAATTGGACAGCAAATTCTGCAGAAATAGTAAAAGTCCATTTAGATTATCCTACAAAAATTCAGCAAGAAATTGCAAAAATTATTAATATAAGTCAAGATGCTGTTAGTAAACGTATGAAACGTGCCAATCTAGACGAAATCTTAGAACTTAACCAGATGTATAAAAGTGAATTAGCTAATACGACTGAAGAATCTATTATTTCTAAAAATTCTTCACTATCTCTGAATGACAAAAATATTATTGCTTAACAAAACGTTTAGTTACCACCTGATTTTCTTGCGAAACTCTTACTAGATAAACACCAGAATGCCATTTAGAAACGTTTATTGTATTACGTAACGTATTTAAAGAATTAGAATAAATTTTCTTTCCAAGTATATCAAACACCTCTACATTTGTATCGCTATTTAAAGCAGCTAAATGAATATTTAAACTTGTTTTACCAGGATTTGGGAAAATAGAAAAATTATAAGAATCTTCAACCTCAGCAACACCTAGAGTTGGAGAAGCATTAATATTATCAACTTCAAGAGTTGCACCAATAGCTGCTCCAAACCAATTTGGATTATCATTATGCAATATTCTTGCTTCAGCTACATTAGTTAAAACACTAGAAACTGTACCAGATCCACCTACAACTGTAAAATCACTTGAAGAAACAGAGAAAGTTAAAGCCTGCCAACCAGTACCAGCTCTAACAAGAATGGGATTAGTTGTACAAATTTGAGTTTGAGTACCTGTTCCTTGTCCTGTTTCATCGCTAAAAGCTAATCTGATATTTAAGTCATTACTTCCTTCTACTTTAACATCTAGCTTAATTGCAATGATTCCTTGATTAGTGTAATCTCCTGTCCATTGATCTCTGTTATATATAATAACTTTACTTCCTGGACCTCCTGGGCTACCACTTGTAGTATATTGCAAATAATTGTCCCCATTCCCTAAAGGACCGCCATCTGGAATATTAGTCGGTTGAGGTGTTACTCCAATAGACCAATCCATAATAGTCCCATCTTCAAAATCATCAATTTGATTAACTGCAACTTGAGACCAAGTTATAGATGAAGATAATATTAATAGTAAAAGTAGTTTTTTCATCATAGCATGTTTTAAGCTAAATTAATAATTATTAATATAATACAAGTTACCTTTTATCGAATAAATAGATTATTTACTCAGATACATCTTACGTCTTGAGTACAAATTATAAAATTCGTCATCCTTTAAACTATCTATAAACAAGATACTTTCTCCAGTACTTTTCATTTCTGGTCCTAACTTTTTATTCACATTATGAAACTTATTAAAAGAGAAAACTGGTTGCTTAATAGCATAACCGTTAAGTTGCGGTTTAAAATTAAAATCGGTTACTTTCTTCTCTCCTAACATTACTTTAGTTGCATAGTTTACATAAGGTTCGCCATAGGCTTTAGAAATAAATGGAACCGTTCTAGAGGCTCTAGGATTGGCTTCAATAATATAAACTATATCATCTTTTATAGCAAACTGGATATTAATTAAACCAACAGTATTCAATGCAAGAGCAATCTTATTCGTGTGGTCTTTAATTTGCTGCATTACAAATTCACCTAAATTGAAAGGAGGCAAAGTAGCATTACTATCCCCTGAATGAATACCACATGGCTCGATATGTTCCATAATACCAATGATATACACATTCTCACCATCGCAAATAGCATCAGCTTCTGCTTCTATTGCTCCATCCAGATAATGATCTAATAGCAATTGATTTCCAGGCATCTGTCTTAATAAATCGACAACATGTTCTTCTAATTCCTGCTTATTAATTACAATTTTCATTCCTTGACCACCTAAAACATAAGAAGGTCTTACTAATATTGGAAAATCTAAAACATCTGCAATTGCAGCAGCTTCATCAGCTGTTGTAGCGATATCAAATTGTGGATAAGGAATATTATTCTCTTTAAGTAAATTTGAAAACAATCCTCTATCTTCAGCTAAATCAAGCGATTGATACGTAGTTCCAAGAATTTTGATTCCATATCTATCCAGCTTTTCAGCAAGCTTTAAAGCTGTTTGACCTCCAAGTTGCACAATTACACCTTCAGGTTTTTCATGTTTAATAATATCGTAGATATGTTCCCAAAAAACTGGTTCGAAATACAATTTATCTGCAGTATCAAAATCGGTAGAAACCGTTTCAGGATTACAGTTAATCATGATTGTTTCATAATCACATTCTGCAGCTGCTAAAACACCATGAACACAACAATAATCGAACTCAATTCCTTGACCTATTCTATTTGGACCTGAACCAAGAACTATGATTTTCTTTTTATCTGAAACGATACTTTCATTTTCAGCAAATCTTTTTCCATCTGTAGTTTCTAAATCGCTTTCAAACGTTGAATAATAATAAGGTGTTTGTGCTTTAAACTCTGCTGCACAGGTATCAACCAATTTGTAAACACGATTAACACCTAATTCTTCTCGTTTTTTATAAACTTGACTTTCTAGACATTGAAGCATGTGAGCAATTTGTCTATCTCCATAACCTTTTTGCTTCGCTTCAAGTAATAAATCCTTCTGAATAGTATCAATTTTAAAAGTCGAGATTTCTTTTTCTAGCAAGTATAATTCCTCATACTGCTTTAAGAACCACATGTCAATTTTAGTAATATCATGAATTCTACTTAATGGAATACCCATTTGAATGGCATCATAAATCACAAATACACGATCCCAACTAGCATGTGTTAGTTTACTTATAATTTGGTCGTAATCCTTATAACCTTTTCCATCTGCTCCTAAACCGTTTCTTTTAATTTCAAGTGATTGCGTTGCTTTATGTAATGCTTCTTGAAACGAGCGTCCAATTCCCATAACTTCACCAACAGATTTCATTTGTAAACCTAAAGTTCTATCTGACCCTTCAAATTTATCGAAATTCCAACGTGGTATTTTTACAATCACATAATCTAATGTTGGCTCAAACAAAGCCGAAGTAGATTTAGTAATCTGATTTTCTAATTCATCTAAATGATAACCTATTGCTAATTTAGCTGCAATTTTTGCAATTGGATAACCTGTAGCTTTACTAGCCAAAGCAGAAGAACGAGAAACACGAGGGTTAATCTCGATAGCAATTATATCTTCATTTTCATCAGGACTAACAGCAAATTGCACATTACAACCACCTGCAAAATCACCTATACTTCGCATCATATGAATTGCCATATCACGCATTTTTTGATATGTTCTATCACTTAAAGTCATAGCTGGAGCTACAGTAATAGAGTCTCCTGTATGGATTCCAATTGGATCCATATTTTCTATAGAACAGATAATTACTACATTATCATTTGAATCTCTAAGTAGTTCTAATTCATACTCTTTCCAACCAATTAAGGCTTTATCAATCATAACTTCGTGAATTGGAGATACTTCTAAACCACGAGTTAATAATTCATCAAAATCTTCTTCTTTATAAACAAATGAAGCTCCTGCTCCACCCAAAGTAAATGAAGCTCTAATTATTAAAGGAAATCCAAATTCTTGAGCTATTTCTTTCCCTTTTAAATAAGAATTGGCAGTAGCTTGTGGTGCCATTGGAACTCCAATTTTAAGCATCAACTCTCTAAACTGCTCTCTATCTTCAGTAATGTTTATAGCATCAATATCAACACCAATTATTTCAACACCAAAATCTTTCCAAATGCCTTTTTCATCTGCTTCAATACATAAATTCAAAGCCGTTTGCCCTCCCATTGTTGGTAAAACAGCATCAATTTGTGGATGCTCTTTTAAAATTTGAACAATAGATTTTGTTGTTAAAGGCAACAAATAAACATGATCAGCCATCGAAGGATCTGTCATTATAGTTGCAGGATTTGAATTAATTAAAATAGTTTCAATTCCATCTTCTCTTAATGATCTTAGTGCTTGAGTTCCTGAATAATCAAATTCGCATGCTTGACCAATGACTATTGGACCAGAACCAATAATTAAAATAGATTTAAGGTTTGAATTTTTAGGCATTATAAAGTATTATATTGTTATTGATGTGTTTGCAAAATTAATAAATACTAGATATAAAAAAAGGCGCTACCGTTAAGTAACACCTTTTATATATCAACAATTGTTAATCATTATCTTTTATGTCTAGCTTCAGAAGATACAGATATTTTCTTTCTTCCTTTAGCTCTTCTACGAGCAAGTACTTTTCTACCATTGGCAGAAGCCATTCTTTCTCTAAAGCCATGCTTATTCTTTCTCTTTCTCTTTGATGGCTGAAATGTTCTTTTTGGCATTGTCTTATGTTTTTAAAATCTTCTATATTATATCTAAAAAATCTGTTTTATCTCTTTGTCTAAAACTGAGCGCAAATATACAAACCCTTTTTTATTTGACAAACCTTATTTTAAAAATATTTTTTCAATAAAAATTTAGTTTCTTTGTACTCCAAAATCAAACTTATTTTAATGAGCCATCTGGTGTCAAAATATATTGCTTTTTTTTTACTTTTTCCTAGTGTTATTTGTAGTCAGAACACTCTGGAATACAATCTTAATGTCAGTGACAGCTTGATAGTTAGCCAATCTTCTGCTCAAAACATCATTCAGGATATGGATGGTTCAAAACATGAAATGAGTAATATTTTATTGGGTGAATTTACCTTTGTTGTAAAGACAATTACTGATAGTTCTTACGTTATAAATTTTAAATTTAATAGGTTTAAATTAATAACTAACTCAAATATTTATGGTGAATTGATAAATATTGACACAAATAATGACATAAAAGAAGACAATTTAGAGGCGAAAATATTTTCCGGACTAACAAAATCTGTTTTAAAAATGGAAATGTTGAAAAATGGTAAAATCAAAACGGTTTCTGGAACAGATGCCATGATTAGCAAAATGATTACTGATGCAGGAATATTAGATGAATTCACTAAAGAAATCATGATTGAATCCATGAAAAAAGAGTTTGGAAATGAAAGTCTTGCAAGAAGTTTTGAACAAATGACATATTTCTATCCTACCAAAAATGTGACAGTTGGAGACCATTGGTCAAACATCTATTCTGGAGACTTAAATGCTGAAAACATTTGGACCTTAGACGGATTGAGTGATACAATTGAATTATCAGCAAAAAGTAATATTACCATGATTACTGAAGAAGACACTCATATAATGACTTTATCAGGAATACAAGACACAAACATAACTGCAGATAAAGAAACTGGTTTTGCAGAGCTTATTAATGTCGTTTCAAGTGCTGAAGGTATAACTGCCATGAAGCAAATGAATGATGTAGAAATACCAACAACAATAAAATCTATAACAACATATAAAATTAAAAAACATGTACAATAAAGTATTTAAATTAATAATTGCAGGACTAATAATTGCTTACGCAATCTATCAATTTACTGAAGGGCTTATTGGTAATGGTATTATGTTCCTTCTTTTATCTACAATTTTTATTTTCTTATATTTTAAGAACGAAATTATTTTACTAGCATTCATGCGTTTAAGAAAGCAAGATTTTATAGGTGCAAAGAAATGGCTTGATAAAATTAAAAATCCTGAAACTGCTCTAGTAAAAAAACAACAAGGCTACTTTAATTTCCTTCATGGGATAATGATTTCTCAAGATAATATGAATGAAGCTGAGCGATACTTTAAAAATGCTGTTAGATTAGGCTTAACTATGGATCACGACATGGCGATGGCTAAATTAAATTTGGCTGGTATTGCTTTTAGTAAAAGAAGAAAAAACGAAGCCAACATATTACTTAAAGAGGCTCAAGCTTTGGATAAAAGAGACATGCTTACAGAGCAAATAAAAATGATGAAAGACAATATGAAAAAGGCACAAATGCCTAATCAACATTTTGGTGGACATAAACAACAACGTGCTGGTAAACGTCGTTAGAAATTAAAATTAGTAATAAAAAAAGCCTTGAAATAAATCAAGGCTTTTTTTATTAGTTAGCTTTATAATAGCCTTCTTTAGGAATATCGATATAATACATCTTATTAGATTTATTATTTAATTTAGGCTCTCTTAGCCAAGGATTATGGATTTTCAATATCTTATAATTTATATCAAACCCTTTAGCAAATGCAGCAAAATCTGTAACTACAGTATCCACTTCAACTTTATATGTAGGAACTACAGTGTATAAATCTTTTACTCTAAAATTAAAGCCATACTTATCAGGATGGTTTAAAATCTCTTTTAAAGCCACAATTCGAAATAAGTATCTTCCAGTCTCTTCACCTAACAACAAATCATAATAATCTTTTACTTCTTGATCATTTAATCTTCTTGAAACTCCCGAATTACCAGCATTATATGCTGCTGCTGCTAATGTCCAAGACCCTAATAGTTCTTTAGATTTTATTAAATATTGACAAGCAACTTCAGTAGATCTTTCTAAATGGTATCTCTCATCTACATTATCATTTATTTCTAATCCAAACTCGCGACCAGTTTTGGGCATAATTTGCCAAACACCTCTTGCTCCTGCAGGAGAAACAACATTTATCAAACCACTTTCAATAACAGCTAAATATTTAAAATCGTCTGGAACGCCATTTTTCTTAAGAATAGGCTCTATTATTGGAAAATATTTATGAGCTCTTTTAAACATTAATAAGCCATTAGATTGCCAATAGGTATTCACTAAAAGCTCTCTATCCATTCGTTCATAAATATCCGGATTATCTAATGGTAAAGCTTCTCCTGCAAAATCTAAATGATCAGGGATTTGTAATGCATACACATTATAATCGTTTATTAATTTTTTTTCAAAATTTTCATCAGTTGGAGCATCTTGAAGAGCATACACAAACAACATTGTTAAACTTAAAAGTCCAACAAAAGCAAACAAATTTTTAACCCATTTCATCTTAAAAAGTTTTTATAAATTTATAAAATATACAGCAATTTTTAAGCCAATTTTTCATCTAATATCAACCTAGGTAAATTTTCATTAAACCATTTATACTTATTAATAATCATTATATGTCTCCCACCTTTAACAGTAATGCAATCCCCTAAGTATTTATGAGGAAAAACAGCATCTTTCTCACCATGAATATGTATAGCTTCAGGAATCGGCTTGTCTTGTTCCCAACAAACTATTTGTTTAATTGCCCAATCTAAATATGTTTTATCCCTAATTGACAAGTATTTTCTGTAAAGAGATACACGCTTTTTAATAGATTTTCCAAAGGTGTATTTCGCAAGGCTATCAATATTTTCAATTAAACTTGTAGGCAAAAACTTATATGCTTTAGTTAACCTGGCAAGTTTCATTCTTTTTGGTAATTCATGTTTTGTTTTAACACTAGAAACAACAAACAGTTTTCTTAACGTAAGATGTTTACTCATTTCCTGAGCCACTATTCCGCCAAAAGAAACGCCTATTAAAACCACATTATCGTGCTCAATCTTTTCTACCATTCTCTTAGAGTAATCACTGATGCTCTCATTTTCAACAGGAATTAACCATTCCAACCAATGCATTTTAAATTGATTTTCAGGCAATTTTATGTTTTCAAAAATTAATGGGTTTGCAGCCATTCCAGGAACAAAATAAACATGGATTAAATCTTGAATCATAAGCTATTAAATAGTTTATTTTAATAATTATTTTTCTTAAATTTGCAATGCAAAACTATTGAAAAAATAGTACCGACTTCTAAATTTCCTTTTAAATAAAAAATATTCTTATTATGATTGAAGCATCTGAACTTGTGGATAACGAATTTTTACGTCAGTATGAACTAAAGATTGAAGATCATTTAGCTAAAATTGAATATTCGTTACAAGAACGAAAAATATTTTTAACGAAACTTATTATTCCAGAAGAGATTAATTCTGAAGAATTTGAAAAAGAATTTTTAGTAGTGGTTTTTAAAAATATTGAAGATCGCAATTTAAGTGTTGTTCCTACTAGTCCTGAGATTGCAAAATTTGTTCGAAAAAACAGAAAGTATAAACGTATGTTGCCTGTGGGTGTGAGGATTTAAAAAAATACAAAACGAAGTTAAAACTTCGTTTTTTTTTATCTAGCTAATTCTTTAATAAACTCTAGTCTTACAGTACCATCTTCATCAATTTTGGAAAGCTCCACATCTTGAATCGTATTCACTAACTCTGGGTTCCATGGCGATTTTACTTTTACATAATTTTCAGTAAATCCATGAATGTATCCTTCTTTATTCTCACTTTCAAATAATACTTTTCGCCTTGTACCTATTTGACTTTCATAAAAGGCACGACGTTTTTTAACTGACAAGCCACGTAACATTTTACTACGCTTAGAACGTACATTTTTAGGGACAACGCTAGTCATTTTTGAAGCCTCAGTATCATCTCTCTCGGAATAGGTGAAAACATGTAAATACGAAATATCTAATTCGTTTAAGAAATTATATGTTTCTAAAAAATACTCTTCAGTTTCTCCCGGAAACCCAACAATAACGTCTACACCAATACATGCATTTGGCATCACTTCTTTTATCTTCTGGACTCTATCAACATATAATTCACGTAAGTAACGGCGTTTCATTAATTTAAGAATATCATTACTTCCACTTTGTAATGGTACATGAAAATGAGGAACAAAACTATTAGATTTGGCAACTAGTTCTATGGTTTCATTTTTTAACAAGTTTGGTTCAATTGAAGAAATACGCAAGCGTTCGATTCCCTCAACTTTATCTAATTCATTTACCAAATCTAGAAATGTGTGTTCATGACGTTTATTACCAAATTCACCTTTACCGTAATCACCAATATTAACACCAGTTAATACAATTTCTTTAATGTTTTTAGCTGCAATTTTTTTAGCATTAGCAACGACATTTTCTACAGTATCACTTCTAGAAATTCCTCTTGCAAGAGGAATAGTACAATAGGTGCATTTGTAATCGCAACCATCTTGTACTTTTAAAAAAGCTCTTGTTCTATCTCCAAATGAATAACTGCCAACATAAAAATCGGCTTCTTGGATTTCGCAAGAATGTACTTCTCCTAAATCATTCTTAGCTAAATCATTTAAATAGTCGGTAATTTTAAATTTTTCAGTAGCTCCTAAAACTAAATCTACGCCATCAACATCTGCTAGTTCTTGAGGTTTCAATTGAGCATAACAACCAACTGCTGCAACAAATGCTTCTGGATTTAATTTTTGTGCCTGCTTTACAATAGTTTTAAAACGTTTATCGGCATTCTCAGTAACAGAACATGTATTGATTACATAAATATCTGCTACTTCTTTAAAATCAACACGATCAAATCCTTCATCTTGAAGACTCCTAGCTATTGTTGATGTTTCAGAAAAATTGAGTTTACAACCTAAGGTATAAAATGCGACTTTTTTATTACTTGTCATCTCTTCACTTATAAAACGCTTGCAAAATTAAATGAAAAAGAGCGCTTTAACCAGTTAAAGCGCTCTTTTTTATACTTAAATACTAAAAGGGTATTTACGATTTTACTATTTTTCTTGTTATAGTGCCTTGAGTCGTTTCAATTCTTAATAAATAAACACCAGGATTTAAACTTGAAACATCGATGTCTTTTCTATTCTGAACTTGTAAAACAACTTGTCCAGTAATTGAATAGATTTTAGCCGTTTCAACCTGAATAGAATTATGTAAATTGATATGAAGATCGTTTAATACAGGATTCGGGTAAACTGAAATGCTATCTAAACTATATTCTTCAATTCCAAGTACATCTCCAACAACATTCATTACATATTGATTGTCTCCAAAGCCAATAGAGCTTGTAGTTGATGGTACATTTATACTACATCCTTCAGATTTTATATAACTATCATCATTCTCACCTCCTGCATTAATTCCAGGAAAGAAAGTTTCACCAGTATTAGTTCCACTATCTCCTGCCAATACCTCGAAAGCAATAGTTGAACCTGCTGGGATTGTTGCAGAAATTGGCACAGAAATTAATGATAAATCATCAGCTGAACTAGACGTGTGTGTTGCCGTTTCAATAAGAGTTAATGTAGCTGTTGATAAATCATCTGAACTTGCAGTATAAATATTAACAGTAATTACCTTACCATCGTCTGCAGCACCTTGTCCATACTCAACTGAGCTTACTTGAAAATCTTCAGTTACAGAAAAATCAGCTAAGTTATAGGCTCTATAGAAAGTGTTTTCTCTATACTCTCCAGAACCTGAAGACCAACATGCTACTCCTCCATCTGTAACGCCAACAGCATCTACAGATTGTGTTAAAGTTATTTGAGCTTGACCAACCCAAACAAATAATACTAATAATAAAAAACTAATGTAATTTTTTTTCATAATTTTAAATTTTCTTGTTTAATTTAAGGAATAAATATAATCTTTTTAATTTATATATGAAATTTAAGTTTCTGTTTTTCATACTTCTATTTGGATGTTCAACCAAAAAAGAAGATTTTCAATCTGTTTTTAAATATAATGAGCACAAAAATATTGGCTCTTTAGACCCAGCTTTTGCTAAAGATAATGCAGATGTCTGGGCTATTAACCAGCTATTCAATGGCTTAGTGCAGATGGACGAAAATCTAAATGTTAAATCTTGTATAGCAAAAAGCTGGAAGATCTCAGAAGATGCTCTTACTTACAGCTTTACTTTAAGGAAGAATGTGTTTTTTCATAAACATTCCTTATTTGGCAAAGATTCTACTAGAACTGTTAATGCAACTGATTTTGAATATAGTTTCAACAGATTAAAAGACTCTCAAATTGCATCTCCAGGTAGTTGGGTTTTAAATAAAGTTGAATCGTATGAAGCTATAAACGACAGTGTTTTTCAAATTAAATTAAAACAAGCGTTTCCAGCATTTTTAGGGTTACTAACCATGAAATATTGTTCTGTAGTCCCAAAAGAGATTGTTACCCATTATAAAAGTGATTTTCGTTCAAACCCAATTGGTACTGGTCCATTTAAGTTTAAAAGATGGGAAGAGAACATAAAATTAGTCTTTAGAAGAAATGACGCTTACTTTGAAAGAGATAAATCTGGAAGACAAATACCCTACTTAGAAGCTGTATCCATTACATTCTTACCAGATAAACAAAGTGAGTTTTTACAGTTTGCACAAGGAAATTTAGATTATGTTTCAGGTTTAGACGCTTCTTATAAAGATGAAATTTTAACTGCAAATGGACAACTTAAAGATTCTTATTCTAAAGATGTAAATATGCTTAGAAGTCCATATTTAAACACAGAATATCTTGCGTTTTTTATGGATTCTAGTATTCCAGAAATTCAATCTACTTTAATTCGAAAAGCAGTAAATTATGGGTTTGATAGAGAAAAAATGATGATCTATTTAAGAAATGGCATAGGCATACCAGCTCATGGAGGATTTATTCCTAAAGGGTTACCTGGATACAGTGAATCTATTGGATTCACCTATCAACCTGAAAAAGCAAAACAACTTATTGAACAGTTTAAAACTGAAACTAGCATTCAAAATCCTAAAATAACAATTACTACTACCAGTAACTACTTAAGTTTTTGTGAATATATTCAACGTGAACTACAAAAAGTTGGGCTACAAGTTCAAGTCGATGTTATTCCTGCTGCTACCTTAAAGGATGCAAAAGCTAATGGAAAATTAGATATGTTTAGAGCGAGTTGGGTAGCAGATTATCCAGATGCAGAAAATTACTTGTCATTATATTATAGTAAAAACTTTGCTCCTAATGGACCAAATTACACACATTTTAAAAATACAACATTTGATTCATTATATGAAAAATCTTTTACTGAAACCAACACAATTCAAAGAGAAATACTTTACACAAAAATGGATTCTTTAATTATGAGTGAAGCACCAATTATTCCTTTGTTTTATGATGAAGTTGTTCGATTTACCAGAAACAATGTTGAAGGATTAGGTATTAATCCAATAAATTTATTGGATTTAAAACATGTTAAAAAAAATAATTAATCTCGTCTAAACCTTTTCGTTTCTTCAAATACATATTCTAAAATCGCTGAATCTTGTTCTGTAAACTCAATATTACGTCTAGACATAACTACTTCGGCTACTTCAAAAGCCTTTTTGGTTAAATAAGTTGTAAAACCACTATTTCCTCCCCAAGAAAAACTAGGAACAAAATTTCTTGGGAATCCACTCCCAAAAATATTGGCACTTACACCAACAACAGTTCCAGTGTTAAACATCGTATTAATACCACATTTACTGTGATCTCCCATCATTAATCCACAAAACTGTAAACCAGTCCTTGCAAAACTTTCTGTTTGGTAATCCCAAAGTCTTACTTCTGCATAATTGTTTTTAAGATTAGAATTATTCGTGTCTGCTCCCAAATTACACCACTCTCCTATTACAGAATTTCCTAAAAATCCATCATGACCTTTATTTGAAAATCCAAAAATGACCGAGTTATTAACTTCTCCACCTACCTTACTATATGGACCTACTGTAGTAGGACCATAAATTTTTGCAGACATTTTTACTGTTGCACCTTCACATAAAGCAAAAGGACCACGAATCATACTTCCCTCCATAATTTCGGCATTCTTACCTATATAAATTGGACCATTTTCAGCATTTAAAGAGCATAAAGGCAATTTAGCTCCTTCTTCAATAAAAATATCTTTTCTGTTAAATGCTACTGTTGTTTCAGGGATTGATTGAGACTCTCTTCCTTTGGTTAACATTTCAAAATCTTCTTGAATAGCTTCGCCATTTTTTGAAAAAATATCCCAAGTATGTTCAACTTTTAATACATTATCATGATATTCAATGGCTTGGTAAGCATCTAAGTCAATTTCTTCTTGTGTGACTTTAGTATGAAAAGCAATAACATCTTCATCTTTAAAAATAGCTTGATTTGCTTCTAAGTTTTTTACCATTTCAGCTAACTCAAGATTAGGTAAATAAGATGCATTTATCATGATGTTTTCTTCCATTTCAACCATTGGATACTTTTCAGACAAATAATCTTCAGTAACTGTAGTTGTTGTGAAATCTAAATAAGCTTCCCATTTTTCTCTTATAGTTAAAATACCAATTCGAATATCGGCAACTGGACGCGTATATGTAAATGGTAACAGACTGTTACGTGAAGGACCATCGAAAAGAATATAATTCATGAGACGTTTTAAATTTTGAAGTTTAAAAGTTTTTTTACTCCTAAACCAGATATAATATAATCAAAAGTAACGTAATTATAGAAACAAAAAAAAGCCTTCGAAAAAAAAATCCGAAGGCTTATATATTTAATAATATTAAATTTATTTTTTAAACTTAGCGTACTTGTTTTTAAACTTATCAATACGACCAGCTGTATCTACTAATTTAGATTTACCAGTGTAAAATGGATGAGATGTTCTAGAAATCTCCATTTTAACTAATGGATATTCAACACCATCAACTTCTAAAGTTTCTGATGTGTTAGCAGTAGATTTAGTTAAAAAAACATCGTCGTTAGACATATCTTTAAATGCTACTAATCTATAATTTTCTGGATGTATATCTTTTTTCATCGCTAATCGCTTTTATTGTATTCTATTTTCGAGGTGCAAATTTAGGAATTTTTTACAAATGGACAATACTTTTATTTTAATTTTTTTAAGAATTAGATATTTTCAATCATAAGCTGTAACGTTTTGCTATATTTGTTTACTAACTAGCTAAACAAATAATAAACTTTTAATTAATATGGATGATCAAAAAACGACTCCTGGTAAATTCGGTGTAAATTTTGGGTTAATATTAGGTGGCATTATGATACTTATTGCCATTATAATGTATGCTACTGATATGGCATTTAAAGGACAACAATGGCCGGTTTATATTTATTATGTTGTATTTCCTACGATGATAATTTATACTATGAGACAATACAAAAAGCATAACGCTAATACTTTATTGTTTACTGATGCGCTTAAAACTGGGATTATTGTCGCTTTAATTAGCTCATTGGTTTATGTTGGATATATATTTATTTTTAATTATATTATTGATACTGGATATAACGAAAAAATAATTGATTTTTCAATAGATCAAATAGCGGAATCTGATGCTCCAGTAGAAGCTAAAGAAATGTCCTTAAAAATGGTAAAATTCTTTTCAGACCCATTAGCAGGAAGTGCAATTTGGATTGCATTGAGCTTGTTTTTTGGATTGATATATTCAATGATTGGAGGATTAGTAATGAAAACAAGCTCCCAAGATTAATATTTATTTACTTTTGGTTTAACTTTGTAAAAAAGATTTCATGAATATATCAGTAGTTATACCACTACTTAATGAACAAGACTCATTAAACGAATTACATGATTGGATTGCTAGTGTTATGCTATCCAATCATTTTTCTTATGAAATTATTTTTATTGATGATGGTAGTACAGATGATTCTTGGAAAACAATAAATCAATTAACTAATAAAGATGCTAATGTAAAAGGTATTCGGTTTCTGAAAAATTTTGGTAAATCGCAAGCTTTACATGCAGGATTTGATAAGGCTCAAGGCGATGTTATTATAACCATGGATGCAGATCTTCAAGATAATCCTGAAGAAATCCCAGAACTTTATAACATGATTGTTTCAGAAAACTACGACATGGTTTCTGGTTGGAAAAAGAAACGATTCGATTCCGTTATTTCTAAAAACCTTCCATCAAAATTATTCAATTACGCAGCACGAAAAACTTCAGGTGTTAAACTTCATGATTTTAATTGTGGCTTAAAATCTTACCACAAAAATGTAGTTAAAAATATTGATGTGAATGGAGAAATGCATAGATACATTCCTGTTTTAGCTAAAAATGCTGGTTTTTCTAATATTGGAGAAAAAGTAGTACAACATCAAGCAAGAAAATATGGTGTTACTAAATTTGGAATAGATCGATTTATTCATGGTTTTTTAGATTTAATCACTATCTGGTTTTTATCACGCTTCGGCAGAAGACCAATGCATTTATTTGGCGCATTAGGTGTTTTAATGCTCGCCATTGGTTTTGCGTTTTCAACATATTTAGGTGTCGATAAACTTTTCTTAAACCCTTCAGGACGATTAATTACCGAACGTCCACAATTTTACATAGCATTAGTAACCATGATAATTGGAACCCAATTTTTTGTTGCTGGATTCTTAGGCGAAATTATCTTAAGAACCAAGCAAGACAAAAAGCGTTACCTTATTAAAGACGAATTAAATTTATAAAAGTCGAAACTAATTAATAGTAATTTCAACCTATCTTTTTTGAATTACTTATTTTTGCATCACATTTTTTTAAAACATGATATACATTGAACCTGAATTATTAGATAGAGTAAACACTTGGTTAACTCCTGCTTTTGACAATGATACACAAGCATATATAAAAAATTTAATTGCTACAAATCCAAAAGAACTTAAAGAAAGTTTTTATAAAAACCTAGAGTTTGGAACTGGTGGTATGCGTGGTGTTATGGGAATTGGCACCAACAGAATTAACAAATATACCCTTGGAAAAAACACTCAAGGAATAAGTAATTATCTCCACCAATCCTTTCCAAACGAAACCATTAAAGTAGCTATTGCTTTCGACTGTAGACATAATAGTAAATCGCTAGCTAAAATAGTAGCTAACGTATTTTCAGCAAATAATATCCAAGTATTTTTATTTGAAGATTTACGTCCTACTCCAGAATTATCTTTTGCACTAAAACATTTAGGCTGCCAATGTGGTATTGTTTTAACAGCATCTCATAATCCACCAGAATACAATGGTTACAAAGTATATTGGCAAGATGGTGGACAATTAGTTCCACCTCAAGATTCGGAAATAATAAACGAAATTAACAACTTAAATTATTCTGAAATTAAATTTGAAGCTAACAAAAGCTTAATTCAATATATAGGAAAAGATGTAGATGATGTCTTTATAAAAGCATCCATAAAAAACGGTAGTTTTAATACACCTCAACAAGCTAAAGATAATTTAAATATTGTATTTACATCTTTACATGGAACCTCAATTACTATCATTCCTGAAACTCTAAAACAAGCTGGCTATAATAACGTGAATATTGTTGAAGAACAAGCCGAACCGAATGGCGATTTTCCAACGGTTGCTTCACCAAACCCAGAAGAACCAGCAGCTTTAAAAATGGCTTTAGATTTAGCTAATACAGTTCAAGGAGATATTGTAATTGGCACAGATCCAGATAGTGATAGAATTGGAATAGCTGTTAGAGATTTTAATGGGAATATGATATTGCTAAATGGAAATCAAGCCATGTTAATGATGACTGATTTCTTACTAAAACAATGGCAATCTCAAGGAAAAATTAAAGGAAATCAATTTATTGGCACGACCATCGTTTCTACACCAATGATGAATGTTCTTGCTAAAGCCTATAATGTAGAATGTAAGATTGGTTTAACAGGATTTAAGTGGATTGCCAAAATGATTAAAGACTTCCCGCAACTAGATTTTGTTGGTGGTGGAGAAGAAAGTTTCGGATTTATGGTAGGCGATTTTGTTAGAGATAAAGATGCTGTAACAGCATCACTACTTGCATGCGAAATTGCAGCGCAAGCCAAAGCTAACGGAAGTTCACTTTATAACGAATTAATCAAACTTTATGTATCTCATGGCCTTTATAAAGAACGCTTAATTTCGTTAACAAAGAAAGGAATTGAAGGTGCTCAAGAAATTAAACAGATGATGATTGATTTCAGAAAAGAACCACTTACTATTATCAATAATTCTAAAGTTATTAAAATTGAAGATTATCAAAGTTCCATATCAAAAAACCCTATTTCTGGAACCGAAAAAGCTATTTTTATACCAAAATCTAATGTATTAATTTATTATACTGAAGATGGAAGCCAAATAGCTTTACGTCCAAGTGGAACCGAACCAAAAATTAAGTTCTATATTAGCGTAAATACAACGCTAGACAATGTGACAGATTTTGAAACAACGGAACAAAAATTGGAAAGCCTTATTAATACTATCATTAAGGATATGCAACTTGAATAAATGAAAAAAATAATAAATCAACTTTGGCCGTTTATTAAACAGTTTAAAAAGCACGTTTTTTTAAATGTCTTTTTTAATTTATTATATGCACTATTTAGTGCCTTAGCTTTCATTTCTCTTATACCTATGTTAAATGTTTTATTCGATAAAACATCTGTTATAACTAAAGCTCCTGTTTGGAATGGTATTAAAGGCATAAAAACCTATGGCGAGCAACTTTTAAATTATAAAGTCAGTAATTATTTAGAAGATGGAAATGCGCAAATGGCTTTGGTTATTGTAATTTCCTTAGTTATATCTACATTCTTACTTAAAAATCTATTTGGTTATTTTTCAATGCAACATATGATGTATCTTAAAAATGGGGTTCTAAACAATCTAAGAAAAGATATGTACAAAAAAATCATCGAGCTTCCTTTAAGTTTTTATTCAAAAAGACAAAAAGGTGATGTCATGGCTCGAATTCTTGGAGATATCAATGAAATGCAAAATTCATTCTTTATCGTTTTAGAACTTATAGTAAGAGAGCCTGCAACCATTATATTCTCTTTAATTTTCATGTTTACTTTTAGCTGGAAATTAACGCTATTTGTATTACTTTTTATACCTGTTGCAGGACTTTTAATATCTAGATTAGGAAAAAGTTTAAAAAGTAATTCATTGAAAGCTCAACAAGAATCAGGGAAATTAATTTCCATTGTAGAGGAATCTTTGACTGGGCTAAAAATTGTTAAAAGTTATAATGCAGAAAATATTTTCAAAGATACATTTACTAATTCAGCAAACAGAATACTAAGACTTTCAAATAAAATTGGTCTAAAAAATAATCTTGCAGGTCCAGTCAGTGAAGTTTTGGGTATTACTACTATTGCCGTTTTATTATGGTATGGTGGTCAACTGGTACTAATAGATAAAATTATTGAAGGCACAGATTTTTTAGCATTTATGGGACTATCTTATGCTATACTAACTCCTGCAAAAGCTATAAGTAAAGCTTCTTATAAAGTTAAAAATGGCATGGCAGCTGCAGATCGTGTTTTTGAAATTTTACACGAACAAGATACTATGGCAGATATACCTAATGCCATAACATTAAAAGATTTTAATGATGAATTGTCTGTTAATAACATTTCCTTTAAATACGATGACGAACCTGTCCTAAAAAACTTTAGTATAAAAGTTCCTAAAGGAAAAACAGTTGCTCTTGTTGGTCAATCTGGAAGTGGAAAAAGTACTATTGCAAACCTTGTGACAAGGTTTTACGATATCAATGATGGAAGTATTACTGTAGACGGAAATAATATTAAGGATGTCACTAAAAAATCTTTAAGAGATTTAATGGGTTTAGTAACACAAGATTCCATACTTTTTAACGATACTATAAAAAACAATATATTAATAGGTAAACCAGACGCTACTGAAGAAGAAGTGATGGATGCATTAAAAATTGCCAACGCTTGGGAATTTGTTAAAGATTTACCTAAAGGTATTGAAACAAATGTTGGAGATGCAGGGAATAATTTCTCAGGAGGGCAAAAACAACGTTTAAGTATTGCTAGAGCTGTATTAAAAAACCCTCCAATCATGATTTTAGATGAGGCAACTTCTGCACTTGATACAGAAAGCGAACGTTTAGTGCAAATTGCTTTAGAGAATATGATGAAAAACAGAACTTCTATAGTGATCGCTCATAGATTATCTACAATCCAAAATGCAGATCAAATTATTGTCATGCAAAAAGGAGAAATTGTGGAACAAGGTGCACACCAAGAATTGTTAGACAGAAACAGCATGTATAAAAAACTTGTAGATATGCAAAGTTTTGATTCATAGAACTTAAACCCTAATAAATTAAAAAAGGACAACACTTTCATGTTGTCCTTTTTTGCTATTGTTAGACTTGGGGGAAACTAACAACTAAGTAGGTCGGTATATGTAAACATAAAACAAATTCTAATATAAAACAAATAAAAACTGTTATTCATCGAGCTAATAGTATAGTTCATCGATGTTTTTAATTTTAAAAAATTGATTTTCAATTATTTATATATTTAACATTTTTTTACATTAAACTTTTAGTAAATTATAGTGTCCAATACTAAAATATGCACGTGACTGAGGAATTAAATCTTTTACAACAACTAAAATCTAGAGACAAAAGTGAAAGCGCGTTTCGAGAGTTAGTAACTCTGTATAAAGAACGTTTATATTGGCATATAAGAAATATTGTGAAATCTCATGACGATGCAGACGATGTGCTCCAAAACACCTTTATAAAAGTCTATAAAAACATAGACGGTTTTAATGGAGATAGCAAACTTTATTCCTGGATGTACAGAATTGCAACTAACGAATCTTTAACTTTTATAAAAAAAAGGGCTAGACAGATGCATATTTCAAATGAAGAAGTAAATCAATTAGCTATAAATAATCTTGAAGCAGATATTTATTTTGATGGAGATGTTATTCAACTTAAATTACAAAAGGCCATTTCAACCTTACCAAAAAAACAACAATTGGTATTTAATATGAAATATTTTCAAGAAATAACTTATAAAAATATGTCTGAAATATTGGAAACCAGTGAAGGAGCTTTAAAAGCATCTTACCATATAGCAGTAAAAAAAGTTGAAAGCTATCTAAATAACAATTAAACCTATTAAACAAAAAAGTGTCTAATAATTGAAATGAAAAAGAACAAGTTACATCAAATAAAGAATTCAGGGTTTAAAACTCCAGAAGATTATTTTTCTAATTTAGAAGAAACGATTCTTACTCAAATTAATCTAGAAGAAAAAGTAACAAGAACAGGACATAAAACTCCTGAAAATTATTTTGAATCTCTTGAAGATAGAATCATTCCTCGAATATCAAAAAATCAAGAATCGAAAGTCATTTCTTTAGTTTCAAAAAGAACTATTATTGCTATTACAAGTATTGCAGCTGCAATTGCTTTACTTTTTAATCTCGTTGTTTTTGACAATAGCATCTCTTTTGATGGTATTGAAACTGAAACTTTAGAAAACTATGTTTTATCCCAAGAGTTTGAAACTTTAGATTTAGAAGCTGAAATTATTGAAGATATTGACATCTCATCATTTATTTCAGATGAAGCAATAAGCGATGCTTCCCTTGAAAATTATTTACTCAACACATCAGATTTAGAAGATTTTATATCTGAATAATATCATATTACAAATGAAAAAAAACATCTTATTAATCGTTTTAATATTCTTGGGCATAACAGGTTTCGCTCAAGACAAGCACGAAAGAATTAAAGCACTTAAAATAGCTTACATTACAGAACAACTAGATTTAACAAAAGCTGAAGCTGAAAAATTTTGGCCTGTTTACAATAAATTTGAAGAAGATAAAAATGCTTTAAGAAGTGATGGACATAGAGATAAAAAAGAGATCGATTTTAAAAAATTAACTGAAGCTGAAGCTAATGCCATGCTGGTAGAAATGAAAGCACTAAACAGTAGAAGGAACGAAATCTACACCAATCTTATTACTGATTTACAAAAAATTATTTCTGCAAAAAAAATTGTTCAACTTAAAAAAGCTGAAGACGACTTTAAACAAAAAATGTTTGAAGAATATAGAAAAAGACATCGTCCTGAAGGAAAACCAAGACCATAAAAAAAGGAGCCAATTGGCTCCTTTTTTTTATTTAAAAGTTAATTTACTTATTCTTCCATAACCAGAAGCGTAAGCCACACTATCGTTTAAAAAACGTAACGTATAAAACCCTTCTTTACTTAATTCTTTCCAAGTATAACCTCCATCGTTACTATAATCAACACCTTTATACCCAACAGTAACAAGTTCTTTACCTTGCCTCTGAGGAATATATTGTACGCAACTTCTATAACCTGGAGTTTGTCCTTCTGCAACTAATTGCCAAGTTTTTCCACCATCTTTAGTAATTATTTTATTAGCCTCATTAGCATCAGGCTTAGTATAATCTCCACCAATAGCATAACCGTTTAATACATCATAAAAATGGATTGAATAAATACCTTCTGTTTCTTTATTATTCATTATTGGTGTTTGTATAGCATCCCAAGACAAACCTTTATCTTTGGAATAATAAACTCTTCCAGTGGTAGTAGCTACCCAAGCATTCTCTCCAACTATAGTTATATTCGTATTACTAGCTGCAAAAGCACCTTCTCCATCTATGCCTTTTGGCAAATCGCTACAAGAAATTTTATTCCAAGTGTTTCCACCATCTCTGGTTATTATAATTCCAAGACAATCGTCTGTTGTATCTCCAATAGCAATCCCTTCTTTATCATTCCAAAATGCCATAGCATCGTAAAAAACTTTTGGATGTTCTTCTAGGTAAACTAAATCCATATTTCCTAGATCTCCTGTTTTAAATAGTAAGGCTGGATTAGCTACACTTAACATAAAGAAATCAGTTGATGTATGTGCAATAGATCTAAATTCAAGTTGCAAAGAATCATACTCTTGTTTAGATATCTGCCAACTTTTTTTATTAGGATTATATAAACCATAAGCACCATTGTTTGCAGCAAAAGCTAGACTTTTATCATTCAAAATATCAATGGCTCGTATACTTAATAAAGAATCTTCAAGAATGTTTTCAATTTCAATAGAATCAAAATTTCTTGGAATAAAAGTCTCTTTTTCTTCACAAGAAATCAATAATCCACAACATATAATAAAACAAATAAGGGTTCTCATTTTATAAATTTTTGAGGAAAGATAAGTCTATTCGTCTAAATAATAAAAACATTCGTGAATTCGAGGCAATTAACGTAACTTTGCACGCTTATAAAATTAAAATGAGATTACACAGGAATTTATGTTTTGCAACTGTCGATGGTTTATTACAAATCTTTAATGAAGGCTTTTATGCAGATAAAGTTATCCAACAATTATTAAAACGAGACAAACGTTGGGGAGCGAGAGATCGTGCTTTTGTAGCTGAAACTACTTACGATATAGTACGTTGGAAACGTCTATATGCTGAGATTGCAGATGTAAAAGAACCTTTTAGCCGCGACGATATTTGGCGCATATTTGCCGTTTGGGCAACTCTAAGAGGTATTAAATTACCTGATTGGACATATTTTGAAAATACACCTACAAGAAAAATCAAAGGTCGTTTTGACGAGCTTTCCAAAATTAGAAAATACAAAGAGTCTATTCCAGATTGGTTAGACGATTTAGGAGAAAAAGAACTTGGAAAAACAGTTTGGACAAAAGAAATAGCTGCTTTAAACGAACAAGCAGATGTTGTTTTAAGAGTAAACACGCTTAAAACTACAAAAGAAAAACTTCAATCAGAATTATTTGATTTAGAAATAGATACCGAATTTATAAAGGGTTACCCAAACGCTTTAAAATTAAAAGAACGTGCTAACGTCTTTACTTCTGAAGCTTTCCAAAATGGTCATTTTGAAGTTCAAGATGCATCTTCGCAATTAGTAGCCGAATTTTTAAATGTAGAACCTGGAATGCGTGTTGTAGACACTTGTGCTGGAGCTGGTGGTAAAGCTTTGCATTTGGCTTCTCTTATGGAAAACAAGGGTCAGATTATTGCACTAGACATTTACGCTAATAAATTAAAAGAATTAAAACGTAGAGCCAAACGTAATGGTGCACATAATATAGAACCAAGACATATAGATTCAACTAAAGTTATAAAAAAACTATATGATAAAGCAGATCGCGTTTTAATTGATGCTCCTTGCTCAGGAATTGGTGTATTGCGTAGAAATCCAGATGCTAAATGGAAATTACAACCAGATTTTATAGAAAAAATTAAAAAAACACAACAGGATATTCTTAAACAATATTCTAGAATGGTAAAAACTGGAGGACAACTTGTTTATGCAACATGCTCAGTTTTACCTTCTGAAAACCAAGAACAAGTTGATAAATTTTTAACATCAGATGAAGGAAAAGATTTTACCTTTGTAAAAGATAATAAAGTCTTATCACATAAAACTAGTTTTGATGGATTTTACATGGCCTTATTAGAAAAGAAAAAATAAAAACGAATGAAGTATCTATACACCTTATTATTATTAATAGTTTCAACCACAACCTTTGCACAAATTCCAGCTGGTTATTACAATTCAGCTACAGGAACTGGTTATACATTAAAAACACAATTGCATAACATTATTGACAACCATAATGATCAAGGCTATAATGCTATGGATGGTTTTATTTCCACCTATGAGCGTGATTATTATTACGACTCAAATGGAAGTTCAACAATTTTAGATATTTATTCTGAAATTCCTAACGATGGTAATAATACACCTAACGACCCTTATAGTTACACACCAACTACTGATGAATGTGGTAATTATAACAGTGAAGGTGATTGTTATAACAAAGAACATGTTATTCCTCAATCAGTTTTTAATGACGCTACTCCAATGCGAAGTGATGCTCATATCCTCATGCCAACTGATGGTCGTGTCAACGGATTTAGAAGCAACTATCCTTTTGGTAGAGTTGATGATAATAATTTAGCATCTCAAAGTGGTATTACAAATCCAACCTTAAATGGATCTAAACTAGGTGGAAACTTAAATTCTGGTTATTCTGCAGGATATACATCTACTGTATTTGAACCAATTGATGAGTTTAAAGGTGATATTGCACGTATTTACTTTTACTTTGCAACACGCTATGAAAACCAAATTGAGAATTGGGGAGCTTATGCTATGTTCGATGGTAGTTCAGACAGAGCACTTGACGACCCATTTTTAAATATCCTTGTTACTTGGCATAATGATGACCCAGTCTCTCAAAAAGAGATTGATAGAAATAATAACATTTATTACAATCATCAAACTAACAGAAATCCGTTTGTCGATCATCCAGAATGGGTTGCTTTAATTTGGAATACAACTCCTGATACTGAATCTCCAACTGACCCAACAAATCTTGTAGCTTCAAATCCTACAGATGTTTCAATTGACTTAGATTGGACAGCTTCTACAGATAATATTGCTGTAGCTTCTTATGATATATATGTGGATGGAACAAACAGTTACAATTCAACTACAAATTCATTCACAGTTACTGGTTTGAATGCAGATACCGAATATTGCTTTACAATAAAGGCAAAAGATGCGACTGGAAATGAATCTGGATTTAGCAATCAAGCCTGCGAAACTACAACTGATAATGGTGTTGGCGTAAATTGTTTGGCAGAAACTTTTGAAAACATTCCTGCTAATGATGGTGGTTATCAAACAAGAAACTGGACTGGAGATGATGGTGGAGATTGGGTAGCTACAGATGCAAGAACAGATCAAACCATAACAAACAGAGCTATTACTATTAGAAATGGTAGTCTAACAGCCCCTCAAGCTACTGGAGGTATTGGCGCATTAACTGTAACTACAAAACGTGTCTTTGGAGGCTCAGGTGGAACGTTCAATTTAAAAGTAAATGGTAATGTTGTTGGAACGATACCTTATGGCGATCAAGATGTTTCTCAAACTACCACGATTCCAAATATCAATATTGAAGATAACGTATCTATTGTTATAGATGGGAATAGTGTAACAAGTAATAGAGTTGTTTTTGACGATTTATCTTGGACTTGTTTTACCAACTTAAATATCAATGATTATCAATTAAATGAGATATCAATATATCCAAACCCAGTGTCTAACATCTTGAATATTCACTTCAAGAACTCGAAAGAAACTAATATTGAAATCTATAATATTCTTGGAAAAAGAGTCTTAACTAAAACAATTAATCAGTCTCAAAGTATAAATATTGAAAATTTAAATACAGGAATTTATATTTTAAAGATAAAACAAGGTAATTCATCCATAAGCAAGAAGCTTATAAAACAATAAATTTAAAAGCGACTTTAACGAGTCGCTTTTTTTTGGTTGATAACAGAGTGAACAACTTAAAATTTTCAACAACTTAATTAGTTTAATTTACATCAAAAAAAAGTAAATTTGCATCTTTAAAACAATACACAAACTAAAACATAATGATTCATTTCTTCGGAAACCAAAACAGCAAGGTTTTTGCTGTTCAAGTAACAAAAGAATTATCAACTGAAACCATCTCAAAATTAGTGTGGTTATTTGGCAACCAGCCAAAAATAAAACAAGCATCACTAGATGCTTTTTTTGTTGGTCCTCGTGCTGCTATGATTACGCCTTGGAGTACAAATGCTGTTGAGATTACCCAAAACATGGGTATTGAAGGCATCATACGTATTGAAGGATTTCAGGCAGTTTCTGAAGACTTTAAAAATTTTGACCCAATGATTTCTGAAAAATATAAGGGTTTAAATCAAGAATCATTTACTATAGATATTCAACCTGAAGCTATTCTTAATATTGAAGATATTTCAGCTTATAATCAAGCAGAAGGTTTATCCTTAAGCGATGAAGAAGTATCTTATTTAAAAGATGTAGCTAAAAAAATAGGCAGACCACTAACAGATTCTGAAGTATTCGGATTTTCGCAAGTAAACTCTGAACACTGTCGCCATAAAATCTTCAACGGAACGTTTATAATTGATGGTGAAGAAAAACCAACTTCGCTTTTCAAATTAATAAAAGAAACATCTAAACAACATCCAAACACTATTGTTTCGGCATATAAAGACAATGTCGCTTTTGTAAAAGGCCCAAGAGTGGAGCAATTTGCTCCAAAAACAGCAGATAAGCCAGACTTTTATCAAACAACAGATTTCGATTCTGTTATTTCACTTAAAGCTGAAACACACAATTTCCCAACAACCGTTGAGCCCTTTAATGGAGCAGCAACTGGTTCTGGAGGCGAGATAAGAGACAGACTAGCTGGAGGAAAAGGCTCTTTGCCATTAGCCGGAACAGCTGTTTATATGACATCTTATTCCAGATTAGAGGAAACACGTCCTTGGGAAGAAAAAATGGATGCACGTCCATGGTTATACCAAACTCCAATGGACATTTTAATAAAAGCTAGTAATGGCGCTTCAGACTTTGGAAACAAATTTGGGCAGCCACTTATTTGTGGCTCAGTTTTAACGTTTGAACATGAAGAAAATGCAGCTTCAAGCAATGCAAAAGCTAGAAAACTAGGTTATGATAAAGTGATTATGCAAGCTGGAGGCATAGGTTATGGAAAAGCAGATCAAGCGCTAAAAGATACACCAGATGTTGGAAACAAGATTGTGATTCTTGGTGGTGAAAACTACAGAATTGGTATGGGTGGAGCTGCAGTTTCATCTGCTGATACTGGAGAATTTGCTTCAGGTATTGAATTAAACGCTGTGCAACGTTCTAATCCAGAAATGCAAAAACGTGCTGCAAATGCCGTTCGTGGCATGGTAGAAAGCGAAGAAAATTTCATTGTTTCTATTCATGATCATGGTGCTGGTGGTCATTTAAATTGTTTGAGTGAATTAGTAGAAGATACAGGAGGTAAAATCGATTTAGATAAATTGCCAGTTGGAGACCCAACTCTTTCAGCTAAAGAAATTATTGGTAACGAATCTCAAGAACGAATGGGATTAGTTATTGCCGAAAAACATATTGAAACCTTACAAAAAATTGCTGAACGTGAGCGTTCACCAATGTACACAGTTGGTGATGTTACAGGTGATAATAGATTTGCTTTTGAATCTAAAACCAATGGTGAAAAGCCTATGGATTTAGCATTAGAAGATATGTTTGGAAGCTCTCCAAAAACTATAATGACAGACAAAACGGTTGTTAGAAAATATAAGAATCCGAGATATAAAACTAAAAATATACTAATCTATTTAGATCAAGTTTTACAGTTAGAAGCTGTTGCTTGTAAAGATTGGTTAACTAATAAAGTAGATAGATGTGTTGGTGGAAAAGTGGCCAAACAACAATGTGCTGGACCATTACAATTACCATTAAACAATTGTGGTGTGATGGCTTTAGATTATAAAGGAAAAGAAGGTATTGCAACTTCTGTTGGTCATGCGCCAATTTCTGGGTTAATTTCTTCTTCTACAGGAAGTAGAAACGCCATTACAGAATCGTTAACAAATATTATTTGGGCACCTTTAAAAGATGGTTTACAAAGTGTGTCTTTATCTGCAAACTGGATGTGGCCTTGTAAAAATGAAGGTGAAGATGCCAGACTTTATGAAGCTGTTGAAGCTGTTTCTGAATTTGCAATTGAATTAGGAATTAACGTGCCAACTGGAAAGGATTCACTTTCTATGAAACAAAAATATCCCGATGAAGATGTTATTTCTCCAGGAACAGTTATAATTTCTGCAGCAGGAAACTGTAACGATATTTCTAAAGTTATAGAACCAGTTTTTCAAAAAAATGCTGGTAATATTTATTATATCAACGTCTCTCAAGACGATTTTAAATTAGGAGGAAGCTCTTTTAATCAATCATTGAATGCTATTGGAAATGAAACTCCAGATATCACTAATGCTAGCTATGTAAAAACTGTTTTTAATACAATTCAAGATTTAATTAAAGATGATAAAGTTGTTGCAGGACACGATGTTGCTTCAGGTGGTTTAATAACAACGCTTTTAGAAATGTGTTTTGCTGATGTAAATCTTGGAGCAGAATTAGATTTAACCAATTTAGGTGAAGAAGATACTATAAAACTCTTTTTCTCTGAAAACGCTGGAATTGTTTTTCAAGCAGCCGATGATTCAATAGAACAAGTATTGACAGATGCAAATATTGATTTTTTTAACATTGGGAAAGTTCAAGAAAGTGATGTTTTAAGCATTATTAACAACAATGAAGTTTTCACTTTAACGGTTTCTAGATTACGTGACGTTTGGTACAAAACCTCTTTCCTACTCGATCAAAAACAAACAGCAAACAATTTAGCACAAGATCGTTTTGATAATTATAAAAATCAACCTTTACAATACACGTTTCCAAAACATTTTACAGGTAAGCTTCCTGTCATTCAGAACGCAAGTGAAGAATCTCGACCTAAAGCCGCAATATTACGAGAAAAAGGATCTAACTCCGAACGTGAAATGGCAAACGCTATGTATTTAGCAGGTTTTGATGTAAAAGATGTACACATGACCGATTTAATTTCTGGTCGGGAAAATTTAGAGGATATTCAATTTTTGGGAGCAGTTGGAGGTTTTTCTAATTCAGATGTTTTAGGTTCTGCTAAAGGTTGGGCTGGAGCCATTAAGTATAATGAAAAAGCAAATGCAGTAATAAATAAATTCTTTGAAAGAGAAGATACTTTATCAGTAGGGATTTGCAATGGTTGCCAATTATTTATGGAATTAGACCTCATTAATCCAGAACATGATGTACATGGAAAAATGATTCATAACGATTCGCACAAACACGAAAGTTCATTTACTTCAGTAAAAGTTCAAGAAAATAATTCTATTATGTTATCTTCTTTAGCAGGATCGACTCTAGGTGTTTGGATTAGTCATGGAGAAGGTAAATTTAAGTTACCTTATTCTGAAGAGCAATACAATATAGTTGCAAAATATGGATATAAAGGTTATCCTAATAATCCAAATGGTTCAGATTTCAACACTGCTATGCTTTGTGATAAAACTGGCCGTCATTTAGTAACTATGCCACATATTGAACGTTCAACTTTTCAATGGAATTGGGCACATTATCCAGAAGGAAGAAGAGATGAAGTTTCACCTTGGTTAGAAGCTTTTGTGAATGCTAGATTGTGGATTGAAAGAAAATAAAATATCCCATAATTATTTACTAATCAAGGAGCTTGAATATTTCAGACTCCTTTTTTTATGCTATCAATTGAATATCAGTTTTTTTTCATAATTTCACATCTTCAAACTTGACAAGACTGATGGCAGATATAACGAGACTTTTTGATTTTCCGTATTACCAATTGGAAACTTACAACTTAAAAAAAGCATTCACATCAAAATATAATGGTGAATGGCAATCTATTTCAACACAAGAATATATAGATCAAGCTAATACTATAAGTAGAGGACTGCTACGTTTAGGGATAAATCCTAATGATAAAATTGCAGTTATTTCATCTACAAATAGAACAGAATGGAACGTTATGGATATTGGTGTGCTTCAAACAGGAGCTCAAAATGTGCCAATTTATCCAACCATAGCAAAAGAAGATTACGAATACATTTTAAATCATTCTGAAGCCGTCTATTGTTTTGTTTCTGATGCTGAAATTTTAGATAAATTAAACCAGATTAAAGACAAGACGAAATTAAAAGGGGTCTACACTTTTGATGATGTTACTAACGAAAAAAGCTGGAAAGACGTTTTAGAATTAGGAAAAGATACCAGTAACCAAAGCGAAGTTGAAGATAGAAAGTCTAATGTATCTTCAGAAGATTTAGCAACTTTAATTTATACTTCAGGAACAACAGGCAAACCAAAAGGTGTCATGTTAACACATAATAATTTAGTTTCTAATGTTTTAGATAGTGAAAAACGTGTTCCGTTTGATTACGGTCTGTCCAAATCTCTAAGTTTCCTTCCTGTTTGTCATGTATTTGAACGTATGATACTTTATCTATATCAATATTGTGGTGTAGAAATATATTTTGCAGAGTCAATTGAAAAAATGAGCGATAACTTAAAAGAAATACAACCAAATGTAATGACTGCTGTTCCTCGACTGTATGAAAAGGTTTACGATAAAATTGTTGCTAAAGGCAGTGAACTTACTGGAATTAAAAAAGCACTTTTCTTTTGGGCTGTGAATCTAGGTTTAAAATACGAACCTTATGGTGCAAATGGTTGGTGGTACGAAACACAATTAAAACTAGCCAGAAAACTTATTTTTAGCAAATGGAAAGAAGGCTTAGGTGGTCAATTAGATTTAATGGTTTCTGGAAGTGCAGCGTTACAACCAAGACTTACTAGAGTTTTTACAGCTGCCGAAATGCCAATAATGGAAGGCTATGGTTTAACTGAAACCTCTCCAGTAATTTCAGTAAACGACCAAAGACATGGTGGATTTAGAATTGGAACGGTTGGAAAGGTTATCGATAATGTAGAAGTTAAAATTGCAAAAGATGGTGAGATTTTAATAAAAGGACCTAATGTCATGAAGGGTTACTACAAAGAACCTGAAAAAACTAAAGAAGTTATGACAGATGGATATTTTCATACTGGAGATATTGGCGAAATAGATAATGATGGCTTCCTAAAGATTACAGATAGAAAAAAAGAAATGTTTAAAACTTCTGGAGGAAAATATGTGGCTCCTGCCCTTTTAGAAATTCAGTTTAAACAATCTAGATTCATTGAACAGATTATGGTTATTGGTGAAGGCGAAAAAATGCCAGCTGCTTTAATTCAAGTGAATTATGAATTTATTAATGAATGGGCTAAAAGACATAATCTATCCATAAGTTCTAATGAAGATATCGCTTCTAACCAAAAACTAAGAGACAGAATTCAAGAAGAAATAGATGAAGCTAATAGAAAATTTGGACATTGGGAACAAATAAAAAAGTTTGAAATTACACCTGATGCATGGACAATAGAAGATGGCCACCTAACTCCTACTATGAAAATGAAACGAAAAGTCATCAAAGAGATTTACAAAGACCTCATCGAAAAAATATATCGTTCTTAAACTTCAAACTCCTTATTCTATTAAGGAGTTTTTTTTATTCTATACCTTATAAAATTTTTACAATTTACTATGCACGCATAATAAATTTTGATTATCTTTGTTTTTCATAAACACTAAATATGAAGGATAAAACCATAGACTATGTACTAAGAACTACTTGGTTAGCAGTTCAAAAAATGTACAACGAAGAAGCTTTAAAATTTGAAAGCACCATGGCTACTGGTTTTACTTTATTAAGTATTGATCCTGAAAGTGGAACTCCTTCAACGTCTCTTGGCCCTAAAATGGGAATGGAAGCAACTAGTCTTTCAAGGATATTAAAAACAATGGAAACACGCGGTTTAATTGAAAGAAAACCTAATCCTGAAGATGGTCGTGGTGTATTAATTTATCTAACAGATTTTGGAAAAGAAAAAAGAGCTTACTCTAAAGATCGTGTTTTAAAATTTAATGAAGCGATAAAAAATAATATTCCATTAGAAAAACTAATCACGTTTTACGAAGTAGCAGACACCATAAACGATTTAGTTTCAAATAAGAAAATCTATACCAACGAGGTAAACAATATAAAATATTAATTGTTAAAGCATTTAGAATAAAATGAGTACAAGACGAATTAAAAAAATAGCAATTATTGGTTCCGGAATTATGGGATCTGGTATTGCATGTCATTTCGCCAATATTGGTGTAGATGTTTTATTACTTGACATAGTTCCAAGAGAACTTAATGATAGAGAAAAGGCTAAAGGACTGACCTTAGAAGATAAAGTAGTTAGAAATAGAATTGTAAACAACTCTTTAACTACTTCTTTAAAATCGAAACCCTCTCCTATTTATCATCCTTCTTTTGCAAGTAGAATTACTACTGGAAACCTAGATGATGATATTACTAAGGTAAAGGATGTTGATTGGATTATGGAAGTGGTTGTTGAAAGATTAGATATTAAACAACAAGTTTTTGAAAAGCTTGAAAAGTATAGAGCACCAGGAACTTTAATTACCTCTAACACATCTGGTATTCCTATTCATTTTATGAGTGAAGGACGAAGTGAAGATTTCCAGAAACATTTCTGTGGAACCCACTTTTTCAATCCAGCACGTTACTTAAAATTATTCGAAATTATTCCAGGTCCTAAAACAGATACATCTGTTTTAAGTTTTTTAAATGGATATGGTGAAAAATTCCTTGGAAAAACTTCTGTTGTAGCTAAAGACACACCTGCATTTATTGGTAACCGTATTGGTATTTTCAGTATTCAAAGTTTATTTCATGCTGTAAAAGAAATGGATTTAACTATTGAAGAAGTTGATAAATTATCTGGTCCAGTAATTGGTAGACCTAAATCTGCAACATTCAGAACAGTTGATGTAGTTGGTTTAGACACTTTAGTTCATGTAGCAAATGGTATTGCAGACAATTGTAAAGATGATGAACGACTAGAGTTATTCAAATTACCAGATTTCATCAATACAATGATGGAGAACAAATGGTTAGGAAGTAAAACTGGACAAGGGTTTTATAAAAAATCTGTTTCATCTGAAGGTAAAAAAGAGATTTTATCATTAGACTTAAACACTCTTGAATATAGAAAAAAGAAAAGAGCCAATTTTGCAACACTAGAACTAACTAAAACAATTGATAACGTAGTTGACCGATTTAAAGTTTTAGTTTCAGGAAAAGATAAAGCTGGAGAGTTTTACAGAAAAAGTTTTGCTTCATTATTTGCATATGTTTCTAATAGAATTCCAGAAATCACAGACGAGCTTTATAAAATTGATGATGCTATGAAAGCTGGATTTGGCTGGGAACATGGTCCTTTCCAAATTTGGGACGCTATTGGTATTGAAAAAGGAATCGAATTAATGAAAGCTGAAGGTTTAGAGCCTAATGCTTGGGTTAATGAAATGATTACAGCAGGAAATAAATCGTTTTACTCAGTAAAAAATGGTGCAACATATTTCTATAACATTCCTTCAAAATCACAAGAAAAAATTCCAGGTCAAGATGCATTTATCATTTTAGATAATATTAGAAAATCTAAAGAAGTCTTCAAAAACTCTGGTGTAGTCATCGAAGATTTAGGAGATGGTATATTAAACTGCGAATTCCAATCTAAAATGAATACTATTGGAGGAGACGTTCTTGCTGGTTTAAATAAAGCTGTGGATTTAGCAGAAAAAGATTTTCAAGGCCTAGTTATTGGTAACCAAGCTGCCAATTTCTCTGTTGGTGCCAACATTGGAATGATTTTCATGATGGCTGCCGAACAAGAATACGACGAGCTTAACATGGCAATTAAATATTTCCAAGACACAATGATGCGTATGCGTTATTCATCTATTCCAACAGTTGCTGCTCCTCATGGAATGGCACTTGGTGGAGGTTGCGAATTATCGATGCACTCAGATAAAGTTGTTGCAGCTGCCGAGACTTACATTGGACTTGTAGAGTTTGGTGTTGGTGTAATTCCTGGTGGTGGTGGCTCTAAAGAAATGGCTTTAAGAGCTTCAGATACCTTTAGAAAAGGTGATGTAGAACTAAACGTGTTGCAAGAATACTTCTTAACTATCGGAATGGCTAAAGTTGCAACCTCAGCTTACGAAGCCTTCGATTTAGGCATCCTTCAAAAAGGAAAAGATGTTGTAGTCGTTAATAAAGATAGACAAATTGCAACTGCAAAAGCATATGCAAAAATAATGGCTGAAGCTGGTTATACACAACCTGTGAAACGTACAGACGTGAAAGTTCTTGGCAAGCAAGCCTTAGGAATGTTTTTAGTAGGAACAGATTCTATGGAAGACAGCAATTATATTAGTGAACACGATCAAAAAATAGCTAACAAATTAGCTTACGTAATGGCTGGAGGCGATTTATCAGAACCAACTTTAGTAAGTGAACAATATTTATTGGATTTAGAACGAGAAGCTTTTCTTTCATTATGTACTGAAAGAAAAACACTTGAGCGCATTCAACACATGTTGAAAACAGGGAAACCTTTAAGAAACTAAAAAATGAAACAAGCATATATAGTAAAAGCATATAGAACGGCAGTTGGTAAAGCACCAAAAGGTGTATTCCGTTTTAAAAGAACCGATGAATTGGCAGCTGAAACCATCAAACACATGATGAAAGAATTGCCAAGTTTAGACCCAAAACGTATAGACGACGTTATTGTTGGAAATGCCATGCCAGAAGGTTCACAAGGACTAAACATGGCTCGTTTAATCTCTTTAATGGGATTAGACATTGTAGATGTTCCTGGAGTAACTGTTAATCGTTTTTGTTCTTCTGGAGTAGAAACCATTGCTATGGCTTCTGCAAAAATTCAAGCTGGAATGGCAGATTGCATTATTGCTGGTGGAGCAGAAAGCATGAGTGCAGTTCCAATGACAGGTTTTAAACCAGAATTAAATTACGACATAGTAAAAGCTGGTCATGAAGATTATTATTGGGGAATGGGAAATACTGCTGAAGCAGTAGCAAAACAATTCAACGTGTCTCGTGAAGACCAAGATGAATTTGCTTACAATTCACACATGAAAGCATTAAAGGCTCAAGCAGAAAATCGTTTTCAAGATCAAATAGTACCTATTGAAGTTGAACAAACTTATATTGATGAAAACGGTAAAAAAGCAACAAAATCTTATACAGTAACTAAAGACGAAGGCCCACGAGCAGGAACTAATAAAGAAGCATTAGCTAAACTAAGAGCCGTTTTTGCTGCTGGAGGAAGTGTAACTGCTGGAAACTCATCACAAATGAGTGATGGAGCTGCCTTTGTTATGGTTATGAGCGAAGATATGGTTAAAGAATTAGGTCTAGAACCTATTGCTCGATTAGTCAACTATGCAGCAGCAGGAGTTGAACCTCGAATCATGGGAATTGGGCCAGTAAAAGCCATTCCTAAAGCTTTAAAATTAGCAGGTTTAAAACAGGACGATTTATCACTAATTGAATTAAACGAAGCATTTGCATCTCAATCCATAGCAGTAATTCGCGAATTAAACTTAAACCCAGACATTATTAACGTTAATGGTGGAGCTATTGCTTTGGGTCATCCTTTAGGTTGTACAGGGGCAAAACTTTCAGTACAGCTATTTGACGAAATGCGCAAACAAAATATGGTAGGAAAATATGGAGCAGTAACTATGTGTGTAGGAACTGGACAAGGTGCTTGTGGCTTATTTGAATTTTTAAAATAATATTAAACTTAACACAAATATAAAATGGAAGCAACTGAAAAAGACATCTTACGTGGTGGTCAATTCTTAGTTAAAGAAACAAAATGCGAAGACGTTTTTACTCCTGAAGATTTTTCAGAAGAGCAAAAAATGATGAAGGAAGCTGTGCAGGAATTCAACGAACGTGAAATTATTGCACACAAAGCTCGATTTGAAGCTAAGGATTATGCCTTAACTGAAGAAGTGATGGGGAAAGCTGGACAACTTGGTTTTTTAGGCGTTGCAGTCCCTGAAGCTTATGGTGGCTTAGATATGGGGTTTGTATCAACTTTATTGGTTTGCGATTACATATCTAGTGGTACTGGTTCTTTTAGTACAGCTTTTGGTGCGCATACAGGAATTGGAACAATGCCAATTACACTCTATGGAACTGAAGAACAAAAACAAAAATATGTTCCAAAATTAGCAACTGGCGAATGGTTTGGCTCTTATTGTTTAACAGAACCTGGAGCAGGTAGTGATGCCAATTCTGGAAAAACAACAGCTACTCTATCGGAAGATGGGAAAAGTTATAAAATTAACGGTCAGAAAATGTGGATTTCTAATGCAGGATTTTGTCATTTAATGATTGTTTTTGCTAGAATTGAAAACGATAAAAATATTACAGGATTTATAGTTGAATACGACAAAAATAATCCGAATGGAATCACTCTAGGTGAAGAAGAGCACAAATTAGGTATTCGTGCCTCTTCTACTCGTCAAGTATTCTATAGCGATACTGTAGTTCCTGTAGAAAACATGTTAGCTGGTCGTGGCGAAGGTTTTAAAATTGCCATGAACGCACTTAATGTTGGTCGAATTAAACTAGCAGGAGCTTGTTTAGATTCGCAAAGACGCATTTTAACAACTGCTGTTCAATACGCTAACGAGCGTAAACAATTTAACACGCCTATAGCAGACTTTGGAGCAATTAAATACAAATTAGCAGAAATGGCAGCAAGTGCTTATGCTGGAGAATCTGCAACTTATAGAGCTGCAAAAAATATTGAAGATAGAATTGCTATGCGTCAAGCTGCTGGTAATTCTCATCAAGAAGCAGAACTTAAAGGTGTTGAAGAATATGCAATAGAATGTTCTATCTTAAAAGTAGCAGTATCTGAAGATGTACAAAATTGTGCAGATGAAGGGATTCAAATTTTTGGTGGTATGGGATTCTCAGAAGAGACTCCTATGGAAGCTGCTTGGAGAGATGCACGAATTGCTCGTATTTATGAAGGAACAAATGAAATTAATAGAATGCTATCAGTTGGCATGCTAGTTAAAAAAGCCATGAAAGGTCATGTTGACTTATTAGGTCCTGCTCAAAAAGTTCAAGATGAGTTGATGGGAATTCCTTCTTTTGATACGCCAGATTATTCAGAATTATTTGCTGAAGAAAAAGAGATGATTGGAAAAATTAAGAAAGTATTCTTAATGGTTGCAGGTGCTGCAGTTCAAAAATTTGGCCCAGAGTTAGATGGTCATCAACAATTATTAATAGCAGCTTCAGATATCTTAATAGAAATATACATGGCAGAATCTGCACTTCTTAGAGCTGAGAAAAATGCCAAACGCTATGGCGAAGATGCACAAGCTGTTCAAATTGCTATGGCAAAATTATACTTATATAACGCTGTTTCAATTGTTGAGAAAAATGGAAAGGAAAGTATTATTTCTTTTGCTGAAGGAGACGAACAACGTATGTTGCTTATGGGGTTAAAACGTTATGTAAAATACACAAACTACCCAGATATTGTAGACTTAAGATTGGCTATTGCTGAAAAAGTAAAAGCTGAAAATAAATATTGTTTTTAAAATTAAGTTTAGTTAGAAGGAAAAAAGTCGTTTCAATTTGAAACGACTTTTTTTATTTTAAAACACACCTAAAATTAAGTTGATTAAAAACAGATCCATCTTTTTGGTACTATTATTGTTATATAATGGCAAGAATTAAATTTTATCTCATTCAAAAAACTAATCACTCATGAAATTATTAAAATTACTTCTATTATTTTGTATTACTACATGTTTACAATCTCAAAACAATTTTTCAACTAAATATTTTAGACATATAAAATATAATCATGTTTCTCCTTATTTAAATTTAGAAGGAACATATCCTATTAACGAGCAAACAGCCAAATCAACTTCACATTATAGATTTAAATATAATAACTCTGGAAAAATCATAGAGATTACAAATAACCATTATCACACAGAAAGACAACATCCTTTAGCATCATTAGGCGTTTATAAAGTTGAAATAACCTATCCTGAAAGACAAGAAATTAGAGTGTTTTATAATAAGAATGGTAAACGCATCTCTAACGACAGAGACGTATTTAAAGAAGTATATACCTATAATAGTAAAGGTTTCAAATCTAAGCTTCAATTTTTCGATGTAGATAATCATCCAATGGAATCTAATTGGGGAATTGCAGAATATAAGTGGGGAAAACACAAAAAATTAATTATTGAGAATAGATATAATTTAATAAACGAACCAGTTCCTTTATCACCATATTTTAAATTTGGAACAACTGGGATTCTATTAGATAAAAATGAAAATCCAAAAGCACATTATAATTTAGACACTAAATTAAATATTATAAATAATGATAAAGGCACTGCCTCATATCATGACTTATTCGATGAGAATGGCAACCATATAAAATATAGTTATTATGATGTAAATGATGACTTGGTAATGAATCAATGGGGTTTTGCTTACGGAATTAAAGTATATGATGATCTTGGCAACCAAATTGGACTAAATCAATTTAACACCCAAAATGAACAAATTAGATCTAGAGACATCCCAACAAATTCTAAAATTGAATTAGCATCAAAAGCATCACAAATAGATTCTTTAGAAATTAGAAGAATAGCAACTGGTTATTTAGTAGCTCTTCAAGATTTAAAACCAGAATTAATGAGAGAGGTCATGAATGATAGTCTAAATAAAATTACAATTGGTTGGGATAGAGAAACAAAAAAAGAATACGCAAGAGCAACAACCAAAACTCAAATGATTGATTTTGCTACATCTTGGAATAAATCAAACACAAAGTTCCCTTTAAATCCAACAAATAACATAACCATACTCGATATCTATAATCGTATAGCAAACGTTAAATTAGTTTCAGATAATTGGGTAGAATATTTACACCTAATCAAGTTAGATGGAAAATGGACTATTGCAAACCTTATTTGGCAACATAAAGATGTTAATCGGTATCCAAAAGAGTAATTAAAGCTAGAAAAGGGAAAAAGTCGTTTCAAATTGAAATGGCTTTTTTTTATTTTCATTAATTTAGTAGAAAATATTTCAAATGAAAAACACATGCTACCTTTTTGTCTTACTATTTATCTCTTCACTCACAGTAGTTGGACAAAATATCTTTTCAGAAAAAAATAATTTCACACGTCAAGATTCACTAAGGGGAAGTATTACTCTAGAACGTGAATGGTGGGATTTAACCTATTATCATTTAGATGTGAAAATAGCTCCTGAAACAAAATCAATTTCTGGAAAAAACACCATTCAATATAAAGTTTTGAAATCTCATCCAATTATACAGGTAGATTTACAAGAACCTTTAGTGATTACAAAAGTGATTCAGAATGGACAAGAATTAGAAGTTAAACATGATGGTAATGCACATTTTATCACTTTAGTTGAAGAACAAATTGTAGGAAGTATTCAATCTGTAGATGTGTATTACGAAGGAAAGCCAAAAGAAGCAGTTCGTGCTCCTTGGGATGGTGGTTTTTCATGGAAAGAAGACAAAAATGGCATACCATTTATAGCAACTTCTTGTCAAGGCTTAGGTGCAAGTATTTGGTGGCCTAATAAGGACCACATGTACGACGAAGTAGATAGTATGTTAATAAGCGTAAATGTACCTAAAAACTTGACAAACATTTCTAATGGTCGATTAAGAAGTGTCGAAAAACAAAGTGACAATACAGTTACATCTCATTGGTTTGTTAATAATCCAATTAACAATTATGGTATAAATGTAAATATTGGAGATTATGTGCATTTCTCTGAAGTTTATGAAGGAGAAAATGGGCCTTTAGATATGGATTACTATGTTTTACGTGACAATTTAGTAAGAGCAAAAGAACAATTTAAAGATGCTCCAAAAATGATGAAAGCATTTGAACATTGGTTTGGACCATATCCATTTTATGAAGATGGTTTTAAATTAGTTGAAGTACCGTATTTAGGAATGGAACATCAAAGTTCTGTAACCTATGGAAATCAATACAAAAATGGTTATTTAGGCAGAGATTTATCTGATAGTGGATGGGGTTTAAAATTCGATTATATTATTATTCATGAGTCAGGACATGAATGGTTTGCAAATAACATTACTTATAAAGACATTGCAGATATGTGGATTCATGAAAGTTTCACCACCTATTCTGAAAATATTTTTGTTGATTATTATTACGGAAAAGAAGCTGCTTCAGAATACGTTATTGGCACACGTAAAAACATTAAAAACCAAAAGCCAATAATAGGTTACTATAATGTAAACAAAGGTGGTTCTGGAGATATGTATTCCAAAGGAAGTAATATGTTACATACCTTAAGACAACTTATTGAAGACGATGAAAAATGGAGGCAAATACTACGAGGATTAAATAAAACATTTTATCATCAAACAGTAACAACCCAACAAATTGAAGGTTATTTAAGCGAACAAACAGGAATCGATTTAACAGAGTTTTTCAATCAGTATTTAAGAGATATTAGAATTCCTACTTTAGAGTATTCTATAGAAAATAATGAGTTAAAATATAGATGGACCGAAATTGTTGATAATTTCGATATGCCAATTCAAGTTACTATAGATGAAAAAGAACAATGGCTTTTTCCAAATGCAGAATGGAAAACCATGCCTATTGAAGGCGCGTTAATTGAAGTAGAACCTGGTTTTTATGTTGAAGTTAAAAAACTTTAATATAAATGAGTATCTCAGAAATCTACTTTAAAAATGATGTTGAATGGCGAGAATGGTTAGAGTTAAACTATGAGACAACAAGTGGTATTTATTTAATTTTCTATAAAGTAAGTCATGAAAAAGAGAGCATGAGATGGGAAGAAGCTGTAAAAGTTGCTCTTTGTTATGGTTGGATTGACTCTACAGTTAAAAGTTTAGGCAATGGTAAAAGGCGTCAATACTTTACGCCAAGGAATCCTAAAAGTGTTTGGAGTGCTTTAAACAAAAACTATATTAAAGAACTTACTTCTTTAAAGTTGATGCATGAAAGTGGTTTTGAAAAAATAAAAATTGCCAAGAAAAATGGTTCGTGGAAGGCTTTAGACAATGTTGAAAAGGGCATTATACCAGAAGTCTTACAAAAGGCGTTTAAGAAATCTCCTGAAGCTTTTGATAATTATAAAAGCTTCGCTCCTTCTTATAGAAAAAGCTATTTATATTGGTTAAATCAAGCAAAAAGAGAAACTACAAGACAAAAACGTATAGAAGAAATAATAAAATTATGTGAAGCCAATATTAAGAGTAGAGGTGATTGGTAAATTTATTCAATGCGCATTAACCCATCCAAATTCTCAATTTTAATCTGTTTCCCTGATGTTGAGATTAAACCTTCTTTTTTAAATTGAGATAATACTCTAATAGCAGACTCTGTAGCAGTACCAACAATACTTGCGTAATCTTCTCTAGATAGAACGATATTTAAAATACCTTCGTCATTAATACCAAAATTTTTATGAATATATAGTAACGATTCAGCCAATCTTTGTTTTACAGATTTTTGAGCCATATTCACTATCACATTGTCCGACTCTTTTAAATCGTGAGCCATTTGTTTAAGCACATCCATAGAGAAGCCTGGATTATTTTTTAAGCTTCCAATAATTTCAGCTTTAGGAATAAAACATACCTCCATATTATTTAATGCTACTGCACTTAGATTTACTGTTTCTTCTCCAATTATGGAACGCTGACCTAATAAATCTCCTTTTACAACAAGTTTTACAATTTGGTCTTTACCATTAGCACTTAACTTAGATAATTTACAGATACCATCTTTAACACAATAAACACCATTTAAAGTCTCACCTTCTTCAAAAATGGTTTCACCTTTTTTAATAATTTTTGATGTTTTACATCCAGATATTCTAACCAATTCGTCCTTTGTTAAAGCTTTTAAAGAATTAAATTGTCTAATAATACATTGTTCGCACTTACTACTCATACCTATTTTTAATATTTTTCAAAATTAATCAAAACATGACAAATATCATATCTAATTTCTCACTATCTTTTAACCTTTGCAAAAGGTATAAATGAGCATGTATATTATGGAACATTCCTTATGTTTCCACTGTGGTGATTCTTGCAATAAGAATCCCATTACTTTTCAAGACAAACCGTTCTGTTGTAATGGCTGTAAAACCGTTTATGAGATATTCTCTGAAAACGACTTAACATGTTATTATGATTTAGAATCATCTCCTGGTGCAATACCTAAAGAAATTGAAGGTAAATACGATTTTTTAGATCAGCAAAATATTATTGAAAAACTCATAGAGTTTGATGATAGCAACACTCAAATAGTCACTTTCTTTATACCTCATATCCATTGCAGTTCCTGTATTTGGATTTTAGAAAATTTAAACAAACTAAATGCTAACATTTCCTCGTCACAAGTTAATTTTGGAAAGAAAAATGTTCGTATCACCTATTCAACAGACTCCTATTCATTAAAAGAAATTGTTTTACTCTTAAGTTCTATTGGATATGAACCTTACATAAGTTTAGACGATTATAAAACCGGAAAAGAACAAATTAATAGGTCCTTAATTTACAAGTTAGGAGTTGCTGGCTTTGCCTTTGGAAATATCATGTTTTTATCGTTTCCAGAATATTTTGAAGTTGGCGAATTCTGGCTAGAACAATACAAACATTTGTTTCGTTGGCTCATGTTTGCCTTTTCACTTCCAGTCGTATTTTATTCGGCTCAAGATTATTTTATTTCTGCTTATAAAGGATTACGATCTAACATCTTAAATATTGATGTACCTATTGCTCTTGGTGCTTCCGTATTATTTTTAAGAAGTACTTTCGAAATTATTTTTGATATAGGTTCTGGTTTTTTCGACAGCTTAACAGGATTGATATTCTTTTTATTAGTAGGTAAGTATTTTCAACAAAAAACATATTCGTTTTTATCTTTTGAAAGAGATTACAAATCTTATTTCCCAATAGCTGTTACAAAAATTTCAAGTAAAGGAATAGAAACTCCAATTCAAGTATATGAGATACAAAAAGGTGATAGATTGTTAATTAGAAACGAAGAGTTAATTCCTGTTGACGGCATTTTAATTAATGGAAAAGCATCTATAGATTATAGTTTTGTTACTGGTGAATCTGAATCTGTTTCCAAACAATCTGGAGACAAACTATTTGCTGGTGGTAAACAAACATCTGGAGTTATAGAAATGGAAGTTTTAAAAACAGTTGAGCAAAGTTATTTAACACAACTTTGGAGCAACGATGTCTTTAGTAAAAACAAGGAAGATGGTTTTAGAACACTTACAAATGCCATTAGCAAAAAATTTACCATAGCTGTTTTAAGTATTGCCTTTATTGCCACAGCTTATTGGATCTATTTTGATGCCTCTAAAGCCATGAACGTATTTACAGCAGTCTTAATTATTGCATGTCCTTGCGCAATTGCGCTCTCTGCTCCCTTTACGTTTGGGAACCTTTTACGTATTTTTGGGAAATTAAAATTTTATGTAAAAAATGCTTCAGTGATAGAGCAATTAGCTGAAATAAATACCATTATTTTCGATAAAACAGGAACCATAACTACGAGCCAGAAAAGTCATGCTACATATCAAGGCGATGAGCTATCAACCTCAGAAGAAATACTTCTAAAAAATACGCTTCGCGGATCTAATCATCCTTTAAGCAGAACCTTATATAGTATTCTAGATGAGCACAATATCATTACTCTCAATCATTTTGAAGAACATTTAGGCAAAGGTATTGAAGCGTCTCACAATAACAATAATATTAAAATTGGCTCTGCAAGTTTTGTTGGAAAAACAACCGGAAAAACGGTCTTAAGCACAGCAGTTCACATTAGCACCAATAATGTTTATAAAGGCAAATACACGTTTTATAATAACTACAGAAAAGGCCTATCTAAACTTTTCAATAAGCTTAAAACAAAATATGATTTAGTTATTTTATCAGGAGATAATGCAGGAGAGCAAGAAAATCTAAAAAAATTATTACCTTCGAAGACCAAGCTTATTTTTAATCAAAAACCAGACGATAAATTGGATTATATTAAGTACCATCAAATAGAAGGAGCTAAAATTTTAATGATTGGAGACGGACTTAATGATGCAGGAGCTCTAGCACAAAGCAATGTAGGGATCTCTATTTCTGAAAACGTTAATGTTTTCTCACCAGCTTGCGATGCCATTCTTGATGCTACAAAGTTTAATCAATTATATAAATATATTAAAGCTTCAAAAAGTGCTATAAAAATTATCAAATGGAGTTTTGTATTGTCTTTAGTTTATAATGTCATCGGACTATATTTTGCCGTTACTGGACAATTAGCTCCAGTAATAGCAGCTATTTTAATGCCTTTAAGTTCTATTAGTATTGTTGTTTTTACAACCATTGCAACAAATATTCTAGGCAGAAAATTAGAATGATTAAAAATAAAACGAATATGACAATTATCATGTTTTTAAATAAGCTATAAATGTAATTTTGAAGCATAGCATTAAATAGGTATGAGTGTTATATACATCTTATTAAGTATCAGTATTATAGTTGCTGTTCTGTTTTTTATTGCATTTATAGTTGCAGTAAGAAGTGGACAGTTTGATGATGGTTATACACCATCTGTAAGAATACTTTTCGAAGATGAACTAGTAAAAGAGCAAACTAAAACAACAAATAAAAAACCAAAAAAGACTAATTAAAATATTATGGAAGTACAACAGTTTTACTACGATAACAAAATCGTAAAAAATTTCCTTTATGCCACGATGCTTTGGGGAGTGGTAGGTATGTTAGTAGGATTATTACTAGCATTTATGTTTTTATTCCCAAATTTAACAGATGGTATTTCATGGTTAAGTTTTGGCCGTTTAAGACCTTTACACACCAATGCTGTTATTTTTGCCTTTGTAGGTAACGCCATTTTTGCAGGTGTTTACTACTCTACTCAAAGATTACTTAAAGCGAGAATGTTTAACGACACGCTAAGTAAAATTAATTTTTGGGGTTGGCAATTAATGTTAGTAGGTGCTGCCATTACACTTCCTTTAGGTTATACAACATCTAAAGAATATGCCGAACTAGAATGGCCTTTAGATATTGCTATAGCACTTGTTTGGGTTGTGTTTGGAGCCAATTTAATTGGAACCATGATTAAAAGAAGACAGCGTCATTTATATGTTGCTATCTGGTTTTATATTGCAACATTTGTTACTGTAGCTGTGCTTCATATTTTTAACAGTTTAGAACTCCCTGTTAGTGGTTTAAAAAGTTATTCTGTATATGCTGGTGTTCAAGATGCTCTAGTACAATGGTGGTATGGACATAATGCAGTTGCATTTTTCTTAACAACACCTTTCTTAGGGTTAATGTATTATTTTGTACCAAAAGCAGCAAACAGACCTGTTTACTCTTATAGATTATCAATAGTTCACTTCTGGTCTTTAATCTTTATATACATTTGGGCTGGACCTCATCACTTATTATATACAGCTTTACCAGAATGGGCTCAAAACTTAGGAGTTGCTTTCTCTGTTATGTTATTAATGCCATCTTGGGGTGGAATGATAAACGGGTTATTAACGCTACGTGGAGCTTGGGATAAAGTTCGTACTGACCCTGTTTTAAAATTTATGGTTGTTGCTATTACAGGTTATGGTATGGCAACTTTCGAAGGTCCTTTACTTTCACTTAAAAATGTCAATGCAATTGGTCACTTTACAGACTGGATTATTGCACACGTTCACGTTGGTGCATTAGCATGGAATGGGTTTTTAACCTTTGGTATGATTTATTACTTAGTTCCAAAACTATTTAAAACTAAATTGTTTTCTATTGGCTTAGCCAACTTACACTTTTGGATAGGTACTTTAGGGATTATTATATATGCTTTACCAATGTATGTTGCTGGATTTACCCAAGCAAGTATGTGGAAACAATTTAATCCAGATGGTACTTTAGTATATGGTAATTTTTTAGAAACAGTTTCCGAAATTATGCCAATGTATTGGATGAGAGCTATTGGTGGAACCTTATTCTTAACTGGAATGTTAATCATGGTTTATAACGTGATTATAACCATTAAAAATGGTAGTAAAGTTACAGATGAATTAGCAGAAGCTGCAGCACTACAAAATGTTTCAAAAAGAAGAGTTGCTGGTGAAGGATGGCATACTTGGATTGAACGTAAACCTATTAAATTAACTATCTACGCAACTTTAGCTATTTTAATTGGTGGATTGGTACAAATAGTTCCAACCATCATGGTTAAATCCAATATTCCAACCATTACTAGTGTCAAACCTTATACACCTCTAGAATTAGAAGGAAGAGATATTTACATACGTGAAGGTTGTGTTGGTTGTCACTCACAAATGATTCGTCCTTTTAGAAGTGAAGTAGAACGCTATGGAGAATACTCTAAAGCAGGCGAATATGTTTACGACCATCCATTCCTTTGGGGATCTAAACGTACTGGACCAGACTTACATCGTATAGGTGGAAAATATTCAGACAATTGGCATTTAAATCACATGTACGATCCACAAAGCACTTCTTCTGGTTCTATTATGCCAGCATATCAATGGTTGGTAAAAGATGAGCTTGACAAATCTGATACAGAAGCAAAAATGGAAGTCATGGTTAAATTAGGAGTTCCTTATTCAGATGAAGAAATTGCTAATGCACAACAAAACATGTTAGATCAAGGAACACAAATTGAGAAAAACTTGTATTCTGATCCTGATTTTGCTGAAACTTATGAAGCTGACAAACAAGCTGGTGGTGAAGATTTTGTAGAAATGCGTAATCGTGAAATAGTAGCCTTAATAGCTTACTTACAACGATTAGGTACAGATATAAAAGTAAATGACGTAGATCTTTCATCAACTCAAAATTAATAAGTCATGTTAAAATTTGTAAAAAACCACATGGATAGTATTGCTGGAATAGAGATATTCCCAATAATTTCCTTACTTATATTTTTCATCTTTTTTGTTGTCTTGTTTTGGTGGGTAATCACTGCCAAAAAAGACTATATTAAAGAAGTCAGCAACATACCATTAGATAACCAAAAAGAAAATTTATTATGAGACATTTAATCCCATCATGGATAAGAGTACCCTTACTATTCTTTATCATTTTCGGACTAGTAGAATACATTGTAGGTTCCGGAGAAAAACCAGCTTTTATAGAGTATCCAATGGTGCTTCTATTCTTAATATTAATTCTCTGTGTAATTATTGCCATTGAGGCCATTGTAAGTTCATTAGAGAATATTCTTTATCAAAGTTTAGATGAAGAAGGCAAAGCTCGATTTGATTCAAAAGAAAATAAAACGCCAAAATTTATTACATGGATTAATTCTTTATATAAAAAATCTTTAGGGCAAAAACCGATTAAAGAAGAGCATGAAATTATTCTAGATCATAATTACGATGGTATTCGCGAACTAGATAACGATTTACCACCTTGGTGGATATACGCTTTTTATGCATCAATTGTTTTTGCAGTTGTTTACTTGGTTAGATATCACGTTTTTAATGGTGAAAATCAATACGATGAATTAAATACGGAATATGCAGAAGCAAAAACAGCTATCGAAGAATACAAAAAAACAGCCAAAGATTTGGTAGATTTTAATACTGTAGAGTTATTAACTAGTACATCTGATTTGAATGCTGGAAAAGCTATCTTCGAAGCTAATTGTGTAGCTTGCCATATGGCAGATGGTGGAGGTGGTATTGGACCAAACTTAACTGATGCCAATTGGATTTTAGGTGGAGGAATTAAAAATGTGTTTAAAACTGTATCTGAAGGTGGACGTAATGGTAAAGGAATGATTGCTTGGAAGCAAAGTTTAAAACCATCAGAAATGGCTCAAGTATCTAGTTATTTACTACAATTTGAAGGAACCTCTCCAGCAAAACCTAAAGCTGCAGAAGGTGAAATTTGGGTAGAAACAAACGAATAATAAATTACATATTAGATCAAGAATTAAGACAACATCTTCCAACCAATTGTTTTAATTCTTGATTCTTTAATCTCAAATAATGGAAATTCCAGACAACGAATCATTTAGAGACTCCATAGGTACGTTAACTGAAGATGGGAAACGTGCTTGGGTATATCCTAAAAAACCAAGTGGAAAATTTTACGAATACCGAAAAATAGTTAGTTATGTTCTCTTAGTATTATTATTGGCTGCGCCATTTATTAAAATTAATGGCAATCAGTTTTTAATGTTCAATATTATAGAGAGACGTTTTAATATCTTTGGATTCCCTTTCTGGCCACAAGATTTTCACTTATTTGTGGTCTCCATGATTATTGGTGTTATTTTTATTGCACTATTTACCGTTAGCTTTGGACGCATATTTTGTGGTTGGATTTGTCCACAAACCATTTTTCTAGAAATGGTTTTCCGAAGAATTGAATATTGGATTGATGGAGACAGAAACAAACAACGAAAATTAGATAGACAAAAATGGAATGCCGAAAAAATTAGAAAACGTAGCCTAAAATGGTTTGTTTTTCTAATTATTTCATTCATTATTGCTAATGTGTTTTTAGCTTACTTAATTGGTAGCGACAAACTAATTAAATACATTACAGAAGGACCTTTAGAGCATACAGGTACTTTATTTCCATTATTAATATTTACAGCCGTTTTTTACTTTGTTTTTGCTTGGTTTAGAGAGCAGGTTTGCATTATAGCCTGTCCTTATGGAAGGCTACAAGGTGTACTTTTAGATAACAAATCCATCATAGTTGCTTACGACCATAAACGTGGCGAAGGAGAAAATGGTAGAAAGAAATTTAGAAAAAATGAAGATAGAGAAGCCTTAGGTCATGGAGATTGTATTGATTGTTTACAATGCGTACATGTATGTCCTACTGGAATAGACATTAGAAATGGTACACAATTAGAATGTGTTAACTGTACAGCTTGTATAGATGAATGCGACCACATTATGGAAAGCATCAATCTGCCAAAAGGTTTAATTAGATATGCTAGTGAAGCTGAAATAGAAAATAAAGAAAAATTCAAGCTTACTGCTAGAATGAAAGGCTATATAGCTGTACTTATTATTCTTTGTAGTGTTCTATTTGGAATGCTCTTATTAAGAAACGATGTTGAAGCTCGTGTATTAAGGCTTCCTGGTCAGTTATACGAACATAAAGAAGGAGATATTATTAGTAATGTCTTTACTTATAAACTAGTAAATAAAACTACTGAAAAGATTGAAAACGTTAGTTTCAAACTTAGAAAATATAAAGGTGAAATAAAACTTGTTTCCAATTCAGAATATTTTGTTGTACCAGAACAAGGTCTCTCTGAAGGCACTTTGTTTATTGAAATAGATAAAAAAGATCTTAAAGGAGATAAAAACAAACTGATGTTAGAGGTTTATAGTGGAGACGAATTAATTGAAACTACAACCGTAAACTTTTTAGGACCTAGAAGTTATAATTAAAAGTTAAGTATTAATTAAACAAGAGATTCCTGCCTTCGCAGGAAATTGAGAGATGAAAATAAATTGGGGAACTGGCATTGTCATTGCTTTTATAAGCTTTATTAGCTTTATCATGTATTTTATTATTAGTATGAATACAAATAGTAAATACGATCATGATTTAGTTACAGAAGAATATTATAAAGCAGAATTAGGCTATCAAGACGAAATAAATAAAGAGAATAATTCTAAGAAATTAACTGAAAATATCAGCTATAAAAAAACGCCTGAAGGCTTATTAATTAGTTTCCCTTCTAATCTTGAGTCTGATAAAATAACTGGAAACGTGTTTCTTTATAGACCATCTAACAAACAACTAGACTTTGAAACTCCAATTTCATTGTCTAACAATTATTTGCTCATACCTGAAAATCGTTTGTTAGATGGTCGATGGAACATTAAAATAGATTGGCAGTATAAAGAAACATCCTATTTATACAAAAGAGAGATTATGTATTAAATTTTATGTCTCCTCAAGCATTACTGAAATAAAGACTTAATTTTATTGAAAGTAATGAACGTAGTTTCTTGAGAGATTATTTAAATATTTAATTAAAAAGAGGTCTCGACTGCGCTCGACCGGACACACTAATCAAACAATTATTAAAACATGCTTTGGTCTGCTATTTTATTAGGTCTTCTAGGTAGTTTTCATTGTGTTGGCATGTGTGGACCTATTGCCTTTATGCTTCCTGTAGACAGGAGTCATTCTTTAAAAAAAATAGTTCAAATATTCACCTATCATTTTGGAAGGTTATTAGCTTATAGCCTTATTGGACTTGCTTTTGGGTTTGTTGGCAAAGGACTATATCTGTTTGGCATTCAACAGCAACTATCTATTGCTATTGGTGTTTTAATGATTGTAATTGTTCTTATTCCAACACGAATATTTAATAAATATAATTTCTCGAAACCTATTTATAAATTGATTTCTAAAGTAAAATCTGCTTTAGGTCAAGCCTTAAAGAAAAAAACAGCAGACACCTTTTTAACTATTGGCTTTTTAAACGGCTTTTTACCATGTGGCTTAGTGTATATGGCTGTGTTTGGTTCTTTAGCTTCAGCTAGTGCTTTACAAGGTAGCTTATATATGTTTTTATTTGGTTTAGGCACTATTCCATTAATGACAACAGCAATCTATTTAGGAAAGTTTTTAAATGCAAACATTAAGAAACGCATCCAGAAAGCGATTCCTGTTTTTGTGGTTATTGTTGGCTTGCTTTTTATTATTCGTGGTTTGGGTTTAGGAATTCCTTACCTCTCTCCTGCTCCAGTGGTTGAAATGGTTGAAGGTGAGATGGATTGTGAGTAATATTAACCATCTTATTAAAACAATCTTTTGTTATTTCAAAAAATGGCTTGTTTTTCACTTCAGTTCTTTGTTGTGTGTTGTTATTATTAATTCAAGAATACAATACTACAGTAGTATATTGAAGTTAAAAAAGTGATATCTTGATTTTTTTTTGATTAAAAAACCAGTACTTTTTTAGTTGTCTTTCCTTTATTTGTATAAATTTCAACAAAATAAATCCCTGTAGATAACTCAGATGTATTTATAATATTTCTATTGACAGAATTAACAAACTCACCTAAACTATTATAAATATTAACTTTTTCTACTTCTATTCCTTCTTGTAATTGAATAGTGAATTGCGTTCTTACAGGGTTAGGGAACAAATTTACAATTGGTTGTTCTAAATCATGAACAGATAATATTTCGTTTAAACCATAAACTCTAACATGCCCAGAATCAGAACCATTTCCATCATTCATTGAAGCTCCAATTGCCACAGTACTTGCATCTGAAGATAAGTTCACACTCCACCCTGAATAATCTAAGCTAGCTTCACCAAAAATATTATTTCCAATCTGAAACCATGAGCCACCTTGATTTTTAAATAGACGAGTACGTCCACTATCTGTTAAACCACTTGGACTACCAATTTCTCCAATTGCTAAAAATTGTCCATTTGAAGATAAACTAACACTCCTTCCAGTTCTATAATGTGCTACTTCTCCAAGAATAGAAGTTCCTACTTGATTCCAACTTTCTGATTCATAATTAAATACTCTTACGCGTCCACGTTGAATAAAACTATCTGTAAAATATGGCTCACCAATAGCAATAGTTTCACCATTAGATGACAAACTTATATCGTTTATAAGTGCAGAATTTTCTGTTATCATTATTTCATCACCCATCAAGGTCCAAATTCCAGATATATTCTGATAAATTCTTACCGAATTATTGTTTGATATAGCAATTATTTTTCCGTTATAAGACATACTAACGCTAATGCCTGAATGTTCTGAAAAAACTATTCCGATAATATTATTGCCTACTTGATTCCATATTCCACCTTCAAATTTAAATATTTGTGTAATCCCTTCAGTTGGCAAAAGCGGATGCTCTATTCCTGTAATTCCAATGACAATAGTGTTTCCGTCGGATGATATATCGATACTATTGCCAAATGCAGAAATTCCAGTATTATTAGTGATATCAGTGCCCTTTTGAGTCCAAAAATTTGTTTCTAAATCATAACTAAATACTCTTACAACTTGCTCCCAGCGACCAACAGCTAATGTACTACCATCTGCAGATAAGCTAACACAGTAACCACCCATGCCTCCAAAACTTTCACCATTTATGTCGGTCCCATATAATGTCCAAACACCTCCAATATTTTTAAGTACTCTCAGGCGACCATCTTCACTTGTGCCTCCAAATCCTGATGCAGCAACAATGGTTCCATCTGATGATAAGCTTACACTATGACCAAAGTGGTCTCCTGTACCAATGCCATCGATATCACTTCCAATCTGAATCTGTGCATAAATAAATATTGATGAGCTCATTATAATGAACGTTAAACACTGCTTTTTTATTCTTTTCATCTTTTCGATATAAATACTATTCATAAAAATAAAATGACAAATAGCTAATTCTGTCTCAATTTAAAATTACACTCAACGTGTATGTGGATGATTTCGTTGCGTGTTTAAGCACTAAAGTTAGCAAATAAATCACAGATAGAAAGTCCGCGAGGACTTTCGTAAGTAAGCTATAACTAGCAATGGATTATACACGTTGTTGTGCGTTCGTTTTTTTTGATATTAATATTGTATGGATTTCATCAGTTCCGTCAATTTTTATATAATTTATTGGAATCAATTTATTTATCACGAAATGATTTGATTTTAGTGTTTTTTCCAAATTGTTCAAATTATGATAATAGAAATATGTTCTATCTCCATTACTTCCTGATATATAACCTGAATTCTCATAATTACCATCAATAAAACTCAAGTATAGTATTCCATTATCATTCAGTAAATATTTACAGTTAGAGATTAGTTTTTTACAATCATTATTAGATAAGTATGGAATACAAAACCCACATATTATAGCATCAAAATTTTTATTTAAACTTTCAATTTTTCGACAGTCCATAATTTCAAATTCAGCCGTTGGATTATTTTTTTTAGACAATTCAATCATATTTTCTGAAATGTCAATTCCTTTTATTTTTAAATCGGCTTTTTTTGATAGAAGATATTTGGTTATGTTTCCTGGTCCGCAACCAATTTCCAGAACTGAAGAATTTGTCTTTAAAATTAAATCAAGAAATACATCATATGAGTCATTGTACAAGTCTAAATTCATAAACTTATCTTGGTAGATTTCGGCAACTTTATTCCAAGTCTGAAATGTTTCTTGATATTTATCCATATTTCAGTTTAAATGACGCACAACGTGTTATATGAATGCTAAGATACTCGTTTTTAGTCCAAAAGATTGAGATAATACTATTTTGTTCACATATCTAAACCACATTAGTCAATAACAAAAGACACATTCATATAAAAATTACGTCCTTGTCGTGGAATATTATTCCAGTCAGAATATGTTGAATATTTTGTGTCTAAGAGATTTTCTATACCATATTTCAATACCAATTTATTCTGCTTTAAATAAAACATATTCCCGAAATTTAAATTTAAAATAGCAAACGAGGCTGTTTCATTTTCACCATAAAAACTGCTGTAATTTGTTTGATTTCCGTTTCCATGTAATTGCAGAGCAGCATTAAATAAGTTTCTGGAATAATTAATTTCAGCTAGATAAGAAAATGGCTTTATAAATGGTAAATATTCATCATTACTTCCTTTTCCATAATTATAACCAACGGTTCCGTTTATAGAAAACGCATCAGAAATCTCGTAAGTAGAATTCACATAAAAATCGAAAATGCTTGCATGAGATAAGGCATTGTAAATTTTAACGCCATTTGCTCCAATAGTCATGGCACTTAAAGATGTGTCCACTTCACCAATAATATAATCTGTTAAATAGAAATAAGACGTTTCAAAACCAATTTTAAATTTATTGACATAATAGTTAGCAGCCAAGTTTGCTTCTAGCGCTTTTTCGTTCTTTAAATTTGGGTTTCCTATATAATCGAAATTATCGAAACTATTAAATAAGAAAAAGCCATAACCTTCGCTAACAGATGGCGCTCTTTCTCCATAACCTATTCCAAAAGCAGCATCGTATTCATCTTTTTTAATGGTATAATCTGCTGAAAGACTCATTAAAAAACGAGATTTAGTGTCTTCTAATCCTGGATAAAAAATTTGTAAACTTTCTAGACCTACTTCTTCAGCAATGGTATTATTATGATACCCAAAACGAGCAGATACTGAAATCGTTTTATTTTCAGTTAAAGCAAACCCATCTTTTACATAAATCCCTGTGTACAATGTTCTAATGTCTGGCCATGTGTACATAAACATAGCTGGCTGATTAGAATCGTTTGGATACATCGTCATTTCGGCTAAAGAACGGTTGTAAAAACCATTTAAATTAACTAATAGACTGTGCTTGTTTTCTTTTAAAGTGGCTTTGGTGTAAAACCCATAGGTATCACTCCATCCTGGCATATCCATTCTAATAGGCACATCTGGACGTTTAGAATCGTCCATAATATGTGTAATGGTATTAAAATATAATTTAGATTCCCAAGATTTAATTCTGGTAGAATCGTTTTTATAGGTATGTGTTAAAGATGTAATAAAAGCTTCTGCTAAAGACACGTCCATTGGTAAAGCTGGATAGCCAACATCTGTAGCTTTATCGTAAATGATGTTTGCATCTAGCACATGATTATCTGAAAGTTTGTAACCACTTTGTAAAGACAGATTGTATTTTTGAAATTGAGAGTATAATATTTCATTATTATCTCCAGCATCATAATTATCTGATTTCCTAAAAATACCATCGGCATTAATATAAAATTTATTGCCTACATATTCTAAATCTAATCCAGCAGATTTATAATTTCCGTTTGTTTCATATCCTAAATCGACACTAGATTTTAATCCTGAGCCATAGAATTTAGATTGAGGCATTTGTAAATCGATTCCTCCACCAACACAATGGCCATTTTCGGTACCTTCTTGCCCAGAATCCAAACTTACTTTTTCTAAGTTTGACACATCTACATAAGATGTAATTGGGTCCATTTTATCTGTACAAGCTCCAAAAACTTGCATGCCATCTATAGTGACTACTAATCTTTGACTTGCCATGTTATTCATGGTTGGTTCCCAAGCATAATTACCACGTTTTATCATGGTTATTCTGTTCGATTTTTCTAAATAGTTATCAATACTTGAGAGTGTTTTTTCCTGACGATAATTACTAAGTTTTCTTTGGCCAATTAAAATAACCTCATCTAATTGGGTTGTGTCTTTTTCTACTGTAGCTTCTAATTCTTGCGCAAAAGTTAAGGCGCTAAACAGCAGGCCTACACAGCATATTATATACTTTTTCATGAAGATAATTTTAGAAAACTTATAGACAGATTAGATATTACTTTAACCTGTCTATAAGTTTAAGGTAGACTTGTTGTTTTAAAATTCAAGTTCTAAATAAAGACTACTCTGCTGCTCTTCTTCAGTAACATCTTCACCTTTTAAAACTGTATCCATGTCATCCATAAGTTTTAAGTTTAAAACCCAATAACCTGTCATGGTTAAAGATAAATTGCCTTGATAATTGTTATTTACAGAACTATACGTTAAATCTGTATTGTTTGGTGAGCTATGGTTTCCCATTCCAGGCATTCTAGGATCAAGTGTTATTGTATAATCTTCTACAACCGGAAAAGACATCATGGTTTCCATTTTAAATAAGCCAACTTTCATGTTATTAATCGCAATTCTTGGATCTTTAGGTTCTATTAAAGCTAAAATATAGCGTTCGCTATCGCTTCCCATAAAACTTGTAACATTTTGATTTTCGTTTTGCATAACAGAAATGGTATCCGTTATGCTATAATCAACACCATCTATGGTGTAATTAAATGTTAAAGACCAACCGGAACCATCTGTATTTGTCATTTGATAAATAACAAAACCTTGATAAACTGTATCTCTACCTGGAGCTTTGGTAATAGCTGAGTTAGGACAAGAATGTTGCATGGTTGGCATCTGCATCATTGGCATCCAATTGATTGTGAAATCTTCAAAAAAAGTATTGTTTGTGTTCTCTTTAATTCTAAGACTTATTTCGTTATATCCTGTATTAAAATATCCAGATTTAGAGTAAAGCTCAATCGTGTGATTGTTGTTTTCTATATCTTGTATTTTTATTAGTCCTTCAACTTCGTTTACTGTTGGAGGTGTATCGATGTTGTTATCATCGTCTGATGAACATGCAGTTGATAATAAGGCTATAAATAGAATTGGTAATATATATTTTAGTTTCATTTTTATATTTTTAGTTTTAAAATTTCAAATAGCATCTTAGTCTAGCTTAAATAGATAAGTCAGATAATGCTTAAACTCTTCGAGTTTTTTACTAAGAAAATTTAACTAAAAATAGGTGGAGGTGTGTCGATCTCTAAACACGTTTTCAATATTTTAGGTGACTTATGATTTAGGGAAACTTGAGGTAATTTGAATTCAATAAATTGCGAATTTATGATATTAATACTTGACACACAATATACATCTAGAGTCTTTCTTTTGCTCTCCTGAGCTGGAATTTTGCTATTAGAATCTGAGTTGTTTTTAGACAATTGCTTTTTTAAATGACATTTACCATTACAACCTTGCTGATTTTCTTTTTGGATACACAATGTTTTAGCAATAAAATCTTGATTCACAAGAAAATCTCCAACAATAACAAGTGTATTTATATTATGTGCAAATAATATAAATACGAGGACAAAGGCTGTTAATTTATGAGCTATTGTTGAAATCATTATGCAAATTTAAGCAAGGATTGCCTTTTAAAACATGACTTAAGTCAGAGTTTTTAAAAAAAAACGCATAAAAGTTGAATAATACATTCAACTTTTTTTTATATTAAGTGATTGTATTACATTTTAAATGTCATAACTGGTAACACTGCATGGTTTGCAATGTCTTCTGAGATACTTCCTTCAAAGAAATGAGCAATACCAGTTCTTCCATGAGTAGACACTGCAATTAAATCTGCTCCAATTTTATTTGCAAAGTTTAATACGCCTCTTTCAACTGTATAATCAGACACAAAACTAATGTGCTCTAAGTTATCTAAATTTCCATCAGCTTTCATTAAAAAGTTACTTACAATCTCATCAATCTCGTTAGTGCTTCTAAATCTATCTGAAGGTAAGTTAACGTAAAGCAAGTGTAACTTAGCATTAAAAGCTTTAAAAAGGCTTACAGCTTTAAGATACACACCTACAGAGTCTAAAGAAAAATCACTAGCAAAAACGACATCATTTAAATCGTTTTTATCAAACTTATGTTTTAAAACTAAAACAGGAATATCTGCATGTCTTACAACCTTTTCTGTATTAGAACCAACAAATATTTCTGAAAGTCCACTAGAACCATGAGAACCCATAATAATTAAATCGGCAGCCTGTTCTTTGGCTACATCATTAACTTCACTAAACACTTTAAAATGTTTAACTAATGGTGTTATATTGGCTTCTTTTAAATATGGTTTATCTAAAAACTCTGTGAATCTTTTCTCTGCAAGTTTTAAAAAGAAAACAGCTTTTTGATATTGTTCTGAATCTGTTGAATTAAGAACAGAATCAGACATTTCTAGCATATGTAAAGCTATAATTTCAGTATCATTGCTTTTAGCTAATTTAACTGCTGCTTCTAATGCAAATTCTGAATGTTCAGAAAAATCTATTGGGACTATTATTTTTTTCATCTGAATGATATTTTAATGATTTGTTTCAATTTTATAAAAGTATAAAAAAATACGATTTTATAAGCACAAAACAAAGGTCAATTTCAAATTAAACCCATTAGAAAAGGATTTGATTTTCTAAAAATCTTTCTTTTTAGCTTTAAAAATAATTCTAAAAACTGGTAAAACAACCCAAACTGTCAACATACAGATTGAGACTATTAAACCAAAATTAGTTCCGAAAAACTGTTTAAAAATAGCTCCTGTATAACCCAATAAAGCTGATATATCTAACTTTAACAAAATGAGTGTTCGTGATAAATCGATTGGGTTTAACATGGTTCCAATTAATGATAATTTATCAAGTGGGTAGTCTTCAAACATGATTAAAGACATTAAAAAGATCCCGTCGTAAATAATGGCTAAAAATAGCCACAATAATATAGCATAACCAAATCCTTTAATCTTATTTTCGTTAGATAAGGCGATATTAAATGCTAAGGCTGTAAAAATAAAAGTTAGGAAAGTACCTGTTATTAATAAAAGTGAGAAATCCCAAATGGCAGTAGATTTAAACAAGCCATAAAAAATAAATGGTATTCCTAATCCTAGAATTAAACTCATAGACAAAGAAATGGCAACTCCTAAATATTGACCCAAGAAAATGGATGAACGTTTTAAGGGTTGTGCCAACAAAAGCTCTGTAAATTCTTTAGAATTGTAATAGTACATGACGCCAAATATGGTTCCAATTAATGGTACTAAAACAATAATAACATTCATTAAGGTAATAACTGCTTTGGAGAGGTCGTTATTTAAAAACAATAGTACCACACCAAGCAATAAATAGAATGCAAAATACACGTAACTCCAACGGCTTCGCATTAAATCGTAAAAACTATATTTTAATATTTTAAGCATTTTATTATTTTATTTACAACCTCTCGACTACGCTCGAGGTGACATTTTTATTTTTTTGTCTGGTCGAGCGCAGTCGAGATCTATGCATGATTTTCTGTTAATATAGATGCGATAGCATGTTCGAAATCTGGTTGATTGGTTTTACTTTTAAGTTCAGTTATACTTCCTTTAAAATAAATTTTTCCTTCTAAGAGAAACACAATCTCGTCTGAAACCTCTTCAACAAAACTCATAATATGCGAGGTAATTAATATGGTTTTACCTTTTGCTTTTTCTTTCTGAATTAAATCTTTTAACCTTATTAAAGAAATTGGATCTAACCCAGTAGTTGGTTCATCTAGAATAATTAATGGGCTATCAAACATAAAAGTTAAAACAAGGTTTACTTTTTGTTTTGTACCTCCAGACAAGTTGCCTAGTTTTTTATCTAAAAATGGTTTTAATTTAAAGAGGTCGATTAAACCTTGGTCTAAGGTTGTATTACCACGTAAATCTTTAATCATTCTTATTAATTCCTTGACTTTTAAATTACTCGGAAAATTAGCAATTTGTGGTAAATAATCTATTTTATGCCTATAAGCTGAACTGTTTTTAACATTTCTCCCAAGTACAGAGATTTGCCCTTTATTTGGTATTACCATACCCAGCAAACATTTAATAAGGGTTGTTTTTCCTGAACCATTTGGTCCTAGAACAGCAAAAATACCTCCTTCACCTATTTCTAGATTAAGGCCACTTAAAACCTGGTTCTTGCTGAATTTTTTATGTAAATCTTGAATGCTTACCATTCTATTCTTTTCATTTTTGGGTTATAATCTAATAAGTTATCTGGTGTAAAAACAGGAGATACTTTTTCAGAGAAATCAATAATATCAATAAACAAACTACGTAATAAAATAATGGTTTCTGGTGTACGGTTTACAATATATGAAAACAGCTTTACTGGTCTGTAAGGAATGTCTCCAATGCCATTTTTGTTTAAATCGTAACCTGTGTAATTACTCCAATAGTTTTTATCGAACACATTATCGTTAATGTTGCTATTATAAGAAATATCGAACGAGTTATACAGAAAATTATTACCTGTAAAATGGTTTGTATAACAAGCTCCACGAACTTTAATAGCCCAACCGTTATTAATAAAATTATTATTTAAATAATTTATTCTATTCGAGCCTTCAATGTTAATACCAATTGTATTTTTTATAAAAGTATTGCCTTGTATTTCGGCATCATTTATTTCTTTTAATAGTAATCCGTAAGAAGCAGTTCCCCAATTTTCTGTAAAAATGTTATTGTACATCTTAATTTTTTTTGAAAACATGACTGCAACTCCTGCTCCATTATTTTCGAAGGTATTGTCTTGATATATATCGTCGTTTGAGAACATAAAATGCAAGCCATAGCGTAAGTTATTAGCACTCACATTATTCTTAATAAGGCAATGATCTGAGAATTCTAAGTAAATACCATCTCGAACATGTTCTACATAATTATGTTCAATTTCAATATCTTTACTGTACCATAACTGTATACCATTTCCTGAATTGTACTCTTCTACAGCATCTCCAATTATTTTATTATGAAATACCTTGCCATGCTGTGCTTTTTCAAGATAGATACCGAAAAATAATTTTTCTAAAACTAGATTTTGAATTACAAAATACTTGCTTCGTTTAACACGAATGGCTGCATAATCTTCCGTATAACTTGTACCTACATTAATGATAAATAACCCATCTACAGTGACGCTATCTGATACGATAGTAATTATTTCGCCTTTCATTTCGCCATCAATTACAGGATAATTTTCTCCAATAATGGTTAATGGCTTATCTACTAAAATATTGTACTCTTTATAGGTGCCTTTTTTTACAAAAATGGTATCGAAGTCTTTGGCTGCTTGTATTCCTTCATTTAAAGTTTTATACATACATCCTTCACAAACCTCAACAGTTTGAGCATGCAGTAATGACACTAAGAACAAAGCAATAAAAGAAAGCATTTTAATTTTCATGCTACTGTTCTTTAAAATGAATCAATAATTCATTCCAAGTATAAAGTGTTCCTTCTTTTTGAGTTTGAACCTTTTTGGCATCCTCTTTTGTTTTGAATGCTGTTAAAAAAGCTCCCATAGGACTTGGAACATTTTTACTTATTAAAAACATGGCTTGAGTAGCATCTACAAGTGTTTCTGGTTCTGTATAGATATTAGTTAAATATAGTTTAATTTCTGATGCATCAAATTCCTTTTTAAAATTTATCATACATTCTGAAGCATCAAACTTATAAACCTTCCCTTTTTGAGTGACTATTTCTGCTGCATGAACTTTGTCTACAATAGTCATCTTACAAAAATGACAGCCATCATTACCATAGTCAATTGCCTGAGGACCAACTTGACAGGCGGTTAATACCAATAGCCATGCTACAAAGGAAAATTGTTTCAATCTTTGCATAATTTTAGTGTTTTTGAAAAAAAAGACGTTTCTCTATTCAGAAGCTACTACTTTCTTATTATTTTTTTTACCAACAAGATAAGCAATAAATGAAGATCCAATACCTAAAGTTAAAAATAAGGCTCCTAATCTTGGATAAGAGTGTGCTTTAAAGTTAAGAATATCTTTTGAACCAAACATTGGTGGTTGAAAACCCATTTGAGTCCCATCTGAATTCGTAAATTTTAAAATAGCTTTTGGATCTAGATTATGACCATAATCATGTTCCCAAAGATAAAAATCGTACATACCTGCTGCACTTAATGCTATCATTAAAATAAACCAATATAAAAACCATTTGTAGTTTCCTTTAAGAGCTACAATTAACCCTATGATAACTGTAATAATTATTCCAATAGGAAATATTTTAAATTCAGGAATAGCATCTGGTATATATTTCATACCTACATAATGGTTCATTAAGTTGATATTTTTAATATCATGAGGATTCGCATCAGAGAAATCGTTTATATGAATATACATTCCTAAAGGAGTTGGATATTGTGGAGCTTCAAGCGTAATTTTCCAAAGTGGAAACAAAAACAAACCTAAAGGTAATAAAGCTGCCAAAAGCATGATAATATTTGACTTTTTCATCTTAATAAAATTAGTGGTTTAGATTTCCACTTATTGTGGAAATTTCAGCGTTTTAAAAAGAAAGGCGAGAGCGACAAATCAACTCTCGCCTTATTATAGGAAAATAAACACTAAAACAAAATTTTCCCAATTCTTATTATTCAATATCTTCTCCCATAGACCATTTTAATGGCGTGCTAGCACTAGCTGGAGATACTCTTATGTAACCTTGCATTTCTTGATGTAATGCAGAACAAAAATCCGTACAATAAAATGGCCATACACCTACTTTTGTTGGCTCCCAAATAGACGTTTTTGTTTGTCCTGGCATGATTAGCAATTCAGACGTGTTCTGTCCAAGTACTGCAAACCCATGAGGAACATCAAAATCTTGCTCTAAATTAGTGACATGAAAAAATACTTTGTCACCAATTTTTATACCTTCAATATTGTCTGGTGAGAAGTGACTTCTTATAGTAGTCATATAAATATGAACTTCGTTGCCTTTTCTTACCACTTTAGTATCTGTATCAGAGAATGCTGCATAAGGGTGTTTATTATCTTCTAAATCGTATATTTTCTGAGAACGTTTCTTAATCAAATCAGCTTCCATTGCAGCAGCATAATGCGGCTCTCCATGTGTTGGGAAATCTAAAAGCAGTTCCATTTTATCTCCTGAAATATCATACAATTGAGCACTATGTTCCATTTCTGGACCAGTAGGCAAATATCTATCTTTGGTAATTTTGTTCATTGCAAACATGTATTTACCTTGTGGTTTTGCAGAGTTTCCTCCAGGAATTGTTAAGTGACCAACAGAGTAATACGTAGGTTTTCTATCTATCACTTCCCAAGTTCCTAATTTCCATTTTACAACTTCAGAAGAAATAAAGAATGTAGTATACGCATTTCCTTGTCCATCAAATTCTGTATGTAAAGGTCCTAATCCTGGTTGTTCTACTGAACCTGCTAAAACATCTTCGAATTTTAAAATTGGAATACCATAAGCTTCACCATCAAATTTCTCTCCTTCGATAGCTGCTAACATTTTTGTAAATGAATGTACTGTTAAATTAGCTGAAAGTTTACCATTACCAACAATGTATTCTCCAGAAGGATCTACATCACAACCATGAGGAGATTTTGGAGTTGGCAAGAAATATACTGCTCCAGGCACATCTATTGGATTAACTACACGAACTTCTTTTATCATAGTTGAAGTTGCTGTATGAGTATGCTCATCATACACATTATGTGCATAATCTGCTGGCATCATAGTACCACCACCATTATTTACATACTCTTCAATTTTTTTCCAGTTTACAGCTGCAATAAAATCTTTATCGTTTTGAGATGCGTTTACTTCTAACAATGTGCTTGCTTCTTCAGTATTATAAGTTGTGAAAAAGAACCAACCATGTGATTTTCCACGACCAGGATGCGATAAATCGTAGTTAAAACCTGGCATAAGTACTTGGAACTTAATATCCATATTTCCAGTTTCTGGAGCAACACTAATAAAAGATAAAGCTCCTTGAAAATTACCTTTGTAATCTTTTATAGGCATATCACGTTGTGGAATAGGCACCGAAAAACGTGTTCCTGCTACTACATATTCTGTGTTTTCAGTAACAAAAGAAGAACTGTGATTTCCAGCACTGTTTGGTACTTCAATAATCTCTGTAGTTTCAAACGTTTTTAAATCAATTTTTGCAATACGTGGTGTATTATTTTCGTTAATAAAAATAAAGCGACCGTCTATTTCACCAGCAGTTTGAGAAATATCTGGGTGGTGAGAATCTCCCCATGGAATAAATCCGTGAGATGTATTTAACATAGGTTTTGTCTCTTCAGAATAACCATATCCAGATGTTGGAAATTGCGAGAATACAGGAATTTCCTTAAACATTCTTCCAGATGGCAAACCATAAACTGTTAAGTTACCACTAAAACCTCCTGAAATAAAGGCATAATGTGAATCGTGTTCTCCTGGAGCCACATATACTTTTTCTGCTATGTTACTCGATAATGCACCAGATTTACTAGCTTTTTTATCTGAATTGTTGCAACTAGTAAATGCTACTAGAACACTTAACATTGTAATACTTAATTTTATTATTTTTTTCATTTCTATAAAAATTTAATTAGTGTTTTTATTCTTTTGCAGGTGGCAATAATACTTTATCTATTACATGAACAATTCCGTTTCCTGCTGGTACACTAGCAATTATTTTTGCTCCTCCAATATATACGTCATCACCTTTAACTTCAACAGTCACATATTGGTTATTTGCTTGTCCTAATTTTTTAAACTTTTTAAGAAAGTCTTTTGAATAATTTCCAGGAGTCACATGATACTTTAAGATATCTGCAAGAGTTCCTTTGTTTTCTGGCTTTAGCAAATTATCTACTGTTCCTTCTGGTAAAGCAGCAAACGCTTCATTTGTTGGTGCAAATACCATTAATGGTCCAGCATTAACCAACGCATTTTCTAATTGCGCAGCCTGAACTGCTGCAACTAGTGTTGTGTGGTCTGGAGAACCTATTGCTATTTGTAGTACATTAGGTGTAGCTTCATCATCTTCGATAAATGCTTGCCCTTGTCTTTCAGTTGTTTCTGTTGAAACAGCTTCTGTTGCTTCTTCTACTTGTTCTGTATTATTAGTTTCATTTTTGCAACTAATAAATAGAACAACTAAAAGAGATGTAAATAAAAATTTAAGGTTAGTTGTTTTCATATTGAATTATTTAAGTGTTCTAAAATACTCTAATACAGCTCTTGCTTCTTCTTCAGTTAAATTTTGGTTTGCCATCGGTGAACCATTAAATTCAATTAATAATTCTTTTGCCAAAGGATCTGTTTGAGTCATTTCTTCTGGGTTTAAAATCATGTTCATTACCCATTCTGGTGTTCTACGTTCAAGAACGCCATTTGGTGCAGGACCAATAAATTTTTTGCCCTCTCTATGACAAGCTGTACACATTTTCTTAAAAATGTCTGCTCCTTTAGTTACCATAGCATCATCTATTTCAGCAGGTAATTCTAAAGAAGTAATAGGCCCAACCCCTTTATTGGTTAAATCTACTTTCTCGGAAGCCTTTACAGATTCAACTTTAGGAGTTACTTTCTTTTCAGTTGGCTCCTTTTTCTTGTAAGTAACTGCTTCTTCTTTCTTTTCCTCTTTTCCACCACAACTAATAAGAAGTGATACAAATAATACGGTAATAATCTTTAGTGTTATTTTCATGATATAGTTTAATTAATAGTGCAAATTTAAAGTCTTACTGTGCAAAAAAACATGACATTAATCATATTTAGGATAATTTTATCCTTTTTGAAATTTATTTTCAAAAAAAAGAGCTGAACCTTAGCTCAACTCTTCTAAACTTTAAGAAAATTATATTTTAAATGTCATAACTGGTAATGTTGAATGATTCGCAATGTCTTCAGAGATACTACCTTCAAAGAAATGAGAAATTCCTTTTCTTCCGTGTGTTGCTACTGCAATTAAATCTGCTCCAATAAGATTAGAGAAGTTAAGAATGCCTTGCTCTATCGTATAATCGTTTACATAATTAACTTCTTGCATTTTTTCAATATTTCCTTCGGTTTTTCTTAAAAATGAGGCAACTAATTTTTCGATTTCTGAAGAACTTTTAAACCTAGATCCTGGCAAATTAACATACACTAAATGCATTTTAGAATCTAGTTTTTCAAACACATCTTTTGCTTTTAAATATTGCCCAATGGCTTCTTCTGAAAAATCGCAAGCAAAAACCACGTTTTCGAAATCCATTAAAATAGGGTTATGTTTAATAACTAAAACAGGGATCTCTGAATGCCTTACAACCTTTTCTGTATTTGAGCCAATTAATGCTTCTTTTATTCCACTAGCTCCTTGTGAGCCCATAATAATCAAATCGGCATTATTCTCTTTAGCAACTTCGTTAACCTCGCTAAATACTTTAAAATGCTTAACTATAGGTGTTACCTTAACCCCTTTTAAATATTCTCTATCTAAAAACTCTTCGAATTTTTTCTCTGCCAGTTTTAAAAAGAAAATAGATTCCATCTGTTTCATATTCTCTGCCTTATTAATAACGGCATTTGAAATTTCTAACATGTGCAACGCTAGTATTTCGGCTTTATTTTTTTTAGCAATCATCGTAGCAGCTTCTAGAGCATACTCAGATTGTTCAGAGAAATCTATAGGTACAATAATTTTTTTCATTTGGTTGTGTTTTTTAAATGGTCATAGAAAACAATTGTGTTTCTGCCTTTTTTTCTTGCAATAACAAATCGAATGCCATGCATATGTTTCTTACAAATGGCTTTCCTTTTTCTGTAACCTGAATTTTGTTAGATTCAATTTCTAACAAGCCATCTAGCTCCATTTCTTTAAGGTTAATAAGCACATCTGGAAGTTCATTAAAATAATTATGATTGCTATTCCAAGTTGTTTTAAATTGACACATAAGGTTTAATATGTGCTTTCTTATAATTAAGTCTATATGGTTTAAAATATGACCTCTATATATTGGTATCTGGTTGTCTTCAATTAATTGATAATAATCTTCTAAACTTTTTACATTTTGAGCAAAGCCATACCAACTATCGCTAATTGAAGAAACTCCTAACCCTATCATGGCTTGAGTTTTAGAAGCTGTGTAACCCATAAAATTTCTATGCAATTTATTTTGTTCTATTGACCTATAGAGTGAATCTGTTTTTAAAGCAAAATGATCCATACCAATCTCAACATATCCAGCTTCTGCAAGTAATTCTTTTCCAAGCTCATATTGTCTTCTTTTAGATTCTGGTGATGGCAAATTTTCTTCTTTAAAACCTCTTTGTCCATTCCCTTTTATCCATGGTACATGCGCATAACTATAAAATGCCAAACGATCTGGCATAAGTTCCTTAGTTTTTTTAATGGTCTCAGCAACATGCTCTTCAGTCTGGAATGGTAATCCAAAAATAATATCATGTCCTACAGAAGTATAACCAATCTCTCTGGCTTGCTCTGTTACTCTTTTAACGTTTACAAAAGGCTGAATTCTATGAATAGCTATTTGAACGCTTATATTATAATCTTGAACACCAAAACTAACACGTCTAAAACCTAAATCATATAGAGTTTGTAAATGGGCTTTAGTTGTATTGTTTGGATGGCCTTCAAAACTAAACTCGTAACCTTCAGCTAAAGTGGCTTTATCTAACAAACCATTAATCAAACGCTTTAAATTATTAGTTGAAAAAAAAGTTGGTGTTCCACCTCCTAAATGTATTTCTTTAATATTTGGTTTTGTGTCAAATAAATTACAGTACAAATCCCATTCTTTCAATATAGCTTTTATATATGGTGACTCTACTTCATGTCTTTTAGTAATACGTTTATTGCAACCACAGAACGTGCATAAACTTTCGCAAAATGGCAAATGCAAATACAGACTTAATCCTTCAGAAGTATTACTCTCTTTAAAAGATTGAATTAAGGTTTTCTTCCACTTTTCAAAAGAAAATGTATCTTCGTTCCAATAAGGCACAGTAGGATAACTGGTATAACGTGGACCGGCAACATTGTATTTATTCACCAAAGAATTTCTCATTTATTTCAAATTCAGTTACAAAAGTAAATTTTAGACCGTTTTTAAAACATGACTTTTATCATATTAGGAACTGCAAAATTTTAAAAGCACTTAATTATTGTGTAACTTTGAGTAAACATTAAACAATATTTTATAATGAAGAAATTAATATTATTTGCGCTATTACTAACTTTAAGTTTTGCTATTGGATGTAAAAAAGAAAAAAAAGAAACTGTAACTGAAACTGAGGTAGTAAAAAGTACAGAAGTTGAAAATGTTTATGTTATAAAACCTGAAGCAACATCTGTAACATGGACTGCGTATAAAACCACAGAAAAAATAGGTGTTGGCGGAGAGTTTAAAACCTTAAATTTTGAAGAAAAATCTGGCTCTACAGTTCAAGAGGCCTTAAATAATTTAAGTTTTTCCATTCCTATAAGTAGTTTATTTACTAATGACGCTACTAATACTCGAGATGAAAAAATAAAAACCTTCTTTTTTGGAGTTATGTTAGATACGTCTTTTCTAAAAGGAACAATTACTTATGCTAATAACGCTTATGTAGCTAGTCTTACAATGAATGGTATTACGAATGATTTACCTCTTGAAGTAAATGTTACTGAAGAAAGACATGTCATTATAAACGCTACTATGAATTTAAAGGATTGGAATGCTTTAGAAGCTTTAGAGGCTTTAAATAAAGTTTGTTTTGATTTGCACAAAGGGACTGATGGTGTTAGTAAAACCTGGGAAGATGTTACTATAGAAATTAATACCACCTTAAGCAAAAACTAAATTATTTAACAAAAATGCTGCCAATTGGCAGCATTTTTGTTTATGGAGAAAAATAAAACAGGTAAGTAACTAAAATACGCTATTTGCAAAATTATTCTTGTAATCTTTGGAATATTGATTTAATCTTAACTAAAAGCGAACGAACAGATAGTATTTTAAAAATTTTATTAATGATGATATTACTAAAGAATATTATCTAAATAGTTAGTTTTGCAGTTTCATTCTACTTGTTTACCTAGATTCAACCTTGAATTCACATCAAGATATACTTTCTATCGATATTATTGATTTTTATGGATATTCCAATACCGTAATCAGTGTAGCCTTAAAGAGGTAGAAAACGATTATAATTACATTTTTTTCTGTTTTAAAAATAAAAAAGCTTGGTTTAAAGACTATTTCAATCTAGTAAATAATAACAACTAACTTAATTACCTCAGGAGATTATATGAATAGGGCGAATTATATTTTAAAAACTATTATAGGCTTATAAACGAATACATTGAGAATACTCAAGCATTAATAGAAAAAATAAACAAGAAAATAGAACAGCAAAAATATGACCACGTACAAATTAATGACTAGTTCCAGGAAGCTTTTTCAAAATTTAATATTTTTATTACAACTTAAAATTTTGTTCCGTTTTAGATTTAAAAATTATCTTTACATCCAGAAATAATTGAACAATGAATCCATCGGCAAGTGGCTGGATAAAAAAGCTACTCAAAGAATTAAATACGACTCCCATTTGGAATCATATAGATTCTATAACCTTTTACGAACAATTAAGGGAGAGTGGATTTATTTATGGAAGCAACATCAAGGTTGTAAAAAACTACCTTAATGCATCTGGATTCACTGAGGAAGAGGTTTGTAAGGTGAATTTTTTACTTTCCTTAAAGTATATTTATCAAGAAAATATTACTTCGGACGAAGGTTTTATTGAAAGCGTTATCAATTTTTATATTGAAATAAATGCTTACTCTACCTCTATTTTTTCTGAAATTTTAGGAGAAAAAAAATCTGCCACGTTATTAGAAAAAATTATCCATAAACGTATTCAAATTGACGACAATTTGATTGACAGAAGCTTCAATTATTTTATTACAAACGCCTTACTTTTCACTGACATTCTTGCTTATAAAGCCTTTTTACAAACCCAAAAAATTTCAGAAAAACATATACAGCATCTAGAGTCAGCTATTGAAAGTATTGTAAGCGAAGTATTGAATTCTAAAAGAAAAAAAACGGGATATGATAACAGTTTAATTAAACTGGTTGAGCAATCCATAAGATATAAATCTCATAAAACACTAAGCTTTCAAGAGGCTTTAGAATTTGTAAATACCGATTTGGAAAAATTTTATATTATGGATATTGCCAGTATGGCAACTTGGGGAGATTTAAAAATTGATTCTAGCGAAAAAAAACTACTTCTAAAACTAGGTGAGCAACTTAGTTTAGAACAAGTAAGTGTTGACAATTCCATCAATTTCATTGAGATATTTTACAATAATAACAAAAACAAGATTGCCTTATTAAGCTCGCAAAACATTGTTAAAACCTTTTACTCTAATTCAAGTAAAATGGTTAACAAACTAATATCTAGAAATAGTAAACGCCTACAAAAAGAACTTTTAGAGAGTAAGGAATTAATGGTTTTACTATCCAAATCGACTGTAAGAGATTTAAACGACGACGAGCAGAAAAAAGTTCAAACCCAGTTGTTGGATATCTTTAAATCTATTCCAAGTTTGGCTATTTTTATGCTCCCTGGAGGCGCATTATTATTACCTTTAGTCATTAAGTTTATACCTAAACTATTACCTTCTTCTTTTGATGATAATAGGATTGAAGATTAATCTTATTCTAACCAATTTTTAAAGTCTTTAACTCTTTCTCTAGCAACAATAACATCTTGATCTTTATATGATTGTAATTTAATTTGCAAACGCGAATTCGTGTAGCTTACCATATCTTTTATGGCGTTTATATTGACATAAAAAGTCCTGTTAACTCTAAAAAACAAATCTGGTTGCAATTCATCTTCTAATTGCTCTAAGGTTAAATCTATTAGATAATTTCTACCATCATTGGTATAAATATATGTTCCTTTATTTTCGCTATAAATACATTCAATTTCATCTAAAGAAATGAGCTTTAAATGCTGGCCTACTTTAATTGAAAAACGCTTTTTATATTCTTTCTCTTCTCTCTCTATTGGGTTAACCAAGAGTTCTTTAATATCGTCAAAATTTAAAGTTATAGGCTGTATGGCTGTATGTTTTGAATTGAACTTCTTAACAGCCTGCTCCATTTCTTCTGGATCTATTGGCTTTAATAAATAGTCCACACTATTAAGTTTAAAAGCTTGAAGAGCATACTCATCATAAGCTGTTGTAAAGATTATTGAAGATTTGACGTCTACTAAATCGAATATCTCAAACGAAAGACCATCACTTAACTGAATATCTAAAAATATTAAATCTGGATGTTCGTTTTCTTGAAACCAGACTACAGACTCTTCCACAGAATGCAACATAGTTTCTGCTCGAATACCTATTTTATCAAGCATTCTCTGTAAACGTCTAGCAGATGGCTTTTCGTCTTCAATTATAATTACATTCATTTTATTTTTTTTTAATATAGTTGTTTAATGCTATTCCCAGCGTTGTTTATCTTTTTCAAGAAGTTCTTTAATCTTACGTTCTTCCCAGTTTTTTGAAATTGAAATGTTTTTGATAGAAACCAATAACCAATGAATTAATAATCCAATACCCCAAAAAAATGCCATTGATAATTGTCCATATCCCATACCCCAAAACCCATATCTAGTATAACTTGACATTTCACCTATAACCAGTAAAGCTATAACCCAAACCAGATTTACAATTAAATATATAAATAAATGAAAGTAAAGCCCCTTAATTTTCTTTACTTTTTCCTCTGCTTTTAAGATTTTTAATCTTCTATAAGAATCCTGCTCCATCCTAATTCCAATGCTTTTTATCACGTTCCATAATTTCTTTAATCTTTTTCTCTTCCCAGTTTTGTCCTAATATAAAATCTGGTAAAAAAACAGATAGTCCGTGAACTGTAAGTCCTATTCCCCAGAAAAACAATGTAAAGAAATTCTTATATTGGAAATAACTTTCTCCTGGTTCTAAATCTTGAACATTAATTACAACTATCATTAAATTTATAACTATATAAACCAATGTATGAGAATAAAATCCTTTTATTCTTTTAACTCGCTTTTTAGCAAGATCTAATCGCTTTTGTTCGTTGTAGTTTGATTCCATTAATTCCAGTTTTTACGTTGATTTTCTTTGTCTAAAATTTCTTGTATTTTACGTTCTTCCCAGTTTTTACCATATCCAAAAACACCAAAGGCATGAAAAACAATACCCATTCCCCAACCTAACATTGGAAACCAAAACCATTGAAAATTCCATGACGTTCTATAATTGATAAAAATTAAAAATGGTATTACCACACAATATGATATGATGTTACCATAAAAACCTTTTATTTCTTCTACACGTTTTTTAGCCTTGTAGTAAGCCTCTTCTTTGTTAATTGTATAATCTGATTCCATGATTGATATTTGTTTCGTAAGCATTGGTATTGCTACGGCAAAACGACTTGCTTGTTGATTGATGTTTACTTTTCTATCTGTTAAAAGTTGGTAGCGTTCCATTATATTACTTAACCCTACACCACTACTTTTTTTAACTATTTGTTTTGGTTGTAAATTATTCTCTACTACCAAATTTCCATTAAATTCATAAATTCTAATATGCAATGGTTTACTTTCTGTTACCATATTATGCTTTACAGCGTTTTCTAATAACAACTGTAGTGATAACGGAACCACTTTACTATCTGGATTTGACGCTTGTTCTGGAATATCGAAAACAATACTGTCTTCAAATCTCATTTTTAATAAAGACATATAGGTTTTAGCGAATTTAAGCTCTTCGTCTACAGACACTAAATCCTTGTTTTTTTGCTCTAAAACATAACGATAGACTTTTGAAAGTGACGTCGTAAATTTTTGAGCATTTTCAGGGTTCTCCTCAATTAAACTGGTTAACACATTTAAACTATTAAACAAGAAATGTGGATCTAATTGATTCTTTAATGCATCAAACTTAGCTGTTTGCGTTTGTGCAACTATTTGAGATTCTTTAACCTTCTTTTCTTGATTCTTTTTAAAGAAATAAATAGCATGAAACGTAATAACTATTGAAAGTGTAATCCACAATCCAAATGTGTAATTTCTATAAGATTCGTTGGTTATAAATTCTTCAAACGATTTATTTCCATAAAACACTTCTGTTAATATCCTTAATAAAAAAAGCCCAATTAATGTAATAATGATAGAACCTACAATACCAAAAACAATTCGCTTGATACTATCTTTTTCTTTCCATGGATATTTTTCTAGATAACCAAAAAAGTACATGTTTGAATACCCTAGAACAAATGCATATAACTGATAGAATGAAAAATGTATTAGAAACTCGTTAACACTTTCAAATTCAAAACCATTGAATAATGCATTACCAATTACAAAGACGATACAGCCAATGCCAAAGGTTATTAAGATGTTTTTTGTATTACCACTCATAATATTTATTTACAATCTTTTAAAATTTCTTCAGCACGTTCTTTCCCCCAAGAAGGATAAAATTTTATTTCTGACTTAAAAGTAGTAAAAAGTTCTAATGCTCTTTCTACATCTTTACAAAATGGTTGCGTATCCTGACCAAAATAGCGAGCTCCACCTATTTCCCAATCAGCTTTATTTAAAACCACTCTTGGGTTATTTGGTGCTAGTTTCTCTGCTTGAGTATACAGAGCCATAATTTTTCCAGATAAAGTTATTCCATAAGTAGCTCCATCGCTAGCCACATAAACAGTATGTAATAAGGCTTGCATAACCATTATTTCTGGATTGTCTTTAGAAATTGCTGTAGCATCATTTAAAAAAATTTGAGCTTGCTTTAATTGTGCTTCTAATACACTTTTATCGCTTAGTTTAGTAAATCCATCCAAAATTAAAGTTTCAGCAGCATAATATGAAGGTAGCCAATTATCTGGTTCAGCAGCTGCAATACGTTCAAATAATTGTGAGGCTTCTATAGGATTGGTTTCCCATAAATCAAAAGCTTTCTCCATACCCTTTTCGTAATTACTTTGTGCTTGTAAGTTTGTTGTTATTAAAACCACAACACAAGTAATAAAAAGTTTTAAGTAGTTCATTTAATAAGTTTTAATGTTGATACAAATATCTTACTAATGTTACGACAATTAAAAAGAGTTTCCTCGAACTGTTAAATATTATTTCTGAATTGTAATAAAATATGTTTAAAATAAAAAACACTTTCAGATTAAACATGAAAGTGTTTTGGGAATTTACTGCAGTAACCAATCAATGAAGATTAATTCTGAATTTGAAAATTAATAGGAATACTATATGGAACTGATACTGGGTTACCACGTTGATATCCAGGTTTCATTTGTGGCAGTAAACCAATAATACGTTCTGCTTCTTTTTCCAGCATTTTATCTGGTCCACGAGATTTAACATTAGCAACATTACCATCTCTATCTATTGTGAAAAGAACATATACCTTACCATAAATCCCTAGCTCTAAAGCTGCCTGTGGATACTCAAAATTCTTTACTATATGGTCGTTCATTTTTTTACTAAAACAAGCCTTTAATTCATCGTTTGAACTACCTAAGCAACCAGGGAAAATTGGAATTTTCTCAACAACCGAAAATGGCACAGACACATCTTCTTCTACATCTTCAACTTCCACATCGCTAACTTCTACAATAGGATCAATCTTTTCATTCTGATCTGTTTCTGTACTTTCAATAACAGTCTCTTCAATCTCTTTAGCGTCTTCCACAATTGTTATTGTCTCCGGATTTGATAGTACAGGAGGTGGTGGAGGTGGTGGAGGCATATTCAAATCTGTTATAGGAATTTCTTCTTCAAACTCCTCAACTAGATTAAGACTTTCTAATAATAAATCTGTGTTTTCAAACGTCTTATACTCAAAAGAGAGCCAGGTAGCAAGCAACATAACATTTAATCCTATTGCGAAATAAATGCTACTATTTCTTCCTACTGCAACGTTTGGGTTTTTTTTTGGTTCCATGACGATACAATTTAGTATCTTAAAATTAAGACACTAATCGTCAAATAACTATGACATAAGTCATGTTCCAGTTTCACTTAAATAAATAACAATTCTATAAGTTATCCAACTGGTTATCTGTTCCTTTCTCGCTAATAGTCCAAAAGAATCCAACAAAAAACAACTGATCTGCAGCTGGTCTTAACGTTCTTCTAGCATAATTCCCATTACTATCTGGTACATCTGCATATTGATAACCATTGATGTTTTTAATTCCTAAAACGTTATTTACAGATAAATACAGGATTTTTTGCTGACTAATTAAATAAGCCCAATTTAAACTCATACTATTATAAGATTTTGTTTTCTGATTTAAAAAACCTGTTTCATTTGGATTTGTATAGGTTCTTCCTGAAGCAAAACTATAACTCATTCCAACCTGGCTTTTCCAGTTCTCAATCCAGTATTTTGTTACAACCGAAAGATTATGAGTGTTTACGAAGTTTGGAGTTGCTTGTATTGGATAGTTTTGATATTCTCTTTCGCTATCTAGAAAGCTATAACTTACCCAATAATCTAAGTTTTTAATGTTTTTATTGTCTCTCCAAAACAAGTCTATTCCAGTGACATAAGCAGACCCTGAGTTGTTATAATTACTAGCGAAACTAGCATATTCAGTATCATATTTTATTAAATCGTTGTAATTTTTATAATAGGCTTCAGCTCTAAAAATCTGCCCATCATTATTCAACTGATAATTCAAAATATAATGGGTTGTATTTTGTGCATTTAAGTTTTGCTCAAATTTCAAAATATTGTTATTTGGGTTTTGATAAAAATTTCCATAAGCTAAAGACACTTGGCTTTTAGCAGATGTTTTATAAGCTAAAGACAGTCTAGGAGATAGTGTTAACTCATCAAATAACTCACTGTATTCAAGTCTTAAACCTGCTTTTAATGCGATGTTTTTTGAAAAAAAGATGTCAGCTTCAGAAAACGCAGCAGTTATGTTATTCTTAAATCCGTATGAAAGGTCGTTTATAAATGAGTTATTATAATCTTCATTAAAATTGGTTGCGAAATATTCAGCCCCAAAGTTTAGTTTAAAACGACTATTAAAATGATGCTTTAATTTGAATTTAGCATGATATGAATTTTCAGAATCCTTAATATCATCCTCTATCAATTCTACTTTACTTTTATTATACGTGTAACTCAAGCCTCCAAAAACTGTCCAGTCATGACTCAACATTCCTTTATAAGACCCATTAAAATAGAGGTTTTTATTATTCAGTTTGTAATGTATGCCTTCTGAAAAATCAATATCCTCTTGAATTAATTCGAAACTACTCATTTCGAAAGCAGAATATAATTTCAACATACCAGAGTCAAACTTTTTTCTAAAAACAGCTTCTCCAGAACCTCCTTGAAAAGGCTCTATCCAATCGTTTCTATCTGGAAATAAAGCGATATAAGGAGCCAAACTAATAAAAGAGCCATTAACACTTAAGGAACTAGAATCCCATTTTTCTGTATGACCTAAAACTGCGCCAATACTCATAATACCTATATCTGTTTTCTCTTGATCTGGCTCTTCAATGGTATTCAATAATAATATTGATGATAATGCTTGACCAAATTCAGCCGAATAACCTCCAGTTGAAAACGTGATACCATCAAACAAAAAAGGAGAATAACGTCCTCTGGTTGGCGTATTTCTCGTAGTAGGTACATAAGGTGTAAATACACGAATACCATCAATAAAAATTTGAGTTTCCTCTGCTTCACCTCCTCTAACAAACAAACGACCATCCTCAGCAACCGTAGTTGTACCAGGAAGCGTCTGCAAAGCGCCAACAAAATCTCCTAAAGCGCTAGCAGTAGTAACGACATCTAGAGGTTTTAAAACAGAAATCTTACTATTATCTCCAGCCGAAAAGGTGCCAGCTGAAATAACGACAGTATCTAAAGCATTGACATCATCGCGTAATTTAATTTGCAAATTGTTAAATTCTGAAACATCTTTTGAAATTAAAAATGTTTCATAAGATATAAATGAGACTTTCAATATCTGTGTTCCAGATTCGTCGGTTATAAATGAAAACATTCCGTTTTCATCAGTCATACTTCCATCATAAGTTCCTTCTAAATAGACATTTGCTCCTTCTATTGGATTGTTCTTAGTATCTATAACTCTACCAATAACAGTAGTTTGAGAGATACTAGAAGCAATAGTGAAAAAGAATAAAATTAATAGTGACTGTTTCATTAAGACTGGTTTTACCTTTCGTTGATTGATGCAGCAAATCTCTATAGTATTAAAGGTAATTGAAACTTAAATTAACCGAATTGTAAAAATTGTATGACGAATTGAATATATTTGGTTTTAACCACAAACTTATGCTAACTAAATCTGAAAAATCATTCTCAATACTATATATCATCCTTCTTACACTTGAAATTGCTACTTCCAGTATAGAAAGTCTTGCAAACCTTAACTATATAGCAAAACCTCTATTATTAATTTCTCTAATTTTCTTTTTTTGGAAAAAAAGCTCCCATTTAGACCATAAATTAAGACGTATGATATTTTTTGCTTTGGGGTTTTCTTTATTAGGAGATTTTCTACTCATGTTTGTAAACCAATCTGCAAACTTTTTTATTGGTGGTTTAATTGCATTTTTAATAGCTCACATATTTTATGTTTTAGTATTTTTAAAACAAAGAAATCGTTCAAAAAATCCATTTCTTTTTATTGGTTTTGTTTTACTTTATGGAATGCTTTTATTTTACTTTTTAAAAGATGGATTAGGAGATATGTTGCTTCCTGTAATTTTATATATGGTAATTATTTTAAGTATGTCAAGTACAGCTTTTTTAAGACAAGGATACGTAGTCAAAAACAGTTTTTTCTTGGTATTTATTGGAGCAATTTTATTTATGATTTCTGATAGTATTTTGGCTCTAAACAAATTTTATCAGCCTTTGGCATTCACAAATTTTAGTATTATATTTACTTATGCTTTTGCACAGCTTTTTATTGTTTTTGGGCTCTTAAAACAACGATAGATTTTATCTATGCTGTATACTTACTTATTTTAAAATCAGAACATTATATTAACAAGTGTGAATAATTAATTCAACCTGCTAAAAGGTCTTATAATTAGCCTAGTTGCTTTGTCAAAATTGATATAATTATAGGTCCAATTAAAGAAAACTACAGCGCGATTTCTAAATCCTACTAGAGACATAAGGTGTACAAACATCCAAACAAACCAAGCAAAAAATCCAGCAAATTTATAAGCTTTCAAATCCACAACAGCTTTATTCCTCCCTATTGTTGCCATAGAACCTTTGTCTTTATATTCGAATTTTTTTAGAGGTTTTTCCTCTATTAATTTCATCAGATTTTTACCTAATAATTTACCTTGCTGAATAGCAGGTTGAGCAACTTGTGGATGACCATTTGGATACCTTTCAGTTTCCATTAAAGCAATATCTCCAAGAGCAAAAATATTGTTATATCCTTCAACTTGATTATATCTATTTACTCGATATCTATTTACCCTTTCAACCATGACATTTGCACGCAAACCTTCAATTGGATTTCCAGTTACACCAGCTGCCCAAATTAAAGTTTCAGTTTCCAGAATTAAATCGGAATTAGTAGAAACTATCAAGCCATTATAATCTTTTACAAATGTGTTGCAATGAACTATAACACCTAATTTCTCTAAAAACTCTAATGCTTTTCTAGATGCATGCTCGCTCATTGGTGGTAAAAGTTTCGAACCTCCTTCTAACAAGTGTATTTGCATGTCTCTTGCATTCAAATCATGGTAATCTCTAGGAAGGATATGGTTTTTTAATTCAGTAATAGCTCCTGCAAGCTCTACTCCTGTTGGCCCACCTCCTACTATTACAAAGTTCAATAAGGCTTCACGTTCGTCTAAGGAACTTGCAATTGCAGCCTTTTCAAAATTTTGAAGTATCAAACTCCTAATATTTAAGGCTTGAGGCACACTTTTCATTGGCATGCTATTTTTTTCAATAGCTTTATTACCAAAAAAATTGGTTTTTGTTCCAGTTGCAATCACCAGATAATCGAAAGACAACGAGCCTATATTTGTAATTACCTGATTTTCCACAGAATCGATTGAAGATACTTCAGCCAGACGGAAAAAAATATTATTATGCTTTTTTATAATCTTTCTTAGAGGATAAGCAATAGAATCTGGCTCTAAACCTGAAGAGGAAACCTGATAAAGTAAAGGTTGAAATGTATGATAATTTCGTTTATCTAAAAGAATTACTTGTACTTTTTTATTTGCAAACTGCTTCACCAAGCTAACACCTGCAAAACCACCACCTATGATAACAATACGTGGGTTTTTAGATTTTGGAATATTCATGAAAATGTTAAAAAATATCTCCTACAAAGATACAATAAACACAACTTAAAGACTATTTTTAAAGATTGCTTCAAATTTTTGTAACAAATCAATAAAAAGACTACTTATAGTATAACTAAACCAGCAGTTTGAATAAAGAGTTAGAACATAATTTTATTGAAGAACTAGAAAAGAATCAAAACATTGTGCACAAGGTTTGTAGAATTTACACAAACAATCAAGAGGCACATAACGATTTATTTCAGGAAATAACCATACAACTTTGGAAAGCCTATCCGAAATTTCGAGGCGACTCCAAATTTAGTACATGGATGTATCGTGTTGGCTTAAATACAGCCATTACGCTTTATAGAAAAAGAAAAAGATCTATAAAAACTGAAGCTTTTGATGCTTTTCAATATAAAATATCATCAGAGCCATATGATGATACTGAAGAAGAACAATTAAAATTATTGTACAAAGCTGTACATCAATTAAATGACATTGAGAAAGCGCTTGTCTTTCTTTATTTAGAAGACAAAAACTATAGAGAAATTAGTGAAACAATAGGAATTAGCGAAGTGAATGCAAGAGTAAAGATGAATCGAGTGAAAAACAAATTAAGGACTATTTTAAATCCGTAACATATGGATGAATTAGAATTATTAAAGAAAGATTGGAAGAAGGATGAAAATTCAAAATATCCAAAACTTTCCTATAGCGAAATTTATAAAATGATATTGAAGAAATCTTCTTCTATTGTTAAATGGATTTTTATTATAAGTATTTTAGAGTTTGTATTTTGGACATTAATTTCTTTCGCCTTTAAAAATACTGAGTACAACAATCGTTTTGAGAGCTATCATGCAGATAATATCATGATTCCTATTATAATACTAGGCTATTTGATACTTATCTATTTTTTCTACAAATTCTACATGAATTATAGAACTATTTCTGCAACTGACAATGCTAAAATATTAATGGAAAACATTCTAAAGACAAGACGTACAGTTAAACAGTATGTTGGGTTTAACCTTATATTTATGGCTATTTCGGCGTTTGTTACTTTGGGAATCCAATTTGACAGAGATGAGGAAATGATCTCTCTTATAGAAAAAGCTTCAGCAAATGGTGAGGTATTTAAATTTTATGCTGTAACCATAATTATAACCCTTATATTTTTAGTAATATTAATAGCAGTAATATTAGGGTTTTACTATCTTATATATGGTATTTTATTAAAACGTCTAAATGGAAATTATAAAGAGTTAAAAAAGTTAGAAGTATAACTAATAGTTATCTTCAAGGCGCCATTTTCGCTTTTTATTTAATTCTTCTACTTCTTCTAAATCTTCACGAGGTATCACTTTTAAAAAGGAAGGATGCTGCTCGATAGCATATTCAATTTTTTCTACAATATTTTCTATGGTTTCATTTTCATAATCAATTTCTAAAGGTTCTTTAATTTCAAAAGATTGTAGGATATTTTTCTTTTTAACTCTTAATCCTTTCTTATCGAAAGACCTTCTAAAACCATCAATTACAATTGGGACAACAATTGGCTTATAATGTTTAATAATATGTGCCGTTCCTTTCCTAATAGGCTTAAATGGTGTTGTTGTTCCTTGTGGAAACGTAATTACCCAACCATCGTCTAGAGCCATTTTAATATTAGAAATATCACTCATCTTTACCTGTCTTTTTACATCTTCTCCTTTAGATCTCCATGTACGCTCAATACTAATTGAACCTGCATAAGCCAATATTTTAGGCAACAATCCAGATTTCATAGTTTCTTTTGCTGCCACATAATAGATATTTAATTTAGGGCTCCACAAGTATCCTATATTTTTAATATTATCCTCTCTATTACTTAAACTAGCATTAAAAACATGAAACATAGCAACTACATCGGCAAAATATGTCTGATGATTAGAAATAAATAAAACGTTAGATTCTGGTAAATTCTTAATGATTTCGGAACCCTCAATTTGAAGTTCATTAAATCCTCTAAACCTCCTATGAGAGAGAGAACCAATGATTCTTATAACCCATTTTTTTATAAATAGTAAATGTCCGAAAGGATTTCTTTTAAACAAACCCATGAAAAATTTTCTTAATTAGTTAATACAAATGTAATAAAACTGAAGTTTTACATGACTTGTTTTAACAAGTCTTTTATTTCACTTAACATCATAGCAGTTGCTCCCCAAACAATATGTCCATTTAAATTAAATGCTGGCACAACCACGTCTTTTTTGTAAGATGTTGAAACTGTTTTATCTACAACATTCATATCGTTTATAAAGTCCAATAAAGTTACCTCCAAAATATCTTCAACCTCATCTTCTTGCTTAATAAAATATGGCGTCGTTCTTGAAATCCCAATAAAAGGCTGCACAAAAAAGTTGCTTGGCGGTATATACACTTGAGTTAATTCCCTTAAAACTTGTATATAATCTTCGGGAACACCAATTTCTTCAAAAGTCTCTCTCACAGCTGCTGCTTCTATAGACTCATCTGACTCTTCAAGCTTTCCACCAGGAAATCCTACTTGAGCAGAATGGACTCCTTTATAGGTTTTTCTAAGAATTAAAACCAGATAAGTCTGTTCGTTATTTGGGTAAAACAATGCCATAACACCAGCTCTTTTAGCGTCTTTAATCATGTGTTTTTGCCTTTCTTGTAGAGCTTCTCTAAAAGGTGGCGACATTTTTAACTGAGATGGTTCGGCTGGAAGTGGTATATTTTCTATTTTTGAAATAAGCTCACAAAAATCATCAAATTTCATAGTTTTCTTTTAAAGATTTAAAACTTAAATTATTAATAAAACGATTATTATATAACATCTAAATTAATTTATGAAATATATTTTTCTTACACTTTTAAGTTTCATTTTATTGAATTGTGAAGATAAACAATCTGATAAAAAAACGAATGCCTCAAATATAGAAACAACCAAAATAATTAAAAAAGATACAATTCCTAAAAATCAAGCTATATCTGAAGTTGAAACAGAAGACCCATTTCGATTAACAGACGAAAATGTCATGGAATTTTTTCTTCAATATGAAAAAGAAAATAAAGAAAATAAAGTTCGAATAACCACAAGTTTTGGTAACATTGAACTCTTGCTATTTAGTGAAACGAAGTTCCATCGTGCCAATTTTATTTACTTAACAAAACAAAACTACTTTGAAGGCACGCAATTCTATCGTGTGATAAATAATTTTATTATTCAAGCTGGAAATTCAGATAACCCAGAAGTGTCAAAAAAACGCAATAAAATAGGCAGATATCTATTACCAACAGATACCAAAAGAGGCTTTAAACATGATAGAGGCGTTATTAGTATGCCTAGTGGCGAAATTGATAATCCATATAAACTAGCTTCACCTTTCGAGTTTTTTATTGTACAACAAAAAGGTGGCGCACACCATTTAGATGGCGATTATACCATTTTTGGAAAAGTTATAAAAGGTATGGATGTTGTAGATAAAATAGCAACTCAAAAAACAGACGTTGCAGATTGGCCACTTAGCAACATTTATATTACAAAAGTTGAAATAATTAATTAGTCTCTATACAAACTAGGTAGTCTAATTTTAAACTTAAGAGCTAGTAACCTTATTAAGATTACAATTAATCCAGCTAAAACAAAAGCCATATCTAATTCTATGGGTAATTTTTTTATAAGAAAATAAGAAAACCCTCCTACTATACAAGCAGTAGCATAAATCTCTTTTCTAAAAATAACAGGTATTTCGTTACAAAGGATGTCTCTAATAACACCTCCAAAACAAGCAGAAATAGTTCCTAATGCCACACAAATAACAGGATTTAAGCCAGCAGAAATCCCCTTCTCTACTCCTACAACTGTGTATAAACCAATACCAATTGTATCAAACAATAACAACGATTTTCTAAGACGATCTAACTTTTTTCTAAATACAACTGCAAAAACTGTTGAGATAATTATCACATACGTAAAAGTCATGTTATTCATCCAACTTACTGGTGTGTTTCCTATTAATATATCGCGAAGAGTACCACCTCCAACGGCTGTAACAAAGGCTATAATCAAAATTCCAAAAGGATCCATTCTCTTACTCAAAGCAACCAATACGCCTGAAATTGAAAAAGCAATCGTTCCTAAAATGTCTATGGCATAAAACATAATCCTTCTTATTAAAAATTCATTTCTTAGATGAAACAAAATAAACACAAAAGAATTCAATAAGAAAGTATCTTACCAATAAGTTTCTAGAAAAGAAGGACTTCTTTATACTTAATAGCCGATTAATATTATTCATTTTCTACATTTCAGATATCAAAAATTACAATTGAGTAAAGTTTCTTTCTAAGCTTAGATGATTATGTTGACATTTGTAATGTATTAATCAAAAAATAAACAAAATGAAAACACTAGCTTTAATTTTATCACTCGTTTTATCTACAACTTTAAGTCATTCTCAAGAAGACATAGAAACTTACAGTATTACTGTAAAAATTGACAACGCTTTAAGCGATGATGGAAATATGTTAATTGGTTTGCATAATGAAGACACTTTTATGAAAAGAAAAGGGCTTCAAAACTCAAAAAGCACCATAGAAGATGGCGTAGTAACGGTTACTTTTGAAGATGTAACTCCTGGAAATTATGCCATTATGGTATTACATGATTCTAATGACAATGGGAAAATGGATTTTGATACAACCGGAAGGCCAAGTGAATCTTATGGCATGTCTAATAACCCAATGTTATTTGGACCTCCAACATTTACTGATGCAAAATTTGAACTTTTAAATGAAGACAAGGAGATTAATATTCGTTTCTAAAAGAACTATTTCTACAAAAAAAAGCGACTAAATTTATTATTTAGTCGCTTTTTTATTTGTTTTAAATGACATCAAACTTATACTGTTTCTCCTAACCAAGCTTTCATCATCCAAACAGTTTTTTCTTGTTCAGTAATAAAATCGCTCATCATAGAATTAGTTCCTTCATCGTTAGCATCACCAGATTTTTCTAATATCTTTCTTTCAATTTGCAGTAAACCAGCTAAAGAATCTACAATTAAGCAAACGGCCTTTTCATCTTGAGAAACATTTTTACCAACTGGTATTTTGACTAGTTTCGAATAATCTTCAAAGGTATGTAATGGTGTTTCTCCTAAAGTTAAAATACGCTCGGCTATTTCATCCACTTTTAAATTAGCATCTGTGTATAACTCTTCAAACTTTACATGCAAATCAAAAAATCGCTTTCCTTTAATATTCCAGTGAATACCTCTTAAATTCTGGTAATATATTTGAAAATTAGCTAATAAGTCATTTAAATCCTTTGCTAATTCTTTCGTTTTATTTTGATCTAATCCAATACTATTTAAATTCATAATGTTATCTTTTTTATTATTTACTACAAATTTAATCTATTATTAACAGTCATGACTATAAGTTTTATTGATAGTTTTTATATTTTTATAGTCTAAATTGATAGATATGACTATTACACAATTGTATTATGTTTTAGCAGTTGCAGAAAATCAAAATTTCACAAAAGCAGCTGAAAAATGTTTTGTTACTCAACCAACATTAAGCATGCAAATTCAAAAATTAGAAGACGAATTAGATGTCTTAATTTTCGATAGAAGTAAAAAACCCATAGAATTAACAGATGTTGGCAGAAAACTTGTTACTCAAGCAAAGAATATAGTAAACGAATCTAACAGGATTCAAGATATTGTAGATCAGCAAAAAGGATTTATTGGTGGCGAGTTTAAACTTGGTATTATTCCAACCATCATGCCTACGCTTCTACCTATGTTTTTAAAAGCATTTATAAAAAAATATCCTAAAATTAAGCTGAAAATTGAAGAGCTAACAACCGAAGAAATTATATCAAGACTTAACGAAGGGCATCTTGATGCAGCTATAGCAGCAACGCCTTTAGAGTCTGAAAACATTATAGAACGTGTCTTGTTTTTTGAGCCTTTTGTTGGCTACATTCCAGAACATCATAGACTACATAGCAAACAAAAAATTAGTGTTTCAGATTTAGATATTGATGATATGCTATTACTTGAAGATGGACATTGTTTTAGAGATGGCGTTATAAACCTTTGTAAAGCGTTTAAAAATCAGGCTGATTCTCATTTTCAATTAGAAAGTGGTAGTATTGAAACTCTAGTAAAATTATCTAACGAAGGCATGGGAATGACCTTACTTCCATATTTACATACCTTAGATTTAAATGAAAAGGCCAAAGAGAATTTACACTATTTTAACGAACCTAGTCCTGCTAGAGAAGTTAGTTTAATTTATCATAAAAGTGAGCTTAAAATGCAAATTATTGAAGCTATGCAGAGTGTGATTTCTGGGATTATTAGAGGAGCCATTGCTTTTCAGAATGTTGAAATTGTAAGCCCTTTACCAAAATAAAAAAAGCGACCTGTTGGTCGCTTTTTATTTTATTATTCTTTCAAATAGATTAGACATTGATTTAAGTCAGGATTTTGCTGTACAAGAGATTGAATAAAAACTTTTAACTCTTCAATTTCATAAGGTAATAATCGTTGAAGGGCTTTTTGTACTTCTTTGCAAAACAACGTAGCATCAAAACTCACTTTATTAAGTACAGTTTTAGTGTACTCAAACATTGCTCTCGCCATAATTAATTTAGTTTAGGTTAAAAAAAGTAGATTTGTTTTATAGGCTTTATATCATTTTAGTTTTCTAAATTTAATAAAAAAAAGGATTGTTTTTAAATTTAAACAAAACTTTAACAGTGATTAATTTTGTTAAAATCTATTATCTCCATCTAATAAATCTCCTAATCCACCAAGTATGCTACCTTCTCCTTTATCTTTCCCTCCTCCTTTTGGAGCAGAAGCTAAAACACGGTCTGCTAACCTACTAAATGGTAAGGATTGAATGTAAACAGTTCCTGGTCCTTGTAGTTTTGCAAAGAACAAGCCTTCGCCTCCAAAAACGGTATTTTTAATACCTCCAACAAACTCGATATCGTAATCTATATCTTGAGTAAAACCAATGATACATCCAGTATCTACCTTCAAAACTTCGCCAGCTTTTAGTTCTTTTTTAGCCATGGTTCCACCAGCATGCACAAATGCCATACCATCTCCTTCTAGCTTTTGCATAATAAAACCTTCGCCTCCAAAAAGACCTCGACCTAATTTTTTACTAAACTCAATACCGACACTCACTCCTTTTGCTGCACATAAAAAAGCATCTTTCTGACAAATAAATTTCCCTCCAAAAAGCGTTAAATCTATAGGGATAATTTTTCCTGGATATGGTGATGCAAAACTCACATTCTTTTTTCCTGAAAGGGTATTATAAAAGGCTGTCATAAACAAACTTTCACCTGTTAGAATTCGTTTTCCAGCTCCTAAAACAGAACCTAAAAAGCCTTTATTTTTTGTTGAGCCATCACCAAAAATGGTTTCCATTTTTATGCCATCGTCCATCATCATAAAGCTACCTGCTTCTGCTACAACACCTTCTTGTGGATCCAATTCAATTTCTACAAATTGCATTTCTTCACCATATATTTTGTAATCGATTTCGTGTGCTGTCATAATTTATATTTTTTAATTGATACTTTTATAAGTTGCTAGAAGTTGATTTTTGTTACAATTAAGATCTAACTTTTACAGACCAAGTGAAACTAAATCTTGAAACTTCTATATTTTCTGAATTCTTCCCAACAACATTTAAAGTAACTTGTTTTCCTAACCCTGTTTCAATGGCACTCTTAATAGTTTCATCTACCAAATGTCCTTCAGAACATTCAAAAGTGATTCTTCCTGTAGCTTTTTTAGAATAGCTAGCATCGTTCTTAACTAAAAGCATGGCTATATTTTCACCACTTGCCTTTACTTTATTTATAATTAATGCACCTGTAGTTAATTCGGCTGCCATACCTTGTACTGCCCAAAACAAAGATTTAAATGGATTCTGATTAATCCATCTATGTTTTACAGTTACAATACATTTTACATCATCAATGTACTTAGCTCGAACTCCTGTTACATAAGCAGCTGGTAATTTAAATATTAAAAATGCATTTAGTTTTTTTGGAGTTATATTCATAAAGATATAATTAATAAGATTAGGTCTTTCAAAGATAAGATTTCATCTATATAAAAATGAATAGGTACTTATTTCTTTTCAACTATAAAAGCTGGAGGGTATTCTGAAGTAAACAACCCATTCCAACTACTTGCAAACATAATTTTTGTACCATCTCTATTTGCTACAGCATGTGGCTCTTGCTGGTAAGCATCAGAATAAGTTGCGTGATGATAACCAAATCTCTCTATGGTATTACTTCCATCTAATTTAATAGCAAAGATTTCTTTTTTTCCAATAGTTTCGCAACAACCTTCACTAACATAAGCCCAACCAGGTCTGTTTATGTTCCTCGCACTTATATGTCCATGCCAAACACCATAACTGTTTGGATGATAAAATAATGGCGTTGTAACACCATCGCTTAATCGTACCATTTTCATATAATAATCGTTTTCTCTGGTTTCTACATCTCCAAAAGCAATGTAAACCTCATTACCAAAAGCGTCAATTCCAAAATCTGAATGACTTGTATAATTAGTAATTGCCCTAGGCGCTTGTTTTAAATCAATATCATAAACATCTACTCTAGCGGACGAATAATGTGCCATCGCGTAATTACCAAGTGGTGAAATGGTAATCCAATTTGGTTGACTAGGCAAACATACTTGAGCATGAACTTGATTTAGTTCTAAATCGTAGACTACAAATTCTAAATCATCACCTGTTTTACCTAGTATAGGCATGTATTTATCAGCATTAGTTATATTCCCCTTGTTTATGCCATAATCAATTTCCTCATATTGAAGAAAAGTTTTTAATGTAGTCTTAACATTTGTTAATACATTATAACTAACAATACTATTACCAGAAGTTCCAAACATCTTTAATGGGTCTAAATTGCTCCAAGTGGCTGACTTAGGTATGTTTCGCCAATATAGAAACTTATAGGTTCTACCATCTAATATAGCAGCAGGATAGCCTGCTAATTTAATTAAAGAACCATCTGAATTCCATGGCTGATCCAAACTATAGTGGTGTCTTAAATTTTGTCCTGTTACATTAAACACTTCAGCATCACTAATTCTTATAACTTCACTGCCTTGCTCATTTATAAATGGCACTAAATATTGAGGTGTATTTGTTGGTGGCAAGTACGTATTCCAAGTTGTTTCCATAACATCCACATCGACAGGATATGTTTGAGAAAAACATCTTAAACTCAGTAACACAAGAACATACAACAATTTATTAACCATACAAAATCTAGAATTGATACTCATTAATTCATTCACAATTTATAAAATATAAATGAAATTCAATTTGTTAATGTTTTGTTAAATTTTAGTACTTTGTATTGCATAATACCTTCTTTTAGACGTATCTTTGTATAAGAAACTATTATATACTTTTTAGAATGTTAGATAATCATCAGAAAAATATTGCCACATTTATTCATCTTTCTACCTTTTCTAGGTTTATTATTCCACTAGGGAATTTTATTGGTCCATTAATTTTATGGATTGCTAATAAAGATAAATCTGAATTTGTAGATACTCATGGAAAACAGGCTATCAACTTTCAAATTAGCATTCTTTTATATGCTATTATTTTAGGAATGATAACGATTCCATTGTTTATTTTTAATTTATTTAATGGATTAGACTTTATAGATATTGATACGTTTGATAGCATCCATTTTAGCTTAACAAAACCCTCTCCTCTACTTTATATAACAGGAGGCTTAGGTTTTATAGCAGTAATAGGCTTTATATTAGAATTAGTATTTATAGTTAAAGCTAGTTTAGCAGCAAAAGATGGAGAAAATTACAAGTATCCATTAACAATAAACTTTTTAAAATAAATCATCAATCCTTCTATTTTAAAACATAGAAGCATAAATCAAATCAAAAAATGAACAGTTTAAAAAAATCAAAAACGCTTAGAATATGAAGATAGAAAACACAAAGGCACAAATGCGTAAAGGGGTTCTAGAATACTGTATTCTTTCCGTCCTTAAAGATGAGGACGCTTATGTTGCAGAAATTTTAGGCACACTTAAAGACGCAAAATTGTTAGTAGTTGAAGGTACCATTTACCCTTTGCTAACTCGCCTTAAAAATGCTGGACTTCTCAATTATAGATGGGAAGAATCTACCTCAGGACCACCAAGAAAATATTATGGTCTTACAGAAACAGGAAAATTGTTTCTTAATGAATTGAACACGACTTGGAGTGAATTACAAAACGCCGTAAATATAGTAACCACACAAAAAAATACAACAAAATGAATAAAACAGTCAACATAAATTTAGCAGGTATATTTTTTCACATAGATGAAGATGCATATCTTAAATTACAACGCTATCTTGAGGCTATAAAACGTTCATTTACAGACTCTCAAGGTCGATCTGAAATTATTTCAGATATAGAAGCAAGAATCGCTGAACTTTTTAGCGAACGTGTTCAACATGAAAAACAAGTTATTGGAAATAAAGAGGTTGATGATGTAATTACTATCATGGGACAACCAGAAGATTATCTTGTTGATGATGAAATTTTTGAAGATGAGCCAAAATCTTACCAAAGCAGACCATCTGGACGCTCTAAAAAACTTTTTAGAGATACAGACAACTCTTATGTTGGTGGTGTATCTTCTGGTCTTGGACATTACCTAGGTATAGATGCTCTTTGGATTCGTCTAATCTGGATTTTATTAATTTTTGGAGCTGGTACAGGAGTCTTACTATACATTCTATTATGGATTTTAGTTCCTGAAGCTGTAACCACTGCAGATAAGTTAACTATGACAGGTGAACCTGTTAATATTAGTAACATCGAAAAAAAAATTAAAGACGGTTTTGAAAATGTCTCAGATACTATTTCAGAAAAAGCTAAAAATGTTTCTGATTCAGTTTCAGATGCTGCAAAAAATGTAGATTTTCAAAAACAAGGTAGTCGTTTAAAATCTACTTCAAAGTCCTTTTTCGATACGATAGGAGATATTTTTATGTTTTTCCTTAAAGTATTTGCGAAATTTATTGGCATCATGCTAATCATAGTTGGAGCAGCTACTTTAATTGGATTAATTATTGGTTTTTTTACCGTTGGAGCTACAGATTTAATACATGTTCCTGGATTCGATTTTATTGATGCAGCAAACGCAGCAAACACACCTATTTGGCTTGTATCCTTATTAATGTTATTTGCCATTGGCATTCCTTTCTTTTTTGTTTTCTATTTGGGTTTAAAGATCCTTATAAACAACTTAAGGTCTATTGGTAATATTGCTAAATTCTCACTATTAGGTATCTGGTTTATTGCAATTATCAGCTTAATTGTTATTGGCGTCAAACAAGCTTCAGAACATGCTTTTGATGCTAGTGCTAATAATAAAGAAACCCTTTATATTACAGCAAAAGATACTCTTAAAGTTAAAATGACGACTAATGATGCTTATAAAAACAGCTCATATAGAAGTAGTAATTCAGTTAGATTGGTATATAATGATAATGATGAGAAAATTATTTACTCATCAGACATTCGATTAATTGTTCGCTCAACAAAAGACAGTTTAGCGTCATTAAGAATTGAGAAAAGTGCTGAAGGCAGTAGCTATCAACAAGCTAAACAACGTGCTAATAATATTAATTACAACTATGTATTAAATGGTAATGAACTTTTATTAGACGCATACTTAACTACAGCTTACGAAAATAAATTTAGCGATCAAGAAATTGAACTTATCCTCTATTTACCTGAAGGAACAACGCTTTATGCAGATGACAATACGTATAGTTTTCATAGAAATTCGAGTTATTATAACGACATCTTAGAAAATGGCATGGAAGAACAATATTTAGAAATTATGTATAACGAGATTAGATGTATAGACTGTCCAGGTGAAGATATAGATGAAGATTATAACGTTAGAATTAACATCAATGAAGATGGCTCTCATATAAAAATAGATGAGGATGGTTTAGAAATTAAATCTGATGGTTCTAATCTTAAAATTGACGATGAAGGTGTTAAAGCTGAAAGTGAAACTGTAAGAGTTAACATCGATGAAAATGGTATCAACATTACATCTGAAGATAATGATACAGTTGAGGAATAAAAAACAACAGTTAAGTAACTAATATTTTATAAATATCAGCACAAAACCAATATTTGAACATCAATTAAAATCAATCAATCAAAAAACGAACAGTTATGAGTACACTAACAAAAATTATGGCTTCTATTATCCTAGCTATCTTAATGATGTCTTGCAATTTTGACGGAAATTTTGGAACTGGAGTAAACGGAAATGGAAACGTAATAACCCAAAAACGACCTTTAAATGGCACTTTCAATTCTGTTAAAATAAGCAGAGGACTTGATGTCTATTTAACACAATCAGATACTGAAAGTTTAACTATTGAAGCAGACGAAAACCTTCATGATATTATAACAACTAACATAGAAAATAATGTGCTTGTTATTACTGCAAATGAAAATATTGGCAGATCTTCTTCAAAAAAAATCATGCTGAATTTCAATAACATTTCGGCTATAAAGGCAACTAGTGGTAGCGATGTTGTTTCAACAAACACCATTAGTGTTTCAGATTTAGAAATTAATTCTACTAGTGGTAGCGATATCGAGTTATCTATAGATGCAGAATCTGTTAATTGTCACTCAACTAGTGGTAGCGATATCGAATTAAAGGGTAAAACAAACAGTTTTATTGCCCAAGCAACTAGTGGTAGCTCTATTGAAGCTGAAAATCTTAATACCTTAAATGCTCAAGTAAAAGCAACAAGTGGAGCAGATATTAGAGTGAACACATCAAAAAAACTCACAGCTAAAGCATCTAGTGGTGGAGATATAAGATACTCTGGAAACCCTGAAATTATTAAAACCAGCGATGGTGTTTCTGGCTCTATTCGAGTACTTTAAGCAAACTAATACAACCAAAAACAAAAAATCCGAAACTCACGTTTCGGATTTTTAACTATATAAAGTATTCTATTTAGTTATAGTTAGAAGTAGACACTTCAAAAGTTGAATCTTTTGCAGCTAACCATCGTTCTGCATCTAATGCAGCCATACATCCTGTTCCTGCTGCTGTAACAGCTTGCCTATATACATGATCTGCTGCATCTCCAGATACAAAAACACCTTCAATATTCGTTTTAGAAGTTCCAGGCACATTTATAATGTATCCTGTTTCGTCTAAATTTAAAAAGCCTTTAAAAATATCTGTGTTTGGTTTGTGTCCAATAGCTACAAAAAATCCAGTTGCTGGAATCTCGTGCTTTTCTTTGGTTTGGTTATTAAAAACACGCACTCCAGTAACTACTTGTCCATCACCTAACACCTCATCGGTTTCTGTGTTGAAAAGAATTTCAATGTTTTCTGTGTTTTTTACTCGTGCAGCCATAATTTTAGAAGCTCTAAACTCATCACGTCTTACTAACATGGTTACTTTTTTACACAATTTAGATAAGTAATGTGCTTCTTCGCAAGCGCTATCTCCTGCTCCAACAATCACAACTTCTTGGTTTCTATAAAAGAAGCCATCGCATACTGCACATGCCGAAACACCACCACCAAGCTTTAAATATTTTTGCTCAGAATCTAAACCTAAATATTTTGCTGAAGCTCCAGTTGAAATAATAACTGTATCGCAATGAATCTCTTTTGTTTCGTTGACCCAAACTTTATGTACATCTCCAGAAAAATCGACTTTAGTTACCCAACCATCACGAACATCTGTTTCAAAACGTTCAGCTTGTTTTTGTAACTCTATCATCATTTCAGGTCCAGTAACTCCGTTAGGATATCCTGGAAAATTCTCAACTTCATTTGTCGTTGTTAACTGTCCACCTGGTTGTGTTCCTTGATATAAAACAGGTTCCATGTTTGCTCTGGCAGCATAAATAGCTGCAGTATATCCTGCAGGTCCAGACCCTATTATTAAGCACTTTACTTTTTCTATTGTTTCAGACATAATTATATTCTAATTTTTGCTCAACAAAAATAACTTATTTTTGAAGAATTATATTCGATAAGTTATCAACACTTATTATCCAATTATAGGACAAACTAATCAAGGCAAAGCAAAAATTTAAAAACTTGAAATTATTATTTTATCTCTATCAATTCTAAATCAAATGTCAGGTCTTGACCAGCTAGTGGATGATTTCCATCTACAATAATATGGTCATCATTTACTGCAGCTACTCTAAATTGATTTTCAGAACCATCAGGGTTTTTTGAAGCTAAACCCATCCCTACTTCTGGAGCCATATCTTGTGGTAATTGCTCTTTCTTAACTTCATGGAATAATTCTTTTTGAATATCTCCATATGCATCTCCCATTGGAATATCAACTGTCTTTTTTTCGTTTACTTCCATATCAATGATAGCTTTTTCAAAACCTGGAATTAACATCCCTTGACCAAGAGTTACTTCTAATGGCTCTCTCTCTAAAGAGCTATCAAAAATTTGACCATTACTTAATTTTCCTGTGTAATGAACTTTTACAGTATCATTTTCTTTTACTTGACTCATAAATTTTATTTTCTTGTTTAATAAATCTGTGCAAAACTATTAATTTATTAAGTGAACATCAATTATTTATGGATTAAATACTTGATAATTAAGATAACATTAACGAACATCTATAATAAAAAAAGCCCAACTTAATGTTGAGCTCTTTAAAGTCGGGGTGGCAGGATTCGAACCTGCGGCCTCCACGTCCCAAACGTGGCGCGATAACCGGGCTACGCTACACCCCGAATTAGTTACCTAATTTAGAGGTGCAAATATATAGCTTTTCTTTAACAACAAACAAGTTTTTATTTTTTAAATTTATACTCAAAGCTTTAAAAAAATGAAACTGAATTTGATTCACTATTTTAGTATTCTTTTAATTAGCATTTCTGCTTGTTCTCAAGTTAAAAGTCCTAATAATTCAAATGACAATTTCCAGCTTATTGTTCCAGAATTAGACATTCCTTGGGGATTCACTTTCTTACCCGACAATTCGATTCTTATTACAGAAAAAGAAGGTGATCTCATCCTTTTTAAAGATGGAATTAAAACAAACATTTCTGGTAAACCAGAAATTGAAGTTAGAGGTCAAGGTGGACTAATGGATCTAGAACTTCATCCAGATTATAAAAATAATGGCTGGATATATTTTTCATATGCGTCATCTAAAGGAGGTGGAAATGGTTGTAACACTGCAATAATGAGAGCTAAGATTACTAACAATAAATTAACAAATAAAGAATTGCTTTATAAAGCAACTCCAAATAGTACGAAAGGCCAACATTTTGGTTCTCGCATAGTATTTGATAATAAAGGTTATTTATACTTTTCAATAGGCGAACGTGGTGAACGCGACATAAACCCACAAGACATCACAAGAGATGGTGGTAAAATCTACAGACTGAATGATGATGGCTCCATTCCAAAAGACAACCCATTTTATAACACACCAAATGCAAATAAAGCCATTTATTCTTATGGTCATAGAAATCCTCAAGGGATGAAAATTCATCCAGATTCTGGAGATCTTTGGACGCATGAACATGGCCCAAAAGGTGGTGACGAAATTAATATCATAAAAGCAGGATTTAACTATGGTTGGCCAGTAATAACCTACGGAAAAAACTATTCAGGAACAAGTATTACAGACAACACATCTTTACCAGGAATGGAACAGCCATTACATTATTGGGTTCCATCTATTGCTCCAAGTGGCATGGCCTTTATTTCAAGTGATATTTATGGCAATTGGAAAGGTAGTTTATTAGTAGGGTCATTGAAATTCAATTATGTAGATAAGTGTACTTTAAAAAATAATAAAATAATAAAAGAAGAACGCTTACTGGATGGCTTTGGTAGAGTTCGCTCAATTGAGCAAGGTCCAGATGGCTATATTTATGTAGGCATTGAAAATTTAGGAATTGTAAAGCTATTGCCTAAAAAATAAACGATTTTTTAAGTTTCAAAAATACCTCTCGTATTTTCAATGTAAATAACTAAATTTGTGTTTTAAACAAAATACGTATTCATGCTAATTATAGGAATTGCTGGTGGAACAGGTTGTGGTAAAACAACAGTTGTAAATCAAATTTTAGATCAATTACCAGAAGGTGAAGTTGGAGTCATTTCGCAAGATTCTTATTATAAAGACACCTCACATTTAAGTTACGACGAAAGAGTTAAAATAAATTTCGACCATCCTCGTTCCATTGATTTTGAATTACTTGAATCGCATTTAAAAGAATTAAGAAAAGGAAAGGATATACATCAACCAGTTTATTCTTTTATTAAACATAACAGGACTGGAGACACTATTTTAACTCATCCAAGAAAAGTGATGATAGTGGAAGGTATTTTAATTCTTACTAATCCAGAATTAAGAGATATGTTCGATATTAAAATTTTTGTTCATGCAGATAGCGACGAGCGTTTAATTCGTAGATTAAAGCGTGATATTACTGAACGTGGTAGAGATATAAACGAAGTGCTTTCCAGATATCAAAACACATTAAAACCAATGCATCAGCAATTTATAGAACCTATGAAAGAGTATGCAGATATGATTATTCCTAATAATAAATATAATACAGTTGCTGTAGACATCGTTAAAACTATTATCAATCAACGTCTTGTTTAATGTCAAAAAAAAGAAACAAATACTTAAAACCTTTTAGAAATATTTTTTTTCTAATACTTGTTGTATTTGCAGTATGGATGATTTTTTTCGATGCAAATTCCTGGTTAATTCATAACGAATTAAATTCAGATATTGAAGAGTTAGAAGATGAAAAAGACTTTTACAAAAACGAAATAATAAAAGATAGAAAAGCTATTAAAGAATTAAGTAACGATGAAGGTATTGAAAAGCTAGCTAGAGAAAAATATTATATGAAGAAAGAGAATGAAGATATTTATATTATTGAATACCAAGATAGTATCGCTAAAGTAAAAAGGAATGAGTAAAAAGTTATTTAATGAGTTTAGCGAAGTTTCATTTAAGGAATGGAAACAAAAAATACAAGCAGATTTAAAAGGAGCTGATTATAACGACACTCTTATTTGGAAAACCAACGAAGGAATCGATATAAAACCCATTTATCATGCAGATGAGTTTACTTCTTTGCCTAACGTTTCGAATTCAAAAGCAACCCAGTGGCAAATTTGTGAAACTATTTTTGTGTCTGATGTAAAAAAATCAAACCATCAAGCTAAAGAATATTTAAATAAAGGAGTTCAAAGCATAAAATTCATTGTTCCTTCTGAAAACATATCAATTGTATCACTTTTATACGGAATAGATTTAGACGAAACACAATTATTTTTTGAACTTCAGTTTATTTCTTCAGACTATGTAAAGCAACTTTCTGAAAGGACTTCAAAAGAAAAAACAATTATCCTAATAGATATTATTGGAAATCTGGCAAAATCTGGAAATTGGTTTACTAACTTACAGGAAGATCACACACAATTTGAGGTTATTGTTAATACAACATCAACCATTAATATTGATCTCTCTTTATATCAAAATGCTGGAGCTACAATGGTTCAACAGCTTGCCTATACATTAGCACATACAAACGAATATCTGAATCATTTAAAAAATAAAGAATCCATTCTAGTTATTTTCAATGTTTCTGTTGGCACAAATTATTTCTTCGAAATTGCTAAACTTAGAGCCTTAAGAATTCTTTGGAAAACTTTAGCTTCAGAATATGGAATCACTTCAGACTGTCATATTTTTGCTAGCCCTACAAAAAGAAACAAAACACTTTACGATTATAACACAAACTTACTACGTACCACAACCGAATGTATGAGTGCTATTTTAGGTGGCGCAGATACCATTAACAATTTGGCTTACGATGCTTTGTATCATAAAACAAATGAATTTGGAAATCGCATTTCTAGAAATCAGCTATTAGTTTTGAAACATGAAAGCTATTTCGATAAAGTTAATAATCCAGCTAATGGCACTTATTATATTGAAAGTTTAACGCAACAATTAGCGAAAAAAGCTTTAGATTTATTTAAAGACATTGAAAAAAATGGAGGCTTTTTAAAACAATTAAAAGATGGCATTATACAAAGAAAAATTAAGGAAAGTGCCGATAAAGAACAAGCTCAGTTCAACAATGGTGAAGAAGTTTTATTAGGAACAAATAAGCATCCAAACCCAAATGATAAAATGAAAAATGAGTTAGAGCTTTATCCATTTGTTAAAACTAATATTAGAAAAACACTAGTCGAACCTATAATAGAAAAAAGATTAGCTGAAACTTTAGAACAAAATAGATTAAAAACAGAATAAAATCAAATTTTAAAACCATGAGTAAAACACAATTGAAGCTTACCTTTATTGCATTATGTTTAACATTTTTTAACTGTAAAAAAGAAACAGCAGAATTTACTAATTATAAATATGCAAATGAAGATAGCTCTTTTTTATGCGAAAATTTAGATTCCAAATTATACTTAGAAGCACTACTTTCTTTTGAAGATGACATAACTACTTATTACGACTTTAATGGTAGAGATTTACGTCGATCATATTCGTTTTACACTAGAGATGCTTTAGGAAATAAAGCTAAATATCAAGACATATTAACACCACATACAATGGAAGTTTTTGAAGCTCTCAAAAAAGACAAAGATCTTTGGTTAAATAATAGCATAAATTATAATTCAGACCTCTTTACTTGTTTAGGTGATAATTTTAGAATCCCTAGTTTACAAACTACTTTTAAAGCATTAGTATCTACAAATAGTATGCGTCCAGAACTTTTTGGAGCTCCACTTTTAAAGCATGTAAAAAACTCGCATGAAGACAGATACATAGCTACTTATGTGGCATTCGATTTATTCTATGCTAAAATATTTGACATAGACCCAACAACAATTACTAATGATTCACAAAAAACCAAAGCTTCTCGAGCAAGTAATTTATTGAATAACAAAGCTCAGACTATTCAGGAAAGTGCTGTTGAAACAGAAGAAAAAGATCCACACGCAGGACATAATCACTAAACATGTCAAGAAAAAATATCCAACATATTACTTTAAAATCAGCGGTTGTAGTTCAAGAACCTGAAGTCAATAACATCTTTAAAACAGCTGAAGATATAGATGTTAAATCTACTTATTCTAAAGACGATTTAAACGAATTAGAACACCTAAATTTTGTAGCTGGAATTTCGCCATACTTACGTGGACCATACAGTACCATGTTTGTTCGAAGACCTTGGACTATCAGACAATACGCAGGTTTTTCAACTGCTGAAGATAGCAATGCATTTTATAGACGAAATTTAGCAGCAGGACAAAAAGGGCTTTCAGTAGCTTTCGATTTGGCGACACATCGTGGTTACGATTCCGATCACGAACGTGTTGTTGGAGATGTTGGAAAAGCAGGGGTTGCCATCGATTCGGTTGAAGATATGAAAATCCTTTTCAATCAAATCCCTCTAGATAAAATGTCTGTTTCCATGACTATGAATGGTGCCGTATTACCAATCATGGCATTTTATATTGTAGCTGCTGAAGAACAAGGTGTGAAACCAGAACAATTAGCTGGTACCATTCAAAACGATATTTTAAAAGAGTTTATGGTTAGGAACACCTACATCTATCCTCCTACACCATCCATGAAAATTATTTCAGATATTTTTGAATATACTAGCAAGAACATGCCAAAGTTTAATAGCATTAGTATTTCAGGTTACCACATGCAAGAAGCTGGAGCAACCTGTGACATTGAATTGGCATATACTTTAGCTGATGGTTTAGAATATATTAGAAAAGGATTAGATGCAGGTATGGACATAGACACTTTTGCTCCTAGATTATCTTTCTTTTGGGCTATTGGTATGAATCATTTTATGGAAATTGCTAAAATGAGAGCAGCCAGAATGCTATGGGCTAAATTGGTGAAACAATTCAACCCAAAAAACAATAAATCTTTAGCTTTAAGAACTCATTGTCAAACAAGTGGCTGGAGTTTAACGGAACAAGATCCTTTTAATAATGTAGCCAGAACTTGTATTGAAGCGACTGCTGCTGCTTTTGGTGGCACACAGTCTTTGCATACAAATGCTCTAGATGAAGCCATTGCATTACCAACAGATTTTTCTGCAAGAATAGCCAGAAACACACAAATATTTTTACAAGAAGAAACCAAGATCACTAAAACCGTTGACCCTTGGGCTGGAAGTTATTATGTTGAAAAACTAACGCATGATATTGCTCAAAAAGCTTGGGAGCATATCGAAGAAGTTGAAGAACTTGGAGGTATGACCAAAGCCATTGAAGCAGGCATTCCAAAATTACGTATCGAAGAGGCTGCTGCCAGAAAGCAAGCTAGAATAGATTCTGGACAAGATATTATTGTAGGTGTCAATAAATATAGATTGGACAAAGAAGATCCAATCTCTACTTTGGAAGTAGATAATCAAACGGTTCGAAACTCTCAAATAGAACGCTTAAATAAGATAAAAGCTGAAAGAGATTCTAAAAAAGTTAATCAAGCTTTAGCTAATTTAACTGAAGCTGCACGAATGTGGTCTAAAAATTCTAAAGATTCCCTATTGAAAGGGAACAATAATTTATTAGCTTTAGCTGTTGAAGCTTCTCGTGAAAGAGCAACTTTAGGTGAAATAAGTGATGCTTTAGAAGCTGTTTACGGAAGATATAAAGCACAAATTAAATCCTTTTCAGGCGTGTATAGTAAAGAAATTAAAGACGACAACTCCTTTAACAAAGCAAGAGAACTTGCCGATAAATTTGCCGAACAAGATGGTAGAAGACCACGTATCATGATTGCAAAAATGGGGCAGGATGGTCATGATCGTGGAGCCAAAGTAGTTGCTACTGGTTATGCAGACGTTGGTTTTGATGTAGATATTGGACCTCTTTTCCAAACGCCACAAGAAGCAGCCAAACAAGCTGTAGAAAACGATGTGCATATACTAGGTGTATCTTCATTAGCTGCAGGACACAAAACCTTAGTACCACAAGTAATAAATGAACTTAAAAAATATGGTCGCGACGATATAATGGTCGTGGTTGGTGGTGTAATACCAAAACAAGATTATCAATACCTATTCGATACTGGAGCTATTGCTGTTTTTGGTCCAGGAACTAAAATTAGTGAAGCTGCCATTAAAATTTTGGAGATTTTGATTGATTAATATTATAAGTCTTATAATGTGACTTTGTAAGTAAAAATTAATAATTATATTCAAAAACAGCTACTTTTAAGTATGTTTTCTTTGCTCTAATTTAGAAAACAAATTATTTTTAAAAAGCACATAAATATTCATACTTTATCTTACTTCTTCTTCAAGAATTTCCATGTCTACAATAAGTTTCTTTGCCTTTCTGTCTTCAACTGGAGTTGGCGTGCTATTAACTCTGTAATTATTTATTGGCTTACTTTAATGTTGTATCTAACCTCAACTCTCTTCTTTTCGTTTAAGCACACTATTAAAAGCATAGGCACCAATAGTAAAAAAGGCCTTTTACCAATGTTAATCTTTTTAATTTCCGGCTTTTTTTTATTAACAAATTGTTTGTTTACCTTTTTTATATAAATAGCTTATAAAACCAATATCTTTGAAGTACAAATTCTAAAAACCAATTATGAAAAATTCAATTATAATATTATTTGTTTTATATGCCAGTTTTGCCTTTACGCAAAACAGCTCACCTTCAATTACTTTTAAAGATGGTTCTACAAAACAATTCCATAGAATAAGTTTTGAATACAATGCTGAAGATTATATTATAGGCGTAAAAACCAAAACTGGCGATAATAATAAAGAAGCCTATACTTTAAACGAAGTTGTTAGTGTTAGAAAAAACGACATCAATTTCAAAACCAAGCAATACAAAAAGAGCACCTATCTTTTTGAAGATGTTATTATAGGATCTTTATCACTTTACAAAAGTGGTGACCATTATTTTCTTGAGAATGAAGAACATGGCTTAAGAGAAATTCCAAAAGTTGTTATTGATGAAAAAACTTTAAATAGGTTTGAATATTCAACATTAACCCTTTTTGTAAATAAATGTAAAGAGGCTCAAGAATTAGCCTACAACAAATATGATTCTATAATATTAAGTAACTTAAAAGCCATTATTGAAACTTATAACAACTGTAATTTAAGTGAAGACACCCAATTTGCCTCAAATATTATTGAAGAAGTAAATGCACCATCAGAAACTATTGAAGTAGGTGTTAATGTTGGTTACAGTTTTTTAAACACATCTTTTGAACAATTATCTCCAGGAGTTACAAATAATTATGGCGCACCTACTATTGGAGCTCAAATATATTTTAATACGAATATGTTAAAAAAGAATATTGGCTTTATACTTTCAGTAGATTATTCGTTTCCAGAAGAATTCAAATCTAATGACAACGATATTATATTAAAATCAAAATTTTCCTATATTAATACGATGATAGGAGTGCGATATACTTTTAATAATATTAGTGAAACTTTTAGTCCATACATAGGTTTTAATGGAGGAATTATATTTAACTCTAAGTCTTATTTAACTGTTCAAGAAGCCTTTGTAGGTTCACCATTTATATATTTTGAGACAACAAACAAATTAATCTATAATGTTGGTGTTGGTAGCTATATACATTTCGGAAAACAAAAAATCGATTTTAATCTAACTTATCTACCAGAAAATAAATTTGTACTTCTTTCTAACAACATTTTTCACGTTAAAGAAAGCTTTTACAAACTGTCAGGCTTTCAACTTAAAGTCTCTTATGTATTTTAAATAAACCCTTTAACTTTTTATAAGTCGCTTTAAAAAAAGTGGCTTTTTTTGTTAACAAATTCCGTTTTTTATCCTCGTAAATAATTGTATTTTTACGATTACAAAAACCAAATCATTAATGGGTAAAATAATCGCAATTGCTAACCAAAAAGGAGGTGTAGGTAAAACTACAACTTCAGTTAATTTAGCAGCATCATTAGGTGTTCTAGAAAAAAAAGTACTCCTTATTGATGCAGACCCTCAAGCGAATGCAACTTCTGGTTTAGGAATTGATGTTGAAACTGTTGAAATAGGAACTTATCAACTACTAGAACATACTAACAGTGTTAAAGATGCAATTATTAAAACCAATACTCCAAATCTAGATCTGATACCTTCACATATTGACCTTGTGGCTATTGAAATAGAATTAGTTGATAAAGATGAGAGAGAATATATGCTTAAAAAAGCATTACAAGATATAAAAAACAATTACGATTTTATTCTAATTGATTGCGCTCCTTCACTTGGCTTGTTAACCCTAAATGCCTTAACAGCAGCAGATTCTGTTATTATACCAATTCAATGTGAATATTTTGCTTTAGAAGGATTAGGAAAATTATTAAACACGATAAAAAGTGTTCAAAAAATACATAATCAGACCTTAGATATTGAAGGTTTATTATTAACCATGTACGATTCTCGCTTACGTTTATCAAATCAGGTGGTAGAAGAAGTACAAAAACATTTTAACGAGATGGTGTTTCAAACCATTATTCAAAGAAATGTTAGATTAAGTGAAGCTCCAAGCTATGGTGAAAGCATAATTAATTATGATGCCAGTAGCAAAGGTGCTTCTAATTACTTAAGTTTGGCAAAGGAACTTATAATTAAAAATCCCTAAAAATGGCGAAGGCAACAAAAAAACAGGCTTTAGGTAGAGGATTATCGGCTCTTTTAAAAGACCCTTCAAATGACATCTCATCAGTTCAAGATAAAAATGCAGATAAGGTTATAGGAAATATTGTAGAATTAGATATTAATTCTATAGAAATTAATCCATTTCAGCCAAGAACAAATTTCAATGAAGAAACGCTTAGAGAGCTTGCTTCTTCTATAAAAGAGTTGGGAGTTATTCAACCAATAACTGTTAGGAAATTAGAATTCAACAAATTTCAATTAGTTTCTGGAGAACGTCGTTTTAGAGCTTCAAAACTTATAGGTTTAAAAACCATCCCTTCATACATACGTATTGCTAACGATCAAGAATCGTTAGAAATGGCTTTGGTTGAAAACATCCAAAGACAGGATTTAGATCCTATCGAGATTTCTTTATCTTACCAAAGATTGATAGACGAAATCAATCTAACTCAAGAGCAGATGAGCGAACGAGTTGGTAAAAAACGTTCAACCATTGCCAACTATTTACGTTTATTAAAACTAGATCCAATAATTCAAACTGGTATGAGAGATGGCTTTATTTCAATGGGTCATGGACGTGCCATTATTAATATTGAAGACCTATCAGTTCAACTAGATATCTACGAAAAAATAATAACAAACAAATTGTCTGTTAGAGATACAGAATCTTTAGTAAAATCTTATCAAAAAGATAAAAAAGTAAGTATCCCAGAAAAGCAAGACATTCCAAAATTCATAAAAAAAGGAACTAAAGAGTTTTCAGAATACTTTGGTCATAAAATACAAGTTAAAGTTTCAAAAAATGGGAAAGGTCAAATTAGTATTCCTTTCCATTCTGAAGAAGATTTTAATCGTATTATAAAACTTGTTAAACGTGCCAAATAAACTTGTCATATTATTTTTATTTGCATTTTGTTTCTCCTCTTTTGCTCAAGAAGGTAAAAAAGAGAAAAAAAATAAAATTACTCCTACAGAAGAACTTGTTGTAGAAACAGGACCTATTATTAAAGAGCCTATAGACCCATTAGCTCCTGCTCGTGCTGCATTTTACTCTGCAGTATTGCCTGGTTTAGGACAAGCATACAATAAAAAATATTGGAAAATTCCTATTGTTTATGCAGGTTTAGGTATAGGTATTTATTTCTATATAAATAACAATAATGAATACAATAGATATCGAGACGCATACAAACGTCGATTAGCAGGTTTTGAAGATGATGAGTTTTTTGGAACTGTTTCTACAGATGGTTTACAAGATGCTCAAAAAACCTATGGTAGAAATAGAGAGATCTCTCTTTTAGTTACCATAGCTATTTATGCTTTAAATATTGTTGATGCTAATGTTGATGCGCATTTATTACAATATAATGTAGACGACAACCTGTCTTTCAAACCTCATTATCGAATAAATGAATTTGATAATACTGGAGATCTTGGATTAACTTTAAACTATAAATTTTAAAGTCATGAAAATTGCACTACTTGGTTATGGAAAAATGGGAAAAGTAATAGAAGACATTGCCATAGAAAGAGGTCACCAAATAGTTATTAAAACTTCAGATGAAAGTGGTTATGATATTACTCATGCTGATGTCGCGATAGACTTTAGTGTGCCTCAAGCTGCTTTTTTTAATATTGCAAAATGCCTAAAACAAGGCGTTCCTATAATTTCTGGAACAACAGGCTGGCTGGACAAATACAATGATGCAGTTACTATTTGTAAAGAAAATAATGGTGCATTTATTTATGCTTCGAATTTTAGTTTAGGTGTAAACATCTTTTTTGAGCTGAATAAGAATTTAGCAAAAATGATGAGCAACTTAAAACAATATGATGTCTCCATTGAAGAAATTCATCATACCCAAAAATTAGATGCGCCTAGTGGGACAGCCATTTCATTAGCAGAAGGCATCATTTCGGAACATTCAGTGTATAATAAATGGCTTTTAAATGACATAGAAGAACAAACCATCCCTATTTCTGCCAAAAGAATAAATAATGTTCCAGGCACGCATATTATTGAATACAAAAGCAAATCAGATAGTGTAAACATCTCTCACACAGCACATAACAGACAAGGTTTCGCTCTTGGAGCAGTTGTAGCTGCCGAATGGATTCTGGATAAAAAAGGAATCTTTACAATGAAAGATGTGTTAAATATTGGTTAACACATAGAAAATAAGTAACATTATTAAGTGTCTTTACACTTATAAAACAAAAAATATAATTATGACATTTACGCAATTGTTTATTTTTCTTTTTATTATTCAAATAATACATGGATTAGGAACTTGGAAGCTTTATATTAAAGCTGGAAGACAAGCTTGGGAAGCCTTTGTTCCTGTATATAATGCTGTTATTTTAATGAAAATAATAAATAGACCTTGGTGGTGGACTATTTTACTTTTCTTACCAATAGTAAACCTGATTATGTTTCCTGTTGTTTGGGTTGAAACGGCTAGAAGTTTTGGAAGAAACTCTAATACAGATACTATTTTAGCAATTGTAACTTTAGGCTTCTATAATTACTATCTTAATTATGCTTTAGATTTAGAACATGTTAAAGACAGAAACCTTCATCCACAAACAGCTGCAGGAGATTGGGTAAGTTCTATTTTATTCGCCATAGTTGCAGCTACCATAGTACATACCTATTTTATTCAACCTTATACAATTCCTACTTCTTCTTTAGAGAAATCTTTATTAGTAGGAGATTTTCTTTTTGTAAGTAAGTTTCATTATGGCGCACGTGTTCCAATGACTACTATTTCTGCTCCAATGGTACACGACACGATTCCTGTATTAAAGAAAAAATCTTATTTATACGACGACCATTTAGAAAATAAAAATACAGCTTTTATTAATAAACTATCGTTGCCTTATATGCGTATTCCAGGCTTTCAAAAAATTAAACATAATGATATTGTTGTGTTTAACTGGCCAGTAGATACCATGTTAAATATGCGTTTTACAGATAGGAATCGTTATAAACCTATTGACAAAAAAACCAATTATGTAAAACGTTGTGTTGGTTTGCCTGGCGATTCTTTAGAAGTTAGAGATGGTTATGTTTATATTAATGGAAAGCAAAACCAATTACCAGATAGAGCAAAGCTTCAGTTTTCTTATAAAATTGAAACAAAAAATGGCCCATTTAATCCTGATCAATTAACCAAAAGATATGGTATTACTGATTTACCTCAATACAACCAAGATTATTCTTTAAGTTATTTCCCAGGTATTACAGATGAAACTCTAAATCAATTTAAGAATCATCCAAATGTTAAAAGCATAGAGTCTCTTAAACGTGAAAAAGGCCAACGTGAGAAAAGTGTTTTCCCTCATGACCCGAACTACAGTTGGAATAACGACTTTTTTGGACCTCTTTTTATTCCAAAAACAGGTGCTACCATAGATTTAAATTTAGATGTATTACCATTATATAAAAGAGTTATAACAGAATACGAAAACAACACACTACAAGTAAAAGGAAATCAAATTTTTATTAATGGTAAAATAGCAAACACTTACACCTTTAAAAAAGATTATTACTGGCTTATGGGAGACAATAGACATAATTCTCAAGATGCTAGATCATGGGGATTAGTACCTTTTGACCATGTAGTAGGTAAGCCAGTATTTATCTGGATGAGTTGGGATAGATTTGGTAAACCACGTTGGGAACGCTTCTTTACAACGGTTCATGGTAGTGGAAAAGCAACGTCTTACATCATTCCATTTTTAATATTATTAGTTGGTTGGTTTGGTTTTAATAAGTGGAGAAAACGAAAAAAAGCTAATAGTTAATTGTCTTGTCTTAAAGACGTTTAGCTGAAATAATTTCGTCAACTTAACAACAAACAAATGAACATCATTATCCATCCAACATATTTACCAAATGTGGCTCATTTTGTTGCAATGACAAATTCAGACGAGATTATATTTGAAATGGATGATAATTACCAAAAACAAACCTATAGAAATAGAACGTATATTTATGGCGCTAATGGTAAATTACAACTTAGTATTCCAATAATTCATTCGCAAAAAGAGAGACAAAAATATCGCGATATTAAAATTTATAATTCTGAAAACTGGCAATCTTTACATTGGAAATCTTTAGAAACTGCCTACAGAACTTCACCTTTTTTTGAATTTTACGAAGATGATATTCAACCTTTATTTACAGAAAAATTTGACTTCCTTTTAGATTTTAACCTGAAGTGCCTAGACGCTATTTTTGAGTGCTTTCAAATAAATTTAAACACCTCCAAATCTCAAGTTTACGAAAAGGAAGTTGTAAATAAAACAGATTTTAGATTTTTAGCTAATGCTAGAAAAGAAAAACCATTTAACTTTGATTCCTACACGCAAGTGTTTAATAACAAACAGGGTTTTATTTCTAATTTAAGCATTCTGGATTTACTCTTTAACGAAGGCCCTAATGCTTTAAATTATCTAGAATCTCAATCAATTGATTTGTAATGCTACAACCAATAATACATTATAGCATTCATATTTTAGTTCCTTTAATAGTCGCTTTAATATTTTTTAAGCAACATTGGTTAAAAGTCTATTTAATTATGTTAGCCTGTTTTGCAATTGACATTGATCATGTTCTAGCAAATCCAATGTTCGATCCAAATAGATGTAGCATCAATTTTCACCCTTTACATTCTTATTATGCTATTGCTATTTATGCCATTTTATTAATTCCTAAGAAGACTAGAGTATTAGGATTAGGACTCGTTATACACATCCTGGCAGATAGTGCTGACTGTGCCTTAATGTAACTTAAAAGAAGCAAAAACTGGATAATGGTCAGAATACTTATTATCAAATGTTTTAAATTCTGTAATTTCAAATTCTTTATTGGCAAAAATAAAATCGATTCTTACTGGAAAAAACTTAAAATCGTAAGTTCTACCAAATCCATTTCCAGCAATTTTAAAAGCATCTTCTAAATTGCCTTTAATTTCTTTATAAACATAAGAAAATGCTGTATTGTTAAAATCGCCACAGATAATCATCTTAAAAGGTGATTCTTCTTTATGTTTTATAAACAATTCTGCTTGATTCTGTTGCATTTTAAACGTCTGCTCTACACGTTTTAAGAGCCTGTCTGAATCTTCCTGTTTCAACTTTTCAACATTAGCATCAATATGAAGCGATTGCAAATGCACATTATAAACTCTAAGCGTATCTTGGTTTTTTACAATATCAACAAATATGGCATTATTAGACGTATTTGGAAATTCTACTGAACCCGAATTAATAATAGGATATTGTGAAAAAATGGCTTGTCCGTATTTCACCTTATTTCCAGAAAGCTTTTCAAATTTATATTTAAAAAAAGATAAATCAATATTTTTATGTGGATGGTATTCCTGGATACTTAAAACATCCGGAGATTTTGTTTTTATAAAATCTACCATTTTACTTTCAATGCCTTTCTCTGGAATCCATTGGTATAAATTAAACAGGCGTACGTTATAATTCATTACAGAGAGGTCTGTTGATTCAGAATCTCCATCTGATGAAGAAAATTTATAAAGCGAACCCAAGGTAAAATAGCCAATAATTAAAACTAATAAGGAAAGAATTAGTTGCTTTTTAAGTTTTATTAACCAGTAAATAAAAAACAACACGTTGGTTAATATTATAAAAGGAACTCCTAGGCTTAGAACAGAAAGAATTGCGAATGTTTTTGGTGGAAAAAAAGGCAATATATAAGATAACAAAAGCATGGTTGCAACTAAAGCATTTACAGCATAAATTATTTTATCGATAAGCTTTAGATTCTTCATAAATACAAACTATTATTTACCAGCTTTAAATAAAAATTCTTTTTCTTCTTTTGTTAAACTATCATAGCCACTTTTGCTAATTTTATCTAAGATAACATCAATTTTCTTTTGCTTATTAAACTCGTTAAATTCAGTTTTAGAATAACCAGCAACTTTCTCACTTTTCTTTTTATGAACTGTTTTTAATGGTGACTTTTCAGATTTTTTAAACAAGCTAACAAACCAATCCATAAAACGCTCAAAGCCCTTCCCTATATCATTTCCTTTACGCAATTGTGTTGCATAAACATAGCCTAAAGCTGCTCCTCCTAAATGAGCTAGATTTCCTCCTGAGTTCAACCCGAAAAGCCCTAAAACATCAATAACTACAATAGCTACTCCAAGATACCATAACTTTAAATTAAAAGTAAAAAAACGAACTTCCATGTTTGGCATATAAGCACAAAGAAAAATCAGTAAAGCCCTAACTCCAGCTGAAGCACCTACTAACCTACTACTTGTATCGAAAAAAGAAGGTATTACATTATAGCCAAATAAAAACAGTAAACCACCAAATATGATTCCTAAGAAATAGACATTCAATCCAAGTTTTAAAGGAAACATATTCGAAAACATGCGACCTATAAAATATAACCAAAGCATATTAAACAGAATATGCCAAAAATCATAATGAGTAAAAGCATAAGTAATAATACTCCATGGCTTCATTATAAAACTCGAGAAACTACTTGGCAATTCTAACCAACTTAAACTAGTATTGACATTTAACGATACCTTTAGAATTAATCCAATAAAAAAAATAATAAGATTAACAGCTATTATTTTTTCAAACACATTTAAGTTCTGTAGCTTGTCTTGTATGTCTTTGTTTAATGTTGTCATATTAATTCCAACGATTTTTATTGAATTGTGTTTTCTTCCAGTACCACATAATCAAGAAACCAGTTAATGCACCTCCAATATGTGCTACATAAGCTGTATTACTTGGACTGAAAAAAGATTGACCAGTTACAGCAGAAATTAAATCTAATGCTATTATTCCTGGAATAAAATATTTGGCTTTAATTGGTACTGGCAAAAAGATTAGCATCAATTTAGATTCAGGATATAACATCCCGAAAGCTACCATAACTCCCATGATAGCTCCAGATGCTCCTACCATAGTGCTATTAAAAACGCCTACAAAGTTTTGAATTTGTTCTTGATTTAAAAATTGACTCCAACGTGTATCATAAACACTATAGCCAGATTTTAAGGTTTCAATAGTTTGTGTTTGGTCAAAACCAGCTCCATTAAGAATATCCATTCCAGAAATAAATCTGAAATAATAATAACCTATCATACATAAAGCAGCTCCCAATCCTGAAGATATATAAAAGAACAAGAATTTTTTGGCACCAAAACGTTCTTCAACAGCAGTTCCAAACATCCAAAGAGCAAACATATTAAAGAAAATATGCATAAAACCTCCATGCATAAACATGTGTGTAATTATTTGCCAAGGCTGAAAAGCTTCATTCTTTGGAAAATGCAATGCAAACCAATCGTAAAACAAAGTACCTCCACCAACGGCTAAGGTTCCTATAAACATAACGACGTTTATAATTATTAAATGTTTTACAGTATCTGTAATTTTGTTCATCATATTTAAAAATACTTAAATAAATTTTCTCTCTAATTCATCTACAGGTAACGTAATGAATGTTGTTTTATTTGTTGGCGACATATTTGGTTCCTTACAACCAAACAAACTATTTACTAAATGTTCCTGTTCCATAACAGAAAGCGATTGTCCTGTTTTTATGGCCAAGCTCTTAGCCATAGACTTGGCTAACAAATCTGTAGAACTAAAATTACTATCTGGAACTTCGTTCTGAATATCGTTTATTAATTGTTCCAAAATAACTGAAACTTCGCTCTCAGGAACACTTACTGGAACTCCAGAAATTTCAATACTATCTTCCGACATGTTAGAGAATTGAAAACCAGTATGCTCTAAATCCTGCTTTACTTGCTTGATAATTTCTACTTCTTGAGTTGAAAAATGAAGCTGAACAGGAAATAATAATTGCTGACTCATACTTTCTTTAACAGTAATGTGTTGTAAAAAATCTTCGTATAACACACGTTGATGCGCTCGATGCTGGTCGATAACCAACATTCCAGACTTTATAGTACTTACTACATATTTATTTTGAAGTTGAAACGTGGTTTGCTTGGTTTCAACTTGAGAATCGTCTTTAAAAATAGAACCTGTTTGTTCTTCGCTTTCAAATTGAACACTACTAAAATCTTGTTGTGTTTTTGTGCCTTTTGATTCTAAACCAACATACAAACTATCCCAATTCATTGGTGTTTGCCTTTTAAAGGCTGTTGTTTGTTTTCCTAGAATCTGTTTTTCCTCAAATGGATTATAGGCTCTATCTACTTCAATTTTTGGGGTATTTGGATTGCTTACATCTTTATAGTTATAAGGTGTATCTAGATTTGAGTCTCTTTCAAAATCTAATACTGGAGCAATATTAAATTGCCCTAGACTATGTTTTACTGAAGCACGCAAAATAGCATATAATGTGTGTTCATCATCAAACTTAATTTCAGTTTTAGTAGGATGAATATTAATATCTATGGTTTGAGGATTTACTATCAAGTTTAAAAAATAACTTGCATGAGTACCATCTTTTAGAAGGCCATCGAACGCAGAACTAATTGCATGATTTAAATAAGCACTTTTAATAAACCTGTTATTAACAAAAAAGTATTGTTCTCCTCTAGTTTTCTTAGCATATTCAGGCTTTCCAACAAACCCTGAAATTTTAACGACTTCTGTTTCTTCGTTTACTGGAACCAATTTTTCGTTGGTTTTTACTCCAAAAATATTTACTATGCGTTGCCTGTAATTACTTTCTGGAAGATTAAAAACCTCTCCTCCATTATGATACATGACAAACTGAATATTTGGATGTGCTAAAGCTACTCTATGAAACTCATCAATAATATGACGTGTTTCCACTGGATTCGATTTTAAAAAATTACGTCTGGCAGGAATATTAAAAAATAAATTTTTAACTGCTATAGAAGTTCCTTTAGGAGTAACAATAACCTCTTGTGAAACTACGTCGCTACCTTCAATAACAATTTGGGTTCCTACCTCATCTGACTCTTGTTTGGTTTTTAACTCAACATGAGCAATGGCAGCAATACTTGCTAAAGCTTCACCACGAAAGCCTTTGGTATGTAATAGAAATAAATCTTCGGCAGTACGTATTTTAGACGTGGCATGACGCTCAAAACTTAAACGAGCATCTGTAACACTCATACCTGAGCCGTTATCAATTACTTGTACTAAAGTCTTTCCAGCATCTTTAATTATGAGTTTTATAATTGAAGCTTTGGCATCAATAGCATTCTCCATAAGTTCTTTAACAACCGAAGCTGGACGTTGTACAACTTCTCCTGCTGCAATCTGGTTAGCTACATGATCTGGTAATAATTGAATAATATCTGACATGAGCGCTTCTAAAAGAATATGGATAAATCGAAGTCAATAATAAATAGGAAGATTAAAATTAAGATTCCAATAATAATTAAAACCCTTTTATTTACTGCTTGGTCTTGATTACTTTTATAATCGTTAAGTGCAGTAACTAACTTGCCTTTCAACCCTTTGTTACTACCAACTGTGGTTCTAAAATCGTCGAACTTATGTTTTATTTCATACGGATTGCCTTCACCTTTATAATGTCTAGGTGTATAACTATACGCTTTATTTTTTCTTGTCTTAAAAATCCCCATATTATCTACTATTCATAACCACTTAAAAAATACCAAAACACTAATACAGCTATCAAAAACAAGACCATAAACAATGGTGATGTCAAGATACTACCTTTTCGTGTTCTTGACTGTTTTAATTCTTGCCATTTTGACTCCATATCTCGATCTTGATTCTCATCAATATCATTTTGATATTTTGGCTTGATATTAAATTGTCTATTCTTTTTGAATATTGCCACAATAATTACGTTGATACACTTCAAATGTACTTAAAATACAAAGAAATTACAGTTTTGAAATGCCAAAAATTGTTAACAAAATAGTATCAACAAATTTCTAGATGGCTAAATGGAAGGTTATTCTAAAAAGACTAAGCCTTTTTATTAAGCGCTACCATTTTTATGGCAGCAATAGCAGCTTCGGTACCTTTATTTCCATGTTTTCCACCAGACCTATCTATTGCTTGTTGTAAATTATTGTCTGTAAGCAAACAAAAAATAACAGGTATTTCGTGTAGAATATTTAAATCTTTAATGCCTTGAGATACAGCTTCGCATACAAAATCGAAATGTTTGGTTTCACCTTGAATAACACTTCCTATTGCAATTACAGCATCAACCTGTTGTTCTTGCATTTTTTTGCATCCGAAAATTAACTCGTAACTACCAGGTACATTCCAACGTAAAATGTTAGTTGCAGACACTTGGTTTTCAATGAGTGCATTATAAGCACCTTGAAATAAACCCTCTGTAATAGTATCATTCCATTCTGAAACAACAATCCCAAACCGAAAGTCTTTCGCGTTTGGGATTGTAGCTTTATCGTAATCTGATAAATTTTTATTTTCTGTTGCCATGTTTACTTTCTAAAAAAGTAGAAAATTTTATTTATTAGCCAAAGCTTGTGCTTTACCTATAAAAACATCAATATTAGTAGCTTCTGTTGAAGATGCATAATTTTCCTTGATATCCTTAAAATATGTAAGCGCTTTATCTGTTTTTCCTAATTCTAAAGCTATAACACCAGCTTTATGTAAATATAAAGGCGTTGTAAACTCATTCGCTTTTAATTTAGCAGCTTGCTCATAATAACCTAAAGCATCTTCTGGCTGATTTAACTGCACAAAAGCATCACCAATACTACCTTTAGCCATTGGAGCTAAAACTTGATCATCGCTAGAAAATTCGCCTAAATAAGAAATCGCATTCTTATAATCTTTTAAATTTAAATAAGCCATTCCTGCATAATAGTTAGCAATATTACCTGCTTTTGTTCCACTATATTCTGAAGCTATGTCTAGCATCCCTAACTTACCTTCACCTCCATTAAGAGATAAAGTATATAGAGAATCACTTGCTGTTCCAGCAACTGCTTCATTAAAATATTTCTTTGCTTGGAATATTTCGTTCATAGCTTCGCTTTGTTTTGGCTTGGCTATAAATTCTTTAAAACCTAAATAACCTAACACCACAGCAGCTACTATTCCAATAATTATGAAAATGTATTTTTGATTAGCAATAACCCAATCTTCCGTTTTAGAAGCAGATTCATCTAATGTATTAAAAACTTCAGCAGTTGTAGAGTGATCAACAATATCATGTTCTTTTTCCTCTTTCGTTGCTGGTTTATATCCTCTTTTCTTATAAGTTGCCATATATTCTAAATTAATGCGTGGCAAAAATATGATTTTTCTTCATATATAAAAGCCTATTTATTTGTTATTTTTCAATAATTTGCACAACTTATTCATTTAAAAATTCAAAACCATCTTTAAGCAACTTTTTTATGATTTTAAAATCACTTTCATTACTTAATTATAAAAATTTTGAAAGTCAGTCTTTTGAGTTCAATAACAAGATAAATTGCTTTGTTGGAAACAATGGTGTTGGCAAAACTAATGTCCTTGATGCTATCTATCATTTATCTTTTGGAAAAAGCTATTTTAACCCTATAGCCTCCCAAAACATTAGGCATAACGAGAGTTTTTTTGTAATAAATGGAGATTATGAAAAAGAAGACAGCACAGAAAAAATTGTTGTTAGTTTAAAAAAAGGTCTGAAAAAAATTATTAAACGTAATGGTAAAATTTACGATAGATTTAGCGACCACATTGGTTTTTTGCCACTTGTTATCATTTCGCCAGCAGATAGAGATTTAATTATTGAAGGGAGCACGACAAGACGAAAATTTATGGATAGTGTGATCTCTCAAAGCGATAAAAACTATCTAAACACCTTAATTAATTATAATAAAGTGTTGGTTCAGCGAAATTCTCTATTAAAATATTTTGCCTTAAACAACACTTATAATTCTGACACGTTAGAGATTTACAACAAGCAACTTGACGAACATGGAACAGTAATATTTGAAAAAAGACAGCTTTTCTTAGAAACATTTATTCCTATATTTAAAGAGCGTTACCTAGCTATTAGCAATGGAAATGAGCAAGTAAATTTAATTTACAACAGCGATTTAAAAGAAGATACTTTAGAGACTCTTTTAAAAAGGTCCATTAATAAAGATAAAGCACTTCAATACACAAGTGTAGGAATCCATAAAGATGATTTAGTTTTTGAAATAGAAGGTCATCCAATTAAAAAATTTGGGAGTCAAGGACAGCAAAAATCTTATTTAATAGCTTTAAAACTGGCACAATTCGATTTTATTAAAGCCCAAAGTGCCGTGAACCCTATTTTATTATTAGATGATATTTTTGATAAATTAGACGAACAACGTGTGTCTCAAATTATTAAATTAGTAGATGATGAGAATTTTGGACAATTGTTTATTAGCGATACGCATGCAGATAGAACAGAAAATGC